>Ga0114986_1000450_pt1 | contig 11535 bp, 11 predicted proteins | sample Shrwel1BS1Day17_FD_96988 | JGI IMG/M metagenome (GOLD analysis project Ga0114986, IMG submission 96988) | Subsurface microbial communities from deep shales in Ohio, USA - Utica-3 well 1 S-1-Day17 | ecosystem: Environmental > Aquatic > Deep subsurface > Shale gas/oil reservoir > Produced... | reverse complement strand
GGACTGGACCGCGAGCCTGTCCCTGCTGGTGGGTGCCTATGCGTTGCTGGCCTATCCCTTTGTGGCCCGCTCGGTCACGGCGGGACTGGACGCCATGCCACCGAGTCTGGGTCAGGCGGCCGCGACGCTGGGTGCATCGCCCTGGCGCGTGACCCGGCGCGTCGTGCTGCCGCTGGTGGCCCCGGCTCTGCGTCGCGGCATGGCCTTTGCTGCGGCCACGGCCCTGGGCGAGTTCGCGGTCTCGCTCTTTCTCTCGCGCCCGGAGTGGACGACACTGACCACCCTGATCTACCAGCGTCTGGGACGGCCCGGCGAGAGCAACCTGGATGCCGCCATGCTGCTGGCCTGTCTGCTCATGGCGCTGGCGCTGCTGGCCTTTGTGCTCATTGAAGGCCGCCCTCGACGGACATCGAACCAACATGCTTGAACTGCGCGAGATCCACAAACAATGGCAGCAGCGTCCCTTGTTGCGCGGGGTCGGCCTGCGGGTGGCGGCGGGCGAAACCGCCGCTCTGCTGGGGGCGTCGGGCAGCGGCAAGAGCACGCTGCTGAAAATCATCGCTGGCCTGGATGAGCCCGAGTCCGGCACGGTGTGGTGCGATGGACAGGACGTCACGCGCTGGCCACCGGAGCAGCGCCGCTTTGCACTGATGTTCCAGGACTTTGCGCTGTTTCCGCATCTGGACGTGCAGGACAACGTGGCCTTCGGTCTGGTGGAACAGCGGCGTGGGCGCCGGCAGTCCAGGGACGAGGCCCGAGCCATGCTCGAGCGCTTCGGCCTGGCGTCTCACGCGCGCAGCCGGACCTGGACCTTGTCCGGGGGTGAGCAGCAGCGCGTGGCGCTGGCCCGGGCCCTGATCACCCGACCCCGGGTGCTGCTGCTGGACGAGCCCTTCTCGGCCTTGGACGCCGACTTGCGTGAGCAGTTGCGGCGCGAGTTTCTGCTGCGCATCAACGAGGCCGGGATGGCCGCGGTGCTGGTCACCCACGACGAGGCCGAGGCGCGCGCCATGGCCCGGCATGCGTGGCGATTGCAGGACGGTCTGCTGCAGCCCTTGTGGTGAGCGAGAGCCGGTGATCAGCGACCGGCCTTGAGCGCCTGCAGCAGCTTTTGGCCGCCGCGCCCGGTGGCTTCATGGCCCAGGCGTTGCTGCTCGGCGCGGATGGCCACCCGGCTACGTTCGCCCAGCATGCCATCGACCTCACCAATGTCATGTCCGCGCAGGATCAGCAGGCCCTGCAGCTCGCGGCGCTCGGCTCGGGACAGGCCAGGGTCATCAGTGGGCCAGGGCGTGACAAAGGGACCGCCACCGCGCAGTCGATCCGACAGGTGGGCAATGGCCAGGCCATAGCTCTCGGCCGCGTTGTAGCTGTAGATGGCGTCGAAGTTGCGGAATACCAGGAAAGCGGGGCCGTTGGGTCCCGCCGGTGCCAGCAGGCCGGCCGGCCCGGCGCCAGTCGGCAGCACGGAACCGTCGGCTCGGCGCAAGCCACGGGCGGCCCACTCGGACAGCGGGCGCTTGGTGCGCCTTCCCTCGCCGGACAGGCTGAAGCCGGCTGGCAGCTTCACCTCGAAACCCCAGGGCTGCCCGCTTTGCCAGCCCGCCTTGTCCAGGAAGTTGGCGGTGGAGGCCAGCGCATCGGCGGTGTTGTCGATGAGGTCCCGGCGTCCGTCGCCGTCGAAGTCCACAGCCAGCCGCTCGAAGGTGGTGGGCATGAATTGCGTGTGGCCGAACGCGCCCGCCCACGAGCCCACCAGCTTGTCGGGGGCGACGTGTCCTGCCTGCAGGATGCGCAGGGCCGAGAAGAACTCTTTCTGGAAGAAAGCCTGTCGGCGACCATGACAGGACAGGGTGCCCAGGGCCTGCAACAACGGGTATTTGCCGAAGGACTGCCCGAAATTGCTCTCCACCCCCCAGACCGCCACCACCGTGGCCGGGTCGACGCCAAAGCGCTGCTGCACCTGGCGCAAGGTGGCCGCGTGCCGTTCGAGCAGCAGCTTGCCTTCGGCGACACGCTCTTCGTCGACCAGGCCCGCCAGGTAGTCCCAGATGGGCAGGCGGAACTCGGGCTGGTAGTCCAGCTTCTCGATCACGCTCATGTCGGGCGTGAGATCACGCGTCAGGCGGGCGTAGGTGTCGGGGCTGACGCCCGCAGCACGCGCCGGTGCTTGCAGTCGGTCGAGGCAGGCATCGAACGAAGCATCTGCTTGCGCGGGCAGGGCCAGGCTCAGGAGGGCCAGAGCGGCAGACAGGGGGCGAAGGATGGGCATGTGCATGAGAATCAGACCGCCCAGGTGCTGCCATGTTCCGGCACCATCGCGTGCCAGCCCAGCTTGTCTTCGATGCTTTGACGGAACCGGTCCGACGCTTCCATGTCGCCATGGGTGACGAAGACACGGTGCGGAGCCTTGGGCAGGGCGCGCAACCAGTCCATGAGCTGGCTGGCGTCGGCATGGGCCGACGCCGAGGTCATCTGGACCACCTCGGCGCGCACGGGAATGTCCTGCCCGTGGATACGCAGGTGTTCGATGCCGGCCGACAGCGAGGCACCCCGGGTGCCCGGTGCCTGGTAGCCGGTGAGCACCACCATGTTGCGGTGATGGCCCAGGTACTGCACCAGGTGGTGCAGGACACGGCCGCCCGTGGCCATGCCGCTGGCGGCCAGGATGACCTTGGGCCCGTGTTGCTGGGCGATGGCCTTGGATTCGTCCACCGAGGACACCATGCGGGCGGCATGCTCCATGTCATGGCACTGGCGGGCGTTGAGGCGGTGTTCCCCCAGATGGCGGGCGAACAGGCCGGTGCTCTGGATGGCCATCGGGCTGTCCAGGTACACCGGCAGACTGCCTGGCAGGACACCATTGGCCTTGAGCAGGGCGATCGCGTGCAGGATCTCCTGGGCGCGTCCGACTGCGAAGACCGGCAGCACCGCCGTACCGCCACGTGCCGCTACCCGCTGCAGGGCTGGGCCCAGCTCCGCCAGCACGTCCTCGTCCGGATGCTCGCGGTCGCCATAGGTGGACTCGATGATTACGGCGTCGGCAGCTGGGGGCTGATCGGGCGGGTTCATCAGGGTGTCATCGCTGCGGCCCAGATCACCCGAGAACAGGATGCGCCGGTTGCCGACCTCCAGCAGCAGGCTGGAGGCTCCCAGGATGTGGCCGGCATGGATGAAGGTGGCTTTCCAGCCGTGGATGGGCTCGAAGGTCTCGCCCATGTGCACGGTCTTGAAGAACTTGAGACTGTCGCGTGCGTCCTGTTCGGTGTACAGCGGCAGGGCCGGCGCATGCTTGCTGAAACCATGCCGGTTGGCAAAGGCGGCGTCCTCTTCCTGCAGGTGGCCGCTGTCGGGCAGCAGAATGGAGGCCAGGTCACGGGTGGCTGGCGTCGACCAGATCTTGCCGTGAAAGCCTTCCTTGGTCAGGACCGGCAGGTACCCGCTGTGGTCCAGGTGGGCGTGCGTGAGCAGCACGGCATTCAGGTGGTTGGGCAGGAAGGGCAGCGGATCGCGGTTGCGCAGGCGCAACTGCTTGTAGCCCTGGAACAGACCGCAGTCGACCAGCAGGCTCTGGTTGTTGAATTCGACAAGGTATTTGGAGCCGGTGACGGTGCCTGCGGCGCCCAGGAATCTCAGATGCACGTTCATGGATGCATCTTAGCGCTGCCCTGCGCGGTTTCAGAGTGCCGAGTCCAGCAGGAGCATGAAGATGAATCCACCCATCAGCGTCACGGAGGCCAGACCCTCGAAGCCGTTGCGGTGCGTCTCGGGAATGATTTCGTGGCTGACCACGAAGATCATCGCGCCGGCGGCCAGGGCCAGGCCGACCGGGTACAGCGCCGGCAGGCTGCCCAGCAGTGACAGGCCGAGGATGGCACCCAGCGGCTCGGCCAGTCCGGAGAGCACCGCGGCAGCCCAGGCCTGCCAGACCGGTCGGCCAAGTGAGCGCACCGCCATCGCCACCAGCAAACCCTCCGGCATGTTCTGCAGGCCGATGGCCAGCGCCACCGACGCGCCTGCCCGGACGTCATCGGTCCCTTCGATGCCCAGGGCGGCACCCGAGTAGGCCGCACCGACGGCCAGGCCTTCAGGGATGTTGTGGATCAGCAGTGCCAGCACCATCAGCCACGCCCGCTGGGCCGAGGCGGCTTGCCCGTCGCCGGCAGCGGTCCATTGATGGGCATGACCGGGTGCCGACGGTGGCAGTACGGCGTGTTCGTGCGGCAGCAGACGGTCCATGCCCATCATGAGCAGCATCCCCAGCACCAGTCCGATGGCGGTCAGCGCCGCAGCCCCCACACCTGCCACGCCGCCGTGGCCCAGCAGTGCACGGCCGGCCTCCAGCGACGGCATCAGCAGCGCAAAGAGGGCGGCAGCCAGCATCACACCGGCCGCAAAGGCCATCAGGGCGGCCTCCTGACGCTTGCTCACGCGCTGCACCAGAAAGACGGGCAGGGCGCCCACGGCGGTGGCCATGGCCGCCAGCAGCGCGGCCTGAACGCCGGCGGCCATGGCGCTGCCATGCGCCAGACCGTCCCACCAGGCACGGGTGGGGCCCCAGAGGGTGGTGGCGGCCGCCAGGCCCGCCATGACCAGCAGGCCCACGCCAAGTGCCAGCAGGGCCTGGCGCAGCGCGTGGGCTGGCACCGGCAGTTCCATGCGCTGCACCTGGTACCAGACGGGCTGGATCTGACGGATGAGGGTGGCCATGGGCGTGCTCCTGAAGTGATGCCTTGATTTTGTCAAAAACTATCAAAAAATAGAAATTGATTGCTTTTATGTTTCGGATAGCTGTCTTCAACAGATGTTTGCGTCATTTGTTTAGCAAAACATATTCGTTCCATTTATTTAAGAGCGGTATGAAGATCCCGTCATCGCTGACCCCCCCCTCTCAAGGAGCACACCATGACGCCTCGCCGATTCCTCATCCGTTTCCTGCCCGCCCTGCTGGCGGTGGCCTCTTTCGGGCCTGCCCTGGCGCAGCCCGCGCCGCTGACCCTGCTCAACGTGTCGTATGACCCGACGCGCGAGCTGTACGTGGACATCAATGCCGCGTTCAGCCGTCACTGGAAGGGCAAGACCGGCCAGGACCTCACCATCAAGCAGAGCCACGGTGGCTCGGGCAAACAGGCCCGCGCCATCATCGACGGGCTGGAGGCCGATGTCGCCACACTGGCGCTGGCGGGCGATACGGACGCCCTGCACACCAACGGGGGCTGGATCCCCAGGGACTGGCAGAAGCGCCTGCCGCAGAACAGCTCGCCCTACACCTCGACCATCGTGCTGGTGGTGCGCCAGGGCAATCCCAAGGGCATCAAGGACTGGGACGACCTGGTGCGGCCTGATGTCAAGGTCATCACGCCCAACCCCAAGACCTCGGGTGGTGCGCGCTGGAACTACCTGGCGGCCTGGGAGTTTGGCAAGCGCAAGTACGGTGGTGAGGACAAGGCGCGTGAGTTCGTGAAGAAACTCTACGGGAACGTGCCGGTGCTCGATACCGGAGCCCGTGGCTCGTCGGTCACGTTTGCCCAGCGCAACCAGGGCGATGTGTTCATCAGCTGGGAGAACGAGGCCTACCTGCTGGAGAAGGAGTTCGGCAGCAAGGTGGACTTTGTCTATCCGTCGCTTTCGATCTTGGCCGAGCCGGCCGTGACTGTGGTCGACCGCAACGTTGACCGCAAGGGGACCCGGGCGGTGGCCGAAGCCTACCTGCAGTACCTGTACACCGAGGAGGCGCAGGACATCATCGGCAAGCACTTCTACCGTCCGCGTTCCGAGAAGGCCCAGGCCAAGTACGCCAGCCAGCTGCCCAAGCTCAACCTGTTCACCATCGACCAGGCCTTTGGCGGCTGGACCCAGGCAGCCAAAGTGCACTTTGCCGACGGCGGGACGTTCGATCAGATCTACGCCGCCAAATGAGGCCCGATCGAATCCTCATTGTTCCCGGCTGGCGCAATTCCGAGCCCGGTCACTGGCAGAGCCTTTGGGAAGCACGGTTGCCCGGCGCACGCCGGGTCGCGCAGGCCGACTGGCTCTTTCCCCGACGGCAGGAATGGGTGGATCGCCTGGCAGAGGACATCCTGGCCAGCGCTGACGAGCGGGTGGTGCTGGTGGCGCACAGCCTGGGGTGCATGGCGGTGGCCCATCTGCCAGAAGAGGCGTCCCAGCGCGTGAGCGCCGCGCTGCTGGTGGCGCCAGCCGACCCGGAGCGACGGTCACAACTGGCTGACTTCGCACCCGTGCCACACCGTCGCCTGCCGTATCGAAGCACCCTGGTAGCCAGCAGCAACGATCCGTATTGCCCCGTTCGACTGGCTGGTGCCTACGCAAGAGCATGGGGCAGCGAATTCGTCCGGCTGGAGAACGCCGGTCACATCAACGTGGCCGCCGGTTTTGGCGAGTGGCCATTGGGGCTGCATCTCCTGTCACAACTCGGTGTGCTGATCGACCCGGCCGAGCTGCTGCGCCGCGCGGCCTGAGCCTCATATGCCCTAGGAGCATAAGAAAAGAGAAACAAAGTCGTTTGTGATTGAAGTTGCTGTCCCTACGATTCGTGACATTCCTGATTTCCCCTGTCTGTACCCATGAACACCACCATCAAATCGGCATTCGGTGCCATCGCCCTGCTCGTCGCCGGTGCAGCATCAGCGCAGACCACGCTGCTCAACGTGTCCTACGACGTGGCGCGCGAGTTCTACAAGGACCTGAACGCCGCCTTCGTCGCGCAACACAAGAAAACCACCGGCAAGGACATCAAGGTTGACCAGTCGCACGCCGGGTCGAGTGCCCAAGCGCGTGCCGTGGCCGACGGGCTGGAGGCTGACGTGGTGACCATGAACACCACCACCGACGTTGACTTTCTGGCCGACAAGGGGGTGGTGGCCAAGGACTGGCGCCAGAAATTCCCGAACAACGCCGCACCAACCACCTCGACGATGCTCTTCCTGGTGCGTCAGGGCAACCCCAAGGGCATCAAGGACTGGGACGACCTGATCAAGCCCGGCGTGCAGGTGGTGGTGGTCAACCCGAAGACCGGCGGCAATGGTCGCATGGCCTATCTGGCCGCCTGGGGCCAGGTGCGCGCCAAGGGAGGCACCGATGCGCAGGCCGCCGAATTCGTGAGCAAGCTCTACAAGAACGTGCCGGTGCTGGCGCGGGGCGGGCGTGATGCCACCGGCATCTTCCTGCAGCGCAACATTGGCGATGTGCTGGTGACCTTCGAGTCCGAGGTGGTGTCGGTGGACAACGAGTTCGGCAAGGGTCGGGTTGACGCGATCCACCCCAGTGCGTCCATCGTGGCCGAGAACCCGGTGGCCATCGTCGAACGCACCGTGGCCAAGAAGGGCACAGCGGCCGACGCCAAGGCCTACCTGGACTTCCTGTACAGCCCGGAAGGCCAGGAGATCGCGGCCAAGCACAACATCCGTCCGCGCAACGAAGCCGTCCTGAAGAAGTACGCCAGCGCCTTCAAGCCGATCAAGCTGTTCACCGTCGAGCAGTACTTTGGCTCGCTGAGTGAAGCGCAGAAGGTGCACTTCAACGACGGCGGCCAGTTCGACAAGCTCTACACCGCAGGCAGGTAAACCATGTCCGGACATGTGGCTTCGCTGCCGGGACAAGGGCCGGCAGCCGGGGACCGCGCGCGCCGCAGCCGCGCGCGCGTGCTGCCCGGCTTCAACCTCACGCTGGGGTACACGCTGCTGTACCTGAGCCTGATCGTGCTGATCCCGCTGTCGGCGCTGCTGCTCAAGACGTTCACCCTGACCTGGCCGCAGTTCTGGGAGGCGGTCACCGCGCCGCGTGTGCTGGCGTCCTACCGCCTCACCTTCGGCGCCTCGTTCCTCGCGGCACTGGTCAACGTGGTGTTCGGCCTGCTGGTGGCCTGGGTGCTGGTGCGCTATCCATTCCCCGGCAAGAAGATCGTGGACGCGCTGGTGGACCTGCCGTTTGCCTTGCCGACTGCGGTGGCGGGCATCTCGCTCACCGCGCTGCTGGCGGGTAACGGTTGGGTCGGTCAGTTCTTTGAATCCTACGGTATCCAGCTGGCGTTCAACCCGAACGGCGTGGTGATCGCACTCATCTTCATTGGTCTGCCGTTTGTGGTGCGCACGGTGCAGCCGGTGCTGGAAGACGCCGAGAAGGAACTGGAAGAGGCCGCGACCTGCCTGGGCGCCACGCGCTGGCAGACCTTCAGTCGCGTCATCTTCCCCAGCATCGCGCCCGCCTTGCTGACCGGCTTTGCCATGGCCTTCGCTCGGGCGGTGGGCGAGTACGGCTCGGTCATCTTCATCGCCGGCAACATGCCCATGGTCTCCGAGATCACGCCCCTGATCATCATCGGCAAGCTGGAGCAGTACGACTACGCCGGCGCCACCGCGGTGGCCACCGTGATGCTGTTGATCTCTTTCATCCTGCTGCTCATCATCAACGGCCTGCAGGGCTGGCAGCGCAAGCGTTCGGCAGGGAATTCGCAATGAGTCAAGACCACAAGCCCCCACGCTCCGCGGCTGCGCCGGTCGCTGCCCCCCAAGGGGGCGCTGTTTCCCTTGGGGCGGCCCGGCGGGAAACGAACAACGTCCGCTCTGCCCAGCGCGGCACCACCGAAGCGCCCTGGATCCGCTGGACGCTGACCGGCATTGCGTTGGCCTTCATGTTCCTGTTCCTGGTGCTGCCGCTGGCCGCGGTGTTCACCGAGGCCCTGCGCAAGGGCTGGGACGCCTATTGGGAAGCGCTGAAAGAGCCCGACGCCTGGGCGGCGATCCGCCTGACGCTGCTGACAGCCGCCGTGGCCGTGCCGCTGAACCTGGTCTTTGGTGTGGCGGCGGCCTGGTGCATCGCCAAGTACGAGTTCCGCGGCAAATCCTTCCTGACGACGCTGATCGATCTGCCGTTCTCCGTCTCGCCGGTGGTGGCGGGCCTGATCTATGTGCTGGTGTTCGGCGCGCAGGGCTGGTTCGGTCCCTGGCTCATGGCGAATGACATCAAGATCGTCTTCGCCGTGCCCGGCATCATCCTGGCGACCATCTTCGTGACCTTTCCGTTCATCGCACGCGAACTCATTCCGCTCATGCAGGCCCAGGGCAACGAGGAAGAGCAGGCCGCCATCGTGCTGGGTGCGACTGGCTGGCAGACCTTCTGGCGTGTGACCCTGCCCAACATCAAGTGGGGCCTGATCTACGGCGTCATCCTGTGCAACGCCCGCGCCATGGGCGAGTTCGGCGCGGTGTCGGTGGTATCGGGCCACATCCGTGGCCAGACCAACACCATGCCGCTGCATGTGGAGGTGCTCTACAACGAGTACCAGTCCGTCGCGGCGTTCGCGGTCGCCTCGCTGCTGGCCCTGCTGGCGCTGGTCACCTTGGTGATCAAGAGTGTGGTGGAGTGGCGGCATGAGCGCGAGATGAGGGCGATTGCCGAACTGCCGCCCGAGAACCCGCACACGCACAAGACCCCGGCAGCGCCATCCGTGGCAGCCGCCTGACCCGAACGACGAGAAGACCATGAGCATCCAGATCCGTAACGTCAACAAGCACTTTGGCAGCTTCCATGCGCTGAAGAACGTGAACCTCGACATCGACTCCGGCGAACTCCTGGCCCTGCTGGGCCCTTCGGGCTGCGGCAAGACCACGCTCCTGCGCATCATCGCGGGTCTGGAAACCCCGGACAGCGGCAACATCCTGTTCAGCGGAGAAGACACCACCGACGTGCACGTGCGTGAGCGCAACGTGGGCTTCGTGTTCCAGCACTACGCGCTGTTCCGCCACATGACCGTGTTCGAGAACGTGGCCTTCGGTCTGCGCGTCAAGCCGCGCGGCGAACGGCCGAGCGAGGCGCAGATCCGCCAGAAGGTGACCGATCTGCTCAAGCTGGTGCAGCTGGACTGGATCGCTGACCGCTTTCCGGCCCAGCTCTCGGGCGGCCAGCGACAGCGCATCGCCCTGGCGCGTGCGCTGGCGGTCGAGCCCAAGGTGCTGCTGCTGGACGAACCCTTCGGTGCGCTGGACGCCAAGGTGCGCAAGGAACTGCGCCGCTGGCTGCGCCGCCTGCACGACGAGCTGCACGTCACCAGCATCTTTGTCACCCACGATCAGGAGGAGGCACTGGAGGTGGCCGACCGCGTGGTGCTGATGAACCAGGGCGTCGTCGAGCAGGTCGGCTCGCCGCAGGACGTCTGGGACCACCCGGCCAGCCCGTTTGTCTATGGCTTTCTGGGTGACGTGAACCTGTTCCACGGACGCGCCCACGAAGGTCTGCTGCATCTGGACGGTGTCGCCATCCAGACGCCCGAACACGCCGGTGCCCAGAACGCACAGGCCTTTGCCTATGTGCGCCCGCACGACCTGGACGTGCATCGCTACCAGGCCGGTGGTGAGGTCGACGCCGCCGGGCGCCCGCAGGGCATCGTCGCGCGGCTGGACCGCGCCATCGTGGTCGGACCCATCGCGCGGCTGGAGCTCATGCCGGTGGACGCTGCGCCGCGACATGGCCACGACCCGCTGATCGAGGCACAGATCCCGTCGCAGCAGTTCCGCGAACTCGGCTTCCAGGAAGGCGAGACGCTGGTGGTCTCGCCGCGCAAGGCACGCGTCTTTCTTCAGCCGCAGGCCGCCTGACGCAGGACGCGTTCAGTGGTTGTCGGGCCGCTCGTTAAGTGCGCCCACGGTTTGCAGGTGGACGATGACCGCGTGTTCGAAGTTGGCAATTGCCTCGTTCAGCGAGGCAAGCAACTGGGGAACTGACTGAGTCTCGCTGACGATGATGGCATGCTCGAGCAGTCCCAGAACCTCGGCGCAGGATGACGCGCCCACCACCGCCGAGGTCCCCCGGTATTTGTGGGCATAGTTCTGCACCACCTGCCACTGGTTTTCCTGGCAGGCCTGCTGCATGGCGGGAAGCGCGGCCCGCAGTTCCTCGACCAGCTTCTCCAGGACATGGCGCTGGGCATCAGGCGTGGGACCGATCAGGAGCTCCAGCTTGCTTGGATCAAACATGGACATTCCCCACCGGGCTTGACCGCTGGATAGGCGGCTTGGATGTTGCATAAGTAAGCAATTGTTGCCACTGTTGTGGTCGTGCAGTGGCAACTCACTGCGATTTTCGTGAATCATTTCGCAGTCTTGCGGTTTCCTGCAAGCCCTCCAAACCCGAACTTTGGAGGTAATTTCCGGTACCGCGGGCCTTTTTGCAGAGTCAGCCCCCGCCGGCGATCAGAAGCCGACGGCCTGGCCGTCGCGGCGGGGATCGCTGGCGGCGATGTAACCCTCGGTACCAGGATCGCCCAGGCGCCAGATGAACTGGCCGGCGCCGAAGTCCTGGTAGGGGTCGTCGATGCGGCGGGTCTGGTGCCCCAGGGCCTGCAGGCCCTGAACGACCGCGGGGTCCATGGTTGACTCCACATTGATGTGCAGGCCCGCATCGAAGCGCCAGCGGGGTGCGTCGCAGGCCGCTTGCGGGTGCTGGCCGTGATCGAGCATGCGCACCAGGGTTTGCACATGGCCCTGGGGCTGCATGTTGGCACCCATCACGCCATAACTC
>Ga0114986_1000449_pt1 | contig 11549 bp, 9 predicted proteins | sample Shrwel1BS1Day17_FD_96988 | JGI IMG/M metagenome (GOLD analysis project Ga0114986, IMG submission 96988) | Subsurface microbial communities from deep shales in Ohio, USA - Utica-3 well 1 S-1-Day17 | ecosystem: Environmental > Aquatic > Deep subsurface > Shale gas/oil reservoir > Produced... | reverse complement strand
GTCGCAGACCGTGCCCGAGTCGTTCGGCGGCTGGAAGGTGGACCCGTCTGTGGTGCCGGTGTTGCCGGACCCGACCGTGACCGAGCAACTGGATGCGCTGTATTCAGAGACGCTGAGCCGTACCTACATCCGTGAGGATGGCGCCCGGGTGATGTTGTCGATCGCATATGGCAAGAACCAGAACTCGGCGTCGACCGCCGCACACCGCCCTGAGTTTTGTTACTCGGCCCAGGGCTTCGTGGTCAAGCAGTCGGTCAAGGACAAAATTCAGGTGCTGGACCACGATGTGAAGGTGGTGCGCTTGTTGGCGACGGCAGGCCAGCGGCGTGAGCCCATCACTTACTGGGTGACGTTGGGCCAAACGGCGAGTGTGCCGGGCTTCTCGCGCAAGATGGCCCAGATCAAGCATGGCCTTCAGGGCTGGATCATGGATGGCATGCTGATGCGCGTGTCCAGCCTGGTGCCTACTTTGGAGACGTCGGAGCAGGAGGCTGCCCGCGTGTTGCACACCCAGTTCATCAATGATTTGGCCAAGGCGATGCCTGAGGCCGAGCGTTCCCGTTTTTTTGGTTCGAAAGACTGAGACTGATATGTCCAAGAAAGTTGCATTGATCACCGGCGTCACAGGGCAGGATGGTTCTTACCTGGCGGAGTTTTTGCTGAAGAAGGGTTACGAGGTACACGGCATCAAGCGCCGTTCCTCCTTGTTCAACACGGACCGGATTGACCACCTGTACCAGGATCCGCATGTGGATAACCGCAACTTCATCCTGCACTACGGTGACCTGACCGATTCGACCAGCCTGGTGCGCATCGTGCAGAAGGTTCAGCCCGACGAGATCTACAACCTGGCGGCCCAGTCACATGTGGCCGTGTCGTTTGAAGAGCCCGAGTACACGGCCAATGCCGACGGCATTGGTGCCCTGCGTCTGCTGGAAGCCATTCGCATCCTGGGCCTGGAGAAGAAGACCAAGTTCTACCAGGCCTCGACCAGCGAGCTGTATGGCTTGGTGCAAGAGATTCCTCAGAAGGAAACCACACCTTTCTACCCCCGCAGTCCTTACGCGGTGGCCAAGATGTACGCCTACTGGATCACGGTGAACTACCGCGAGGCCTATGGCATGTATGCCTGCAACGGCGTGCTGTTCAACCACGAAAGCCCGGTGCGCGGCGAAACCTTCGTGACGCGCAAGATCACCCGTGCCATCAGCCGCATTGCACTGGGTCTGCAAGACTGCCTGTACCTGGGCAACATGAGCGCCCTGCGCGATTGGGGCCACGCCAAGGATTATGTGGAAATGCAATGGCTGATGCTGCAGCAGCAGCAGGCTGAAGACTTTGTGATTGCCACTGGTGTGCAATACAGCGTGCGCCAGTTTGTGGAGTTTGCCGCCAAAGAACTGGGCATCATCCTGGCTTTCGAGGGCGAAGGTGAAGCCGAAGTAGGCAAGGTGGTGGCGGTTGCTCCCGTCAATGGCCAGATGTTGGCCAAGTGCAAGGTGGGCGAAGTCATTGTGCGTGTGGATCCTCGCTATTACCGCCCTACCGAGGTGGAAACCTTGCTGGGCGATCCCACCAAGGCCCGCGAAAAGCTGGGCTGGACACCCAAGATCAGCTTGCAAGAGCTGGTGAGTGAGATGGTGCAGAGCGACTACGCATCTGCCAAGCGAGACAGTCTGGTGAAGCTGGCCGGGTTCCAGGCCTATGACCATTACGAGTGAGTGGCGCCGAATCGGGCCTGCTCACTGGGCACTGATCGATCAAGCGCTGGTGTCAGCAGCCACCTTTGCGGTGGGGATTTTGCTGGCAAGGGCGCTGGACCCTGAAGGTCTGGCGTCTTACTCTTTGGCCATCAGCACGGTGTTGTGCTTGGCTTCGGTCCATCGGGCGCTGGTGGCGCAGCCTTTGAACATTCTGGGCGCGCAGGAATCGCACGGTCAGCGTTTGAGACGCTATCGCAACATGCTGCGTCTGCAGACCTGGATGTTGCCGGCCATGGCTGTGGTGGTGTTGGCGGCGGGGTGGGCGTTCTTTCCCATTCCGGGCTTGATGCTGGGTGCGGCCATGTATGCCGGGGTGTTTGCGCTGCACGACCTCATCCGCCGGTATCACTACACGGATGGGCAGATTCACAACGCCGTACCTGGCGATGTGCTGGGCTATGGCGGGCAGGGCGCGTTGTTGCTGCTCCTGGTGGTGATGGCTTGGCCGGTGTCTGCGTCGGGCGCCTTTTGGTACTTGATGCTGCCCTTGGTGGTGTCAGCCATCTGGATGCACGGTTTGATCCGTAACTCGGGTCAAGGGGCGGCAGACGGACTGGGTCCCAAGGAGCACCTGGTGCAGCACTGGGGCAACGCGCGTTGGGTGGTGCTGAGTCAATTGGTGTGGATAGGGGCCAGCCAGTTGATCCCGTTTCAGTTGGCGGCTTACGCACAGCCTCAGGACGTTGCGGCCTACCATGCGGCCAATGCCTTGATGAATGCCTTGAACGTGTTCCGCCTGACTTTGGGTAACTACCTGCCAGGCCGCTCTGCGCGGGTGTTCGCACAAGGTGGGGCTGAGGCTTTGCGGCGTTATCTGCGCCAGGTGAGTCTGGCCTGTTTGGGCTTGACCGTCGCGGCGTTTATGTTTTTTGAGTTGACGGGTGATTTCTGGATCGACTGGCTGTTTGCAGGGAAGTATCAGGATGCCAAGCTGGTCGTGCCAGCGATGGCATTGGTGCATTTGCTGGCCATGTCGTCCTTGATCAGCGCAGCAGGCGCTCAGGTGATGGGGGCCACGCAGGTGATGTTCTGGTCCAACGCGGTGGCCACCGTGATGACCTTCACTTTGGGTTCGTGGGCCATCCACACCTGGGGGCTGTGGGGCAGCGTGTTGGCGTTGGCGATCGGTTTGTTGTTGCCAGCTTTGGTGCAGGCGGTACACCTGTCAGTGCATTTTCGGAGCCGTTTGGGGCAAGTATGAAGATTTCTTTGGTGACCTGTTCCTACCAGCAGGGCAAGTTTCTGGACGCGACGATGCGCTCAGTGCTGGATCAGGGGTATCCGGATCTGGAGTACATCGTGATCGACGGTGGCTCGAAGGATCAGTCGGTCGAGGTGATTCGGCGCCATGAGCATGCCTTGTCCTACTGGGTGTCAGAGAAGGACCGTGGTCAGACCCATGCCTTGCGCAAGGGGTTTGAGCGTGCCAGCGGTGAAATCTTGGGTTGGTTGTGCTCGGATGACCTGTTGTTGCCAGGCACATTGAAGCGTGTGGCGGCTTACTTTGAGGCACACCCTGAGGTGGATGTGATCTTTGGCAATGCGCTGTGGATCGATGCGCAGGGGCAATACATCCGACCCAAGAAAGAGATGCCGTGGAACAAGTTTGTGTTCTTGTACGACCACAACTATCTGGCTCAGCCCGCGACGTTCTGGCGCCGCTCGTTGTACGAGAAGGTGGGAGGCTTGGATGAGTCTTGGAACCTCGGCATGGATTCGGATCTGTGGCTGCGGTTTGCGCATCATGCACGGCCTCACTATGTGAACGAATATTTCGCATGCATGCGCGACTATCCTGAGCAGAAAACGCGTGCTCTCAAGCCTGCGGGTCGCACGGAAGACGCGAAGCTGATTGCGCGGGAGACCCCTGCCCTCCACAGCGTGCCCCAGAAGCCGCTGCGCTGGCTGGCTCGGGCGGGTCGCATTGGCATCAAGTTCGTGCACGGCGGTTACTGGGCTTCGCCCCCGCAAGAGTACGTGAAGGCGCTGGAGCGCTACCGGATCGTTTGAGACCTGGGCTGATCATGGGCGCCAAAGCAAAGTACGCATCGATCCATCGGCACCAGATGATGGTGACGAAGATGAAGCAGTCTGCATCGTTGGAGATGACGGACTACTTTTTCCTGTTCAGCTTGTTCATCATGCTGTTCTGGGCAATTGACCCGTTCATGGTCGGCCTGGACAACATCGGTGGGGTCAAGCGTTTCCCGACGATTTTGCTGCTGATGAACCTTGCCTTCATCGGCGTGGGGCGCTTGATGTTCCGCAACCGCAGTACCTACGTGAGTGTTCGCGTCTCACTGCAGGAAATGCGCTATCTGGTGGGCTTTGCAGCGTTGGTGATCGGCGGGAGTTTGTACGCGCGTGAGGTCAAGGGGATCGAGGAGACCTTTCTGACCATGGGGATCTTCACCTTGATGGCCCCTATCACCTATTGGTACACCATCAATTCGATGGCCCCAATGAAGTTGCTGCGCGCCATCCTCATGGTCTTCACGTTCTGGGCTGTGGTGGCGTCAGGGATGCAACTGGGTTTCTTTCATGTGATTGAAATTTTTCACAACCGTGAGCACCTTGTGTTGCCCGTGCTCGGTACCTTGCTCTATTTCCTCCCGTGGCGAGCGGGGCGTTGGTTGGCCATTGCAGTCGTGGCTTTGGTGGCGATTGCCACCAACAAGAACACTGGTTACATCATCACGGTGTTTGTATGCGGATATTTGGTCTCGCTAACCTTCTTTCGGCGCTGGCGTGCGATGAAAGATCGTTTGTTGAGCACTACATGGCTGATGGCATTTGTCGTGGCAATTGGATCTGCATTGGTCGCTGTCTGGGTGGGGTACACCTACTTCGATGAGCACATGCCGACAGGGAACCCGGAGTACCGCCTTTACACATATGAAATCGCCTGGCAGAGGTTTCTGGGCTCGCCCATATGGGGGACTTTGTTTGCTGAGTCTGCCGTGGTGTATTTCAGTAAGTTTGAGGTGGCTGCCAGCACGCAATATCTGCCCACGCATAGTGATCCGCTTGACATCATGGCTCACGGCGGTGTGATCGCCCTGACCCTTTGGTTGCTGGGCATCGTCCCAGTGTTGTGGCGAGCGTTCAAGATGGCGAGTGTGCAGGGGGGCAAGCTTGCCTGGTCTGATGAGTGGGTGCATCAGTCATTCTTGCTGATGGCGTTCACAGCGCTGTTCGTCTGCATGTTCAACCCAATCTACAACGTGCCCAATCTGGCAACCGCAAACTGGATGGTGTTGGGCTGTGTGTTGACCTCGACCAAGGTGTGTGAGCGATTGCTGCAGCAGGAGAGGTCGTGATGCGTTGGTGGGCTACCGCAATGATGTGCGCTGGCCTGAGCTGTATGGCGATGGCGCATGCTGCGATCTTGGTTGCCACGCCAGAGACGCTACCGCAACGCCTGCAGCAGTTTCGCAGTGGCGACACGCTTTTGTTGAAGCCAGGTGTTTATAGGACGACGATTGACCTGCGCAACCGCATGGCGGAGCCCGATGCGCCTTCGGTGATCAAGGGGGATGTGTCGGGCGGCGGTCGTGTGGTTCTGCGAGGCTCGGATGTGCTGACCGGGTGGCGCTTGGCAGCGCCGGGCATTTATGTACATGAGCTTGGTAAGGAAACCAGTCAGGTTTTTGTGAATGGCCGTCTGTTGCAGCAGGTGGGCGGAACAGTGTTCGACGGCTACCCGGAGACTGCACAGAGCGCTTACCGCGGATTGCATCCCCATGACGGCGGCATTTGGCCGGGACGCAAGCCGGTGATGGCGTGGCAGAGTTTGCCTGCAGAGAGCTTCTGGTACGACCGCAGTGGTCGGCGCCTGTATGTGCATACTGCCGAGGACCTGACAGACGCTTCTGTGCGAACGGAGGTGTCTCAGCGAGAGCGCGTGTTGTTTCTGGAGAACGTGCAGTTCATGCAGGTTCACGACTTGGATATCGAGCATGCCAACACATCGGTGACCAATCGCGGAGGCGCTTTGGTGGTGTGGCGAAGCCGTGATGTGATTCTGCGCGGGATTCGTGCGGATTGGAACGATCTGATCGGCATTCAAGTGGCGGGCGACCGGATCTCTCTGACGAACTCAGAGGCGATGTACAACGGTCAGGTCGGTGTCAGCGGCTTTGGCAGTCAGATCAACGTGCAGCAGGTCAAGGCCTCGTACAACAACCGTCGCGGTTTCAACAAGTGGTGGGAAGCCGGTGGATTCAAGTTCATCGGATTTGATGACGGGGCGCTGCGTGACTCGAGCGTGGTTGATTGTCAGGCCTTGTTCAATCGTGGCGATGGCATTTGGTTCGACTGGAAAAACCGCGATGTACAGGTTGCACGCAATGTGTCGGCCTATAACGCAGGGTTTGGCGTCCATTACGAGGCCAGCAGCGGTGGCCTGATTGAGGACAACTTGATTTTCGGAAACGCTCAGAGAGGCGTGTATCTGTCGAGTTCGCGTACGTCTTTGGTCCGTCACAACCTGATTGTGGGCAACGGCGGTGAGGGCGTGGTCTCCGTCACAGATCAGGATCGCAGGGACAACCAAGGACGTCGCCTGGATTCAGATGCCAACCGCGTGGAGGGCAATGTGATTGGCTGGAATGCGGGCGGAGCGGTGTATCTCTCATCAGATGCGGGCAATGTTTCTAATCGCAATGTGTTCTTCGGGGAAGGGGTTTCCAGTCGATTCAGTGTGAACTATCCCTCGCCTCTGAATTTGCCCGTTTACGGTCTGGATGCCTGGTTTCAGCGTACGGGACAAGACGCTCGTTCCTGGTGGCTGAATGCGCCCATGCCGGAGACCTGGTCCGTCTACCTCAAGGCGCAGTCTACGGTCAAGGCGCCATTGGTTGCATTGGTGCTCAATGCGCGTGGACGTCCCTCTGATCAACGGCTTGTGCTCGGGCGTGATATGTCTAGTTGGTCAGTCGACCCTTATTTGCCGGAAGTAGGTCCTCGCAATGTGGCCCCATGACTTGCGTGACCTGATTTTTCTAGGGATTGGCCATGCGCGTTTTGTTTGATGTGTTTGAACTGACCCCCGATGGGGGAAAAAGTATCGGCATCTATCACTACGCTCGCAATCTTTGGCGAGAACTGGTGGCCGATCTGCCGGAAGACGTGAGCTTGGTCCTGGCCTGCCATGGGAAAAATGAGCGCGATTTTTCGGCGATGTCTCATCCTAGGGTGGAGAGGGTGCTGTTGCAGGACGATACCCCTCGGCAGTGGCAGCGTCAGCGATGGCTGAGGTGGGGGGCGCAGTCACTCGCGCGTCAGAAGGGCTGTGAGGTGTATTTCACCCCCAAAGGTTTTTTGCCAGGTATATGGGGGGGGCCATCAGGCGTGTGGACATGTGCGGTTGTGCATGACCTGATTCCGATGTGGTATGCAGAGCACCAGCCTGGCTATTTTTCTCGTTTGGAATTGATGGTGTTGGACCGCGAGTTGCGACGAACCTGTCGCCACGCAGATCGATTGGTGACCATTTCTCAGGCATCGGCAGACGACATCGTGGCGCGGGTTTCTGGTGCAAGGCGGCCGGCGGTGGTGTACAACGGCCTGCCTCCTAAGCCTCAGCAATGCGTGCGTCCTGAGCGGCCTCGTTTCATCTTTGCGATGGCATCAAGTTATCCGCACAAGAATGCGCAAACCATCATCGACGGGTACCTGCGTTACCGCGCGGGTGTGGCACATCCTTTCGACTTGGTGGTTTGCGGCCTGGAAGATCCAGGTTTACCTGGGGTGAGTTGCCTGAAGGGTGTGAGTGCCGAGGTGTTGCACGGGCATTACCAAGCTGCTGAGTTGTTTGTGTTTTTGTCACTGGCTGAGGGGTTTGGATTTCCCCCGCTGGAAGCCATGCAGCATGGCACTCCGGTGCTGTGTTCGGACCTGCCGGTGCTGCGTGAAACCACCCGAGGCAATGCGTTCTTTGTTTCTCCGACTGATGCCGATGCGGTCGGTTCAGCCATGGCTCATGCCCTGGCTGATGAGCAAGCGGAGCAGCGGGCGCGCTTGCGCCAACGTGCGCCGGATGTGGTGGCCTCGTATTCCTGGCAGCAGTGTGCCAAGGGTGTACTGAGTCAATGGGGGGCGCTAATGCGATCTTCTGCATCGGATCAATGATGAAAATCCTGTTGTCTGCTTTTGCCTTTTCACCCGTTTGGGGCTCCGAGCCGGGTGTTGGCTGGTGTTGGGCCATTGAGATGTCCGAGACGCACGAGGTAACGGTGTTGACGCACCGCTACTTTGAAAATCACATGCGTGAGTTGGAGGCCAGCATGGGGTCTCTCCCTTTCGAAGTGATCTACTTTGATGTGAATCCCATTTGGCACCAGTCGCACGAGCGGTACTTGAATTCCCAGTTGTATGCCTTGCGGTGGCAGTGGTGCGCGCGCTCGTTTGTGAAGAACTTATTGAAGACCAGACGTTTTGATCTGATCCATCACCTCACTCTGGGTACCATTCGTTACCCCAGTTTCTTGCAGAGGTTGGGTGTGCCTTTGGTGGCGGGGCCTTTGGGCGGCGGAGAACGTGCGCCTTTTGCCTTTTATCGAGGGGTGCCGTGGCGTGAACGCTTGCGTGAATTGCTGCGAGATGGTTTGATCTGGAGCGCTGCCTGGGACCCGATGATCCATTGGACGTGGGGAAGAACCGAGGTGTTGCTGTGCCGTACCCGTGAGTCGATGGCTGCACTGCCTTGGCACGTGCGCAAGCGCAGCAGTGTGGTGCAGGAAATCGGGTGCCCAGTGACGTTGCCAGACGAAGCGATGATGCCCTTACCTGAGCCTGATGTGCCTCTCCGGCTGCTACATGTAGGTAGGTTATTGGCTTTCAAGGGCATGCATTTGGCCCTGCCTGCGCTGGCAGAGCTCACCAGACGCGGTGTGGACTGGCGCCTCACGGTGGTGGGGGTGGGGCCCATGCTTGAGCCTTTGAAGGCGCAGGCGAATGCTCTGGGCATTGACCATCGCATCGAATGGCTGGGTGGCTTGCCTCGGGCGCAGGTGATGGACTTGTATGGCCAGCACGACGCGTTCCTGTTCCCAAGTCTGCATGACTCAGGCGGCACAGTGGTTCTGGAGTCTCTGTCCCAGGGGTGCCCGGTGTTGTGTGTGGACCTGGGGGGGCCGCCACACTTTGTGAACGAAACTTGTGGTGCGGTGGTGCCCGTGTTGTCTGGTCAGCCAGCACCAGTCATTGCTGGTTTGGCGGCAGTGTTGGCAGCTTGGGCACACGGCCGAGGCGCACTGTATGACTTGCGCCAGGGCGCTTTGAAGCGGGCCCGTGAGTTGAGCTGGCCCAACCGGGTTCGGGGGGCTTATCAGCTGATCGAGGCGGCGCTCAAAACTCGTTGAGTATGGCGCCCACAATCTGCGTGCGCCCCAGTCCGACGGTATGAACGATGTTCTGTAGGGCCGTGAGCCTGCTGTGATCGCGCCGTGCCATCAACACTGCAGCACCACATTTAGCTGCAATGACGGCACCGTCAGCTCCCTTGGAGGCTGCAGGTGTGTCAACGATGACGCGGTCAAACTTCGTCAGCAACTCTCTGACAAGCATGCCGAAGGCGGGACGCTCGACCAATTCCAAAGGGTTGGGTGGAACGACTCCGACGGGCAGGACATACAGGCTGGGTAGATGCTGAACGTGGTGAATCACTTGGGAAGTGGCGCGACCCGACAAGATGGACGATAGCCCCACGGCATGTTGCTGCAGACCGAAGATCTCGTGCTGACGCGGGTTGCGCATATCGGCATCGATCAGCAAGGTACGGCCAGACAGCTGTGAGAAGGCCACAGCAATGTTCGCTGCAAAGTAGCTTTTGCCGTCGCCACTGTCAGCACTGAGAACCGACAAGGCCTGACGAGGCTGATCATTGTGGCTGTAGAGCTTCATGATCAGGTGGCTGCGCATGGTGCGGAATGCTTCAGCCTGATCCGTGAAGGGTTTGTTGGCCACGACCAGGTCCGGGTGGAAGCCTTGGGCAGCGTCTTGTGAATAAGGGTAGTGAAATTGCTGGGCCAAGGCCCAGAGCACGTCATCGCTGCTGGCCATGCCCAGTGCCACGGCAGCTTCGCCAAAACGTACGCCGTTGTCGCGCTGGTACTTGAGGATGTTCTCGATCTGGTCAGGCGACAGGTTGTTCGCCTGCTTGATGATGTCGCCAATGGATCGGTCGCTGCCACCAACATCGCGTGCAATCTCGGTTTCAGCAAAGGCGCTGTCCATCAGCTGCGAGTCGGCGTGTTTGGATTCACGGAAGTAATTCATGTTGTACCGTGTGGATCAGTTGGGTGCAGCAGGCAGCATCCGGTTGTAGGTGGTGCGCTTGTTGAACAGCTTCAGGCGTTTTGGCATGGGGCTGGGCAGCACGCCAATGACGGGAATCTCCAGTGTCTGAATGAGGTCAGTGGCGGTACGGATGCGACGATCCAGCAGTTCAGCGGCCAGGGCTGTGAAGAGCGCCACGACGGCACCACCAAACAGGCCCAGGGCCAAGAAGATGAACATGTTGGGCCAGGAGTGTTTGGGAGGCTCAACGGCGGGGCTGAGCACGTAGGCAGAGGCCTGGTTGGCGTTGCTTTCCAGGCTGGTCTGACTCAGGCGCAACTGAATGGCCTCGAAGACGCGTTGCGCAGACTCCACTTCGCGTTCCAGCAACGCGACATCGTCGCGCTTTCCCTTCATCTCCAGGATGCGGGCACGTTGCTCGTCATAGCCTTTCTGCGCGGCTTCCAAACGTGCGCGCACGATGGTATCCGATGTGCGCAGTCCACCAGAAACACGGCCGACTTCTGCGTTGAGTTTGCGTTCAAGCTCGGCGATGCTGGCACGGGTCTGCTTGATGGTGGGGTGTTCGTCACCGAGGTTTTGGCTGAGTTGGTTGAGCTGCGCGGTTTGTCGTGCGATTTCGGTACGCAGGCCACCCACAACAGGGTTGGTGATCGCCTCGGCTGTGGTTTCTGCGCGGTTGGTACCAGCTGCGCTTCGGTTTGAGCTTTCGGCCAGCAGTGCTTTGAGAGAGACCACCTGTGAGCCCAGCTCGTTGAGCCGAGCCATTTCGAGGTCCATCCGTTCGTCTGTGGTGACGATGCCTCGGGTTCGTTGCGCTTCCGTCAGCCGCGCCTGGGCTCGCTCGAGCTTTTCGCGTGCAAGACGTGCGCGTTCTTCGAAGTAGTCGGAGTAGCCACGTGCAGGCGTGGTCCGAAGTTCGACCACGGTGTCCGTGTAGGCGCGGGCGAAAGCGTTCGCCAGGACGGCCGCAAACTGCGGGCTGACGGACTCGTACTGCAACCGAATGATGCTGGACTCGCGAACGATGGAAACGCTCAAACCTTTCAACAGCGTTTTGCCCAACCAGTCTTCGAAGCTGCCACGCTGATCAGTTTCCTTGATCCATTTCGCGCGCATCTCCGGGTTGTCTCCCAGCTTGAGCATGCCAACGACCCGCCTGGCGACAGCATCGCTTCGGATCATGTTGACCTGCGTGGCAATGTGAGCCGACGGTTGCAAGGTGGCTGACTGAACCATGCCCGTGATCGGGTCAGGTTTGAGGTCAACCACGATGCTGGTTTCGGCTGTATAGCTTTTGGGGAGCAGCAATCCCAACAAGATCGCGGCGCAGACGATGCTGAGGAACAGACCGATGGCAAGCCATCTGCGCGCCATCAGAATGCGGAAAAACTGTTCAAACGTCATGGTGCGCTGCCAAATGTGGTTGCCTGGACACGGAAGGGCTGGATTTCGTGATCACTTGAGTCCGGAGATGCCTTTGCT
>Ga0114986_1000448_pt1 | contig 11572 bp, 10 predicted proteins | sample Shrwel1BS1Day17_FD_96988 | JGI IMG/M metagenome (GOLD analysis project Ga0114986, IMG submission 96988) | Subsurface microbial communities from deep shales in Ohio, USA - Utica-3 well 1 S-1-Day17 | ecosystem: Environmental > Aquatic > Deep subsurface > Shale gas/oil reservoir > Produced... | reverse complement strand
TGACCAGGCGCCTCACCACCTCTGTGTCGATCTCTGACATACGTGTCCACCTTGTTGTGCATGGACACGTAGCTTCCCCTCTCAGGCGCTCTGTGGGAAGACGTAGTTGGATGACCGCTTACCGTCTTCTTCAAGCACAAGGACACTGAGATCAGTGACGAGACCAAAGAGCGCATCACCAATGCTGCTGCCGAGCTGCGGAAGCTGGCGGATCAGCTCGAAACAGTGTGCTCCCCAACCTTCGAGGTGTTTCCATCATGACGCTTGACCAGCAAAGCTATCCCGACATCGCCAAGATCTGTGGACCGACTCTGCAAAGCCAGATTGAAGAAGCCAACAAGGCGATTCTCAAGCTCTACGTCACGGCCGCGCGTCTTGGCTCAGCTGAGCCGTTGGCAGCCTCACTGCTGGGCGTGGATCAGGCGTTCCTGGATGTCTTCTCCACGGAGGTAGCCGGCCGCGAGTCGATCCTTGCTGCCTCATATGGCTTTCCGATCTTCGAGCCACGCATCAAGGACCCGGCGACTTTGCTCACCATTGCACGCGAGGGCTCTGGCAGCACCACAAGCATCGCTGCCCTAACCCGCTCCTTCAAACTCCCCGTTGTTGAGCGCGCCATGCGCCGTGATCGGAAGGCATAAATCATGGATGGACTGCTGGAAAGAAACTTCATGCTTGAGAAGCCCGGCGTCGGCCGTTTCTCCATCGACAGCAAGTCGGCTGAACGCAATGTCTATGAGTGGGCCGAGATGATGGTGGCCATGGGTGGGCGAAGCTGCGTGGTTGCCCAGTTGACCAAGCTCAGTGATGCAGAGGTCCGTGGCATCTATCAACGTGTCCTGGGTCGCTCCAGTCCGTCAGGCCAGCAACCGACGGATCTGAACTGGTACCTGCGTTCACCCATTCGGCGTCTGCACAGCGCCTTGCTGGTGGTGCTGTACGCACAATGCAAACACATGCCGCCCTACGCCGCGTTTGCCAACGCGTACTACCACTATGCCCGAACGACGGCCGCGAGTGTCGAGCGGCAGAAGTGGACCAGAGATCCTGCTTTCCGCACGTCCGAGAAGGACTACGTTATCCCGTTCTCACGCGGGTACTTCCTGGTGTCGATGTACAGCGACGAGACAGATGCCGATGGCAAGCGTTTGTGCGAACTGCAGATGCGCAGGTGCAAGAAGTGCGGCGGCCTCTACATGTCCCACATCACCGAGGCTTCGACCCTTTGCCCGGTCTGCGAATAAACCCAGCCAGAAACCGCATCAGCCCGCCTTGGCGGGCTTTTTTTTGGGCGGGGTGACCACACCCCTTGGGTAGGTCACAAAAGCGTTTCTGTGGCGAACTGAAGAAGATCGTCCGTCGTTGGCGTGCCCCAGGTTTCCAGTCCAAGCCAAGTGTAGAAAGCTACCAGTGCGCCCTTGCCGCTTTTTGCCTTGATCTTCAAGCCCGCAGTCTGCTGCTGCTGGTTGTAGCGCTCGATGAGGCCCGCCTGGTCGCTCTCGTCCAGTTCCTTGAAGTAACCCTCTGCGTCCTTCATCTGTTTGGCCATGTACCGATCTCGCAGTTCATCGGGCTTGGATCTACGCGGCTTGGGCTCTTGCTTGGGTGCGGTGACAACCTTCGCGTCTTCTGCATCCCATCTGCCCTTCAGGGCGGCACGAAAGTATGCGGCAGGCTTGTCCAGCTTGGACGCTTTCTTGTCTTCCATGCGCCTTTTGGTCAGGCTCAGGGCGTTTTCCACCGACTCAACACTTTGATCACGCAGGAGCTTTTTTGCTTCGCTCTGCTGCAGACCGAGTTTGACGAGCTCCGCCACTAGCAGCATGGCTTTTTCACTGTCGATGGGCGCGTCAATCACCTCTGGTGCGAGTCTGACGACTTCAAAGGCAATGTTCTCGACTCGCCTGCCAGCTATCGTCTCCTTCAGGGTGACATTGAGGTCACTATTGGCATTGATCTCAGCGATAGCTGGCTTGAGGACCTTTGCCTTGAAGTACTTGTACTCCACATACGTAGTGACTTGCTTTCCTTCACCCAGGAGAAGGTCCCTCATCTTCTCCCATGGAATCATGCTCGTGCGGCCGATGCGCTCAAAGCGAACGCAGTGTTCGTAGAGAGCAAGTGTTGCGGCTCTCTTGAACTTGCGCATGATCTGCATGTCGATCAGCGCATACATTTCCGGGTTCAGCACCTGTTGCTTCAGGTCCTTGTTCACCCTGTAGCGCACTTGATCGTTGCTGATCTCGAAGTCCGTGAAGAGCACAGATGCCTTCAACCATGGTCCCCTGGCCGCTGTCGACAGGACGTCCCACTCGTAGACGATTCCCATGAGATCGTATGTTGACTCCCTCAAGTACTCGCGGTTCTTGGAGTCGAATCCGATGACTCTGGCCAGTTCCGCAGTCCGCATGCTCCACCAACCATCGGCGTCCTCGTTCGTCACATGCGCGTTCCACAACAGGGCATTCTGTGTTTTTCGCTGGACGAATGTCATTGGTCCACGCGATTTGCTGTGGACGACCTGAACAGCCTTCTTGTATGGCTCTGGTAGCGGAGCTTGCTTGAACAGGCTGAACTGGTTGGTGGACGGTTCCTTGCTCATACGACCATTATGGTGGAAAGCAGGCTTGTTTTCGTACACCTTAGGGTTCTTGATCGTTCCCTTCTGGTCACCTCGCAGAGCCGCAGCACGTTGTGTTTAGAACACTCTTTAATCCCTTTAATACCTTTAGACCTCTCAAACCCTAGTGTTTATGCGGGCTCCAAGGGAGTTTGGTGACCATTTATGGGTGTTGAGGTGACTTTTCATGGGTCTTCAGGTGTGTGGATATGGGGTTTCGGTGACCACCTATGGGCGTTGAGGTGTGTGGATATGGGTCAAAGGTGACCATCTATGGGGCAGCCTGTTTCTCACTATCCTTGTCCTCTGTTTTGTAAGGTTCTGTTGGGATCATCCAAGGGCGGATGCCCTGTGGCCTTGACCATTTTCAGGTTCTGGTTCCTCGTCCAGGTGACCAAGTATGGGTCCCTTATACGGTGACCATTTATGGGGAGTTTCTAAGGTGACCGTTTATGGGGGGAGACACAGGCCTTCCTCTGGACTGCTGGTCCAAGGATCGACTCTCATTCTTGATTTGTAGCCGTCAGAGGTGACCGTTTATGGGTGCTTGCGATGGTGACCATTTATGGGGCCTTCTGGCATGTCCTCTGACCCTACGAATCACTGGTCGACCTTCGTCCTCACTCTAAGAGATCTTCTTTGGTGACCATTTATGGGGTGCTTCTTTGGTGACCATCTATGGGTCATTTTCGTTCCCCGCATCAGGATGCTGGAGACGCAAAGTGACTTTTGCTGTCCTTCAGGCGATCCTTTGGTGACCATTTATGGGGAGTTGGCAAGGTGACTGTTTATGGGTCAGAGCACCCTTTGTAGGTCACGATTTTTCGCTTAATGGTGACCGTTTATGGGTCGCTTTTAGCCCCGGAGAGCCACTCAAGCACTTTTGAGGTGACCGGTTATGGGGGGTGAAGCGATGCACCAACCTGCTGCTTTTGCCCAAAGGTGACCGTTTATGGGTGCTTTTTCGCATCCATCCAGCCATAGCTGAGGTGGAAAGTCACTTTGAAAGCTGCGTCACAGGGAGTAGCTTTCAGTCCAAGTCGTTGATTTTGTTGGGTTATAAGACATCGACACGGTAAGGTGACCATTTATGGGGTGTTTTGTTTCCCCATAAACAGTCACCTAAGCCTGCGACGTCACTGCCCGGCGGAGTTTTTCAGGATCGCCTGAATCTGCTCACGCAGGCCTTCTAGGGAAGCTTCATCCAGGCCCTTGATCTTCAGCTCGATCTCCCCTCTCTGTGGCACGACCTTGATGTGTCCCCTGGTGCCTTTGTAGGCGACTGGAGTGGTTTCCCCGCGAATGCGCTGCTTGGGCCCTTCGAGCTTGCTTTTGATCAGATCGATGACCTGGCTTCGACTCAGTTCTTTCTGCTGGATCTGCTGAACGATCTCCTCAGCGATGGCCTCCAGCTTCTCTTGATCTTCGCCCTCCCCTTTGCGGCTGAAGATCATGCTCACTTCGTAGGCGATCGACAGAGCTGATGTCTGCGGGCTCTCTGTCATGATCCGCTGCAAGGTTGCGGGGATTCTGTTCAGTGCGATTGTTTTGGAAAACGTGGCGTTGCTCGTCTTCAGGGCTGCGATCAGGTCGGCGGTCGTGGGAAACATGCCCTTGTCCAAGAGCTCCTGCCACCGCACAGCATCGTCAAATGCCGTCTGTACGGAGCGCCGAATGTTGACTTCTCGCGAGTTCAGGTACTCAGCGCTTGGGGTGAGCGGCGGCTCGACGATCTTGACATCAAGGGTGTCAATGTTTCCTGCAATGCAGGCGTTCAGACGCTTCCCACCGTCAACGATGACAACGTGATCACCCTGGACATAGCCAATGGCAGGGACCTGTTGTCCGCTTTGCCGTATCGATTCGGCGGTTTCGTCAACTTCGCCTTGGTTGTAGTACACGCGGGCGTTGAACTCACTGCGCTTGAGCCTGCTGATCGGCAGACGTACGGTTTGGCCAGGTGAAAGCTGAGCTAGCTCTGGCGAAGCCGTGCCCAGCACCATCGGGACTGGAGCAATGGATTCACGCTCAGCAGTACTCTCGCCCGCCGGAATGTTCAGTGCCTTGAGCATCGCGGATGCATCCTGGTTTGCACTAAGTGCCCCAAGGAACGGCTTGATCTTCTTTGCGCTCATGACTTTTCTCCTCAACCGGCGTAGGCGCCAAGTGCTTCCTGAATGGCCTCGACAAACTCAGCCTCGGCTTTGTCGCGTGCAGAAGCTGGCATCTCGAAGATGCTCTTGCCAGCCTTGTGCGCATCGCGCCAAACGCGCCGATCTTTGAGCGTCGTTTTGAGGACCACACCTGTGGGTACTGCCTGCGTCAGGGCATCGATGGCGTCCTGGCCTTCACTGCTGTTCCACACATTCGGTACCGCATTGACCAGGATGCACAGAGGAATACGTCCGCTCTTGTGCTTGTCATTGATCGTTGCGAAGGCTTGCGCCATGCGAAGCGTGGAGGCCAGATCCCCCTGCCCTACTTTCGTTGGAGAGATCCACAAGTCGGAGATGCGAGCCAGCTCAGCGAGTCGGTCGTAGTCACGTGCACCCACATCAACGATCACCGCGTCGTATTGAGTGGAGAGCTGAATGATGGTGGGTGCAGGCTGAACAGTTGCCTCCACGACGGTGAAGGTCTCCTGCAGCTGCATGTGGGATCGCATGGCTTGCCACTGGGCAGAGGTATGCGTGGTGTCTGTGTCGACCAGGATCACCTTCGCTGGCCTCTTCTTCTTGGTCACAGGATCTGGGACAGCTTGATTCGCGAAAAAGGCCGCGAGGTTGAACGCCAGCGTGCTTTTACCTACGCCACCCTTCTCTGCACCAATGGTAATGATCATATCAATCCCTAATAAACGGTAGTTAAACACAGACGTTTTGTTGGAATCAATTGTATTTTTCAAATATCGGTTTGTCTAACGATAACAACTATTTTTTACGATATCCGTCCTCGTTGTGTCTGCATGGCTACGGTCTTTGGTCTGACGCGTTTGGGTAAGGCTTGGCAAAGACTCCTGCACATCGTGGTTGCTTCAGGCAATGATCAGTAGACAGGCCGTTCTGTAGCACCCATGCCTCTTATGTCTTCGCAGAGTTTTCACCGGTGAAAACGAGGCATTCTGCGGACGATGTTTCCGAAGAGTGAGCGGAGGAAAGGGCTTTCGTTGAGCTGGTGTAGGGTTGCTTGTGAGTCCCGCGCTCGACAGGGCTTCGAGTTTTCACCGGTGAAAACGCGGTCCATACATGGCGATGCGGTGGCGCCTTCCCCAAGGTTGCTGGCCGATGAATGCCGGTGACTCGATGTGCAGTTGGGCGAGTGTTGATGCATGGGAGGCTGCCCTTGGCTTGTCACCGGTGAAAAATCTGGTCTAGTGGTGTGTCGGCTCAGCGAGGTGTGTCGAAGCCAAGTCAGCAGATGGTGGTGCGACTCGCTCCCGGCATGGAGGTGGGGTGGAGACTGTCGTTCTGCGCGCTCTGCTGAGGGGCGCCTGTGGTTCAAGGTTGATCTCCGTGGTGACTTTTCACCGGTGAAAAGGTGATGGCTGCTTTAGGCTGTTGGTTGATCAGTCATGGTCCAGCGCGTCATGACGGTGGTGGGTCGCCTGGAGTCATCGCCAACTGACTCAAGTCGACGACATGTATTCGTTTTCACCGGTGAAAACGAGGGCGCTCCCGATGGATGGGGTGTGGCTCGACGCCCCTGTTGGTGCATGAGGTGATGAATCGATTCCCTGAAGTGTCTAGGTCGAGGTTCCAGGACTCCACTTTTCACCGGTGAAAACGGGGCCTTCAGGTCTGGGGTGCCGTGAGTGCTTCACGTCAAGGCGCGAACGTGGTGGTGCATTCGCCGTGAAGGTGTTGTCGAACGCACTTCAGGGTTTTCACCGGTGAAAGCGGGCGTTTAGGCTAATTGCCGTCTTCGCGTGTTTCTGTGGAGTGTGGAGTAGGGGCCTGGCCAGACCATGTTCGAGCGATCGATGGGATCATGGCGGTGATCGAGCACTGTCGCGTATCCCAAAGAGAAACCCCCATTTTCACCGGTGAAAATGGGGGCAGGGTGCCGAGTACTCAGGGATCTGGGTTTTCTACCAAACGCGCCCCAGTGCTCCTTCCAAGGGCCGCCGCAGGCGGCCTTTGGAAGGAGCACTGGGGCGCAACGCTTGGCCTAGTGGGGCGCGCTTTGCTGCTGGACGTATTGCTTGATCACGGCAAGGGGCGCTCCTCCGCAGCTGGCGACGAAGTAGCTTCGGCTCCACAGCGCGGGCTTCCAGTAGAACTTCTTGAGATACGCCGCGTGGTCGCGGCGCTTCAGCCGGGCAGTGACAGTCTTGAGGCTGTTGACGGCCATGGACAACGCCACCTTGGGCGGCAGCTCGAGGAGCAGGTGGAGGTGGTCGGCCTCGCCGTTGAACTCGAGTAGCGGGCCTTCCTTAAGCTGGAGCTGACGCTCGCATATCTCCCGCAGCTCGGCGAGCATGGCGCCCGTCAGGGACTTTTTCCGATACTTTGTCACAACAACCAAGTGGTACTGGAGCGAATAAGTATAGTGGTAGAGGGTCTTGAACGCTTGCTGTGGCATAAAGAAGCTCGCTATCGGTTACACACATCCTTTTCGATAACCAAGTGACCTCCGTCCGCCGCAAGGCCACCTTCCGTTTGTACCCAAACGCCGCCCAGGAGGTGGCCCTGGGGCGAACCCTGGTGGCGCACTGCAAGCTGTACAACACGCTGCTGGAGACCGCGCGACTGCGCTACAAGGCGGGCCTGCCCGCCTTCACCCGCACCAGCGTGAACGAGGCGACCCGGCTCGTGCGCAACACGCAGGACTGGATAGCCCAGCGCACCACGGCCCAGTCGGTCCAGGTCACCGGTGAGCGCCTGGTGCGCGCGTTCGATGCGTTCTTTCGGCGTCTGGCCGCCGGCCAGACGCCGGGCTACCCGCGCTTCAAGAGCATCGAGCGCTACCCCGGCTGGGGCTACAAGGCCCACGGCGACGGCTGGACGCTGTTGCGCAAGGGTGCGGGCTTTGGCGCCGTTCGCCTGAGCGCCGTCGGCACCGTCTCGCTGCGGGGGCGCGCCCGCTTCGAGGGCGTGCCTAAGACCGCGGAGGTCTTTCGCCAGGGCCACAAGTGGTACCTGAGCGTGACCTTTGAGGTGGCCGAGACGGCCGTTGCCCGCCAAGGCGGGCAACAGAGCATGGCATTCGACTTTGGCCTGACCACGCTGCTCACGCAGGTGGTCGGAGACCCGATGGCGGGCGAGGTCCAGACGGTGGAGAACCCGCGCTGGCTCAAGCGCAAGCTCCAGGCCATCCAGGAGACCCAGCGCATCATCAGCGCGCTGGAATCCAAAGTCCCCAAGAACGCCAAACCCAGCTGCGCGCTTCTGATGGCCTACGTCCGGCGCCGGCGGCTTCACAGCCAGGTGGCGCGCCAGCGCAACGACTTCTATCACCAGCTCAGCGCGCGCCTGGTCGCGCGCTTCGGCCTCATCGTGACCGAGGAGCTGGCTCTGACCAATCTGGTGCGCGCGCCCAAGGCGCGCCCCAACGAGGGCGCAGCGGCCGATGAGCCGCAGTACCTGCCCAATGGAGCGGCGGCCAAGGCAGGCCTGAACCGTTCCCTCTTGGACGCCGCCCCCGGTGGCTTTCTCCAAAAACTTCGGTACAAAGCGGAAGAGGCTGGTTCGAAGTTCATCGAAATCCCCACCCGCTCGGTCAAGCCGACCCAGCGCTGTCACTGCTGTGGAGCGGCCAGTCCCAAACGGCTGGATGAGCGCCGCTGGCGCTGCGCCTGCGGCGCAGAGCACGAGCGCGACGAGAACGCCGCTCGGACCATGCTGCGGTACGCCTATGAAGGCGTCTGGTGGGACAAACTCGGGTCAGGAACTGGCCCGGTCGCGCAAGGCGCGACCAGAAACTTTCGCCCAAGCGCAAGCTTGGGTGGAGTAGTTCATAGCAAACCGTAGGTGGCAGCCCTGATCAGGGCTGCGCCCTTGTTACGCGCATTCAGCTTGGACTGAATACGATCCCAGTAGTAGATAACCGTTCTTTCCGTGGTCTTAAGACGGTCAGCGGTTTCCTTCGCTGTGAGGCCTTCAGCTCCAGCGCGAAGCACAGCACGCTCACGGTCGGTGATCTCAAGCTTGATGTGAGGAAGGGCCATCCGCAAGACGGGGGAGAGGCCCATCACGGCGTAGGTCACCTCTGCAGCGGCCTGCCGGTTCGACTGCTCTGTACCCATGAAGACGAAGACCTCATAGCCACAGTCCATGGATGTAGCCAAGTCCACCCGAACGAAAGAAAGTACGCCCGCCTCTGCGCAACGCCGAGTCCAAGGCTTGCCTTCGTCAGCGTGGTTGCTCAGGTTCACGTAGGCGGCTGCAGGGGAGAGCGAATCACGCCATGCGCGTCCGTAGTCGTCGCTCTCGGCAAGCAGTTGTCCGACCGTCCGGAATCTCGCTGGATGACTGGCGTAAAGAACTCTTCCAGCTTCCCGATCGCCGTCGTCTGGACCGAGCACCACAATACCCAGGGCATGGATGTGTGACAGAGATCCGAGCAAGTCGTTGAGATGTTCGGCCTCGAAATCGTCTGCACCGATGCTCCCGCGGTTCGCTTCGGCAGACGATGAAAGATCAAGCATGTTCATCGCTGTCCTCACCCTTGCATACTGCGAGTCACAAGGCTCTTGAGATCGTTGGGGAGTCCCGACTTGAGTAGAGCAGTGCTCAATGCGTCGCGGTGGATGGGTGACTGTTTGACGAAGCTGCCGATGCGTTTTAGAACCGTATCGATATCGGTCACCCCGACGCTTTGTTCCTTGAGATAGCGGCGCATCGCTTCGCTGGGCTCTGCACGGTTGTCAATGTTTGTTGCACTGAGGCTGGTATGGCTGGCAGCAAGGTCTCTCAGGAGCGAATGTGCTTCGTCTGCTGGGGCGATGATGTCATCGAACCCGTAGACGTCCGCTGTCACTGGCTTGTGAGGGAGGTCGTAGACACCGCAGTACAGGGTGGGGTGCTCGTGGATGATCTCCGCATCGATCAGCGGAGGCTCGCCGTTCAATTCAAGCTCGCGGTGAATCTCGCTGGTCAAGATGAACTGACCAGAGCGGATCCCGTCAACGTCAATGCCTCGTAGACCGTCTTCAGACGCGATTTCTGCAAGCTGCTCCAGTGAGTCAGTGGTTTCCAGTTGAAGCCACTGAAGCGGGCCGTCGTGCGATAGACCCAGCAGCCCAAAGGGGCGACCGATCACCACATATTCGTCCCACATGAGTTCGTCGATCTTTTTGGTGAGAGCGGCAGCGACCGTTGGTGTGTCAAGCAGGTCCTTGTTCTCCTGGGACAGGGTAGGGCGCAGCATTTGGCCAATGTGAGCGCAGACGGTCGAGTGCATCTCATCGCAGGCCTTGCGCAGCACCGTCACGAGATCGCGCTGGTCTTTGGGAATGAAGCGCTGGATGAGGCCGGCATTGAACGCAGCGACTGCCACGTTGTAGTCGGCTTCGCCCGTCAGCAAGATGCGACGGCCTGGCCAGGCGCCCAAAGTACGGATCATCTCCAGGCCGTTCATGACGGGCATGCTGTAGTCGACGACGACCACCGACGTGAGGTTGAACCGCGACCAGGACGAAAAATGGCTCGCAATCACCCGACTGGCCATGCCGAATCGACGCTCGTTGAAATCCTGGGCGGCCGGTTCGGCCAATAGCGCTTCAAGCTTCCTCCAGTGAACCCCCTCAGCCTCCATCCGGTAGACCGCACTCTGTGGGGAGGTGGAGAAGTACCTGGAATGCGTAAAGGGGAGGCTCTTTCGCAGCGCCTCGAGGAAAGAGCCCTTGTCATCGACATAGAGAACGCGCTGGGGGGTCTTGAGCAGGGGGAATGTCATTCGGGAGTCTCTTGAATTCTGGGTAGCCTGACCGAGAACGTGGCCCCGCGGCCAGGTGCTGAGTCGACATCGATTTCGCCTTTGACGCTACGCACCACCTGGTCGACGAACGATAGGCCAAGCCCATGTCCGTGGTTTTGGTTGGAGGTAACAAATGGCTGGAAGATGCGCTTGTGGTCTGCCTTGTCGATGCCGACACCGTCATCTGAGACGGCGATAATGCCCCATGGGCCGTCCACATCCAGGCGGATTCTTATTGAGCCTGGAGCAGGGGAGGGCGATGCTTTTAGCAAGGCGACGTGAGCGTTCTCAAGAAGGTTGCTCAGTACCTGCTCCAGCGCTGTCTGGTTGATTCGGGTCGTGAAGGTGTGGACGGCCTGAACCTTGATGAGGCCGCTTCGCCCAGGTTCAGTCTGCTCAAAGTTGTGAACGCTGCGACCCACCACCGAGGCTGCATCAACGTCTTCCGTCGACTGGAAAACCTGCTCACTGTTGGCGTTGGATAGGTGAAAACGAACGAGGTTTTGGATCCGATGCACGCCACGATCAATGTCCGCCACCACGTCGACGAGATCGGTGTAGGACGATCGGTCAATGCGATTGCGGTGATGGAGGGCATCGAGACGGGCGCTGAGTCCTTGCACCAGCAGGGCGATGCTGGCCAGGGGCGTTCGGAACTCGTGCGCCGCCACACCCAAAGCTCTCAGGTGACTACGCTGCCGCACATCCCGCACGTCCACGTCGATGGCGTGGGAGAGCGTACCCACCAGCACAGCAAAGAGGTAGATGGTCAGGCCTTCACCGGTGAAGGCACCGCCGACCGCCTCCTCGAATGGGATGCCCTCGACGACCGGTACAAGAATGATGGATGCCAGCCATGAAACGCTGATCCCGGCGACAGCGAGGCGCCAATCTGTGGCGCTGAAATAGAGGGTAAGCGCTCTATTGAGCACGCCCTTGCACTCGGATGCCCGTTGCGGCAATGAATGTTCTCTCGGCGTGGTGCGGTCTGCGACGCGCGAGAATCTGGGTCAGCGCCGCATTTCATATTCAGTT
>Ga0114986_1000447_pt1 | contig 11572 bp, 14 predicted proteins | sample Shrwel1BS1Day17_FD_96988 | JGI IMG/M metagenome (GOLD analysis project Ga0114986, IMG submission 96988) | Subsurface microbial communities from deep shales in Ohio, USA - Utica-3 well 1 S-1-Day17 | ecosystem: Environmental > Aquatic > Deep subsurface > Shale gas/oil reservoir > Produced... | reverse complement strand
TGCACGGCTTCGCCATGGACCAGAATCCGGTTCACCATCCGCCGCAACTCCGGGCTCAGGAAATAATCGCACAGGTAGATACTGCGGATCAGCCGGCCCAGATGAACTCCGGCGCGGTAGATGGGGCTATCCGAAGAAGCCGAGCCATAGCGGGCCAAGGCCACGGTAGCCGTCGAATGCCCGGTTTCGATCGAGGCCGTCAGCCTGACCAGATCGTCCCATTCGGACTGAATTCCGCGCAGTGAGATGTTGGGAACGACTATTCCCATAAGCGCTTCGGGAATATTCCTCATCCGGCTTGGAATGTAGAGACGGCGCTCCGACGCACGCTTCAGCCGGGGACATAGCGCAAATCCATCCAGCTTGGCGATCGCCATAGCGAACTCAGTGTAGCCGTGGGTGTCGACCGCCAACCGATCAAGGTCGACCTCCCGCTGTCGAATAGCGCCCTCGAGAGCGGCTCCCGCCTGCCTTTCATTGAGGATGATGGGCTGATCGTAGATGACGCTCCAGAAGTCCGCCATGTGAGTATAGGTTCCAACCGACGGCACATTGCGCTTGGGGTCCAACCGTGCCACCCATATCTTGCGGGAAACGTCGAGACTCATCATGTCGGCCGAGGCAAGCGACCCGTCGCCCCAGCGCGACGCAATTGGTAAGCGCCGCTGGAATCCGACCACGGCGTCGTTGGCCGCACGAATGACATCCCGATCCTCGAAATACTGCATACCGGCGAGAATCTGGTTGGGTTTGAGTTGCGGCACCATCAGGCTGACGGTCGTGGCATCCAGGGCCGTCGCGTGAGCGAGCATGCCGGCGTAAACCTGCAAGAGTTCCATCTCCGTTCTGGCCGTTCGTCCAAGGATGATCTTGCTGAAATGCACCCGGCTATCCATTTCCAGGATCAGGTTCGGCAGTTGCACGACGCCGATCCGGTCGAACACGAGATCGCGCTTTTGTTCGACCTCGATGCGATCTTCCCGGGTACCGTCTCGCGGCGTGGAAATGTTCTTTCCGTTAATCTGGACGGTACCTGCCGCTACAGCAGCGTCGAGAGCCACCAGTTTCGTCTCCAATTCCGCAACCAAGGACTCAAGAAAATCTTCAGGGCGTAGCGGCAAGGACAGTTGGGCATAGCGTTTGGCCTTGTCTCGCGCCCACTGGTCAGCGTCGATCATAAGGCGGTGCCGGCCGCGGAATTTCTCGCTCTGATCGACATACACTGCGCCGCTGCGCAGGGATTTCCTTAATCCGAGCAGTGTTGCCGCCTCCAGGCCACGCATGGCACGCTCACGATCCTCGCCTTCGATGATGTCTTTCCAAGGGGAGGGAATATTGACGTCAGGCGCAGCAGGCAGCTTCTTGATGTTTTGCGTGTTGAGCGTTTTGAGGTAGTCGAGTCGTTCCTTGCCGGAATCATGCGGTTCGGCCCGGATGTCGAGCTTCTGCATTTCATTCAGGAGTGCCCGAAGCTGAGGGTTGGGTTCGGACAGAATCCAACGAGCCGCCGCAGCGCGTGATGGGAATTGCCGGGGTTTCTGCTGTTCCGCCAAGTTGAGGATGTACGCTCTGACCTCAGCATCCGAGACGGAGTTATCCTTCGCCCGTTGAACTACTTGATCGAAGGCCTCTGCTCTGGAGAGGGCACCCTTCGCTTCGACCTCTCGGGCTTTCTCATAGGCATTGCGAGCAATCTTGGCGATCTGGCGACCACCGAGCATGATGGCGGCGTCGGTGGCCTGCATCAATGCCATCTTGAGGAAGCAGATCAAGCGCAGCGTACGGGTCGGATCCTTCAGTTCCCGATATTTCACCGGTCGAATGCTTTGGAGTTCGCCAGCGTAAGTGCGGATCTTCTCGATAGCGATGCTCTCGAGATCCACTTTGTCGATCTCAAGCTTCTTCAGAAAGTCGATTCGGTCGAGCCGCTCTCGCACGGCATTGATGGACTTCCGTCGCGGCGGCTGTTGCAGCCACTCGAGAGCAGTGCGCCCGGTATTGGCGTAGCGGCTTAAGACGGCACCTTCCAGCCTCGTGAAATCGGATGCAGGAATCTGCCGCCTAATCATCCGAAAGATGCCTTCTTCCGAGTCCGACATGGCGCGACGGGCGATATCTCGAATAACCCGGTCGCCGAGGGTCAGGTAGCGATGGTGATACAGCCAAACCTTACTGCGTTCTACCAGGACGTCGACACTGGCCGCATACGAAGCCTCCTGTCGGAGGAAGGGCAGGAGGGCTCTCTGTTGTTCGGGCGTCGCTCGTGAGAATCCGAGCAACTCCAGAGCCCACCATTTGTGCTCGTAAAACGTCTTCTCGCGGCTGTAGATGGTGCGAAGGCTGGCGATGGTCAGGGCAGGCTGATCCAACTGTGCGGAGATGTGCCGAAGCAACTTGGACGGGATGACCTGGGCGCTCTCCAGCAGGTTGCCCGTCATTTTGATGAAGCCGACTTGAACGGCCGCGGCAACTCGGTGCTCCGCGCGAAATCGCTTGCGGAGGGCAGTGATTTCATCATCCGAAAAGGTGAAGAAGGCCCGAAGTTCGACCACTGATAGCGTCTTCGGGAATACGGTGGCGCCGAGATACTGGTGCTGCCAGCGATGGATATCAGCCATAACTGCCTCCCAGAGCATGAGCAGGCGAATCCTGCGCCATGGGAATGCCGTTGGTCAACGAACGTATTGATAGGCAGGTAATCTTGTCAACTATTGTCGGCAGACGGAGGTTAAACCAGCTTAGCTGAGTGGGAAATCCGAGAAACCGCCAAATTCAGCACGAAAGGTACGGGAACCCTTAGGTGAAAATGAGCAAAAGAGCCGGCTGTCAGGCCAGAAACCACCAATTTATGCGGGTTTCGACAGGAATTTTGACCTATCTTAGAGCCCGGAAGCCCTCTTTGCAGCGAACCAGCCCATACCGATCAAATAACTGATCCCCGGAATGCCCACGAACAGCAAAACATAGATGGCAACCGAGGTCAGCGTGATATCGCCAAGGGCAACAGTTGCCTCCCCCAAGCCTTCCAGGCGCTGGCCACCATCATCGGCATCGCGCATGAGCAGCACCGGAGGGATGATGCCCCCCAGAAGCGTCACAACGACGGTAGCAGTCCAGCCAAGGGCTACTGAATGCTCGGCTATCCATGGGGCGTGGATGGCCAGCTGGGCGACGAACTCCGGATCAGAGGCTACTGTCCGGGTGAGGAAAATGGCTGTTCCCGTCAAGAGCATCACCACCAAAAAGCCGAGCATTCTCATGTCGTTCACTGTGTTCTCCTGGGGCTACAAGCTGCTTCAGGCCCACTAAGTCACATCTGGCGCTATGCGGGCCCAAGCATGGCGCGGCGGATTTTCCATGACGAATTCGACGCCCGGGGCGTCCCAGACAGGCTGCTCCTCGGGCTCCATGTAGGCAAGCACACAGAGTATGTGCCCTACATCAGCGCCGAATATGGCTTCCGCCTCCTTCTCGCTGGCACAAACCACAGCGCGCCAGGATTGGTCCTTGTGGAGAGCCAGGTGGAAGAACAAGCCATTGCGGGCCAGGTCCGCGTCCCGCTAGGACGGGCCCGATCCAGCATCCGCCTCTCAGCCTCAATGTCACGAGTTGTGCTCAAACTATCCTCCACTTTCCCTGGTGGCCATCATTACTGGCCCAGATCGCCGCTGTGAATGTGAGACGGCCATCCTACCCCACCACTCCCCTCCTCCGTGGCTGTTCCCGCCTTTTTGCGGAGCCGCCGGGTCTTGATGAGGAAGAGTTCCCAGAAAGCCGGGTGCATTTCGTGGTCTCCGGCTTCCCATTGCTGCCAGGTCCGGAGCTTGGCATGGACCTTTTCCGCGGCCTTGGTCTGGCTCAAATTGGCAGCCTTCCGCTCCCGACGGATGTCTTCTTTGGAGGGCGGGGCCGTGCTGGTGGAGATACGGGGCATTGAGGTAGGCAGCGCTGGCTGATATTGCGTTGGAGTTGGAGCGATTCTAGCGCGAGTACCGGGTCACCAGGGGACGTAGCGCCCCGCCCCGCTGCTCCTGGATCAGCAGGGGCCTTCCACCACCTTGCTGCCGGCGCCATTGTGGCAGGGCCCCACGGAAACCGGCTCCTGGAGGACGGTGATGCTGGTGCCGCCGTGCTTCCGAGCAAGCGTGAAGGCACTCTGGATCATGCCGGAGACCTCGGGGGCTTGGAGAAGATACCAGGCCTCATCGACCAGGATATGGAGCTTTCGGAAGAAACGGGTAACCGCACGAGTGACCCGGCGGCCGAATTCCCGCAGCAACGCCTTGAGGTTCCACCCCATGACCGTCAGGCCGATGGAGTCTTCCGGGGACGAAGGTCCGGCCAGAATGGCGGTGGCCACGCGCTTCAGCTCGGCGCCGCGGAGGCCTGCGCGGTACAGACGCTTGCCCAGGGCCCGCCGACTGAGGTTAGTGGGAGGCCGCCGCCGGCCAGATACCTTGTCCGGGACGGGAAACGTGGGATTGAAAGAGCGGTAGAAGGCGTCCGGAAGGGTTTGAGGGGTGGGAAGCGGACCATCATCCTCCCAGGCGGGGTGGTTCAGGTCCGGGAGGAAGGAAATCCGGAAAACACGGCCCTTCCGGGTGGGAATCCTTGCGTATTTCATGATGATCTCGTTGAGGTGGGGTGGTTCCGCAGGAGCCGAAAAGCCGCCTAGGCTGCCAGAGCTTCGTCCGGGAGGGACACAACGGTGCAGCAGATGCCCTGGAAATTCCAGTACCAGTTGGTCACGTAGCCGTCATCGAGCTGGACGCGAACGGTGTTATCGCCAGTGTCGGCTTTGACGGTGGCAATGTCGCCGCAGAACTCTATGACGGTGCCCGGAGGCAGAGGGCGCTGAACCGATTGCTGAAGCACAGTATCTCTCCTGGGAGTTAATGGCTGGCCGGTATTGGCCAAGGGGCTGCTAAATCTGGTTTTCCGGCGGACGGATGGTTGATCACAGCACTGCTACAGGCTGGATGCCAATTCGCATTAGGCGTAGTCGTCGGCGATTTCATCCGCGACGTCAGCCAGGTTGCGTCCATCGTCGTAGTCCTGCCGGACACTTTCCCGGTCACGAAAGTCAACGCCGGTCTTATCCAGAACCATCATCGCCAGGTTGGAAAACCAGGTTTCAAAATCAAACTCAGTTTTTGTCACATCCATCTCCTTGTCGGATAAGCACAGGTTCACTTCTTCTGTGCCGCAGACTGCTTCATTTACCGGGACATCCGGATACCACCAAAACATTGTGTCGGATGAGGTGGGCCGATTTCTCGGATACTCGGGCCCTGGGGCGAATTCTCTTCAGGGTTCGACAGAGCGCGTGCCATCGGGGCGGGGCCGGGCCGGAAACAATGAGGTGGAAGGCCTCGGGGTCGGCAGTTACCCGGAAGCGCCAGCCACCAGTCTCCTGGGGACGGGAATGCACGCGATCTCCAACATCCAGGAAAGGTGTCATTTCCGGGGCCGAGGCGCCCGGGGCCCCGGGAGAGGTCTTGATGGGATCGGTCATGTGAATGCTCCTGGGCGGTAGTAGTGGGGCGTCCTACGCGGACTTCGCAAAGAAGGCGGCCTCGTGGCGGATGTTGGCCGCGATGAGGGCTTCAGCCTGAATGGGCGAGACGCTGTTGCCACACATTCGGATCTGGGCATGTTCGGGCAGGGGCATTCGCTCGACTTCCAGGGGATTGGCCACCTGGACCCCATCCTTGAAGAGGAGATGGGGTTTGGGGATCTCGTGGATCTTGTAGGAGGCAGGGAAGCCCTGGGCCAGGTAGAGCTCCCGGGGTTTGAGCATCCGGAGGGTGATATCCACCAGCACCCACCCACCCATGACCACCACATCGGCCGGAACCGGGAAGTGCTCGGGAAGGTGCTGGTGCAGCAGCTGGGCGCACTTCCTGGCCCGGCACAGATGCTCGGGGGCGATATGGTCAGCCGGCAGGTGCTCCACCTCCACCAGCCCCATGCGCGCCTTGGTGGGCAGGGTGTGCATGGGCTCATTGAGGGCCTGCCACTGGCCGCCGCTGCTGTAATACTTCACGAGGTAGGCAGATACCAGGCGCTGATTGCTGCCGGCGGAGGTAATGGTAGAGACCGGCGACTTGAGGGAATGGCCGGCGCCGTCGTAGAAGCCGCCGTTGGCCTGCTCCATGAAGCCGAGGGATAGCACCTTGCCCTCCCCTTCGCCGGCATCCTGGCCCAGGGCCTCGCTGGCCGGAGATACCAGGTGGGCTGCGATGAGGGCGTGGTGGTTGCCGCCGGCAGTAACGGTGGGAACCAGATCGGTGACGCTTCTGGCGGTCAAATGGGCCTCAGAGGTGCCCCGGAGTGAAGACAGGACGGGGGCCACGACGGAGAAGTGGCCACCCTTGATCTGGGCGCAGATGGTCCTGAGCGGTTCCTTGGCGCTCATGGTCCGCTGGCTGGAAGAATTGGCGTGCTCGGTCAGGAACGGCGCCTTCGGGGAATCGGTGGCAATGATGTAAGGATCATCGGCACTGAGGACATGGCGCCAGAGGCCCTTAGCCACCCGCCGCAGGGTTTTCTCCACCAGAGGCTTTTTCCGGTCAAAGATGCTGTCGGCCGGCAGGGAGAAGTCGATGCAGTCGGCAGCCATGCGGTAGGGAGCCATGCGTCCGGCCAGGACGGCAGGAGAATCGTTGGCAGCGTGGGTCTGCTCGGGCCAGCAGATGGGCAGTCCGTCGCGCCGGGCCAGCAGGAACAGGCGCTTGCGGATGGTGGGGGCGCCGTTGTCGCAGGCCCGGAGCTCCCTCCACTCGACTTGGTAGCCGTGGCCACGCAGCTGGCGCACGAAGCTCTTGAAGGTTTCGCCCCGGCGGTTGGGATCGGGGTAGAGCTTCCCATCCTTGCCCAAAAGCAGAGGGCCCCAACTCTGGAATTCCTCAACGTTTTCAATGGCTAAGAGTCGCGGCCGACACTTTGCAGCCCAGCGCAGGGCCACCCAGGCCAGGCCCCGGATGTGTTTCTCAACGGGAGTTCCGCCCTTGGCCTTGGAGAAGTGCTTGCAATCGGGACTGAGCCAGACCAGGCCCACCGGCTGGTTCTTGGTGATTTCGATGGGATCGACTTCCCAGACGCTTTCGCACAGGTGCAGGGTATGGGGGTGGTTGAGGGCGTGCATGGCCAAGGCCACGGGGTCATGATTAATCGCCACATCCACAGGGCGTCCGAAGGCGGCTTCCAAGCCGGTACTGGTGCCCCCTCCCCCCGCGAAGTTGTCGATGATGAGCTCGTGGTGGAACGGCAGGACGAGCTGAGGCGCCCAATTCGGGGCCGCCACGATCCCTCTGGTAGTTGGTTCCAGGACAGCCAGGCCCATGATTCCCCTCCCCTGTTAAGCCTTGGCCACCGGGGCCGGCGCCGCTTGCGGAACGAAGGTATCGACCAGGGAGTTCCAGGCGGCCTGAACGAGCAAGGGCTGGGAGTCCCAAGTGGGGATACCCCAGGCCACGTTTGCCGTATCGCAGTAGGTTTTCCACCAGGAATTGAAGAGCAAGCGGCCGGAGGGCTGGTTGGCAGCGGTCGTCTCAGCCGCGGCGATGGCGTCGGAGCAGATATCGCCGGCCAGGATGCCCTGGGCGCCTTCGATATCGCCGTTGAGGATTGCCTCCCGGGCGTCCTTGAGGATATCCAGGATGGAGTGTTGGTTGTCGGGTCGCATGGCGTCTCCAGCGGTGGTGTCGATGTATTTACAATACGCAGAATACACGCATTGCGCAAGAGGCGTGACGGTCCTATATCCAGCTAATTGCAGGTGGTCAGGAGCAATGTTACATTTTCCATGTGTCGCCAATGGACGGCGGACTTCCGTCCCCTGAGGACAAGAAAAAACCCAGCCGGAGGGGCTGGGTTGGGGAGGATGGATACCACCGGGGGATACCCGGAAGCGATGGTGCACTCAGCCGAAGTTCAGCGGAGTTGGTTGGCCATTCATGCGGGGAGCAAGATTGGCATCGCGCTCTTGCAGGAGGATTTGTCGCCATGCGGCCAACTTTTCAGCTTCGGAGAGGTTTCTGAAGCCTGGCAAGCGCTCGCATTTGCTGGAAATCTTCCTGATCCAGGCGAAATACTCGACGTGGTTGTTGATGAGTTCCGGATGCTCAACGGTGTCCAGGAAAGCCTGGTAGTGGGGGTTGGCGCACCGGCCTGCCTGGAATTCCGCCTTGAGGAAAGCGCGCTGCTCTGCCATTTGCTGGGCCTGTGCCAATTTCTCGGCGGCCAGCTGGCGCTCCTCCTCTTCCAGATCCTGGTGCCAGGACCTGGCCCACTCGACGGCATCGGGACGGCCGCGCTCTGCGGCCACGAGACGCTTGGCGAACATTTCATAGCGAAATGCGTCCATGTCGTCTGCCCAGCTCTTGAGTACAGCGAACAGCTTGTCGATTACCTCTTGAGAGACAGAGGGTTCAGCGACTGTGGTCATGGAAAACTCCTGAAAACGAGGTTATCCCCTGGAATGGGGTAAGGTGTTCTCCGGCGGGCCGGGAACTGAGGCGTTTCAGGGGGAGTTGCCAGGACGTGTCAGGAGAAGCCGGCCCGGGTGCGGCCCAGGGCCAGCCTGAACAACCAGGAAAGGGGTTGAATCCGGCGGCCGGGTCAGCCCGGGTGGATTTCATGGCCAGCCAGCAGGATCTGGCTGAGAGGGGGGTTGGCGTTGAGGAGGTCGGCCAGCGGGGCCCAGACGGGTGCGGCTGGGATGGCGAGCAGCTGCAAGCCGGCGTCGTTGGTGGCCAGGAGGCGGCCGGAGGTGTAGGTCCAAAGGGTCATGGTGGAGCTCCTGAAGGGGGGCTGCCGAAGGGCGGCCCACGGAGACACCGTACTTTCACGACCTGTGGCCGGGTGAACTATTCCTGGGGGAGGATTGCTTTTGCGCCGGCAAAGTCCCGGGAGGACATGAGCGATTCTGGGCGCAAAAAAACAAAAGCCAGGCACTGGAGGCCTGGCCAGGTGGTTTCAGGGGAAAGTCTAAGTGCTCAGACGGAAATTTCTTCCTCCTGGGCCTTCTTTTCCGCGGCTTTGGCGAGATGCACTTCATAATCCTTTTGCCGGCGCAAATGCTTCTTCGGGGGAAGCACCCTGACGAACCCCACATGGCCCTCTTTGGCCTTTTTCTCGTGGGTATCCCCGACAACCTCGATAGCGTCGGAGCGAATAGAGTCAATCATGCCGAGCACGGGCCGGATAAAGAGGAAGGGGGATTCTTTAGCGGCCAAGAACATTTCGCCCAGGAAAGTCTTGCGACGCTCCCGGTCGGGCTTTTCAATGATCACTTTAATTCTGCTCACTTGAAGTATTCCTTCGCGGTTTTGATCATGACGCTGATCAGGTACAGGCCGAACAACACGCAGTCGCCTAACAGAATGGCATGGGCCATGCCGTGCAAGACGGTGGAGGTGAAGTCGGAGAGTTCCCAACTACTCGCAGCATAATCCACCAGCTTTTCAAGGCCAATACTACCAGCGGCGATGGCAATGAAGATCAAAGAACCTACGAGAATATGAGCGACGAAGTGGGCGATAGGTTCCCACCAAGGGGTATTGTGACCGGACACGATGGAAGCCGTTGATTAGATGGCAAATCATAGCATAACCGGCCCTAAGAATCAATACCCAAGTCATGGGTGTAGAGTGGAGAGATGGTGAAAGACTGGGACTATCGGGTACTGGAATTTGAGTCATCGCCGGACGATGACTGTCCTGAGGGGACGCAATGGAGGGCGATTCACGAGGTTCACTACGATGGGGCTGGGCGGCCGGTGTTTTTCCGGGAGGAGGCGGTGACGGTGGCCTGGGACACGTACGAAGGGGACGCGGCACCGTATCGGACGCTTGAGCTGATGGTGGAGGCGTTGAGCCAGCCGGTGCTGAGGTCCGAAGATTTTGTGGCGCCCCACCTGAGCGCCTAGGCTGGGAGGCGCCCTGCCCCAGGTTTCTCTCCTGGTTGTTGAGGGGTTCTGCTGGCCGGAGTGCCGGCGGTGTTCCGGGCCCAGGCCATGGCGGCGGCCCGGATCGGTGTTGCCCACCACCCCAAAGCCAGGCCATCGGCTGCTGGCGTTCGCCCGGGGCGACCATGCCGGGGAGCGCCCTGCCCCGCGCCGCGCCTGATCCGCGTGCTGCTCTCCTGGTTATTGGGCAACTTCGCCCTCAACTTTTGGATTGTGCAATCCAAACCCATGCCCCTCGATGGCCAAAGAAAAACGCCTGGGGGTGACCAGGCGTTGGGGGGGGATAGAGAATCAAGGGGCCAGTTCCCGGGCGGGAACAGTGATTGCCCCCAGGGGACAGACAAGGGTCACCTCAGTGTCGTAACTGCGGATGGTGCTTCCTGTGATGTCCGCAATACGGTAGTAACCGGACATCTCTCCCTTGTGGGTAGCGTCTTCCAGCCAGACCAGATCGCCAACTCGGCAAGTCCGCTGCCAGGCGGTAGCGGGAAGCTGGGTAACGTCGTGGGCAGGCATGGGAGCCAGGGAATCGAAGATGATCCAGCCGAAGTGCTTGGCCAGTTCCTCTGCGTAGTCCTGAGCAGGTCCATGAAGGGGGTAGTGTTCCACCCGCTCCATAGGGCCAGACTCGGGCCGAAGGAAGACGCCCACCATCTCCGCGTTGAGATTGTCGATGGTGAGGTTGCCGTCGCTTTCTCCCGGAGCTTCAAGATTGCGGATGCCATGAATCTCGACCCGCAGGATCTTCACCGGCTTGCCGTTGATCTCCAGGGTGGCGTCTTGGCTGCTTTCGTAGGTGCTCATAGGGGTCTCCACAATAGGTCAGCTCGGGTTGGAGTCGGAAAGGCCATAGCTGATGTGATGACGGTGCTCGATCACTTCAGCCTCGGTCCCCCCTGTGAGGAGCCCGTTGGCGTAGGCATGCTCCACAACCTGGTTAAGCTGGCCAGTGAGGACTTCCAGCGGGGTGCCGTTGAGGTCATAGGCGACTTCAAGGGTAAGACGGACAACAGTGACGGGTACAGCAGTGGTCATGATGATCTCCTGAGGTGATAAAGGCGCTGGTTCCGTAACCAGCTGGGGCAGTTCGCTAGGAGTTGTCGGAACGGAGCAAAAGAAAACCCCAGTACCGGCATGAGCCTGAAGCTGGGGTTGGGGGGGGCAGTCGTTGGTGTCCGCGGTACGCTGAATGGAAAGCGCGTCCCGGGAGGCGTCAGCCTGGGCAGCATCCTTCGAGGGGAAGGAGAAATCCGAACCGTCAAATTTGGTCTTCCACAGCCAGAAGCCGGGTTGATCAACATCCTTGATGATCTGGTAGCCCAGGGACTCCAGGGCAGCGATGGGGAGGACCATCCGATCTTCATCTGCTTCCAGCAGGGCACGCACAAAGCCGGCAACAGCTTTGGCCTTGTCCCCGTGGAAATGCAGATCGCCATGGGCCGTGTTGATGCTGAAGCTGCTTTCCATGCTGGGTACGGCGCGCTCCAGTGCCTTCAAGGCGTCTTTATGCTTGAGGCAGACTCGCAAAATGGTGGTCATGTGGTTCTCCAGTGTGTGACGCGGCATCCCCCGGGCGGGGATAGTCCGCTGGGGGGATAGTCC
>Ga0114986_1000446_pt1 | contig 11580 bp, 6 predicted proteins | sample Shrwel1BS1Day17_FD_96988 | JGI IMG/M metagenome (GOLD analysis project Ga0114986, IMG submission 96988) | Subsurface microbial communities from deep shales in Ohio, USA - Utica-3 well 1 S-1-Day17 | ecosystem: Environmental > Aquatic > Deep subsurface > Shale gas/oil reservoir > Produced... | reverse complement strand
GCATGATCGCGCCGAACACCATGATGATGCCGTGCATGGTCGTGAGCTGGTTGAACAGCTCGGGGTTGACCAGTTGCAGCCCGGGCTGGAACAGCTCGGCGCGGATGCCCAACGCCAGCACGCCGCCGATCATCAGCATCGTTAGCGCGAACAGCATGTAAAGCGTGCCGATGTCCTTGTGGTTGGTGGCGTAGACCCAGCGCCGCCAGCCGTGAGGGTGATCGTGTGCGTGGTCGTCATGACCGTGAACGTGGCCGCCAGGGCCGAGTACTGCGCTCATGGGGTGATCCTTTCGTCGACTCGACGCGTCAATGCATCACTTGCGCATGGCCAGCACGTCGGCCGGCTGCACGATCTGTCCGGTCTTGTTGGACCAGCTGTTCTTGGTGTAGGTGATCACCGCCGCAATCTCGGTGTCGGACAACTGGCGCCATGCAGGCATGATGTTGTTCTGCCCGTTGAGCAACACGTGAATCTGCCTGGCCTTGTCTTCGCTGAGCACCACGGGCGAGCCATCGAGCGCTTTGATTGCCCCGCCACCCTTGCCCGTCGGCATGTGGCAGGCAGCGCAATTGGCGTTGTAGACCTTTTCACCACGGGCCACCAGGTCGGGCAGTGCCCAGACCTTGGCCGGGTCATCGGCCTTGGCCTGCAATTCCTTCTGCTTGGCGCCGACCCACTTGGCGTAGTCCTCGGCCGTCACCACCTTCACGTGGATGGGCATGTAGGCGTGCTCTTTGCCGCACAGTTCGGCGCACTGCCCGTAGAAATCACCGGTCTTTTCGGCGCGAAACCAGGTGTCGCGCACGAAGCCGGGGATCGCGTCCTGCTTGATGCCGAAGGCCGGCACCCAGAAAGAATGGATCACGTCGTTGGCCGTGGTGATGATGCGCACCTTCTTGTCGACCGGCACAACCAGCGGTTCATCGACCTTGAGCAGGTAGTTGTCGCCTTGTGGGGTGCCGGCATCGGACAGGGCGCGGTGGGTGGCGTCCAGCGTGGACACGTAGGAAATGCCCTCCCCCTCGCCCTTGATGTAGTCGTAGCCCCACTTCCATTGGTAGCCCGTGGCCTTGATGGTGAGGTCCGCATTGGTCGTGTCCTTCTGGGCGACGACCACCTTGGTAGCCGGCAAGGCCATGCCGATCACGATCAGGAAGGGGATGATGGTCCAGACGATCTCCACCGTGGTGGACTCGTGAAAATCGGCTGGCTTGGCACCCTTGGACTTGCGGTGCTTCCAGATGGAATAGAACATCACCCCGAACACCGCGACGAAGATGACGCCGCAGATGTAGAGCATCATGTTGTGCAGCCATTGCTGCTCGGCGGCGATCCGCGTGACAGGCGGCTGCAGGTCGATCTGGCGCACACCCGGCCCACCGGGAAGGTCGCTCACTGCATGAGCCATGGACGCCCAGGCCATGGCGGCTACCCCGAGCGCGACCGACATCGTCGCACGACAACCGGACAGACAGGTCTCCCACCTTGATGGGCCTGCAGCCGGAACCACCTCACTCACTCGCTGACCAGGATCCAGGATCATGTTCTCGCTCGCCATGGGTTGTCGTCGGTCATGAAAGGGCCTCGCGACGGCACGCCAGACCGGGCATGCCGTCCCCTTTTGCTTCACCGGCCGTCGAGGTGACGCAGGGCCCAGCGGAATTCGTCCGCCAGTTGCCGCCGATGCTGTCTCTGCACAAAATCGCCCACCACCACGCTGCGCCCGTGATGGGAAAGCCGCACGAGCGAGCCATCCAGCTGGTCCGGCTCCACCCTCACCCAGCGTGGGTTGAATTCGACCGTGTCGACCTGACCTGCACGATGGCGCTCGACGCGCAACAGGTCGGGACGCAGGGAGATCACGTCCCGGTCCGTCGCATGCCGCATCCAGATCACCATCGCCATGCCAAGGCCGGCCACTTCCAGGCAGACAAAGGCCATGACGGGGGAAAAGCCCGCCAGCCAGAATCCGACGCTCACAAGCAGCGACAGGGCTGCCAGCAGAAACAGTGCCCGCCCCATCTGCCAGGGGCTGAGAACGTCGGCGCGCAGCAGTTGCCACTCGGCCAACCAGACGCCGGGGCGCAAGAAAGGGAGACGGGGGGATTGCGCGGCGGCCGCTTCGGGACGCCAGATGCCGAACTGCCAGAGCGCGGGGGCCTTCACGCCAACAGACGACCAAGTGACTGCCATGCCCCACGACTCCTCTGCGATGGCCGCGGCGCACAGGCCGGGTCCGTCGGGTTGATCGGCGGGCCAAGGGGTGAGATCCCTCGACCGTGTGACCCATTCTATTCAGCCACTTGAGCCATCTCAATACGGAATCGGGCACTGCAGGCTATGGATAACCCGCTGTCGGCGTTGCAATCACGTCTCACCGGGTTGACCCGGTTCACGTTCGATCGTGGCCGTGGCGCACCATGCGCTTCATGTCGTCCAGCGACACGCGGGTCTCCGCGGCCAGCTTCGGTCGCGGCAAGGGCTTGAGGGCGTGGCCATACACCAGCTCGACCGTGAGGCCGAGGCGGCCATCGGGCCGGCGGCAGTGGGCTTCGAGCGCCTGCAGCAGGCGCTCGCGCCAGCGCGGCGTGCGCAGACCGGCGTGGCGCCCCACCGCCACGTTGCCGCCCCAGGTGCGCAACTCGGCCAGCATGGCGGTTGCGTCCGGCCAGGTCAGCGTGAGCCGCTCCATGTCCATCACCGGGTCCTGAAAGCCCGCCTGGACCAGTTCGTCGCCCAGGTCGTGCATGTCGATGAAGTCGACGGTGGGCAGGGGCCACCCCAGCGCGCGGTAGACACCGCGGAGCTCGGTGGCGGTGTCCGGTCCGAGCCCGCTGCACATCAGAAAGCCGCCCACATCCAGCAGGCTGTGCCAGTGCGCAAGCAGCGCGGGCACATCGGCGCTGGCGTGCAGCGTCATGTTGGCCCACACCATCTGCACCCCATCGGCCGGCCAGCCGTCGGGCCGGGGCGCATCGGCCTGCGACACCGGCGACGACGCCTGACGCCAGCGGCGCCACCACGGGGATGACTGCCCGGCCTGCCATGCCGCCAGGCTGCGCTCGAACAGCGCCGCATGCGGCTCCATGATCCAGCGACGGGCTTCGGGATAGCGCGCCGCGACCGCCTCCGCCCCGGCGCCCAGGAAAGCAGACCAGTCCACCCAGTGCGCAGGCTCGATGCGAATGGGCACCAGCTTGTCGGCGAGGCGGCGCCCCACCTCGCCGTGGAGCCAGGGCGCCTCGGGCAGCGCCGCAAGACGACGGATCTGCCGTGCCAGCGCAGGCGCATGGGGCGCCACATCGGGCAGGTCGGCGGAGGCAGCGGCGGAAGGCAAAGGCACGTCGGACATGGCAGGCAAGGGGCAGCAGGCCCCACCATCGGGCGATGGAGCAGGCAGGGGGCGCTCAGTATATTGAGCCGATGCCCACGCTGCCTCGCCGCCCGATTCAACCGCCTGCGACAGGTGGCTTCTTGTCGCGGCTGCTTCGCCCGCTGGGGGCGCCGTGCAGGTTGTGCGGGCGCTGGCAACCCGAGGTGGTCTGCCATGCCTGTCTGCAGGTGCTGGCCCCGTTGCGACCGCGCTGTCCGCGCTGCGCCTTGAGCCTCCCCGCGGGTCACCCGACGGACGAGCCCTGCACGCTGTGCGAAGACTACCCGCCCGAGTTCGATCGGGCCGTGGCCGCCCTGGATTACGTCGCGCCCTGGACCACGCTGATCGGCCGGCTCAAGTTCGACGAGGAACCGGCCCTGGCACGGATGCTGGGCGGGCTGCTGGCCCAGCGTGTGGCTCCAGGCCTGCAGCGCTTGCGGCCGGCCGAACGCCCGCTGGTGATTCCGGCGCCCTTGTCTGCACAGCGCCTTCAGGAGCGGGGCTACAACCAGGCCGAGCTGCTGGCCCGCACCGCCACACAGGCGCTGCGCGTGCCGATGCTGCCCGACGCCCTGGTGCGGGTGCGGCACACCGAACGCCTGATGGGTCTGACGGCCGACGAGCGACGTCAGGCCATCCGCGGGGCCTATGCCGTGCGGGACCGCGCCCTGCCCCGCCTGCGAGGCCGGCACGTGGCCCTGGTCGACGATGTGATGACCACCGGGGCCACGCTGGAGGAAATGACCCGCACCTTGCAGGATGCCGGGGTGCGCAGCGTGTCCGTGTGGGTCGTGGCCCGGACACCGGCACCGGAGCGGCCTCAGGAACGGGAGGGCCTCAGCAGGTCGAGCAGGCCGCTGGCACGGTAGGTGGGTTGCTGCGTGGCCTGTGTCAGCAGACCCGGCTGCGGCGCCATCAGCGTGAACGCCTCCCGCGCCCGCGTGATCCCGGTGTAGACCAGCTCCCGGTTGAGCAGGGCGCCCCCGTGAGGCGGCAGCACCAGCACGGTGTGTTCGAACTCCGAGCCCTGGCTCTTGTGCACGGTCATGGCAAAGGCCGTCTCGACATGAGCCAGACGGCTCACGCCCACCGAGCGCAGTTGATCGCCGTCGAGGAACCACACCCGCAGGGCGCCACCGGGCGTGGCCGGTGGCAGGGTCAGCCCGATGTCGCCATTGAACACGCCCAGCGCCGGATCGTTGCGCGTGACCATGACGGGCCGGCCGACATACCACTCGCCGCGCGGGGACAGCAGGCCGGCCTGGGCCAGGGCCCGCTCGACCAGCCGGTTCAGCCCCAATGCGCCCCAGTCGCCCTCGCGCACCGCGCACAGCAACCGGAAGCGTTCGAAGGCGCGCAGCGCCGCCTTCACCCAGGCTTCATGGTCGCTGCCTGCCGGGCGCCGTGCCACCACGTCCAGATACGCCCGGTAGCAGGCTTCCCCTCCGGGGCGGCCGTGTACGGCCAGGTGCAGCACGTCGGCCGGTGTGGCCGCCCAGGAGCGCGCCACGTCGCCCGCATTCACGGCCCGCGCCAGTTGCCCGATGGGGCCCCCGAACCGACGGCTCTGCCGCAACATCACGGTCTGCTGCGCCAAGGGCGGCGGCGCCCGGTGCACCGCATGAAAGCGTTCAGGCAGCACCTGCCCGGCAGCCGCCTCGGCATAGCGGACCGTTTCGGGGCTGTAGCCCCCCGCTTCGGCGTCCCGGCACAGGTCGCCCAGCACGGCACCCGCCTCGACCGAGGCCAGCTGGTCCTTGTCCCCCAACAGGATCAACCGGGCCGAGGGCGGCAAAGCCTGCAGCAAGGACGACATCATTTCCAGGTGGATCATCGACGCCTCGTCGACGATGAGCACGTCGACATCCAGGGGATGGGTCGCATCGTGCTGCATGCGCCGCGTGTCAGGGCGGGCCCCGAGCAGCGCGTGCAGTGTGCGCGCGGCACCGATGCGCTGCGTGAGCGCGGGCAGATCGAGGTGGCCGTCCAGCGCCTGTGCGAGCCCCTGCAGCGAGGTGTCGATGGACTGCTTCAGCCGTGCGGCGGCCTTGCCGGTCGGGGCGGCCAGGGCCACGCGCAGCCGGTCGGGTTCCTCCGCCAGCGCAAACAGCAGCGCCAGCAAGCGTGCCGCCGTGTAGGTCTTGCCGGTGCCCGGCCCCCCGGTGATCACCGATACGCCCGAACGCACCGCCACCGCGCACGCGAGCCGTTGCCAGTCGGGCTCCGCCACATCGGCCTGGGGCGCGCTTCCGAACAGGCGATCCAGCCAGCCGCGCACGGTGGTCGGGTCGACGGGCCAGGATCGCGCCGCGCGCTCGCGCAGCTGCTGGGCGACCAGACGCTCGTGGTCCCAGTAGCGTCGGAGGTAAAGACGGGGCGCTGCGTCCGGCCCGGCAAGGACGAAGGGCTGCCCGCCATCGGGCGCACGCCCGGCATCGCGCACGGCCGGGCTGGCACGCAGGGCCGCCACCCAGTCAGGCAGATGGGGTGGCAGGGTGGCGCGCAAGGCCTCGCAGGCCTGCCGCGCAGGCTCGGGCCAGCCCAGCAGGGCGGCCGCATCCGACACCAGCGAGGCCAGCGACAGGCAGGTGTGGCCTCGCCCTTCCATGTGCGCAAGCGCAGCCACCGCAAACAGCACGGCCGGCGCGGCCTGCGGGTCGGTGTCGCGCACGAAGGCCGCCAGCGCGCTGTCCAGACGCCGCAGCCAGCCGGCCTCGCTCCACGCGGTCAGCTGCTGGCAGAGGTCAGCGGCAGAGGGCGACACGGTCGCTGCCGGTTGGGCCAGCGCCGGCGGCGCGTCGAAGTCGAAGCCGGTCTGCTCGGGCGGCACGGTGGTGCGGGTGCGGGGCGGGGTCATGGCGCGCTCCCCTCTTCGGCTGGCTCCGGTTCGAGCAACGTGTCCAGGTTGCGCATCAGCGCGGGCGTGGCGGGAATCAGGCACACCCCGCGTGCCGGGCCTTCGGTGCCGCGCAGGAACAGGTACACCGCGCCACCCAGGTGCTTGGCGGGGTCGTAATCGCCACCCAGGCGCTCGCGCAGCAGGCGGTGCAGCGCCAGCAGGTAGATGGCGGCCTGCACGTCGTAGCGGTGCTCGGTCATCGCCGCTTCCAGCGCGTCCGCATGGTAGGCCGCATCGGTGGCCCCCAGGTGGTTGGACTTGTAGTCAAGCACCCAGTAGCGGCCACCGTGTTCGAACACGAGGTCGGCAAAGCCCATCAACATGCCGTGCAACTCGCGCTCGGGCAACTCGGGTCGGTCTCGGCCGGGCAGGATGTGCGCGCGGCACACGGCATCCAGCGCCGCAGCGGGAAGCCGCTGTGCGGGCAGCCAGAACTCCATCTCGGGCAGCAGGTGCTGCAGCTCCGCCAGCGCGGCGCCGGGGCCGGGCAAGGGGGTGCTCAGCACCGCCTGCAACCACACCACCAGGTCATCGGCGTGGTCCCCGTGGCCGGCACGCGCACAGCGCTGGCGCAGCCGATCGGCCAGTTGCGGCCGGGTGGCCAGGGCGAAGTCCTCGGTGGCCAGCCATTCCAGCTGGTCGTGCAGGAAGTTGCCGGCCAGCGCGCCCTTGGTGAAGCGATGGCGGATGGGGCTGTCGTCGGGCGGGCTGGCTGCCGGCGGGGGCGCCGGCAACGATGGCGCCTCATCGGACGGCACGGCGGGAGCGGCCTCGTCATCGGCGGGGCGTGGGGCACGGTCGCTCCACGCCTGGGGAGCCGGTCCGGACAGCGCACGCACCAGGGCCGAGAAGCTGCCCACGCTCCAGCGCCGGTCGAACCACGCGGCATAGGGTGCGCGGTCGGCCAGCGGCGGCGGCGCCTCGCGCGCCTGCAGCCGCGTGACCGGGCCGGCATCCCCCAAGGCGGCCGGCTGCAGCACCATGTCGGGCTGGCCCCGGACCAGCGCTTCCAGCAAAGCCTGCCACCCGGCAGGCTCGATGGCCTCCTGCCCGCCCAGCAGGTAGCCTGCAGCGCTCAGGTGGGTGATGCACTTCGCGCTCTTGCCCTTGGCCTTCAGCGCGGCGAAACCGAACCACAGCGCATGCCGAGGACGGGTCAGCGCCACGTACAGCAGACGCAGGTCTTCGCGCAGGCGTTCGCGGTCGGCCAGTTGCTGCACCGTGTCGTCGACCTCGAGGTGCAGCGTGCGCTGGCCGTCGGCACCCGGCAGGCGCACCACGCCCTGACGGGCCTTCTCGACCGCGCGGTGGGCGCAGCCAAAGGGCACGCACACCACCGGGTACTCAAGCCCCTTGCTCTTGTGCATGGTGACGATCTTGACGAGGTCGGCATCGCTTTCGAGGCGAATGACCTGCTCGTCGCCGGTGCTGCCGTCTTCGTCGATCTGTTCAGCCAACCAGTGGATGAGGGCCTGCTCGCCTTCCAGCCGGGTGCTGGCCTGCTGCAGCAGTTCGGCCAGGTGCAGCACATTGGTGAGCCGGCGCTCGCCATCGACCTCGGCCAGGCTGCGCGCCGGCAGATCGAGCACGTGCAGGCTCTGGCGCAGCATGGTAAGCACGCCCTGGGTCTGCCACACGGTCTGCAGGCGGCGCAGTTGCTCGCTGCGGGCGTCGAAGGCCTCGTCAGAGGTGGCGAGCCAGCCGAGTTCATCGAGACTCAACCCCACCGTGCGGGTGGCCAGCGCCGCCCGGACCAGACGGGCATCCAGCGGCTGCGCCACGGCGCGCAGCCAGAACAACAGGTCACGTGCCTCCTGGCTGCGAAAGACCGAGTCCTTCTCCGAAAGGTAGACCGACGCCACGTCGCGCAGCCGCAGCTCGCGCCGCACTGCCGCGGCCTCACGGCCCGTGCGCACCAGCACGGCGATGTCGGCCGGGCGCAGGCGCCGGAACGGCATGCCGATCTGCTCGAACCCGGCCTGCGGGTCATTGAGCCACTGCACGATCTGCTCGGCGCAGCGCGCAGCAAAGCCCCGCAAGACGGTGCGCGCGATGTGGGCCGACTCGGTGGCATGCACGATCTGCACGGCCGGCACGGCCCCTGCCCCGCTGACGAACCGTTCGGGACGGCCCCGTGCTGCCACCGGCACGAAGGGAACCGGGTTGTCTTCGCCCTCACGGAACAGAAAGGCGCCGGGCCCGGGACGGCTTTCGGCCTGCACGAACCAGTGGTTGACAGCGCCGACCAGCTCGACGGTGGATCGGTGGTTGGTGCCCAGCATGTAGTGCCGCCCCTCGGTGGCCCGCCGCGCCTGCAGGTAGGCATGGATGTCCGCCCCGCGGAAGCCATAGATCGACTGTTTGGGATCGCCGATGAGCAGGAGCGCGGTGTGGGGGTCGTTGTCGGCGGTGCGGTAAAGCTGATCGAAGAGGCGGAACTGGCGGGGCGAGGTGTCCTGGAACTCGTCGATCAGGGCCACCGGATACTGGGTGAGGATGCGTTGCCTGAGCCGCTCACCATGTGAGCCAGACAGGGCCTGATCCAGCCGATCAACCATGTCGGCAAAGCCGAACTGCGCCGTCTGGCGCTTGAGGCGCCTGAGGCGTGCGTGCACGGTGGCCGCCGCATGCAGGCGTGCGGCGCTGCCCGGTGCTGGCAGTCGCTGCAACTCGCCCAGCAGTTGCTCGGCATCGGAGAAGACCGGCGGCACGTCGATGGGCCCGGCCTTGCTGCCTCGGGCGTCCAGGAGGCCTTCGGGCGTCAGTCGCCGGGCGCCCGTCGCGAGCTCCTTGAAGTCGAACGCGATCGGTTCCGGTGCATCGGCCCAGTCCTGCAACAGCGTCATCCACTTGTCGACCGAGTCGGCGCGCAGCTTGTTGCCGTTCCAGTCCTTCTTGTGCTCGCTCAGCTGGGTGGCAAACCACCCGCGCAGCCACCGGACACGCTCGGACCAGCCGGCCCGCAGGCGGTTGACCGTGTCGGCCCATTGCTGGTGTTCGGTTGCCATCACCTGCTGCAAGGACAGGGCGGCAACAGACGCCTGCGGAGGATCGGCCAGCAGCGCCTTCATGTCCTCAGCCAACGCATCGACACCTGACCAGATCGCCAGCACGCGGTCCAGCCCTTCACCTTGCAGAGGGTAGACCTGCTGGCGCCAGTAGTCCTGCACGGCCTCGGTCAGCAGCCGCGCCTCATCGGCCACGAGGGTCTCGTCGAACAGATTGCCACTGTCGAAGGCGTGTTCGCGCAGCATGCGCTGACACCAGGCGTCGATGGTGTGCACGGCAGCCTCGTCCATGCCCTCGGCGGCCATCGCCAGCCGCCACGCCGCGGCCTGGCGCTCAGTGCCATCCGGGTAGGCCGCCATCAGCTCGCGCAGCAGGCCGTCGTGGGCAGCCGGCTCCAGTTCGCCGCGGAAGCAGCGTGCGGCCTCGATCAGGCGCGCGCGGATGCGATCGGACAGCTCGCGGGTGGCAGCCCGCGTGAAGGTCATGACCAGGATCTCGCCGGGGCGCAGCGGACGCGGGTGGGCATCGGCCCCACCGTGGCCCAGCACCAGACGCAGATAGAGCGCGGCGATCGTCCAGGTCTTGCCGGTGCCCGCGCTGGCTTCGATCAGGCGGCTGCCCCAAAGGGGAAAGCGCAGCGCGTCCAGGTTCTGGCTGGTGCTCATGCCGGGGCGTCCTCGGAAGACGGGTTTGATGCGGACATGGATGGGTGCATCGGCGTGGGATGAGGGCACCAGGCCACGTGGTCGGTGACCCAGTCGGCCAGGCGGCGATACAGGGCCTCGCACACGGTTTCATAGCGGGGGTCGCTGGACAAGGTGTCGTAGTCGGGGAACAGGCGGGCCAGACACGGATCCTGCTCCACCTCGCCCCGACGGAACTTCGCACCTTCGTACGCTTCCTGCGCCTTGCCCTTGTCGCTCACCTCGGCCAACCCGGTCTCGAGGGCCGCAGGCAGGGGCGCGCTCAGGCCCTCGCGCCACAGGTCGATAAGGGCGGCCAGATCGGCCCGGGCCTGGTCGGTGCGCATGGGGTGGATTAACACAGTGGCATCACTGCCCACGAGGCGGCCGCCCAGGTGCACGCCACACGCGGCAGCCGCCAGGCTGCGCACCCAGGCACCGAGCAGCTTCTTCGCGCGGGGCGGCCCCTTCTCGATGTCGTCCATCAGGCGACCTGGATCGAGCGCGAGCCAGGCCGCATGCACCGGCTCATCGGGTGCGGCCGCGCCATGAACGGCCGAGGCCTCCGGGTGTGCCCCCAGGTGGTGGAGTTGATCCAGCCAGTCGGCCAGCACCACGCCGTGGTGCTCGACCTGCACCCGCTGCCGTGGCGCAGGCTCGGACCAGGCCTCACGCAGCGCGTACCAGGCTGCCAACGCGGGCAGCACCTGATCGCGCAGGGCCGCCGCCTGGCGCTCACCCAGCCCGCCCATGGGCAAGCGGCCTGCACGGCGAATGCGGGCGATCTGGGCGTCGACGCGGGCGGCCAGCATGACGGCCGCTGCTTCGCCCCGAGCCGCCCCCACTTCGACCACCACGTCCTTGAGCAGCCCATCGGCCAGCTGGTGGTTCTCCAGGCCGTCGAGGGCGAAGGTCTCTTCGTCTTCGCCCAGGTCGGCCAGCTCGTCGAACACCACATTGAGGCGCTGGCGGAAGAAGGTGCCGACCGGGCGGTGGATGAAGCTCGTGAGCTGAGCCAGGGTCAGCGGCACATGGGGATCGGGCTCGAACGGAGGCAGCGGCGGAATCGGCGCGGCCGGCGCTGCGGCCATGGCCGATGCATCGACCGTCTGATCGGATGGTCCGTCTTCGGCCACACCCGGCCCCGGCAGCTCGTCCATCGCCAGGGGCGCGTCGTGCGCGGCCCGCCATTCGCGTGCGTGGGTGAACAACGGGGAGTCCACTTCGAAGTAGCGGCGGCTGAAGGGCTGCAGCGGATGCTCGGTCGTGCGGTCGCGCAGCAGCTGACGGCGCGCCACGAGATCGGCTTCTTCCTCTGCCAGCCACCCGGCACCGAGGTAATCGCGCAGCTGGGACACCAGCACCGAGGGCGGCTGCTCGGTGTTGTCGCGCACGCTGCGGCCCGTCCAGCTGACGTACAGCATGCGGCGGGCAGACAGCACGGCCTCCAGCATCAGCTGGCGGTCGTCGTCCCGGCGCGAACGGTCACCCGGCCGAACCTGCCCCGGCAAGCCCATCAGGTCGAAATCGCTGCGGGGTGCGCGCCGTGGATAGTCGCCATCGTTCATGCCCAGCAAACACACGACCTGGAAGGGGATGGCCCGCATCGGCAT
>Ga0114986_1000445_pt1 | contig 11583 bp, 6 predicted proteins | sample Shrwel1BS1Day17_FD_96988 | JGI IMG/M metagenome (GOLD analysis project Ga0114986, IMG submission 96988) | Subsurface microbial communities from deep shales in Ohio, USA - Utica-3 well 1 S-1-Day17 | ecosystem: Environmental > Aquatic > Deep subsurface > Shale gas/oil reservoir > Produced... | reverse complement strand
GTGGAGGTACGTGTCTGGCCGGGCCAGAACGTGCTTCCGGGCAAGGTGCGTGAGGTGTCGGCCAGCGCCGACCCGGTGACGCGCACCTACCTGGTCAAAGTCGGCCTGGATGTAAAGGCGGCGGATGCGCCGCCGCTGGGCGCCACCGTGACCGCCTTGCCGAAGACCCAAGCACAAGCCGAGAGCGCGCCGGTGCTCAAGCTGCCGACCAGCGCCTTGCGCCAGGACGGTCAGGCCACCGCGGTGTGGGTGCTCGACCGCGCCAGCATGACGGTGAAATCGCAGCCGGTGCAGATTGCCACCGCCGACGGCAACGAGGCCGTGGTGGCCAGCGGTCTGCAGCCCGGTACCGTGGTGGTGGCGGCTGGCGTGCATGTGCTGTCGCCCGGCCAGAAGGTTTCGATCTATCAGGAAAAAACATCGGCGTCGCTGACCAGTCAAGCGCAGACTGCTATTGTTCCGGTAGCAAATGCGGCGGCTTCGGAAGCTCCGGGCAAGTGAGGCGGCCATGACGCAACAGCAGGAACCGACCGGCTTCAACCTCTCTCGCTGGGCCATCGAGCACCCGGCGCTGACGCGCTACCTGATGGTGGTGCTGATGCTGCTGGGCTTTGCGGCCTACTTCCAGCTCGGGCAGGACGAGGACCCGCCTTTCACCTTCCGGGCCATGGTGGTGCGCACCTACTGGCCGGGTGCGACGGCACAGCAGGTGGCCGAACAGGTGACCGACAAGATCGAGCGCACGCTGCAGGAAGTGCCGCACGCCGACAAGATCCGCAGCTACTCCAAACCAGGCGAGTCGCAGATCATCTTCCAGGTCAAGGACTCGACCAAGCCGGGCGAGGTGAGCGACCTCTGGTACACCGTGCGCAAGAAGGTGGGCGACATGCGCTACACCTTGCCCGCCGGCATCCAGGGACCGTTCTTCAACGACGAGTTTGGTGATGTCTACGGTGTGATCTACGCGCTGGAGGCCGATGGCTTCAGCAACGCCGAAGTGAAGCGCTTTGCCGACGACGTGCGCCAGCAGCTGCTGCGCGTGCCCGATGTGGCCAAGGTCGAGCTGTTTGGTGTGCAGGACGAGAAGCTCTACATCGAGCTGTCGCAGAAACGCCTGGCCCAGCTGGGCCTGGACATGAATCAGGTGCTGGCCCAGCTCGGCCAGCAGAACGCGGTGGAGAGCGCTGGCGCGGTACAGACGCCGCTGGACGTGGTGCAGGTGCGCGTGGCCGGCCAGTTCGAGGCGGTGGAGCAGCTGCGTGCCATGCCGATCCGCGGCAGCTCGGGCAACCAGCTGCGCCTGGGCGACATTGCCGAGGTCAAACGCGGTTATGCCGACCCGGCTTCCATCAAGGTGCGACACCAGGGCAAGCAGGTGATTGCGCTGGGCATCTCCATGGCCAAGGGCGGCGACATCATCCGCCTGGGCAAGTCGCTCAAGAGTGCGGCGGCTGGCATTGAGGCCACGCTGCCGGCCGGCGTGCAGCTGGTGCAGCTGCAGGACCAGCCCAAGGCGGTGGCACGTTCGGTGAACGAATTTGTTGGCGTGCTGATCGAGGCGGTGGTGATCGTGCTGCTGGTGAGCTTCATCAGCCTGGGCTTTCACCGGCGTGACGGTGAGCCGCGACTGTGGAAGCGCTACTACGTCGACATCCGCCCCGGCCTGGTGGTGGCCATCACCATTCCGCTGGTGCTGGCGCTGACCTTTCTGGGCATGCAGTACTGGGGCATCGGTCTGCACAAGATCTCGCTCGGCTCGCTCATCATCGCATTGGGACTGCTGGTGGACGACGCCATCATCGCGGTGGAAATGATGGTGCACAAGATCGAGGAGGGCTACGACAAGGTCCGCGCCGCCACCTTCGCCTACGAGATCACCGCCATGCCCATGCTGACCGGCACGCTGATCACCGCAGCCGGCTTCCTGCCCATCGGGATCGCCAAGTCGGGCGTGGGCGAGTACACCTTCGCCATCTTCGGTGTCACCACATTGGCGCTGGTGCTGAGTTGGCTGGTGTCGGTCTACTTCGTGCCCTACCTGGGCACCATCTTGTTGCGGGCCAGGCCGCCCAAGCAGGAGCATCCGCACGAACTGTTCGACGGTGTGTTCTACGTCCATTTCCGCCGCGTGCTCAACTGGTGCGTGGAGCACCGCTGGATCACCATCGGCATCACGCTGCTGACCTTTGCACTGGGCATCGTCGGTATGGGCAAGGTGCAGCAGCAGTTCTTCCCCGATTCCAGCCGGCCGGAGATTCTGGTCGAACTCTGGTACCCGGAGGGCACCTCGTTTGCCGCCAATGAGGAAGTGACCCAGCGCGCGGAGCGGCGCATCATGGCCGAGCCGGGCGTGGAGTCGGTCAGCACCTGGGTCGGCTCGGGCGTGCCGCGTTTCTACCTGCCGCTGGATCAGGTGTTCCCGCAGACCAATGTGTCGCAGCTGATCATCATGCCGACGGACCTGAAGACGCGCGAGGCGCTGCGCATCCAGCTGCCGGCCTTGCTGGCGCAGGAGTTCCCCGAGATACGAGGCCGCGTCAAGCTGTTGCCCAACGGGCCGCCGGTGCCGTACCCGGTGCAGTTCCGCGTCGTCGGACCTGATCCGGCCGTGTTGCGTTTCCGCGCCGACGAGGTCAAGGCCGTGCTGCGCGAAAGCGCCAACACGCGTGGCGTCAACGACAACTGGAACGAGTCGGTCAAGGTGATGCGGCTGGAGGTGGATCAGGCCAAGGCACGCGCCTTGGGTGTGAGCAGCCAGGCCATTGCCCAGGCCTCGCGCACCCTGCTGTCCGGCACCCCGGTGGGCCAGTACCGTGAGGGCGACAAGCTGATCGACATCGTGATGCGCCAGCCGCTGGAGGAGCGTGACGCCATCACCGACCTGGGCAACGCCTACCTGCCGACGGCCAGCGGCCGTTCCATCCCGCTGACGCAGATCGCCAAGCCGGTCTTCACCTGGGAGCCGGGCGTGATGTGGCGCGAGAACCGCGATTACGGCATCACCGTGCAGAGCGACGTGGTGGAGGGCCTGCAGGGCGCCACCGTCACGGCCGAGCTGTTGCCCAGCCTGCGCGCGCTGGAAGCCAAGTGGAAGGCTGCCGGCCTGACGGGCTACCGCATTGACGTCGCCGGCGCCGTGGAGGAGAGCAGCAAGGGCCAGGGCTCGATCGCCGCCGGCGTGCCCATCATGCTCTTCATCACCTTCACGCTGCTGATGCTGCAGCTGCAGAGCTTCAGCCGCGCCATGCTGGTGTTCCTGACCGGCCCGCTGGGCATGGCCGGCGTGGCAGGCGCGCTGCTGGCGCTGAACCGGCCGTTCGGCTTCGTGGCGCTGCTGGGGGTGATCGCACTCATGGGCATGATCCAGCGCAACTCGGTGATCCTGATCGACCAGATCGAGCAGGACCGCGCCAAAGGCATTCCAGCCTGGGATGCGATCGTGGACAGTGCGGTGCGCCGCATGCGCCCCATCGTGCTGACCGCCGCCGCCGCCGTGCTGGCCATGATCCCGTTGTCGCGCTCGGTGTTCTGGGGCCCGATGGCCGTGGCCATCATGGGTGGCCTGATCGTGGCCACCCTGCTGACGCTGTTGGCGCTGCCGGCCATGTACGCCGCATGGTTTCGCGTGAAGCGCGAAACACCGGCGTCTCCATGAATCCGCCCGCGGGGCTGGCGCATTGCGCCGGACCCGCATGGTTTCGCTTAAAGCGCGAGACGTCAGGGGAGCCAGCAGCAGGTTAAAATAGAAAGTTGACCGATTTCTAGGGGGAGGTCTGTCCAAGGCCTCCCCATTTTGTTTGTCGCGCGGGTGGCGAAATTGGTAGACGCACCAGGTTTAGGTCCTGACGCCAGCAATGGTGTGGGGGTTCGAGTCCCCCCCCGCGCACCAGTCCGGACGGCGTAGGCAATGCCGGACCCGATGGACGTGCGATGGCATCGCCGTACCCGTTTTTGAATTTTTTTGGAGTGAGTGCACCATGGCCGTAACTGTTGAAACCCTCGAGAAGCTCGAGCGCAAGATCACCCTGAGCCTGCCGCTGGCAGCGATCCAGTCCGAAGTCGACAGCCGTCTCAAGAAGCTGGCCCGCACCGTCAAGATGGACGGCTTCCGTCCGGGCAAGGTGCCGATGAACGTGGTCGCCCAGCGCTACGGCTACTCGGTGCACTACGAAGTGCTGAACGACAAGGTCGGCGAGGCCTTCTCCCAGGCGGCCAACGAAGCCAAACTGCGTGTGGCCGGCCAGCCGCGCATCACCGAGAAGGAAGGCGCCCCGGAAGGTGAAGTGACCTTCGACGCCGTGTTCGAGGTGTATCCGGAAGTCAAGATCGGCGACCTGGCCGGTGCCGAGATCGAGAAGCTCAGCGCCTCGGTGGACGAAGCCGCCATCGACAAGACGGTCGAGATCCTGCGCAAGCAGCGTCGTACCTTCGCCCAGCGTGCCATGGACGCTGCTGCCCAGGATGGTGACCGCGTGACGGTGGACTTCGAAGGCAAGATCGACGGCGAACCCTTCGCCGGCGGCAAGGCCGAGGGCTACCAGTTCCTGGTCGGCGACGGCCAGATGCTCAAGGAGTTCGAGGACGCGGTGCGCGGCATGAAGGCCGGCGAGAGCAAGACCTTCCCGCTGGCTTTCCCGGCCGACTACCACGGCAAGGACGTGGCCGGCAAGACCGCCGACTTCATGGTCACTGTGAAGAAGATCGAAGCCGCGCACCTGCCGGACGTCAACGAGGCGTTTGCCAAATCGCTCGGCATTGCCGAAGGCACGGTCGAAGCCCTGCGTGCCGACATCGAGAAGAACCTGGAGCGTGAAGTCAAGTCGCGCCTGATGGCCCGCAACAAGCAGGCCGTGATGGACGCCCTGGTGGCCAAGGCCGAGCTGGACCTGCCCAAGTCGGTGGTGGAAGCCGAGGTGGCCCGCATGGTCGAAGGTGCCCGTGCCGATCTGAAGGCCCGCGGCATCAAGGACGCCGACAAGGCGCCGATTCCGGCCGAAATCTTCCAGCCGCAGGCCGAGCAGCGCGTGCGCCTGGGCCTGGTGGTGGCCGAGCTGGTGCGTGCCAACGAGCTGCACGCCACGCCCGAGTCCCTCAAGGCCCATGTCGAGGAACTGGCCTCCAGCTACGAGAAGCCGGAAGACGTGGTGCGCTGGTACTTCGGCGACAACCGCCGCCTGGCCGAGGTCGAGGCCGTGGTGATCGAGAACAACGTCACCAACTTCGTGCTGTCCAAGGCGAAGGTGACCGAGAAGACGGTGTCCTTCGACGAGCTGATGGGTCAGGCCTGATTCCGGTCTGATTCGTACCCAGTGGGGCTTGTGCCGGGCTTGCAGTTCCGGCCACAAGCCCCATCTGCTTTGTGGGCCATAATTTTCGGTACAGTCTCATCACAGTACCTGTTTCATTGGAGAAGACATGAATCTGCGCAACAGCGCCAACAACGGTGCCCTGGAGACCCAGGCTCTCGGCATGATCCCGATGGTGATCGAGCAGTCCGGGCGCGGCGAGCGTTCGTACGACATCTACTCGCGCCTGCTGAAGGAGCGCGTGATCTTCCTGGTCGGTCCGGTCAACGATCAGACGGCCAACCTGGTGGTGGCGCAGCTGCTGTTCCTGGAGAGCGAGAACCCGGACAAGGACATCTCGTTCTACATCAACTCGCCCGGTGGCTCGGTCAGCGCCGGCATGGCGATCTACGACACCATGAACTTCATCAAGCCGGACGTGTCGACGCTGTGCGTCGGCATGGCCGCCAGCATGGGCGCCTTCCTGCTGGCCGCTGGGGCCAAGGGCAAGCGTTTCTCGCTGCCCAACTCCAAGGTCATGATTCACCAGCCGTTGGGCGGCACCCAGGGCCAGGCGACCGAGATCGAGATCCATGCGCGCGAGATCCTCAAGACCCGCGAGCAGCTCAACAAGATCCTGGCCGAGCGTACCGGTCAGCCGCTGGACAAGATCGAGCGTGACACCGAGCGGGACTACTACCTGTCGGCCGACGAGGCCAAGGACTACGGCCTGGTTGATCAGGTGATCGCCAAGCGTCCCTGACCCCCTCCGGTTTCGGGATTCCCGTCAGCAACCGCCCGTCGCGCCCAGGCGCGGAGGGCGGTTTGTCTTTTCGGTATCATTTGATACAAATTTGCTAATTCCCTGCACAAGGCACCGTACACATGGCCGAGAAAAAAGGCTCTTCCAGCGAAAAAACCCTGTATTGCTCTTTTTGCGGCAAGAGTCAGCATGAGGTCAAGAAGCTGATCGCGGGTCCCTCGGTGTTCGTCTGTGACGAGTGCATCGAGCTGTGCAACGAGATCATCCGCGACGAACTGCCGGCCTCCACCGAGGCCCGCGAAGGCGGCCGCGAGCTGCCGGCGCCGGCCGAGATCAAGGCCAACCTCGACAACTACGTCATCGGTCAGGATGCCGCCAAGCGTGCGTTGGCGGTGGCGGTCTACAACCACTACAAGCGGCTGCAGCACAAGGAAAAGGCGCGCAAGGACGATGTGGAACTGGCCAAGAGCAACATCCTGCTGATCGGCCCCACCGGTTCGGGCAAGACCCTGTTGGCGCAGACGCTGGCACGCCAGCTCAACGTCCCCTTCGTGATGGCCGACGCCACCACGCTGACCGAAGCCGGCTACGTGGGCGAAGATGTCGAGAACATCATCGCCAAGCTGCTGCAGAGCTGCAACTACGAGGTGGAGAAGGCGCAGCGCGGCATCGTCTACATCGACGAGATCGACAAGATCTCGCGCAAGTCCGACAACCCGTCAATCACGCGTGACGTGTCGGGCGAGGGCGTGCAGCAGGCCCTGCTCAAACTGATCGAAGGCACCATGGCCAGCGTGCCGCCGCAGGGCGGGCGCAAGCACCCGAACCAGGATTTCATCCAGATCGACACCACCAACATCCTCTTCATCTGCGGCGGCGCGTTTGCCGGCCTGGAGAAGGTGATCGAGAGCCGTACCGAGTCCTCTGGCATCGGCTTCGGTGCTGCCGTCAAGAGCAAGCAGCAGCGCAGCCTGACCGAGGTGTTCAAGGACGTCGAGCCGGAAGACCTGATCAAGTTCGGCCTGATTCCCGAGCTGGTCGGCCGTATGCCCGTGGTCGCCACCCTGGCCGAGCTCAGCGAGGACGCTATGGTGCAGATCCTGACCGAACCCAAGAACGCACTGGCCAAGCAGTACGCCAAGCTGTTTGCCATGGAAGGCGTGGAACTGGAACTGCGGCCCGCCGCCCTCAAGGCCATTGCCAAGAAGGCGCTTGCACGCAAGACCGGTGCGCGCGGCCTGCGCTCCATTCTGGAGCAGGCCCTGATCGACACCATGTTCGACCTGCCCACCATGGACAACGTCGAAAAGGTCGTGGTGGACGAAGCCACCATCGACGAAAACAAGCCCCCGCTGCTGGTCTACCGCGAAGCAGCCAAAAAGGCCTGAGAAACCGATTCGGCTGGTATTCCAGCCGTTCCTTCATGGTTTTCGCCGACCTGAGCACTCCATAATGGGGTGCGGGTTGAAAATCTGCATTTGCCATCCATATTGAACAGGTCATTCAAAGGTTTAGCCATGTCCGGTCACACCCCTCTGCCTGCTACCCCCATCGAGTTGCCTCTGTTGCCTTTGCGCGATGTGGTGATCTTTCCGCACATGGTGATCCCGCTGTTTGTCGGGCGCCCCAAGAGCATCAAGGCGCTGGAAGCTGCGATGGAGGCCGAGCGCCGCATCATGCTGGTTGCGCAAAAGGCTGCTGCCAAAGATGAGCCGCAGGTGTCGGACATGTTCGACGTCGGCTGCGTGTCCACCATCCTGCAGATGCTCAAGCTGCCGGACGGCACCGTCAAGGTGCTGGTCGAAGGCCAGCAGCGTGCGCTGGTGAACAAGATCAGCGAAGGCGAGTCGCACTTCACGGCTGATGTCACGCCCGTGGAGGCGCCGGCCGAAGGTGAAGCGCTGTCACCCGTCAAGGCCAGCGAGATCGAAGCGCTGCGCCGTGCCGTGATGCAGCAGTTTGACCAGTACGTCAAGCTCAACAAGAAAATTCCGCCCGAGATCCTGACCTCGATCGCCAGCATCGACGACCCGGGTCGTCTGGCTGACACGATTGCCGCCCACCTGCCGCTCAAGCTCGACAACAAGCAGGCGGTGCTGAGCTTGTCTGACATCCGTGACCGCTTGGAGAACCTGTTCGAGCAGCTCGAACGTGAAGTCGACATCCTCAACGTCGACAAGCGTATCCGTGGCCGCGTCAAGCGCCAGATGGAGAAGAACCAGCGCGACTTCTACCTCAACGAGCAGGTCAAGGCCATTCAGAAGGAACTGGGCGAGGGCGAAGACGGCGCCGACATCGAGGAGATCGAGAAGAAGATCAAGGCCGCCCGCATGCCCGCCGAGGCGCGCAAGAAGGCCGAGAGCGAGCTCAAGAAGCTCAAGCTCATGTCGCCCATGTCGGCCGAGGCCACCGTGGTGCGTAACTACATCGACACCCTGATCGCGCTGCCCTGGAGCAAGAAGACCAAGATCAAGCACGACTTGGCGAATGCCGAGGACGTGCTGAACGAGGACCATTTCGGCCTGGAGAAGGTCAAGGACCGCATCCTCGAATACCTCGCTGTCCAGCAACGCGTGGACAAGGTCAAGGCACCGATCCTGTGCCTGGTCGGCCCGCCGGGCGTGGGCAAGACCTCGCTGGGACAATCGATTGCCAAGGCCACCGGCCGCAAGTACGTGCGCATGGCGCTGGGCGGCATGCGCGACGAGGCGGAGATCCGCGGTCACCGTCGCACCTACATCGGCGCCATGCCTGGCAAGGTGCTGCAGAGCCTGTCGAAAGTCGGCACGCGCAATCCGCTGTTCCTGCTGGACGAGATTGACAAGCTGGGTACCGATTTCCGTGGTGATCCGTCCAGCGCGCTGCTGGAGGTGCTGGATCCGGAGCAGAACAGCAAGTTCGGCGACCATTACGTCGAGGTGGATTTCGACCTGAGCGACGTCATGTTCGTGGCGACGTCGAATTCGATGAACATCCCGCCGGCACTGCTGGACCGCATGGAGGTGATCCGTCTGTCGGGCTACACCGAGGACGAGAAGACCAGCATTGCCATGCGCTACCTGCTGCCCAAGCAGCTGAAGAACAACGGCGTCAAGGACGGCGAGCTGGAGGTGACGGAAGCCGCCATCCGCGACGTGGTGCGTTATTACACCCGCGAGGCCGGTGTGCGCTCGCTGGAGCGCGAGATCTCCAAAATCTGCCGCAAGGTCGTCAAGGGCCTGCAGTTGGGCAAGATGGAGCCCAAGGTGGTGGTGACGGCCGACAACCTGAGCGAGTTCCTGGGCGTGCGCAAGTACAACTACGGCCGTGCCGAGCAACAGAACCAGGTGGGCCAGGTCGTTGGTCTGGCCTGGACCGAAGTCGGTGGCGATCTGCTGACCATCGAGTCGGCCCTGATGCCGGGCAAGGGCAACATCACCCGCACCGGTTCGCTCGGCGACGTGATGAAGGAGTCGGTCGAGGCCGCACGGACCGTGGTGCGCAGCCGGGCCCGCCGCCTGGGCATCCCGGACGAGTACTTCGACAAGAAGGACATGCACATCCACGTACCTGATGGCGCCACGCCGAAAGACGGGCCCAGTGCTGGCGCGGCCATGACCACGGCCATGGTGTCGGCGCTGACGGGCATTCCGGTGCGCGGTGACGTGGCCATGACCGGTGAGATCACGCTGCGTGGCGAGGTGACTGCCATTGGCGGCCTGAAGGAAAAGCTGCTGGCGGCGCTGCGTGGCGGCATCAAGACGGTGCTGATCCCGGAGGAGAACACCAAGGATCTGCAGGAGATCCCGGAGAACGTGAAGAGCGGTCTGGAGATCGTGCCGGTCAAGTGGATCGACAAGGTGCTTGAGGTTGCGCTGGAGCGGCAGCCCACGCCGCTGTCGGATGAGGAGGCGGTGGCTCCCGTGGCCGCGGCGGTTGCGACGGAGGCAGCTACCGCACCCGGAGGATCGATCAAGCACTGATGCAAATTTTTTGTCGCGCCCCGAGCAAAGGCAAAAAAATCACGCTATAATTTCAGTCTTGCAAGCGCGGGAATAGCTCAGTTGGTAGAGCGCAACCTTGCCAAGGTTGAGGTCGCGAGTTCGAGCCTCGTTTCCCGCTCCAGATTCCGAAAAAGGGAAGCCCGTGCTTCCCTTTTTTGTTCGGATGGATCCGGGTGGTGCCGGGTCCAGGCAGACAGGGCGCGGTAGCAAAGCGGTTATGCACCGGATTGCAAATCCGTGTAGGTCGGTTCGACTCCGGCCCGCGCCTCCAGTTTTTTGCGGGAATAGCTCAGTTGGTAGAGCGCAACCTTGCCAAGGTTGAGGTCGCGAGTTCGAGCCTCGTTTCCCGCTCCAGCAGTTCAGAAAGGGAAGCCTTGGCTTCCCTTTTTTGTGCCCGTGAACAACGGGCACGACGCCGGCATTTTTTGCACGACAATGCTCGGGCAGCAGGCCTCGATGGTGAAATTGGTAGACACAGCGGACTTAAAATCCGCCGCTTCCCTGCATAAGGGGCGTACCGGTTCGACCCCGGTTCGAGGCACCACCAGAACCTGCAGCGGCGGCAGCACAGAGAGAATTCATCATGGCACGCTACAACGCTCCCTTTGAAATCCATGTTCATGGCCAGGTGCCGCTGCGTGCGGATGTGACCTTTGAGCAGTTGCAGGAGGCGCTCAAGCCCCTTTGGAAGTACGCGGGGGCGCGCTCGCTGGCCGATGGTGCGGTCAGTGCCTACGAAGAGGAGCCGGGCATCCGTTTCGACGCCCAGGAGCACGTGCTTCAGATGTGCTGGACGGTGGCCGGGGACGAGGACTTCCGTCAGTCGCTCGACGAGATGTGCATGAGCCTCAACGAGTTGTCGCAGGCCGGCGCGTCGATCGAGGTCACGTTCTACGACACCGAGTTTGACGAAGAGGAAGAGGCCGAGGGCGGTCAGTCGCGCGACGACTTCGTCATGCTGTTCGTCGGTCCGACGCCGGCGGCCATCATGCAGGTGCAGCGCGACCTGCTGGTGCAGGATGTCATCAACATGATGGAACGCCACTTCGACGCCGCCGAACTGGGGGGCATCGTGGCCGAAATCGACAAGCTCTTCACACAGCGTTTCGATGCGCTGGTGAACTCGCTGGAAATCGGCAAGCCGCCGCGCGGCTCCGGTGGCGGACACGGTGGCTCATCACATGGCGGCGGCCGCAAGCCCAGGCATTTGCACTGAGTCTCTGGTGCGCTGGCCTGACAGGCTGCGTGCTATCATTTTTGAAAGCATCCGCACAAGAAAGGCTTCCTGACCATGGTCGTGCCAGAACCGCCTGCGCAGGCCGCGCTTAACGCAGCGCCGGACCGGCGGCAGAAACTGCGTCTGGGTGATGTGCTGGTCCAGCAGAACCTGATCTCTCAGGAGCAATTGCGGCTCACGCTGGCGCAGCAGCACAAGACCGGCAAGAAGGTCGGGCGCCTGCTGATTGAAAGCGGCGTCATCACGGAAGAGGCCTTGGCCAACGCCCTGGCACGGCAGCTGCGCATCCCGTACGTCAATCTCAAGACCTTTCCG
>Ga0114986_1000444_pt1 | contig 11593 bp, 12 predicted proteins | sample Shrwel1BS1Day17_FD_96988 | JGI IMG/M metagenome (GOLD analysis project Ga0114986, IMG submission 96988) | Subsurface microbial communities from deep shales in Ohio, USA - Utica-3 well 1 S-1-Day17 | ecosystem: Environmental > Aquatic > Deep subsurface > Shale gas/oil reservoir > Produced... | reverse complement strand
CCCGGTGAGCAGCACCGCCCACCATCGCATGCTGGGTGCAGCGGTGGTGCACCGGCTGCCCGGCCTGCAGCGCAGCCCGTTCGCGCTGGAGCGTGCCGAGAACGGGCTGTTCCTGCTGTGGCTGGCCTGGATGGGCCTGCTGCTGCTGGCCACCTTCCTGCTGTGGCGCGCCGGGGCCTGGCACCGGCTGGTGGCGGCCGACCCCACCTTCCTCACCGTGGTCATCACGCTGCTGTTCTTCTGCTGCTCGATCTGGGCCGGTCGCCGGGCCTGGGTGCTGGGGCAGCAGCGGCGGCAGCTCGATGTGTGGATCGCCCAGGGCGCACCCAGCGGCGCCGGCCCCGACTGGGCCGAGGAATACCGCCGCGGCTGCAGCGCACCCGGCGCGGACCGCGGCACCTGGATGCAGGTGCTGGGCGAACGCGCCCACGGTCCGCACGAAATGGCCTGGTGGCTCAACGGCATCCAGCTCAAGCTCGGCCTGCTGGGCAAGGTGATCGGCTTCTCCATCCTGGCGCTGCAGCTCGGCGACATGCAGAGCTTCGACGCCAGCCAGTCCAGCCAGCTGCTCAAGAGCCTGACCGGCGGTCTGGGCATTGCCCTGCTGACCACCGTGACCGGACTCACCGGCAACATCCTGCTGGGCCTGCAGCTGATGCGGCTGGACCGCTTTGCCGATGCGCTGGTGGCCGACACGCTGGCCAGCGCCGAGACGGCCCTCAACCCACCCGACACCGGAGCTGCGCATGGCCATCGGCCGCCCGGTGCGTGACACCGAGACCGACCCGTTCTACGACATGTTGTTCAACATGTTGATCGCGTTCGTCTTCTGCTTCGTCATCGCCCTGCTGGCGTTCAACCCCAAGTCGCGCAAGGCCGGCGACATCCCGGCCAAGGCCGAATTCATCATCACCATCAGCTGGCCCGACGGCAACCCGAACGACATCGACGCCTGGGTGAACGAACCCAGCGGCAAGACGCTGTGGTTCCGCCAGCGCGACGCCGGCCTGCTGCACCTGGACCGAGACGACCGGGGCGAGAAGAACAGCAGCGTGCTGGTCAATGGCCGCGTGGTGAGCAGCCCGATCCGCCAGGAGATCGTCACCGTGCGCGGGATTGCGCCCGGCGAATACGTGGTGAATGCCCACTATTACGACAGCCGCGACCAGCAACCGGTGGACGTGTCGGTGAGCGTGGTCAAGGTCAACCCCGAAGCCCAGATCGTCTTCACCGGCACGCAGCAGATTCCCCGCAAGGGCGACGAACGCACCCTGGTGCGCTTCACGCTGGACGACAGCGGCAGCGTGACCGACCTCAACACCCGTCCGCTGACCATCGTGCAGCGCACCGGCCTCTGACCATGACACCTGACACGGGCGCCACGCCATGATCCCTGCCGTCTCTTCCCAGCTGTTGCTGCTGGTGATCGTCTATGCCCTGCTGGCCTTCCTGCTGCTGGTGCTGTGCCTGGCCACGCGCTGGCGCTGGTGGGTCAAGGCCGGCGGCGTGGTGCTGGTGACCGGTTTTTACCTGCTGGCCCATGGCACCTTCCTGGGCATGGCCGGCTGGCCCAGCGACGACCGCCTGCCCGAGAAATTCGTGCTGCTGGCTGCCGTGTTCGACGAGCCCAGCCCGGCGCGCGGGCATGCCGGCGCCATCTACATCTGGGTCAACCCCATGAAGGACAACCAGCCCCTGGCCATGCCGCGGGTGCACCGCCTGCCCTACGAGAAGGACCTGCACCGCATCCTGGGCGACGGCATCAAGAAGGCGCGCGACGGCAACACCCAGATGGGCAGCACCGAACCCATCCGGGGCCAGGGTGGCTTTGCCTGGCTGCGCCCGCCCGGCAACGACAAGCTGCAGATCAAGCTGAGCGATCTGCCCCGAGCGCAGCTGCCGGAGAAATGATGACCCGCCGCACCGCTGCACGCGCAGCGCTTCTGCTCTTCCCCGTCGCCCTGCTCTCCGGCTGCGGCAAGGCCGACCTGGGGCCGGTGTGGTTTCCGCTGAAGGAAGGCACGGCCATCACCTACGAGGTCACACAGACCGGAGAGGACGCGCCGCCGCCGCAGGAATGGACGCTGCGTGTGACGGCGCCCGCCACGCTCGACCAGGTGCCGATGGCCGTGCGCCACCACTCGTTGGGCGTGAGCTACTACCTGCGGCACGACGAGCAGGGCGTGCGCCGCATGGCCACACGCATGGACATCGACGAAGAACCCACGCCCGAGAAGGAGCCGCTGTGGGTGCTGAAGGCGCCCTACACCGTGGGCACCGAATGGACCACGCCCACCGTGCCCTACCTCATCCTGCGGCGCAACGAATACCCGCGCGAGCTGCGCTACAGCCACCGCGCCCTCATGCAGTGGCGCATCGAGGCGGTGGACGACACCGTCACCACGCCCAGCGGCACGCACAAGCCCTGCCTGCGCGTGACCGGCCGCGCCGAACTCAACCTCTACACCGACCCGGTGAACGGCTTCACCAACGTGCCCCTGATCAGCCGCGAGTGGTACTGCCAGGGCGTGGGTCTGGTGAAGTTCGAGCGCGAGGAAAAGGTGCCGCCGGGCTTCCTGACCGGGGGGACGTTGACGGCGGAGGCGGTGCGCTGAGGAGGATCAGGGCTTCTCGATCCGGATCTGCGTGATCCAGCGCGCACCCGGGGCAAAGTCGTCCCGGTCGGTCGGGCTGTACAGGGGCTGGTCGGGCCGATCCGGCGGCACGCCCAGGCGGTTGAGGTCGATGGCCTGCGGTTCGCCCACCAGTGCCGCTCCCTCCTCCCGCAGCTGGAACACCATGCCGTTCCAGAGCTTGGCGCCGTAATCGCGCGGCTGCTTGAAGAAGAACAGCAGGTGGTGCTCCAGCCAGGCCAGATCGCCCGGCTTCACGCGGGCCGGGCTGGCATACGGGTACGGCACGAAGCAGCTGATCTCCACCTCGGCGGGCAGGCACTTGAACTCGCGCATGGAGAGGAAGTGGTCGCGCATCACCGCCGGGTCGACGCTGACCTTGAAGGCCGCCCCGCCCTGCGGCTGCGGCATGAATTCGACCCGGCCGATGGCGGTGCGTGCCCCATCGCGGGTCACGGCCACCAAGGTCTTGGTGCCGCTGTAGTCGAAGGCCTGCACGCCACCACAACCCCCGAGCAGGGCCATGGTCAGGAGCAGGCGAAAGCTCATGGCTTGATGGTCAGCACCCAGGCCGAGAGCAGCTTGAGGTCGGACGGGCTCAGGCTGGCGTGCGGCGGCATGGGGATGCGGCCGTACTTGCCCTTGGAGCCGTTCTGGATCGACTGCGCCAGGGTGGCGGCAGCGTCCTTGTCGCCGGCGTAACGCTCGGCGATGGTGGCAAAGGCAGGGCCGACCACCTTCTCGGCGTTGGCATGGCACGAATAGCAGCCGCTGGCCTTGGCCAGTTCGACGGCGGCGGCCGCGTCCAGGGCATGGGCCGGTGCGCCCAGCAGCGCAGCCGCACCGATGGCAACGGACAGGGAGAGAGGGAAACGCATGTGATTCATCCGAAAAAAAAGGGTGGCGGGCTTGCGCCGCGCCACCCCTCACCCACACAACTTACTTCATGAGCTTGAAGGTCCAGACGGAACCGCCCTGCTCCAGGAAATTCACCTTCTTGGCGACTTCACCGCCCCACAGGGGAACGGCGCCACCCCAGCCGGAGACCACGCTGATGTACTGCTCGCCGTCCTGCATCCAGGTGATGGGCGGGGCCACCACGCCGGAGCCGGTCTGGAACTGCCACACCACCTTGCCGGTCTTGGCATCGGCGGCCTTCAGGAAGCCTTCCGGGGTGCCCCAGAACACCAGGTCGCCAGCGGTCATCACGCCACCCCACAGCGGGGCGTTGTTCTTGACCTCCCAGGCCACCTTGCCGGTCTTGGGATCGATGGCGCGCAGCGAGCCGATGTGGTCGTCGAACAGCGGCTTGATGGTGAAGCCGGCACCCAGGTAGGCCGCGCCCTTCTTGTAGGTGATGGGCTCGTTCCAGATCTCCATGCCCCATTCGTTGGTGGGCACGTAGAACAGGCCGGTCTTGGGGCTGTAGGCCATGGGCATCTGGTTCTTGCCACCCAGGAAGCCCGGTGCCGAGAACACGCTCTTGCCCTTGGTGCCGTCGCCGCCGGCAGCCGTCGGGTCGCCCGGGCGGTTGTCGTCGACGAAGTTGGGACGGCCGGTCTTCAGATCGATGCCGGTGGCCCAGGTCACCTTCTTCACGAACGGGAAGGCGTTCACCAGCTTGCCGGTGGTGGCGTCGTTCACGTAGAAGAAGCCGTTGCGGTCGGCCTTGGCGCCCATGCGCTTGCCGTCCATGTCGAACGTCACGAACTCGTTCACGCCGTCATAGTCCCAGCCGTCGTTCGGGGTGTTCTGGTAGTGCCAGACGATCTTGCCGGTCTTGACGTCGATGGCCACGGTGGAGGCCGAGTACAGGTTGTCGCCCTTGCGCACGTGGCTGTTCCACGGACCCGGGTTGCCGGTGCCGAAGTAGGCCAGGCCGGTCTTGGGATCGTAGGTGCCGCCCAGCCAGGTGGCCGCGCCGCCGGTTTTCCAGGTCTCGCCCGGCCAGGTGGCGTTGGTGGTGCCGGAGATGCCGTTCTCCTTGCCGTCCTTGTAGCCCATGTGGCCTTCGACCACCGGACGGGTCCAGACCATCTTGCCGGTCTTGGGATCGCGGGCTTCCACGCGGCCCACCACACCGAACTCGCCGCCGGACACGCCGGTCAGCAGCAGGCCTTCGGCGATCAGCGGGGCAGCGGTGTAGCTGTAGCCGGCAGAGTAGTCATCGATCTTCTCGCGCCACACCACCTTGCCGGTGTTCTGGTCCAGGGCCACCAGCTGGGCGTCCAGGGTGCCGAAGATCACCAGGTTGTCATAGAGGGCAGCGCCGCGGTTGATCACGTCGCAGCAGGGCATGATGCCCTCGGGCAGACGGTGCTCGTACTTCCACAGCTTCTGGCCGGTCTTGGCGTCCACCGCATAGATGCGCGAGTAGGACGCGGTGACGAACATCTTGCCGTTGTGCACCAGCGGCTGGCTCTGCTGGCCGCGCTGCTTTTCGCCACCGAACGACATCGACCACACCGGCACCAGCTTGTTGATGGTCTTGGCGTTGATGTTGTTCAGGTTCGAGTGGCGCTGGCCCTGGGTGCCCATGCCCCAGCTCAGCACGTTGTCGGGGGAATTGGCGTCGTTGGCGATCATGGCGTCGGTCACGCCCTGGGCGCTCACCTGCGCGGTGGCGGCCAGCATCAACAGGCTCAATAGGGTGCGTTTCACTGTCGGTCTCCTGCTCTTGGGGTTGATGGCGGCGACCACACCCTTGTGCGGTCGCTGGTGACACCCCGACCCCTCCGGTCTTTGGGTTGCACAGACCCCAAAGGGCAACATCTGTGCCAGGGTCTGCCACCCGGAAATCCTTCGTGTAAACCCCTAGAAAAACCGCCCACTGACCGTCCGGACCGGCCGGCTGCAACACTGCCGGCGCCACGCACTGTTCATGGACTGTTCATGCGTGTTCAGAAATGAATCACCCGCCGGTGCAACAGTCCTGAACGGTCCGGTACAGGACTGTCCCGGCCGTATCAGCCGCTGTGTCAGCGAGCCTGCAGCGCCTGCTGCTCGAAGCGCGGGTACCACTGGGTCAGGCTTCGGTGAAGCTCGGCCGGCTGGGCCGCCCAGCCGGCGAATCGGGCCGGCACCGGGGTGCGCAGCAGCTCGCTCAGGTCGACCCCGCGCTCGGCGCTCTCGCGCATCAGGGTGGTCATCCAGCGCAGCCAGTCGCGGGTCTGCTGCAGGCCGGACAGGCCGGTGTGCACCGGGCCGTGGCTGGGCACCACGGTGCGGAACTTGCCCTGGGCATGCCAGCGCTCCAGCACGTCCAGGCTGGCCTGCCAGGCCGCAAAGTCGGCGTGCGGCGTGGTGGGCACCCGGTCGGCAAAGACCAGGCCGCCGGCGTAGAGCACGCCGGTGGTGGTGTCGATCAGCACCAGGTCGTCGGCGGTGTGGCCGCTCAGGCGGTGCAGCTCCAGCGTGTGCCCGCCCAGGCGCAGGGTCTGGGGCAGGCGGGCCGGGTCGATCGCTTCGGTCGACGGGGTGGATTCGGTGCCCTTCATCCAGTCGCCGCACAGGCGGTAGAGGTTGTCGGCATAGGCCCGCCCCTCGGCCTGCATGCCGGCGATGCTGCCGGCCAGCGCCGCCGTGGGCACGCCGGCCCAGGCCTGGTGGCCGAAGAAATAGTCGGGGTGCAGGTTCAGGCTCAGCACCCGCTGGACCGGCCGGGGCGTGGTGCGGGCCACGGCTGCGCGTTGCTGCTCGCCGTACAGGCGCGAAGGCCCGGTGTTGATCACCCAGGTGCCCTCGGGCGTGGCAATGAAGGCGGTGTTGATGATGTTGCAGCCGTTGCCCCGGCTGAAGTCCTCCACCGCGCCCTCGATCACCCAGGTGTCGGCCGCGAGCTGGCGCGGCTGCAGGCGGTAGTCGGGCAGCGTGAGCGAGGTCTGGGCCTGGGCCCAGGCATGGCCCAGCAGGCCGAGCAGCAGCCCGGCGAGCACCAGGCGCGGCTTCACGCCTGCACCTCGGCGCGGATGCGGTTGCCGTTGTTGTCGCGCCCGTGCAGCAGCCAGGTGCCGGCGGCCTCGCGCGGCAGCTCCAGCGTGAGCAGCGGGTTCTCCGACACCGGCTCGTGCAGCGCCAGGCGCAGCCAGGGCTGACCGGCCGCATCGTCGAGCTGCAGCTGCTCGATGTAGAAGGCCGGCACGCCGGCCACCAGCCCGGTGTCCATGGGGTGCATCACCCGCAGGCGCAGGCGGCGGCTGCCTTCGATGGCGTTGGGGAACACGCGGGCCTGCACCTGGTTGAGCGTGCGGCTCCAGGAGCCGTCGGCCCGGGTGGCGCCCGGCACGGTGCAGCCGCCCCCGGCGGCCTGCACCCAGGTGCTGCCCACATGCCACTGGCCGTCGCGCGTCTTCACCATCGCGCGCACCGGCGATGCCTGTTCCATGCGGATGCGGAAGGCCAGCACCGGCAGCGCCCGCAGCGGCTCGTAGGTCAGCACTTCGCGCACCGGGTTGCGGTCCACCACCACCTGGATGCGCTCCACGCCGCCACCGGTGCCGGCCAGGGCGCGCGCGTCGACCTGCAGCGGCACGTTCATGGCGTCGTCGGCAAAGGTGGGGCCACGCACCACCACCTCCGGTGCAAAGCGCATCGGGGCCTGGCCGAGGTACTGCTTGCGCAGGGTGGGCCACTGCATGGAGCCCAGCGGATCGCCACCGGTGAGGTCGTCGTTGGCGTGCGCGCCGGTGGCCGACAGGGCGGCGCCCAGCAGCAGGTGACGGCGGTTCAGTCGGATCGGATCGTTCGGCATGTCGATGTCCTCAGCCCCCGCCCTTCTGGCGGATGAAGCCGCGCTGCGGGTCGTAGCCCCACAGCGCCAGCGCAAAAAAGATGGCGCCACAGCCCAGCACCACCGCCCACGACAGGGCATTGAGCTGGCCGTACATGGCAAACCGCATGGCCTCCACCGCGTGGGTGAAGGGGTTGAACTCGGCCAGGCGCAGCAGCCAGACCGCCCCCGACTCCTCCAGCTTCCACAGCGGGTAGAGCGCCGGGCTGATGAAGAACATGGGGAAGATGACGAAGTTCATGGTGCCGGCAAAGTTCTCCAGCTGCTTCACGTACACCGACAGCATCAGGCCCAGGGCGGCCAGCAGGGCGGCGCCCGCCGTCATGGCCAGCAGCAGCCCCGGCAGGTGGAGCAGACCGAAGTCCACACCGAAGGCCCGGGCGATGGCCAGGAACACCACCATCTGCAGCACCGACAGCACGGTGCTGGCCAGCAGCTTGAAGCCCAGCAGCCAGCCGCGCGCCAGCGGTGCGGTGAGCAGCAGCCGCATCACGCCCATCTCGCGGTCGTAGACCATGGACAGCGAGCTCTGCATGCCGTTGAACAGCGCCACCATGCCCAGCAGGCCGGGCACCATGTAGACCTTGTATTCGATGTAGGTCTCGTAGGGCGGGATGATGGCCACGCCGAACACGTTGTGAAAGCCCGCCGAGAACACCACGAACCACAGCAGCGGCCGCACCAGGGCCGAACCCAGGCGCGAGGGCTGGCGCACGAAGCGGCCGATCTCGCGGCCCACCACCGCGCGCAGGGCGCGCAGCAGGTGCAGCCCCAGCGGAGGGCGCGGCAGGGTCAGGTCGACCGGGTTCATCGTGCCTTGCATGTGGTCTCCGCTTCGTCCACGCCCAGGGTGTCGAGCACGTCCTTGGGGTGCAGCACGCCGTCCAGCGGGGCCAGGCCCACCACGCCGTCGCCATGCGCCAGGAACAGCGGCTGGCGCAGCTGGCCGTCCCAGGCGCGGAAGCTCAGGCGCGGGCCCTTGAAGCCGTCGATGTAGCTCTGGCCGGTGCGCAGGCGCTGGATGTGCTGGGCCACCGGCGCGCGCGGGGCGTCCACCAGCGCAGCCGCCACCGCCTTGGCCGCCGCCCAGGCCGCCCAGTCATGACCGAGCATGGGCCGGCTCTCCTGCCTGGCAAACCGGCGGGTGAGCTGCGGTCCGCCGTTGCGCTCCCACTGCGGATGCCAGGGCTGCGCCGTCAGGCCGTTGGCGCCCACCACCGGGCGCGGCCACTGGGTGGCATAGGGCAGCAGCCGGGCGAATTCGCCGTTGGCGTCCATCACCGCCACCACCTCGTGTTCGCGCTCGCCGGTCAGCAGCCGGGTGTTGGCCAGGTCGCGGTCGCGCGGGTCGCCGGTGAGCTTGAAGGGCTTCTGTTGGGTCACCTTCAGGCCATAACGCCGGGCACTGCGCAGGAAGGCCTCGGTCTGCAGCGCATCGGCCGCGTCCGGCCCGGTGAGCAGCAGCACCTTGCGCCAGTTGCGCGCCGCCAGGTACTGGGCCAGGGCATCCGACAGCATGGCGCGGCTGGGGTAGGTGTGCAGCAGGTGGGGGGCGCACTGGGCACCTCGCAGGCTGTCGCTGTCCAGCCCGGCGTTGACGATCAGCGCGCCGCCGAGTGCGGCCGGTGCGGTCTGCACCAGCTGGCGCAGCAGCGGCTCGGGCAGGTCGGCCACGATGTGCTGCACCCGGGCGGCCTTGAGTTCGGCCAGGGCCTTGGGCAGGCCGGCCGCGTCGTTGATGAGCAGCTCGCGCACCGGCATCTCGACCCCGGCGGCCTCCAGCTCGAAGGCCGAGTCCTCGGCACCGAGCTTCACGCCCTCGAGGGCGCGGCCGGCCGGATGGCCCGGGTAGGCGCGCTCCATGCGGCGGTTGGCATAGCGGGGGTCGTCGGCCAGACCGATGACGGCCAGCGGCACGGTCACCGGTTTCGCGGCGGGCTGCGCCCGGGCGGCGCTCGGCGCCAGCGCGAGGCCACCGATCAGGGTCGCGCAGACGAGGGACAAGAACACGGAAACAGGCAACGGCGTCAGGGGCATGGTGTGGGTTGGCAGCAAATTCGATGCCAGCCAAACAGGAACGGAAATTGCAGCGACATGGTCAGCGTGCCAGCGTGCGTCGCATCTCCCTGTAAACCCTGAGACAAGGTCCGCCGGCATGACACCTCCCCATCCCTCCCGACGCCGCTGCCTGAGCTGGGCCGTGGCGGCTGCGGCGGCCAGCCACCTGCCGGCCGTGGCGGCGCGCGCGTCGGGCCCTTTCCCGAGCCGGCCCATCCAGCTCATCGTGCCCTGGCCGCCCGGGGGCGCCACCGATCTGGCCCTGCGGGTGCTGTGCGACGAGGTCCAGCCCCTGCTGGGCCAGCCGGTGGTGGTGATCAACAAGCCCGGGGCCGGCGGCACCCAGGTGGCACCGCTGCTCAAGATGGCCGAGCCCGACGGCCACACCATCGGCCAGGTGCCGGTGACGGTGTACCGGCACGCGCTCATGAACCATGTGCCCTGGGACCCGCTGCACGACCTCAGCCCGATCCTGCAGGTGTCCGGGGTGACCTTCGGCGTGCTGGTGCCGGCCGCCAGCACCTTCCGGACCTGGGGCGACCTGATCGACTGGGCACTGGCCCACCCCGGCGAGCTGATCGTGGGCAGCACCGGCATCGGCACCACGGCCCACCTGGCCATGGAAGACGTGCTGATGCGCCACGGCATCCGCCCGGTGCATGTGCCCTACCGGGGCACGGCGGACCAGATGCTGGCGGTGGCCGGCGGCCAGATCATGGTCGGGGTCAACTCCACCGGTTTCGTGCCCTGGCTGGAGCAGGGCAAGGTGCGGCTGCTGGCCACCTTCAATGCGGCCCGCAACCCGCGCTGGCCCGAGGTGCCCACACTGCGCGAACTGGGCTATGCCAACGCGGTGCACAGCTCGCCCTGGGGTCTGGCCGCGCCGCGCGGCACGCCGCCGGAGGTGGTGCAGCGGCTGCACGACAGCTTTGCCAAGGCCATGTTCAGCGAGCGCCACCAGCGCGAGCTGGCCCGTTACGATCAGACGCTGGAATACCTCAACACCCGGGACTACCGGCAGGCCCTGATCGAGACGGTGGAACGCGAGAAGCGACTGCTGGCGCGCATGAACCTGCTGGCCCGCCCCGCCGCCCCGCCCACAGGCTCATGACCGCTCCTGCCGATCCGCCCTTGTCGACCACCCCGCTGCTGCAGACCCATGGCCTGCGCAAGTCCTACGGCAGCAAACCCGCCCTCAAGGGCGTGGACCTGGCCCTCTTCCCCGGCCAGATGGTGGCCTTGCTCGGCCCCAACGGAGCCGGCAAGAGCACGCTGCTCTCGCTGCTGACCGGCCTGTTCACGCCGGACGACGGCCGCATCGAGGTGCTGGGCCACGACATGCGCCAGCACCCCAGCCGTGCCCTGGCCGGGCTGGGCGTGGTGTTCCAGCAGAGCGCGCTCGACCTCGACCTCAGCGTCCAGGCCAACCTGCAGTTCCACACCGACCTGCATGGCATGCCCCGCGCACTGGCCCGCGAGCGCATCAACCACGGCCTGGGCCTGCTGGGCCTGCAGGCCCAGGCCGGCGCGGTGGTGCGCAGCCTCTCGGGCGGCAACCGGCGCAAGGTGGAACTGGTGCGCTCGCTGCTGCACCGCCCGCGGGTGCTGCTCATGGACGAAGCCACCGTGGGCCTGGACCCCGCCTCGCGCCAGCAGCTGCTCGATGCCGTGCGCGACCTGTGCAGCCGGGACGGCATGGCGGTGCTGTGGGCCACCCACCTGATCGAGGAAGCGCGCGCGGCCGACCGCCTGCTGCTGCTCCACCAGGGCCAGGTGCGCTTTGACGGCAGCACCAGCGAATTCATGGCCGCGGCCCAGGGCAGCGACTTCCAGGCCGAGGTGCTGCGGCAGCTCGGCCGCACCGGAGACTGACATGCCCACCCCGCGTTCCGTGGCCCTGCCGGGCGACATGACCCTGACCTGGATGGAGGCCTTCAATGCCGGTTCCATTTCCAGCATCACTGCCTTGTATGACCCGTCGGCCGTGCTGTGGGGCACCACCGCCACCGACCTCATCGACAGCCCGGCCGGCGTCATTGCGTACTTCGAGCGGGTGCTGACGATGCAGCCGGCGCCGCAGGTCCGGCTCGGACCCCACCGCCTGCGCGTGCTG
>Ga0114986_1000443_pt1 | contig 11602 bp, 11 predicted proteins | sample Shrwel1BS1Day17_FD_96988 | JGI IMG/M metagenome (GOLD analysis project Ga0114986, IMG submission 96988) | Subsurface microbial communities from deep shales in Ohio, USA - Utica-3 well 1 S-1-Day17 | ecosystem: Environmental > Aquatic > Deep subsurface > Shale gas/oil reservoir > Produced... | reverse complement strand
TTCAAATATTCCAATTTCAACCAATAAATGGAACAAATCTCGATAGATCAAACCGATCTGCTGCTGCTGGACGCGCTGCAACGCGATGCCTCGGTCAGCAACCAGGCCCTGGCCGCGCAAGCGCACATCTCGCCACCCACCTGCCTGCGGCGCGTCAAGCGACTGCTGGAAGCGGGCTTGATCGAGCAGCAGGTAGCCATCCTGAACGGCGACAAGCTGGCCCCGCTGCTGGGCCACGGGTTGCAGGCCATCGTGGAGATTTCGCTCGACCGCCAGGGCGCGGAAGCGCTGGACGCCTTCGAACAGCGCGTCGCGGCCGACGATGCCGTGCAGCAGTGCTACCGCGTCTCACCTGGGCCGGACTTCGTACTGGTGGTGCAGGCACGTGACATGCCGGACTACCTGGCGCTGGCGCAGCGCCTCTTCACCAGCGACGCCAACGTGCGCAACGTCAAAGCCTACTTCAGCGTCAAGCGCAGCAAGTTTGGGGCGCGCGTGCCCTTGCCCACCAAGCTTTAGTCCGCCAGTGGCAGCGTGAAGCGGATGCAGCAGCCGGCATCCGGTGCACCCTCGGCCTCGATTCGGCCGCCATGGCGTTCGACGATCTTGCGTGCCAGCGCCAGGCCCAGGCCCAGGCCTTCGAACTCAGCCGCGCCATGCAGGCGCTGGAACACATGGAACAGCTTGCCCCGCTGGGCCGGATTGAAGCCTACGCCGTTGTCGCGCACGCTGAGCACACACCAGCCGTCCTCGGCCGGCTGCCAGCCGACGGCGACGGTGGCCTGCACGCGCGGGCGGGTGAACTTGAGTGCGTTGGACAGCAGGTGCCCGAACAGTTGCCGCACCAGCGTGGCATCGCCGCGCAGCGGCGGGAAATCGGCCGCCACCTGCCAGTCGACCTGCCGGCCATCGGCCTCGGCGGCCAGCGACTGGCGCGCCTCATCGATCAGCGCACGCACGTCCAGCGCAAGGGATGCCATCTCCACCCGGTCCAGCTGCGACCAGCTCATCAGGCCGTCGATCTGCCGCCCCATCAGCTTGGCGGCGTTCGTCACCGTGTCCAGGTAGCCGTTGACCTCGTCCACGGGCGCACTGCCCAGCTCCTCGCGCACCAGCGCAGCGTAGGCGGTGATGTGGCGCAGGTTGGCGCGCAGGTCGTGCGACACCACGTAGGCGAAGTCGCCCAGCGCATCGCGCGCCGCCTGCAGCTCGGCCCGCAGCCAGGCCAACTCTTGCTCTTGCGGGGTCGCAGGCGCGCTCATGGTGGGCTCACTTCTTCTGCTTCTGCGGCCGCTGCCAGTTGGCCACGCTGACCTGCTTGGCGCGCGCCACCGTCAGCGCACCGGGCGCCGTGTCCTTGGTGATGGTGGAGCCACCGCCCACGGTGCCGCCGGCGCCGATGGTCACCGGCGCCACCAGCACGCAGTTGCTGCCGATGTGCACATCGGCTTCGATCACCGTGGTGTGTTTGTTGGCGCCGTCGTAGTTGGCGGTGATGCTGCCCGCACCGTAATTGACGCGCTCACCCACTTTCGAGTCACCGATGTAGGCCAGGTGGTTCGCCTTGGCGCCTGCGGCCAGAGTCGAGGCCTTGATCTCGACGAAGTTGCCGATGTGCACCTCTTCGCCCAGCTGCGCACCGGGGCGCAGGCGTGCAAAGGGGCCGATCAGCGCGCCGGCCCCCACCTGCACGTGGTCTTTCTCGGCAGCGCCGCCTTCAATGTGGGTATAGGGATGGATCACGGCACCAGCCGCAATGTGGGCATTGCTGATGACACAGTTGGCGCCGATCTTCGCGCCCTCGCCCAGCGTCACCTGGCCGGCAAACACGCAGTTGACGTCAATCTCCACGTCCTGCGCGCACACCAGCTCGCCGCGCACGTCAAACCTTGCCGGGTCGGCCAGGCGCACGCCCTGTTCCATCAGGGCGCGCGCGGTTCGCAACTGATACGCCCGCTCCAGCTCGGCCAGCTGCACCGGGCTGTTGATACCGGCCACCTGCAGCGCGTCACTGATCTGGTGCCCCACCACCGGCACGCCGTCTTGCACGGCGAACTTCACCACGTCTGTGAGGTAGTACTCACCTTGAGCGTTCTGGTTGCCCAGCTTCGCGAGCCAGGGCTTGAGCAAGCGCGCTGGCACGGCCATGATGCCGCTGTAGACCTCGCGGATGGCGCGCTGCGCCTCGCTGGCGTCCTTGTGTTCCACGATAGCCTGCACCGTGCCACTGGCATCGCGCACGATGCGGCCATAGCCCGCTGGGTCGTCGAAGGCAATGGTCAGCAGCGCCAGCTTCTGGCCACCGCAGGCGCTGATCAGCGCACGCAGCGTGTCGGCCTGGGTGAGCGGCACATCGCCTGACAGCACCACCACCACGCCGTCGTCCGGCAGCACCGGCACCGCCTGCTGCACCGCGTGACCCGTGCCGAGCTGCGGCTCCTGCCGCACGAATTCCAAGCCAAATCGGGCTCCAGACCTTTCTGGCTGGGCGAGAGCTGCTTCAACTTCTGTAGCACCATGGCCGGTGATCACCACCACCCGACGTGCATCCAGCACGGCCGCGGTGTCCACCACATGCTGCAGCAGTGCACGTCCGGCCAAACGGTGTAACACTTTGGGCAGTCTGCTTTTCATGCGCGTGCCCTTGCCGGCCGCCATGATGACCACGTCCACCGCCTGTTTGTGCTGATCCATGCTGTACCCGTCTGTTTCTGTCTTGTTGGCTGTCCCGCGTGCGGGACGGCTGCTGCCCCGCATTATCGGCGCGCTGCTGCTGGTTTTCCTGGGTGGCTGCAGCGCCGTGAAGATCGGCTACAACAACGCGCCCTCGCTGGCCTACTGGTGGCTGGACGGCTATGTGGATTTCAACGACGCGCAATCGGCGCAGGTGCGCGACCGCCTGGCCACGCTGCAGGCCTGGCATCGCCAGAACGAGCTGCCAGCCTATGCCGACCTGCTGCGCCAGTTGCAGCGACTGGCGCCCGAGGCCGTGACGGCAGACCAAGTCTGCGCGGTCGCCGCGCAGGCACAGCGCCATGTGCGCCGGCTGGGCGAGCAGGCCGCGGAAGGCATGGCCCGCGTGGTGCCGACACTGCAGCCCGAGCAGCTGCGCCACCTGGCGCAGCAGTTCGACAAGCACAACCGCGACTGGCGCGAGGAATGGCTGGACGGCACGCCGCAAGAGCTGCTGGCGCGCCGGCTGAAGAAGGCCGAGGAACGCGCCGAGAGCTTCTATGGCCGGCTGGACGACAGCCAGCGTGCCATCCTGCGCCAGAGCCTCGCCACCTCAGCCTTCGACGCGCGGGCAGCCTGGCGTGAGCGCCTGCGCCGGCAGCAGGACATGCTGCAGGTCTTGCAGGAACACCGCAACGGCGAGCGCCCGGCGCATGTGCAGGCCGAGCTGCTGGCGCTGCTGCAGCGCCAGCTCGAATCGCCCGACGCCACTTACCGCGCCCGTTTCGAGCGCATGCTGCAGGACGGCTGCCGCACCATGGCCACACTGCACAACAGCACCAGCGCCGCGCAGCGGCGCCACCTGCAGGACAAGCTCAAGGGCTACGAGGCTGACCTGCGCACCCTCGCCGCGGAAAAAAACTAGGGCCAGCGATGCTGGCCCTGGCACAGGGGTCGGCAGGCTTCAACCCTGCAGCGCCGCCCACATGGCCTTGTCGCGCTCGGCGGTCCAGATGCGCGGGTTCTTGATGCCGCTGGCTTCGTCGTAGGCGCGCGTCACGTCGAACGGCAGGCAGTGCTCGTAGATGAAGACCTGGCCGAAGATCGGATCCATGCTCTTGCGCGTGTGCGCCATGGCGGCCTTCAGGTCCATGCCCTGCGCCACCGCCTCGCGGCCGCAGCGGTACAGCGTCTCGACCCAGCGTTTGGTGTAGTCCAGTGCCTTGTTGACGTTGGCGTTGCCCTTCATGGCCTCGCCGCGGCCGGGCACCAGGGCCTCGGCCTTCAGGGCACGCAGTGCCTCCAACGTGGCCGGCCACTCTTCCAGCTGCGCGTCACCGGTGTAGACGCCGGCGTTGAACTCCACCAGGTCACCCGAGTACAGCACCTTCTCCTCTTCCACCCAGGCGATGGTGTCGCCGCGCGTGTGGCCCGGGCCCGGGCTCCAGATCTGCACCACCACGCCGCCGAGGTTGATGGACAGCTTGCCCGGCACTTCGCCTTGGACGGGGTTGCCGCCGCCGACCACCATGCTGGGCCAGGTCAGGCCGGGCACCGTCTCCGCATTGCGGAACAGGCGCGGAAAGCGCTCCATCTCGCTCTTCATGTCCTGCGCGCCGCGCTCACGGATCAGCTCCAGCGTGCCCTGGCTGGCGATGATCTCGGTCGCGCCCTCGGCCACGAAGGCGCTGGCGCCCAGCACGCGCACCGCGTGGTAGTGCGTCAGCAGCACGTACTTGATCGGCTTGTCGCTGACCGTGCGAATCTTCTTGATGAGGTCCTGCGCCATGGCCGGCGTGGCGGTGGCGTCGCTCACCAGAATGCAGTTGTCGCCGATGATGACGCCGGAGTTCGGGTCGCCCTCCGTCGTGTAAGCCCAGCAGTGCTGGCTCAGGCGCTCGAAGGTGATCTTCTTGTCGGTCAGGTCGGCTTGCGAGGCAAAGGCTTTGCTCATGGGGTCTCCGGTGGGATCTTGGATGCGTGTCTGAAATGCGAGTCGCCCCATTTTAGGGTGCGCCTGCCACCTGACGTAATGCGTTACGGATAGCGTAACGCCCTGACCGCGACAGGGGCCGACTCAGGCGGCCAGGCCGCGCTCCAGCATGGCGATCACTTCGTCGGCAAAGGCGGCGTAGCTCATGGCCCCGCCCGGGCGCAGCCAGGTGAAGGTCCAGTTGATCATGCCGAACAGCATCATGGTCACCGCGGTCTGGTTGCGCTCGTCGAGCCGCTGCGGGTAGGCGCGCCGCAGAAAGCGCGTCACGGCCGACACCACGTCGCGCTGGCGGTTCAGCACCGCGTCACGTTGCGTCTCGCCCAGGAACTTGGTGTCGTGCAATAGCGCCACATGGCGCGTGGCCGAGGTCTCGTACTCGTGCAGAAAGCTGCGGATGAGCTCGTGCAGCGCGGCACGGTCGTCCAGGTTGCGACGTTGTGCCGTGGCCTCCACCTGGCCCACCAGCGCCAGCAGGCGCTGCGTGTAGCGATCCAGCAGGTCGAACAGGATGGCTTCCTTGCTCTCGTAGTAGTGGTACAGCCGCGCCTTGGAGGTGCCGCAGGCGGCGGCAATGTCGTTCATGCTGGCCGCGGGGTAGCTCTTCTCGGCAAAGCACTGCGCCGCGATGTCGAGGATCTCGTCGCGTTTGAGTTCGTGGCTGGCGGACTTCGGACGGGCCATGGCGTCAACTGGGAATGCCGGGCACCGGCCAGACCACGCCGTGGTCGTTGAGGATGGCGTCCAGCGGCACGTCGTGCGGCTCAGGCTCCAAGTCGGGCAGGAAGCCGTGCGCAAAGCCCAGCCCCACGGTGAACGGCCGGGGTTGCAATGCCGCCAGCGTGCGGTCGTAGAAGCCGCCGCCATAGCCCAGACGGTAGCCGCCGGGGCCGTAGCCGACGCAGGGCACAAAGAGCAGCGTAGGCACGATGAGTTCGGTGTCCTTGGGCTTGGGAATGCCGTAGGCGTCTTCCTCCATCGGGCAGCCGGGGTACCAGGCGTGGAAGGTGAGCGGCTTGTGCACCTTGTCGATCACCGGCAGGCCGATGCGCCGCGGCTGCGGCTGTTCGATCAGCTCGCCGTCTTCCTTCCAGCGGTGCAGGGCCGGCAGCGGGTCGAACTCGCCCTTGATCGGCCAGTAGGCGCCGATCACCGCATCCGGGCGCCCCACCAGCCAGATCCGCATGACCTGCTGCAAGGCGGTGGCGCGTTGTAGGCGATCCGGCAGGTTCAGGCGTTGGGTAATGAGTTGCTGGCGTAAGGCCTTCTTTTCCTGCGACCTTTTTTCCTCGGATGTGTCCATAATTCCCACATGCAGTTTCAAGCCATTCTGACATCGATCGCCCTGCTGGCGGGGTTGATGTTGCCACACGCCGGGCACGCCGTGCCCACCAAGTCCAAACCGCGCGCGCAAGCCCCCAGTGACGCCCCCATCCTGGAGATGCAGCAGGCCTTCAAGAAAGGCGACCGCAAACGCCTGGCCGCCCTGCTGCCGCAGGTGCAGGGCCATGCGCTGGAGCCCTGGGGCGCCTACTGGGAACTGGCCGCGCGGCTGGACGAAGCCGGCCCGACCGAGATCCGCAGCTTCCTCACGCGCTACGCCGGCACCTACCAGGAAGACCGGCTGCGCAACGACTGGCTGCTGCTGCTGGGCAAACGGCGCGACTGGGCCAACTTCGCCGCCGAGTACCCCAAGTTCCGCATGAACGACGACCGCTCGGTGCGTTGCTATGCGCTGCTGAACGAGGCCTATTCCAGCGGCGCCGACGTCGCCGCGCAGGTGCAGGAACTCTGGCTGGCGCAGAAGGAAGCCGAGGAAGGCTGCGCTGCCGCGGCCGAACAGCAGTTGCAGGCCGGCAAGCTGCCCGCCCATGCCGCCTGGCTGCGTGCGCGCCTGGGCTTCGAGAACGAACGGCCGCGCATCGCCACCCAGGCGGTGGCCATGCTGAATCCGGACTGGGCTGCGAGCGTCAACGCCATCTACGCCAGCCCGGTGCGCTTCCTGGACGAGAAGATCACCGCGCTGCGCCCGCGTACCAAGGAGATGGTGACGCTGGCACTGATCCGCCTGGCCAGCACCGACATCACGGCCGCCATGGACGAGATGAACAAGATGCGCTGGCGCGCCCAGCTCACGCAGGAGGAACGCAGCTGGGTCTGGGGCGTGATCGGCAAGCGCGCCGCGCGCCGCCTGCAGGAAGGCGCCATCAACTATTTTTCCCATGCGCAGGACCGCCACCTGCATGGCGACCACCTGATCTGGAAGGTGCGGGCCGCGCTGCGGGCCGGCGCCTGGCAGGAAGTGCTGAACGCGACCGCCGCCATGCCGGACGCGCAGCGCCAGGACCCGGCCTGGATTTACTGGCGCGGCCGCGCCCTGCTGGCGCTGGGTGGCTCGCCGGAGGCCCCGGCACAGGCCCGCGCGCTGTTCGAGTCCATCGCCTCGCCGCGCGGCTTCTACGAGCAGCTCGCTCTGGAAGAACTCGGCCGCCCGATCACCGTACCCCCGAAGCCCGAGCCGCTGACGGCCATCGAACTGGAGGCCGCGCGCGCCAACCCAGGCCTGCGCCGTGCGCTGCTGGCCATCCAGCTCGGCCTGCGCGCCGAGGGTGTGCGTGAATGGAACTACAGCGTCGGTGCGCACCAGCGCGGCGGCATGAGTGACCGAGAACTGCTGGCGGCGGCCCAGCTGGCCTGCGACCAGCAGGTGTGGGACCGTTGCATCAACACCAGCGAGCGCACCAAGGTGCTGATCGACTTCGAGCAGCGCTTCCCCATGCCGTTCAAGCAGGCGGTGGTGCAGCGCGCCGGCCAGATCGACCTCGACCCGGCCTATGTCTACGGCCTGATCCGGCAGGAGAGCCGCTTCATCATGGACGCGCAGTCCCACGTCGGCGCCGCCGGCCTGATGCAGGTCATGCCCGCCACGGCGCGCTGGACCGCCAAGCGCATCGGCCTGTCTGACTTCAAGCCCCACCACATCACCGACCGCGACACCAACATCGCCATCGGCACCGGCTACCTCAAGCTGGTGCTGGAAAGCTTTGAGGGCTCCATGCCGCTGGCCGCCGCCGCCTACAACGCGGGCCCGAGCCGCTCGCGTGCCTGGCGCGGGCAGGACGGCGACCCGCAGCTGGATGCGGCCATCTGGGCCGAGAACGTGCCCTTCAATGAAACACGCGACTACGTGAAGAAGGTGCTCTCCAACACCACCAACTACGCCGCGCTCATCACCGGCAAGCCGCAGTCGCTCAAGGCACGTCTGGGCCAGGTCGGCCCGCAACGCCGAGGCAAAAGCGATCTGGACGAAGACCTGCCATGAAGAAAGTCCTGGTACTCGGCGGCACTGGTTTCGTTGGCCGCCATGTGTGTGAAAAGCTGGCCCGCACAGGCTGGCATGTCACCGTGCCGACGCGGCGCGCCGGCAACGCCCAGGCCATCCAGCACCTGCCAGGTCTGACCGTGCTGACGGCCGACGTGCACGACGAAGCCGCGTTGCGCCGCCTGCTGCCGGGGCATGACGCGGTGGTCAACCTGGTGGCCATCCTGCACGGCAACGCTTCGGCCTTCGGGCACACCCATGTCGAGCTGCCAGCCAAGCTGGCGCGCGCGGCCCTGGCCACCGGCGTGCGACGCCTGGTGCATGTCAGCGCCTTGGGTGCCGCGCCGGCCGCGGCCGAGAGCGCCCCCTCGATGTACCTGCGCAGCAAGAGCCGCGGCGAGGCCGTGCTGCAGCAGGCCGCCACCGAAGGCTTGCAGCTCACCGTGCTGCGCCCGAGCGTCATCTTTGGCGCCGACGACCAGTTCCTCAACCTCTTCGCCCGCCTGCAGCGCGTGGCACCCGTGATGCCGCTGGCCGGCGCGCAGGCCCGCTTCCAGCCGGTGTGGGTGGAAGACGTGGCACAGGCCATCGCACGCAGCCTGCAGGACCCGGCCACCATCGGCCAGACGTTTGAGGCGTGCGGGCCGCAGGTCTGCACGCTGGCGCAACTGGTACAACTGGCGGGCCGCCTCAGCCGGGGTCGTGCCCGGCCCGTGCTGCCGCTGCCGATGGCACTCGGGCGACTGCAGGCCGGCCTGATGGAATGGCTGCCCGGCCCGACGCTGATGAGCCGCGACAACCTGGACTCGATGCGCGTCGACAACCTGGCCAGCGGTCAATTGCCGGGCCTGGATGCCCTGGGCATCACGCCAGCTGCCCTGGGTGCCGTCGCACCCGGCTACCTGGGCCGTGGCGACCGCTACGTGACGCTGCGCGCGCAATTCCGCCGCCGCTGAAAGGCCTTGGGGCCTGCACCGGCCGGGTGTGCACGCTACCATCGTCGCTTCCAAGGGAGGTGACCATGCTCAGGCTATTCATCGGCAACAAGAACTACTCGTCCTGGTCCATGCGGCCCTGGGTGCTGATGCGCCAGGCCGGCATCGCGTTTGAGGAAGTGATGGTGCGCTTCGACTCCTTCGACGCCGACTCCCTCTTCAAGCACACGCTGGCCGACGTCAGCCCGACCGGCAAGGTGCCGGTGCTGGTGCACAGCCGGCCCGAGGGCGACCTGGCGATCTGGGACACGCTGGCGATTGCCGAATACCTGGCCGAACAGTTCCCGCAACTGTCGCTGTGGCCGCAGGACGTGGCGGCCCGTGCCCACGCACGCAGTGTCTGCGCCGAGATGCATGCCGGCTTTACCGCACTGCGCCAGCACTGCACGCAGAACATCGAAGCCTTCCTGCCCGACGTCGGCGCGCTGATCTGGCGCGACCAGCCCGCCGTGCGTGCCGACGTGGCGCGGCTGGTGACGATGTGGAGCGACCTGCTGGCGCGCCACGGCGGCCCGCTGCTGTTCGGTGGCTTCACCATTGCCGACGCCTACTTCGCCCCGGTGTGCATGCGCTTCAAGACCTACGCCCTGCCGCTGCCAGCCGAGATTGCGGCCTATGTCGAGCGTGTGGCCGCGCTGCCGGGCGTGGCGGAATGGGTGACGCAGGCACGCGCCGAGCATGACTTCTGCGCCTTCGAGGAGCCCTACCGGCTGAAACGCTAGACTGCCATCCATGCAGATCTACATGGTGGGCGGCGCGGTGCGCGATGCCCTGCTCGGCTTGCCGGTGTCGGACCGTGACTGGGTGGTGGTGGGTGCCACGCCCGAAGCGATGACGGCGCGCGGCTTTGTGCCGGTGGGCAAGGACTTCCCGGTCTTCCTGCACCCGCAGACCAAAGAGGAACACGCGCTGGCGCGCACCGAGCGCAAGACGGCGCGCGGCTATAAGGGCTTTGCCATCCACACCTCGCCCGAGGTGACGCTGGAAGACGATCTGGCGCGGCGCGACCTCACTATCAATTCCATAGCCGTCAGCGCCGATCAGATAAGGGCCGATGGCACATTTGACCCTCAACACCTGACCGACCCATACCACGGCCGGCGCGACCTCGAGCAGCGCGTGTTCCGCCACGTGACGCCGGCCTTCCGCGAAGACCCGGTGCGCATCCTGCGCGTGGCGCGACTGGCGGCGCGCTTCACCGACTTCACGGTGGCCGGCGAGACGCTGGAGCTGATGGGCCAGATGGTGGACGACGGCGAGGTGGACCACCTGGTGCCCGAGCGCGTCTGGCAGGAACTCAGCCGCGGCCTGATGGAGGCGCAGCCCTCGCGCATGTTCACCGTGCTGCGCGCCTGCGGCGCCCTCAAGCGCCTGCTGCCGGAAATGGACCGCCTGTGGGGCGTGCCGCAATCGGAGCAGCACCACCCCGAGGTCGACACCGGCGTGCACCTGATGATGGTGCTGGACATGGCGGCACGCCTCAACACGCCGCTGACGGTGCGCTTCGCCTGCCTGGGCCACGATCTGGGCAAGGGCACGACGTCGGCCGACGTGCTGCCGCGCCACATCGGCCATGAGGAGCGCAGCGCCCGCTTGCTGAAAGGCCTGTGTGAGCGCCTGCGCGTGCCGCTGGACTGCCGTGAGCTGGCCGACGTGGTGGCGCGCGAGCACGGCCACATCCACCGCAGCGGCGAACTGGGTGCCGCCGCGCTCTTGCGCCTGCTGGAGCGCTGCGACGCGCTGCGCAAACCGCAGCGCTTTGCCGAGGTGCTGCAAGCCTGCGAGTGCGACGCACGCGGCCGCCTGGGCAAGGACGACGAGCCCTACCCGCAGGCCGCGCGGCTGCAGGGCGTGCTGGAGGCGGTGCTGGCGGTGGCCACGCAGCCGATTGCCGAACATGCCATGGCGCAGGGCCACAGCGGCAAGAAGGTCGGCGAGATCATCCACGCCGCGAGGGCTGCCGCCATCGGCCGACACCTTGGAGAAAAATGACACACCCCCAGGCTGCGCGCACTTCGTGTCGCTTCGCCACCCCCCTTGCAGGGGGCAACGCCAGTGGCCCGGCAAAGCCGGCTCCACGGCGTTCCACTGATCAGAGCACCTGACGTTGAAAGGATGGCCAACATGGCTATGGAGTCAACCGACGTACGCGGCGCCTGCCCGCACGACTGCCCCGACACCTGCGCCCTGCTCACACGCGTGGAAAACGGCGTCGCCGTCCAGGTGCGCGGCAACCCGGCGCACCGCCCGACCGATGGGGTGTTGTGCGCCAAGGTGTCAAAGTACACCGAGCGCACCTACCATCCCGAACGCCTGCTGCACCCGCTGCGCCGCACCGTCCCCAAGGGCAGCGGTCAGTTCGAGCGCATCTCGTGGGACGAGGCCTTGCGCGAGATCGCCACACGGCTGGGCGGCATCGCGCAGCGCAATCCCGAGGCCATCCTGCCCTACAGCTACGCCGGCACCATGGGGCTGGTGCAGGGCGAGGCCATGGCGGGACGCTTCTTCCACCAGTTGGGTGCCTCGCGGCTGGACCGTACCATCTGCGCCGCGGCGGGCGGCGCCGGCCTGACGCACACGCTGGGCGGCAAGCTCGGCATGCGCACGGAGTTCTTCGTC
>Ga0114986_1000442_pt1 | contig 11618 bp, 8 predicted proteins | sample Shrwel1BS1Day17_FD_96988 | JGI IMG/M metagenome (GOLD analysis project Ga0114986, IMG submission 96988) | Subsurface microbial communities from deep shales in Ohio, USA - Utica-3 well 1 S-1-Day17 | ecosystem: Environmental > Aquatic > Deep subsurface > Shale gas/oil reservoir > Produced... | reverse complement strand
TGTCGATGTTCGGACGCATCTTCACTTCCTTGATGTCCTGCGTCTTCTGCGTCTTGCGCGCGCGGTTCGCCTTCTTCTGCGCCTCGTAGCGATACTTGCCGCCATCGAGGAACTTGCACACCGGCGGGTCCGCGTTGGGGGACACTTCGACGAGGTTCAGGCCCTTCTCGTTGGCCTGCTCGATCGCTTCGCGGGTGTACATGACGCCGAGGTTCTCGCCTTCGTCGTCGATGACGCGGACCTTCGGGACGTTGATCATGTTATCAAAGCGCGGGCCGCTTTTTACAGGCGGGGCCAGCGAGCGCCGGGGTGGACGTGATATGGGGTGTTCTCCTGTTGTGGCTCTTTGCTGCGCGCTCCTTAGTCGGAAACGGGGGCGAGCGCTAGGTGGAGTCTTGCGACCGGGCCGCACGGCCAACCCGGCAGTTTCCGCCAGCCTCGCCCACGGTGGGGCAACGCCATAAATTTGCAAAGGAAAAATGCAAATCCTGTGGAACTTACGGCGATTTACTGCTTTGAACGGAAGCAGCAAAAGAGAGGGATCGCTGGAGCTGGCGCAGGCTGGTGGTGGCCTGCAGCAGGAGACAGGACGATGTCTTTTTCAGGTGCGCACCCCCCGAACCCGAAGGGCCAGGCGCAACCGGGCGATCCCGAAGAAGCCGGCAACGGGGCCGAATGGTCCCCGATCGTCCCGCCTGTGGCGAACCGCCCGGGGCTCGGGGCCAATGACGGGCCGGCGGACGATTTCATCGCGACAGTCGAAGGCTGGCCTGACGAGGCGGGCAGCCTGCTCCGGGCCGACGATCGCTCGGACCAGGCCGAGCAGCAGCGCGCGCTCGATCAGATCGCCGGCAGCTTCTCTGCCGGGCAGATGCGCAGTCTGGGCGCAAGCCTGCTCAAGCTGGCCGATGCGCTCGACGATGCCTGGCACCCGGCCGGGGTGCGTTCCGAATACCACTGGATGACGAGAGCCGGACATATCGAGCGACGGTCGCTCCAGCTCGCGCAGGTGGCGGGCAGGCTGCGTGCGGCGGCGCGACGGCGACGGCGGCACCTGTCGGGCGAATGGTTCGGCGAGCCGGCTTGGGAGATGCTGCTGGAACTGTTCATCCAGTTTTCCGGCGGGGCCCGGGTCTCGACCAAGAGCCTTGTGATCGCCTCGGGCGCAGCCGACACCACCGCCCTGCGCATCATGGACCGGCTCGAGGAAGCCGAACTGATCCAGCGTTCGCCATCGCAGACGGACAAGCGGGTGACGCTCGTGGGCCTGACGCGCAGGGGCGTGGTCGCTGTGGGATCGGTGCTGATGGAGGCCGAGGCCTGAAGCGTCAGGCCGCCGCCTGCCACAGCGGGAAGCGGGCGATGCGGCCCTTGGCGGGCATCAGCGCCTCGATCGCGCGGGCAGGCTGGAGCGCGCCGAGGATCTCGGGGTGGCCCGCGTCGAGCCCTCCGGTGAGCGTCCCGAAGGCGGGGAGGATCATGCGCTCGGCCCCGCTGTGGCTCCGCCCCATCACGGCACATGGGCGGGCGATGTGGCGGTTCCTCACGTTCACGCGCAGCTTGGGGTGGTAGTGGCCCGAAAGCTCGGGCGCGGTCTCGCCGGTGCGGGCTTCATGTCGCAGGATCACCCCGCCCAGCTCAAGCTCGGGCAGGATGGTGCCCCCGAAGCCCTTCGGCAGCGCCTCGTCGTGGTTGCCCGTGATCCACACCCAGTCGAGCGCCCGGGTCAGCGCCTCGAGCATCCCGGTGCAATGGGCGTCGAGCCTGAGCGCACCGGCATCATCGTGGAAATTGTCGCCCAGCGTGATCACCCGCCGTGCGCCTGTCTGCCTCACTGCGTCCGCCAGCCGTTCGAGCGTGTCGCGGCTGTCGTAGGGCGGGAGCATCTGGCCCCTTGCGGCGAACCAGCTCGCCTTTTCGAGATGCAGGTCGGCGACCAGCAGCGCGCGTTCGGCCGGCCAGTAGAGCGCGCGCCCTTGCCCGAAGGCGAGCTCGTGTCCGGCGAAGGGAAAGGGGGCGAACATAGCGCGAACCATGCGCCCCCACTGCCGCCAAATCCGCCGCTTGGCAACACCCCTGCGGCGGGCAAAGTCAGGCTTGTGCCGCGCGCGCCTTCGCCTATGGTGCGCGGGAATGACGGACGGGGATGTATGACGGACTGGACACAACACACGGCCCAAGCGCGGGCGTGGTTTGAACACTTGCGCGATTCCATCTGCGCCGAATTCGAGGCGATCGAGCGCGAGGCGGGCTCCGACGCGGCCTTCCGGTACACCCCCTGGAACCGGCACGAGGAAGGCAATCCCGATCCCGGCGGCGGGGTGCAGGGTCTGATGAAGGGCAAGGTGTTCGAGAAGGTCGGCGTCAACGTCTCCACCGTGCGCGGCAGCTTCGCCAAGGAGTTCGCGGGCTCGATCAACGGGGCGAGCGCGGAGAACCCCGGCTTCGTCGCCACCGGCATCAGCCTCGTCGCGCACATGGCCAACCCGCACGTGCCCGCCGTGCACATGAACACCCGCTTCCTCACCACCACCAAGGCGTGGTTCGGCGGCGGCGCGGACCTCAACCCGCCGATCCCCTACGAGGAGGACACGGCGGAATTCCACGCCGCGATGCAGGCCGCCTGCGATCCGCACAACGAGACCTATTACGAACGCTACAGGAAGTGGGCAGAGGAATATTTCTACATCCCCCACCGCCAGGTGCATCGCGGGGTCGGGGGGATCTTCTACGACCACCTCGAATGCGCCGACGATGCCGCCTTCGATCGCAACTTCGCCTTCACGCAGGATGTCGGCAAGGCGTTCCTGAGCATCTTCCCCGCGCTGGTGAGAAAGCGCATGGGCAGCGCTTTCACCCCCGAGGACGAGGCGCGCCAGCTCGAATACCGGGGCCGCTATGCCGAGTTCAACCTGGTCTACGACCGCGGCACGATCTTCGGCCTCAAGACCGGCGGCAACATCGACGCGATCCTGATGAGCCTGCCGCCAAGGGCGACGTGGAGCTGACCGGGGAGCCTGCGGCTTTCTTCGCACTTGCCGCAAAGCGCGCCCGCGCACATATTCGTCGGTGATGCTCCGCCAGTACGAACTCGTCGAGAAGGTCCTCGATTACGATCCCTCCGCCGACGAGGCGATGCTCAACCGTGCCTATGTCTACACCGTGCAGAAGCACGGCTCGCAGAAGCGCGCCAGCGGCGATCCCTATTTCTCCCACCCCGTCGAAGTCGCGGGGCTGATGACCGACCTGAAGCTCGATCAGGCCACCATCATCACCGCGCTGCTCCACGACACGGTCGAGGACACGCTCGCCACCATCGACGACATCGAGGCCCATTTCGGGGCGGAAGTGGCGCGGCTGGTCGACGGCGTGACCAAGCTCTCCAAGATCGAGGCCATGCCCGAGAACGAGCGCGCGGCGGAGAACCTGCGCAAGTTCCTGCTGGCGATGTCCGAGGACATCCGCGTGCTGCTGGTCAAGCTCGCCGACCGCCTGCACAACATGCGCACGCTGCACTTCATCAAGAACCCCGAGAAGCGCAAGCGCATCGCCCGCGAGACGATGGACATCTACGCCCCCCTCGCCGAGCGGGTGGGGATGTACGAATACATGCACGAGATGCAGGCGCTGGCCTTCCGCGAGCTGGAGCCGGAAGCCTATGCCACGATCACGAACCGCCTCGAGCAGCTGCGTTCGCAGGACGGCGGGCAGGTCGATGCCATCGCGCTGAAGATCAAGCAGCGCCTCGCCGAAGCCGGGCTCAAGGTCGAGGTCTACGGGCGCGAGAAGCATCCCTATTCGATCTGGCACAAGATGGCCGAACGCCATGTCAGCTTCGAACAGGTGACCGACATCATGGCCTTCCGCGTCCTTACCGAGACCGAGGAGGACTGCTACCGTGCTCTGGGCGTGCTCCACACCACCTGGCAGTTCCTGCCCGGCAAGTTCAAGGACTACATCTCGACGCCGAAGTCGAACGGCTATCGGTCCTTGCACACCTCGCTGATGTACGAGAACTCGATGCGCGTGGAGGTGCAGGTGCGCACCCGCGAGATGCACCGCACCAACGAATTCGGCCTCGCCGCGCATTGGGCTTACAAGCAGGGCGACAAGCCCGACGGCGCGGTGGGCTGGCTGCGCGATCTGATCGAGATCGTCGATGCCAGCCACGATGCCGAAGAGCTGCTCGAACACACCCGCATGGCGATCTACCAGGATCGCATCTTCGCCTTCACCCCCAAGGGCGCGCTGTTCCAGCTGCCCAAGGGCGCGACCGCGGTGGATTTCGCCTTCGCGGTCCACACCAATCTCGGCCTCCAGACGGCAGGCGTGAAGATCAACGGGCGGCACATGCCGCTGCGCACGCCCCTCAACAACGGCGACGTGGTGGAGATCATCAAGAACCCCCACGCCTCGCCGCAGCTGGCGTGGCTCTCCTTCGTCGTCACCGGCAAGGCCCGCGCCGCGATCCGCCGCGCGGTGCGGATGAAGGAGCGGGCCGAGGTCGCCGCGATCGGCTCGAAACTGTTCGACGAGATCGCCGCGCGCGTGCCCGCCCGCATCGGCAAGAAGGCGATCCGCGCCGCCGTCGAACGGCTCGGCATGGATGAGCCCGACGACCTGATGTACGCCATCGGCGCCGCCAAGATCGCCGACCGCGACGTGATGGAGGCGCTGGTCCCCGGCTGCACCGCGGGGATCGAGGAGGACGAGCACTGGGAACGGCGCGAACGCGCGATCTCGATCCGGGGCCTCACGCCGGGCGTGGCCTTCGACCTCGCGCCCTGCTGCCACCCCGTCCCCGGCGACCGCATCGTCGGCATCCGCCGCAAGGGCGAGACGGTGCTGGTCCACGCGATCGACTGCATGGAGCTGGCGAACGGGATCGACAGCGACTGGATCGACCTTGCCTGGGGCAACCGCTCGGTCGGGGCGGCGGGCCAGCTGTCGGTGACGATCTACGACCGGCTGGGGACGCTCGCCGAGATGGCGGGCATCTTCGCGCAGAACAAGGCCAACATCATCACCCTGATGCAGGCCCAGATCGACCATCCTTTCGTCACCTACGATGTCGAGGTCGAGGTCGAGGACGCCGCGCACCTCAACCGCATCATCTCGGCCCTGCGCGCGAGCGACGCCGTGGCGCAGGCGGAGCGGCAGTAGCTTGGGCGTTATCGGGCTCGATCACGTGCAGCTTGCCATTCCGGCAGGCGGCGAGGACCGGGCACGGGCCTTCTTCGCCGGGCTGCTCGGGATGGTGGAGGTGCCCAAGCCCGCCAATCTCTCCCCGGCCGGCTGCTGGTTCACCGGCGGCGGGGCGGCGCTGCATATCGGCATCGACCCCGATTTCCGGCCCGCAAAGAAGGCGCACCCCGCCTTTCTGGTCGACGACCTTGCGGACCTGCGGGCGCGGCTCGCCGGAGCGGGCTGCCCGATCCGCGAGGACAAGCCGGTGGAGGGCTATGCCCGTTTCTTCACCGAAGACCCCTTCGGCAACCGCATCGAACTGATGCAGCGGGTGTAGCGCCATCGCGTCATTGCGAGCGAAGCGAAGCAATCCATGGATCGGCATCGCACCCGGCGCGGCGGTCCGTTGATGGATTGCCGCGTCGCCTTCGGCTCCTCGCAATGACGATCAGTCGAGGCGCGGACCATACCGACCCAGCACCGATGCGCCACCGTCCCCCCGGCAGCCCCTTGGCCAGCCGTACCGGTGGGTCGATGGCGCGGATGTTCGTGCTGCCCGTCACCCGTTTCCTACTGCGCCTCGGTGCGATAGGGCGGCGGACGGCTCTTTCGCATCGTCCTGTCACTGCTTCGGGCCGCAGGCGGGCCAAAAAACGCTCCACACAGTGTCAACTTCGGTTTTTCGGCACAAGTGCATGAGATGCCCAAGAAAATCCTGTAGGATTGCGAAGTTTACAGTGTCAACTTTGTAAACTTCGCAAGATTGCTGCGCGGCTGCCCCGACGCCCTAGGGCACCCGCCGCACCGGCACGCGGATGTTGCAGATGTCCGCGCCGCCGGCGGGGGTGATGAAGAAGGGATCGCGGCGGTTGGCGATGGCCTCGGCGTAGGTCGCGAAGGTGGCGCTTTCGGTCGAGAGGTATTCGAAGCGTGGTTGTTCGTTCATCGGCAGGTCGTTGGCGACTCGTACCGATGTGATCGCCGTGCGCTTGCCCGCTTCCTCGGCGGTGTAGAACCCCAGCGCGCCCTTGCCGCGGGGAAGGGAGGAGAGGTGCTCCATCCCCTCGATCACCCGGCCGACGAGGGCGATGTTGCGGTCGAGATGGCGCGGCGCATGGCCGATCACGGTATAGAGCTCCGCGCCAGAGCCCGTGTCGGGCGAGTAGTTCCGCCCGACGCCGACCATGCCGTAGCAGTGGACGGGCCATGCCCCCATAACCCCGGCGTCGGTCGCAATCGGCCATCCGCGAAACATGAAGGTGTAGGCAGAGTAAGGATCGGAAATCAGGTCACTCGAGTATCCCGACTTCTGAACCATGCGATGGATGCCGGTGGCGATGTAATCCGCCTCTCCCATCACCTTCAGCCCCTCTGGCAGAGGCTTCGGTTTCCCCGTCGCCTCGGGGTTGTCGTAATTGGGATCGCCCCACTGGGTGACGTAATTGTCCTGCACCCGGTTGACCGAGATGCCGTCGTACCACCCGGAGCGTGCGAAAAGGCGGATGTTGTGGACCCAGCCCTGGCTGAAGGGAGCGGGCATCAGCTGGATCACCACGGTGCGCGGGTTGCCCTCGGCATCGGGCGAGAGTGTCATCACCAGCAGATCCTCCGCCGGGATCGCCACCCAGTCCGCCTTGGGCGCGGCGGCGACGATCTCGGCCGGCGCGGGCGCTCCCTTCGGCTCCCCGTGCGCGGCGAGGGGGAACGAAAGGGCGAGCGCCGTCGCGGCGGCAAGGAGTGCGGTTCTCATGAGGAAGGGTGTGCCACAAGCGGGCCCCAAGCAAAAACCCCTTTCCGCGCGCCCAGGCTGGCGGAAAGGGGCTTTCGAGGGCAGCGTTCGCAGGGAATGCCGGATCCGCGCAGCGCTATGCCCGTGCGACTCCTTTACCACGATTAGCGCACCCCGCCAAACCGCTCCGCCTTGCAGAGCCCGTCTTTCGCCGCTAGTGCGCCGCTCTTGCCGGAAGCTGCGCTCAAGCAGCGAAGCGGTAGCGCAACAAAGATGCGCAGCGGAGCAGTGGCCGAGTGGTCGAAGGCGCACGCCTGGAAAGTGTGTATACGGCAAAACCGTATCGAGGGTTCGAATCCCTCCTGCTCCGCCACCGGCCTCTGGAAAATCTGGATATATTTTCCGGCGAAGGCCCGGTCCCCTGGCCCGCTCCCCGACAACCCTTGCGCCTGATCGGCGCGGGCCTGATCGATCACGCGGCAAGAGTTGCAAATCCCGCCCGCAGGTTGGGAACTTATGCAGCCCACGCGACACATCGGAGCCGATGCCTTCGAAATAGGCTGATCAAATCAGTGCGATAGTAAGAGCGCTCGCCGAATGGCGGTCTCCTGCTCGGACACGAGAGCTGATCTTGGCGCCAATCCTAATGCAGGAGAGTGCGGGTCGACATCGCCCTTGCAACTTTCGGAAGTGACCGAAGCCGGAGCCGGAGCGGGAGCAGACCATTGGCTGACGAGGGACAGGCTACCAAGCCGCTCATCCTGATCACCGGAGCGAGCGGGAATCTTGGTCAGTCGCTTGCCCGTGCACTGGCTGATGATTCCAGGGTTGTCGGACTTGACCAGACCGGGAAGCGGGAGGGCGGGCAGGTCGTTGTCCCGATCGACGTGACCTCCCAGCGATCGGTCGAGGAGGCCCTCGACCTGGTCAGGCGCGAGCATGGGGGTGACATCGCCGCCGTCATCCACCTCGTCGCCTTCTTCGACTTTTCGGGCGAGCCCGACCCGCGTTACGAAGCGGTCAATGTCGAAGGCACGCGCAACCTGCTCTGCGCGCTGGAGGGCTTCGCGGTCGAACGGTTCATCTATGCCAGCACGATGCTGGTCCACGCGCCCGCCGAGCCGGGCGAGCGGATCGACGAGGACACGCCCTTCGATCCGCAATGGGAATATCCGCGGTCGAAGAAAAAGGTCGAGGATCTGATCCGCAGCGAGGCGCGGATGCCTTTCGCGATCCTGCGCCTTGCCGGGGTCTATGACGAGCACAGCGCGGTGCCGACCCTCGCGCACCAGATCGCCCGGATCTACGAGCGCGACTTCCAGTCGCACCTCTACGCCGGGTCGCGGGATGTCGGGCAGGCAATGCTGCACCGCGAGGACATGATCGACGCCGTGCGCCGCACCGTCCGGCGCCGCGCGAGCTTGCCGCCCGATGCGCAAATCCTGATCGGCGAGCCGGAGGCGCCCGGCTATCAGACCTTGCAGGACCGGATCGGCGAATTGATCCACGGGGCCGAGCGCTGGGCGACGATCCGCCTGCCCGCCCCGCTCGCCAGGCTGGGCGCCGCCGCACAGGATGCCGCCGAGCCGCTGATCCCCGATGCCATCGATCAGGGCGAAGCGCCGTTCATCCAGCCCTTCATGATCGGGATGGCGGACGATCACTACGCGCTCGACATCACCCGCGCGCGGCATTGGCTGGACTGGCAACCGGAACGCAGGATCGAAACCGAACTCGCCGCCATGATCGCCAGTCTGAAACGTGATCCGGCGGGGTGGTACAAGCGCAACGGGATCACGCCGCCGGTCTGGCTCGACGAGATGACGCAGGTCGGCGCGGCTGATCCTGACGCGCTGCGTCGCGAAATCGAGGCTGAGCGCATCCGCCAGCACCGGGCGACGCGTTGGACCCACTTCGTCAATATCGGTCTCGCCTTGTGGCTGATGACACAGCCGCCGCTGATCGGGATCGACAACCGGCTTTATGCTGCGGGCGAGGTGGTTCTTGGCGCGGCGCTGCTGGTCACGGCCACGGCGTCGCTCAGCTGGCGGCTGGGCGCGGCGCGTTGGGCTTCGGCGGGGATCGGGCTGCTGGTGATGGCGCTGCCGGTGCTGTTCGTGACCCCCAACGCTGCGGCCTACCTGTCCGACACGCTGGTGGGTGGGCTGATCTTCGGCATGGCGGTGTGTGCGCCGCCCGAGATCGGGCCCTCGATCGTCGCGCGCCGCCGCTCGCCCGAAATGCCGCCGGGGTGGACCTTCAACCCCTCGGCCTGGACGCAGCGCCTGCCGGTGATTGCACTGGCGGTCGTCGGTTTGCTCTTCTCGCGCTATCTCGCCGCCTACCAGATGGACCACATCGACAGCGTGTGGGAGCCATTCTTTGCCGGCAGCGCCGCCGATCCGCGCAACGGGACCGAGGAGATCATCACCTCCAGCGTCTCGGAAGCCTGGCCCGTGCCCGATGCGGCTGTGGGTGCCTTCGTCTACATGATCGAGATCCTCACCGGCATCGTCGGCGGTCGGGCGCGGTGGCGGACGATGCCGTGGCTGGTGCTGGCCTTCGGGCTGCTGATCGTGCCGCTGGGGATCGTTTCGATCGGTTTCATCATCATCCAGCCGATCGTGATCGGCACCTGGAGCACGCTGGCGCTGATCGGTGCGGCGGCGATGCTGGTGCAGATCCCCTATTCGGTCGACGAACTGGCGGCGAGCATCAGCTTCCTCAGCCGCCGGATGAAGGCGGGGCAGAGCCTCCTGCGCGTTCTGCTTTTCGGAGATGCCGACGAGGACCAGGGCGACAGGCTGACCCCGGTCGAACATGAATTCGATCGCAGTCCGGGCGCAGTAATCAAGGACATGTGGACCGGCGGGGTGAACCTGCCGTGGAACCTGCTGGTGGCAGGCGCCATTGGCCTGTCCTTCCTGTTCACCCGTCTCACCATGGATGCGAGCGGGGCGATGGCGGATGCCGATCACCTGCTCGGCGCGCTGGTGCTGACGGTGCTGGCGGTGGCCGCGGCGGAAGTCTGCCGCGCGGCGAGGTTCGTGCTGGTGCCGCTGGGGCTGGCGCTGGCCGCCGCTCCGTTCCTCTTCGATGGCGACGGGCTGCACATCGGGGTGAGTATTTTCGGCGGGCTGGCGATTGCGATGCTGGCCTTGCCCCGCGGACAGATCAGGGAACGCTACGGCACGCTCGACCGGATTATCCGTTAGAGGCCGCCGTGAAGGATGACACATCCCGCTTTGACCCGGACACGGTCCATTCGGTCTGCGACATCCTGAACATCTTGCGCCGAACGGCAGACCGTCACGACAGGGTCAGCATCGGCGATGTGCTCGATGCGATCGGCGACCGTTCCTATGGCCCGGCGCTGCTGATCCCGGCGCTGATCGAGATTACCCCCATCGGTGGCATTCCCGGACTGCCTACCTTTCTGGCGCTGATCATTGCAGTGGCCGCAGTGCAATTGCTGCTCGACAAGGACCACCTCTGGCTGCCGCAGTTCATCCAGCAACGCGCCGTTTCGGCCGACAAGCTGCACAAGGCGGCGGACAAGCTCGACCCTTTCGCAGTGCGGCTGGACCGTTGGTTTCACGGCAGGTTGACGCGGTTCGTCCGGCAGCCGTTGCCGCGCATCGCTGCGGCGATTGTCGTGGCGCTGTGCCTCACCGTTCCACCGCTCGAATTCGTGCCCTTCGCCAGCACCGGGCCGATGTTGGCAATCGCGGCGTTCGGGCTGGCCATGTTGGTGCGCGATGGCCTGCTGATGATCGCCGCCCTCGCCATCAGTCTTGCCGCGATCGTTTTCGCAGGGGCATCGCTGCTCGGATGACCTGCGGCCAATCGTGGCCATGCAAGGACAGGCTCCGGAGACGAACGGAACCCTGCGCCGCTCGATCAACTAAAGCACGAGGGGGCATTTTCGACAGCGCGCACGCATACGCTGACAGGAGCTGCACATGATCGCACGACTTTCCGGCAAGGCCCTCGCTGCCAGCCCACTTGTCCTCGCCGGCCTTGCTTGTTCTGCCCAGGCCCAGCCAGCCGATGAGGTGGATTCGGTGGCGACCGAAGATGCCGTCATTTCGGTGCGCAAGGTGGCCGAGGACCTGAATTCGCCGTGGGCGCTCGCATTCCTGCCCGATGGCCGGATGCTGGTGACCGAGAAGCCCGGCAATCTGGTGATCGTCGCGGCCGATGGCACCGTGTCCGCGCCGCTTGCGGGCACCCCCGAGGTATTCGCCGAGGATCAGGGCGGGCTGATGGACGTGGCGTTGCACCCGCAGTTCGCCGACAACCGGATGGTATATCTCACCTTTGCCGAGCCGGGTGAGGGCGGCGTTGCCGGAACGGCGCTGGGCCGAGGGCGGCTGGCGGAGGGCGGTATCGAAGGCTTCGAGGTGATCTGGCGGCAGCCCAAGGTCTCTGGCGCAAAGCATTTTGGCAACCGCATCGTGTTCGCGCAGGATGGCGCGCTGTATCTGGCGCTGGGAGAACGCTTCCAGTTTGCGCCCGCGCAGGATCCTTCGAACACGCTCGGCACGGTCGTGCGGCTGAACGACGACGGCTCTATCCCCGAGGACAATCCTTTCGTGGGGCAGGAAGGACGTGACCCGGCGATCTGGACATGGGGCCATCGCAATATCGAAGCCGCCGCCATCCACCCTGCAAACGGCGCGCTGTGGGTGGCGGAGATGGG
>Ga0114986_1000441_pt1 | contig 11629 bp, 12 predicted proteins | sample Shrwel1BS1Day17_FD_96988 | JGI IMG/M metagenome (GOLD analysis project Ga0114986, IMG submission 96988) | Subsurface microbial communities from deep shales in Ohio, USA - Utica-3 well 1 S-1-Day17 | ecosystem: Environmental > Aquatic > Deep subsurface > Shale gas/oil reservoir > Produced... | reverse complement strand
GGCGGCCAGCTCACGCGTGGGGGTGAGGATGAGCGCACGGATGGCCCGCTTGCCCTGCGTGACGGGGGGCGGTGTGGTGCTCAACTTGTGCAGCAGGGGCAGGGTGAAACCAGCGGTTTTGCCGGTGCCGGTCTGGGCGCCAGCCAGCAGATCGCCGCCAGCGATGACAGCCGGAATGGCCTGCTTCTGAATGGGGGTAGGAGTGGTGTAGCCAGTTTCGGCAACAGCTTTCAACAGAGGCTCGATGAGCCCCAGGCTTTCAAACGACATGAGATCTTTGCCCTCGGGAGGGTGAGAAGGTGACTGCACTCGCGGGGTTCGGGCCAGAACGTTGCGAGTCAAGCAAGTGGCAATGTGGTGGGGGAGTCAAACGCCGCGGTGCGGGGACAAGACCACCGCTAGCCGGCAGAAGCAGGTTGGAGCCAGCACAACGCGTGGCGGTAAACGAACGGAACGGTTGGAGGGAGTGGCCCTGTTGCCCGTCGTATCCAGACCTGAGCTTGATGATACCCCGCATGGCCGAAGTTTGGGGCGGGGAGCGCCTAGAATCTGCGCATGAATTCAATGGTTCTCGCCCGCAAATACCGTCCCAGAGGCTTTGACAGCATGGTTGGCCAGGGGCATGTGGTCCAGGCTCTGGGCAACGCGCTCACGCAACAGCGTCTGCACCATGCCTACCTGTTCACCGGGACTCGGGGTGTGGGCAAGACCACGGTGTCACGGATCCTGGCCAAATCGCTCAACTGCGTGGGGCCTGACGGGCAGGGCACCATCACGGCCTCACCCTGCGGTCAATGCCAGCCTTGCCGCGACATCGACGCAGGGCGCTTTGTCGACTACGTCGAGCTGGACGCGGCGTCCAACCGTGGCGTGGAAGAGATCTCGCAGTTGCTGGAGCAGGCGGTTTACAAGCCGGTGGTGGGGCGCTTCAAGGTCTACATGATCGACGAAGTGCACATGCTGTCGAACACGGCCTTCAACGCCATGCTTAAGACGCTGGAAGAGCCGCCGGAGTACCTGAAGTTTGTCTTGGCCACCACCGACCCCCAGAAGGTGCCGGTGACGGTGTTGTCTCGTTGCTTGCAATTCAACCTGCGGCCCATGGCCGTTCAGACGGTGCAAGAACACCTGGCCCACGTGCTGCAAATTGAGCAGATCGAGTTCGATCCAGGCTCTCTGCGTCTGTTGGCACGCGCGGCACGCGGCTCGATGCGTGACGCCATGTCACTTGCCGATCAGGCGATCGCCTTTGGCAGTGGCAGGTTGGAAGAGGGCGCTGTGCGTCAGATGTTGGGCGCCGTCGATCGACAGCATGTGCAACGCATCATCCAGGCTGTCGCCGCCGGTGACGGAGCAGGCTTGGTTGCCGCAGTCGACACCTTGCGTGAGCTCGGCCTGTCTGCATCCGGCACGCTGGAGGAATTGGCCACGGCCTTGCAGCGCATGGCCGTCTGCCACGCTGTGCCACAAGCCATCACCTCCGACGACCCGGACGAAGCCACCTGGCAAAGTCTGGCGCCCCTGCTCGCGCCTGATGAAACCCAGCTGTTTTACAGCTTGTGTCTGCAAGGTCGCGCCGAATTGGCGTTGGCCCCGGACGAGTACAACGGCTTACTGATGCTGTTGTTGCGCTTGCTGGCCTTCAAGCCCGGACACAGCTACGGCGCGACGGGGAGTGCCCCGCCCCCAAAAGCTGAAGGCTCGGTCGCGCAGCCCGCGCAGACCGGGCCCTCCACGGACTCCAATTCGCAGCCAGTCCCTCAGGTTGAGACGCAGGCCGCCCCTGTGAAGGTCGCTCCAGCTGCACCCGCTGCTGCCTTGACAGCGCGCCCGGCCGTGCCTTCACCCGCGGTGCAACCCTCCGTGCGTGAACAAGCCAGCGTCAGCGCTCCAGCGCGTGCGCCAGAGGCCGCCATTCCGCCTTCGCAGCGAGCTCAGGTGCCGGCGCCCGTCCCATCCACGCGGCCCGTGCCGACTGAGCGCATCTCCAGCGCACCGAGCGCGAGCCAAGGCACAGCACCTTGGGACGATTTGCCTCCGGAGGCGGATCCCTCGCTGGCTGAGCACGATGCAGCCTCTTGGACCGAAGCCGAGGACGACCTGTCACCGCCGGCTGACTTCGACCGACCGGAGCCTCCCGCTGCCTTTGAAGAGACACCGTCGCCTGCGCACACGTCACAGCCCGTCGTCGCACGCACAGTCCCATCACTGACCTTGCCGCCTCCTGGCAGTGATCCGCTGTCGGACCGCTGGGCCGAGATCGTCGGCCAGTTGCAATCTCGTGGCTTGGTCGCGGCCTTGGTGCGTGAGCTGGCCATCCAGGCGCAATGCATCGCACAGGAAGAAGGTGGCGCGCACAGCCTGTGGCGCTTGCAGGTCGAACGCGAAAGCCTGCGCACAGACAACCTGCGCGATCGCCTTGCCCAAGCGCTGTCCGAGTTACTGGGACGCGAGGTCCGTCTGGAGTTGGTGCGCGGCGCCGCCTTCAACACGCCCGCCCAACGCGACCTGGTCGCCCGAGAACTGCGCCAACAACATGCCGAGCAGTTGATCAGCAGTGATCCACTGGTTCAACAGCTCATGAAACAGTATCCCGGCGCACGCATCGTGCCGGGCTCCATTCACCCCTTGTCGGATCAAGCCGGCAACTGATCCGGTGACAATCACGCTTTGCACAAGAAAGGATGAGCCATGCTCAAAGGACAACTCGCAGGCTTGATGAAACAAGCTCAGCAAATGCAGGACAACCTCAAGAAGGCGCAGGACGAACTGGCCAACATCGAGGTGGAAGGTCAGTCGGGCGCGGGCTTGGTGAAGGTCGTCATGACCTGCAAAAACGACGTCAAGCGCGTGACCATCGATCCCAGCCTGCTGGCCGATGACAAAGACATGCTAGAAGACCTCGTGGCCGCTGCATTCAACGACGCCGTGCGCCGTGCCGAAGCCACCAGCGCCGAGAAAATGGGCAAGCTGACGGCTGGCATGCCCATGCCACCCGGCATGAAGTTCCCCTTCTGATCGGTAGCGCGTCATGGCGGACCCCGCGCTCGACGCGCTGATCGATGCGCTGCGCTGCTTGCCCGGCGTAGGCCAGAAGTCGGCACAGCGCATGGCCTTTCATCTGCTCCAGCACGATCGTGCGGGCGCGGCAAAGTTGGCTCGCGCACTCGACACCGCGGTGTCCGAAATCGGGCATTGCCGTCGATGCCACACCTTCAGTCGCGCAGAGGTGTGCGATGTGTGCCTGGACGAGACCCGGGACCCGCACCTCCTGTGCGTGGTGGAAACACCCGCAGATCAAGCCGCGCTCGAGCGCACTGGCAGCTACAAAGGCCAGTACTTCGTGTTGCTGGGACGCTTGAGCCCACTTGATGGCCTGGGTGCCCGTGACATTGGATTGCCAGCACTGCTCGAACGTGCCAGCGATGGCAAAGTCAGCGAAGTGATTTTGGCGACCAATTTCAATGCCGAGGGTGAAGCCACCGCGCATGTGTTGGCCGAACAACTCAAGGCGCGCGGCATGAAAGTCACCCGACTGGCACGAGGTGTGCCTGTTGGCAGTGAACTGGAATACGTCGATCTGGGCACCATTGCCCATGCCTTCATGGATCGACGCTGATTTTCTTCAACACGTTTGACAACCCTGACAGGGCCCCAAGCCGGGCCATGGAGACAAGCATGAGTATTGCAAACTGGTGTGTGCTGGCAGCCTGCCTGCTGCCGGTGGTCACGGTGGGGGCGGCCAAGGCCAGTGTGGGCATGAAGTCACCTCGCAAAGGTGGCTACGACAACCACAACCCACGGCTATGGGCTGCAGGGCTCACGGGGTGGCAGCAACGTGCCAATGCGGCACAAGCCAATGGCTTTGAGGCCCTGCCGTTGTTCATTGCCGCGGTGCTGATGGCGCAACAAGCTCAGGCTGACCAGGCGGTGATTGACCAGTGGGCCATGGCTTTCATTGGCATTCGGGTGGCCTACATCGCGAGCTACCTGATGGACAAAGCCGTGCTTCGCAGCCTGATCTGGATGGCGGGTGTGGCCGTATGCGTGTACATCATGTCTTTGGCAGCTTGAACCATTGAGGTAGCGCAGGCGACTCCCGATACTTCGGCAAGTGGCCTGCGCCAGCCTCAACGCGCGCTTGCCACGCGAACCTTGGCGCTGCGCTGACCCGCACGAGCTTTGCTGCTGGCTTTGACGGCGGACGCCACGGTTTTGCCTGCTCGGCCTTTACGCTTGTCACTCGCTTTGGCTTCGCGCACCACACGCCCCTTCTTCGCAGACGCCAAGGTGCGAGCGGCCTGAGCTTTGCCCTTGTTGGGCACGTAAACCACGATCTGCTCACCACGCTTGAAGCGCGCGGAGGCACCCACCTTGTTCCAGGATGCCACCTGCTCGACGCTGAGCCCGTAGCGTTTGGCCACTGTGCGAACGGTGTCACGTTTGCCAGCCTTCAATGTCATGCGACGCAACGGCGGCACGTCGGGCGCCAACGCCATCATGGCGTTGTCCGCCAAGGCCTCGGAGACATCACGCTCGCGATGCTCGGAGCGATGCACGAGCAAGGTCGATCCGGCCTTGACCAGCATCTTGGGTGGAATGCGATTGACCTCGCGCAAGGCGGACTCGGACATGCCAAGTTCCTTGGCCACATCCGCAGGACGCATGGTCTTGGGCACCAGCCAAGCCGTCCAAGTCGCCAATGGCCCCTTGTGTTTGCTCAGGTTGTGCACGAACAGATGCGCGTTGTCATAGGGCAGCAGCACCTGCGGGGTGCCCGCAGCGAGGATCACTGGCTTGTTCTGCGACGGATTCAGCGCCTTGAACTCATCAAGGGGCAGCGCAGCCAGCCGTGCTGCCAGGGCGACATCCATGTCCCGCTGAATGGGCACACTCACAAAGTAGGGGTGATTCTCGATGGGGGTCAGAGCGAGGTTGTAGGCCTCTGGTTGTGCAACGATGTTGCGTACTGCGTGCAGTTTGGGCACGTAGTGACGCGTCTCAGCAGGCATGTTGATGCTGAGGTAATCGGTCGGTAGCCCCTGGCTCTGGTTGCGCTTGATGGCCCGCTGCACATTGCCTTCCCCCCAGTTGTAGGCAGCCAGCGCGAGGTGCCAGTCGCCGAACATGCGATGCAGACGTTGCAGGTAGTCGAGCGCCGCGCGGGTAGAGGCCAGCACATCGCGGCGCTCGTCGCGGAAAATGTTCTGCGTGAGATCGAAGTCCTTGCCGGTGGCTGGCATGAACTGCCAAATCCCCGAGGCACGTGCCGATGAAGTGGCCTGAGGGTTGAAGGCACTCTCGATGAAGGGCAGCAAGGCCAGTTCAGCGGGCATGCCACGGCGTTCAATCTCCTCTACGACATGGTAGAGGTAGCGATTGGCGCGCGCTGTCATGCGCTGCACGTATTCGGGGCGACTGGCGTAGTAGCGTTCGTGCTGCCCCACCAGCTCATGCTCGAGCGGAGGCAATTGGAAACCCTGGCGGACGCGCGCCCAGAGGTCCTTGGCGGCGTCGCTGTCGTCCAGATTGAGCGTGGCTTCTGGCCGCAGAGGGTCGGTCGGCGCGCCCGCAGCCATTCTGGCTTCACGGTTATGCGCTGCCGCACGCTCTTCATCTTCCTGCGTCAGGATGGCTGCGGGCCCCAGGTCAACTTGCAGGCCGGAATTGGGGTCTTCACGTGTGGCACGGCGCGCGATGGACTTGGTGACAGCAGAAGGTCGACCGCTTTGCGCTTTCAACAGCGTGTCCATGTCGGTGCCCGCGGTCACGGGGGGCGATACTGTGCCGCACGCAGACAGCAAAAGCGTGAACAGCGCTGCAGCACCGAGGAGCAGTGGGCGGGGAAGGCTGGGGCGAGAGAAAGTGGTCAAAAGATGTTCTTCCATAGGCGTAGCGCCGCGAACACCGAGTCAGGCAAGGTATCCGGGGCTTCGTGCTCAAGGGCTACCGACTGCACAGCAACTTCGGTACAGCGCAAAAAGGGATTGATGGCCAGTTCGGTGGCCAGTGTGGTGGGCAAAGTCGGCAAACCTGCGGCACGTTTGGCCTCACAAAGCGCGAGATAGCGCCGCAGCTCCGCGTTATCAGGTTCAACCACTTGCGCGAAGCGCAAATTGCTCAAGGTGTACTCGTGAGCCGCACACAAGCGGGTGCTCGGGGGCCACTGGACAATGCGGCTCAAGCTGAGGCGCATTTGCGGCATGGTGCCCTCAAAGACACGACCACATCCACCGCTGAAGAGGGTGTCCCCGACAAAAGCCAATGGCGTGGGGTCCGGCTCACCGAGGCCAGTTGCGGCAAAGTAAGCCACATGCCCACGCGTGTGACCAGCGACATCCACCACGTTGAAATGCAGTCCTTGCCACGTCACGGTGTCACCGTCATCGAGCGCATGTGTCACGCCTTCAATGGCCTCCGCACGAGGGCCATAGACCGGAATATGCCCGGTTTGCAAGGCGCGAATCCCACCGACGTGATCGCCATGATGATGGGTCACTAGAATGGCGGTCAGCTTGAGCCCGTTTTGCCTGAGTGCGTCGTTCACCGGCGCAGCATCTCCCGGATCGACCACCAGCGCCTCAGCGCCGTTGTGGATCATCCAGATGTAGTTGTCAGCGAAGGCGGGTAGGGCGAGCAGATTCATGAGCAAAGTCGATCCCATTATAGAGTTGCATCCCTGGCTGGCGTTACCGTCTGGCCAGGCTTTGCTCGAGTGGGAGCAGGCGCAAATGGACCGCTTGGTCGCCGATGTGTTCGGTTTTCACGCCCTGCAACTGGGCCTGCCTGAGTTGGATGGCTTGCGTTGTAATCGCATGCCTCACAAATGGCTTGCGCTGGACAACAGCTATGCCCGCTGGCAGCCACCCGCTGACCGTGCGCCCCTGATCCATGATCCGCTCGTGTTGCCGGAAGGGTTGATGCATGGCGCGCCTCTGGGCGTGCGCTGCGAGTTCGAGGCACTGCCGCTGGCCAGCAGCAGCCTGGACCTGGTGGTCTTGCCGCATGCGCTGGAGTTGGCGCGCGACCCGCATGCCACGCTGCGGGAAGTGGAGCGCGTGCTGGTACCCGAGGGGCGCGTGGTGATCGCTGGCTTCAATCCGGCCAGCCTGTGGGGCGCGTCGCAAAGGCTGGGGCTGTGGGGCATTGACTCTGCCCTGGTGCTCCCGCAAGGCGAGTTCATCGCGTACTGGCGTCTACGAGATTGGCTGCGACTGCTTGGGCTCGAGGTTGAAGCAGGTGGCTTTGGGTGCTATCGCCCCATGACCCGCCATGCGAAAACCTGGGAGCGTCTGCGCTGGATGGAGCACGCGGGAGATCGCTGGTGGCCCGTCTTGGGCGCCGTCTACTTCGTGGTGGCCGTCAAGCGTGCGCGTGGCATGAGACTGGTCGGCAAGCTGAAGAGAAATCGGGTGGCTGCTGCGGCAGCCCCGGCCGTTGTGGCACAACGTCACCAACGTGACGTCCACGTTCAACAGGATGTGAATGGATGAGTGATTCGACAACGCCCACCGTGGTGATGTACACCGATGGTGCGTGCAAGGGCAACCCTGGTCGGGGTGGATGGGGGGTCTGGATGGTCAGCGGCCCCCATGAGCGCGAGATGTGGGGGGGCGAGGCCCAGACCACGAACAACCGCATGGAGTTGACGGCGGTGATCGAAGCCCTGAAGGTGCTCAAGCGGCGCTGCAAGGTGGTCATCTACACCGACAGCGAGTACGTCCGCAAGGGCATCACCGAATGGATCGGCGGATGGAAGCGGCGCGGCTGGAAAACCGCCGACAACAAGCCCGTGAAGAACGATGACCTGTGGCGCAGGCTGGAGGAGTTGGCTGCCCAACACGACGTGGACTGGCGTTGGGTCCGAGGTCACGCAGGCGACCCAGGGAACGAGCGGGCTGACGGCCTGGCCAATCGAGGCGCATCAGAAGCCCGTTGAGCGGTCACTCAGAGGATGAGGACCATCGTCAGCTTGTCAAAGTAGCGAACCTGACCGGGGCCATCCACCAACTTGATCGCGTGGGGCAGGACGCCGCAGCCCTGGAAACCAGCGCGCTCGTACAGTCGGATGGCAGACTCACTGGAGGCACTGACACGCAGCACGATCTGCTCAAGTCCGATCGCTTGCCGTGCGTGCGCGATGGCAGCCTCCATGAGGCGCACGCCGATGCCTTTACCCGTATGGCGTGGATGAACCATCATGCTGTTGAGTTCGGCGCTGTGGCGCAGTTTCTGCTGAGACTGCCGCTCCAGGCCGATCATGCCGACCAATTCCGCCCCCACCCATGCCCCCATGAGAAAGCTGCCTCCCAAGGGCTCTCCTAGGCCCAAGCGGCCCAGGTAGCTTTCCGGCGGGCGCGCGCGCTCGCTGTCCAGATCGGCGTCGAAAGCCTCCGGATACAAGCGCAGGGCCTCATCACGCAGGTTTTTGTAGGCACTTAAGTCAGCCGCCGCGATCCGCGCGATGCGCACGGATGTGTCAGTCTCGACCATTCAGTGTCTCCGGGCTGTTGATGTTGTCAAAGGCAGTCGCATCTTCGAAGGATACGCTTGTCCAGCGCAGAGACTGGATACAAACCCTTAGTTTACGTTCTTCTTTCGCAAACATGGCTTCGAGTTGCGGGGAAACGTCCTTGTGCAACAGCACGCAGGCCCAATGAGCTCGATGTTCGCCGTCGCATCCCGCGGTGGTGGGCACGACCGCATTCGCGCCGCTGCGCGCCGCTTCGCTACGCAGGCGAGAGACCAGATCGGCGGGCAGATGAGGTGTGTCGCAGGGCACCACCATGAGCCAGGGTGTATCGGTTTGCCGCAATGCCGTGAGGATGCCGGCCACGGGGCCGCTGGCTACCGGCAGATCAGCGGCATCGGGCCGCACTGCGTCCATGTTCACAGGGGGGGTGGCGCCGGCTTGATGCAGCAGGCGTGCATAGTCGGGCCAATTCCGATTGGCGATTGCAAACTGGCGACTGGTCTGCGGTACCAACTGGCTCAGCACCCAGGCGGCGAGGGGGATTCCGCGATAGTGGACCAAGCCTTTGTCACGGCCGCCCATGCGCCGCCCCTCACCGCCGGCGAGCAGGCAACCGGTGACGTCGGCAAAGGGAGGGGAGGGCTGAGGTAAGGCGGTTTCAGGAGGCGCGTGCATGTGCAGCATTGTGCCGCGCCACGCACGGAGCAGCTGGTACGGCTCAGCGCTCGCCGCTGCCCGTCGTGGCCTTGCTGGCGTTCACGGAGGGCGCGCGCCGAGCACCGTCGAAACGCTTCTGCCAGTAGCTCACGCGCATGTCTTCGACACGGACGGACGAACCGGTGCGTGGCGAATGGATGAACTTGTTGTCCCCGATGTAGATGCCCACATGAGAAAAAGTACTGCGCAGGGTGTTGAAGAACACCAGATCGCCCGGCTTGAGTTCGCTTTGCTGAACGGGAACCAGGTCAGGTGAATTGGCCTGCTCGACAGAGCGGCGCGGCAAGATGAGCCCGACACTGTTCTCGAAAACATGGCGGGTGAAGCCGCTGCAATCGAAACCAGTTTCGCGGCTGGTGCCCCCCATCTTGTAAGGCACCCCAAGGAAATTCATGGCCGACATCACGAGTTCGGATGCGAGGTCAGAGGCCTTGGACCGCACCTGCTGCGCCATTTCCACCACGGGCTTGGCAGAAGGGATCAATCCCCGTTCAGAAAGGAAGCGGCTGACAGCGTCTTCACTTTCTGCAGGCGCGACGGCGGGGGAAGTAGGCGTAACAGGCTGAACCACGTTCTGCGCGTGAACAGACGACCACAAGCCGACGCTCAAGGCGCTGGCAAGCAGCAAACTGCGCAGGGTGCTCAATGTGGCGTGCGCTTGATTCCGGCAAGCATGATCGCTCAACTGCATTGGATGCGACCTGGGTGTCGGTCGTTGCAAAACATGGGGACGAATGTAATACGGCTTGACGAACGCGTCAACCGGTGCAGGTAAGGGCAAACCTGCACGCAGGACCATTATGGCGTCTCCAGATGTGACTTTATGGGCATCTGTGGGGCGCTTGTGTCATGCGAAACAGGCACGGCCAAACGACGGGATTGTCAGTCTTGATATGGCGCAATTCTATGCAGCGGCTCATTGGCGTATGCTGAAAACAGCTGCCCCACACTGACACATCAGGAGACCTTCATGTCCACAACGAACACCCAAACCACCTTGACCATCGCGCCAGAATCCGGACTGAATGAAGGCCTTGTACGCGAACTGCAAGCTAGATTGTTGGGCGAAGTGAAGAAGCTGGCAGGTGAGGATCAGGCGCTCCGTCAAAAGCTCGCCAGCGCAGAGGTTGCCACCGAGCATGCCGTGCTGGACGGCGCGGAAGAAGCGCTGAGCGTGGAAAGCAATCTCGAAGTCATCAACCAGCTTCAACACGAGCGACAGGAGTTGGGCGCCGTGCAGGCGGCGCTAGATCGCATTGCAACCGGGGAGTATGGCCTGTGCACGGATTGTGGCGCTCCGATCGGATCGGCCCGTCTGGAGGTTGTTCCGGAGGCAGCTCACTGTATCGGGTGTCAGGAAGCGGCAGAACGTCGCGCGGCGCATCCACACTGACACCTCACTGGTACGGTGCACCGCAGAACGCATCGCACCGGGTCAGCAGAGGCGTCAAGCCCCGAGTTGTTCAAGCTGATCGGTCAGTTCAAGCCACCTTGCTTCCAAAGCGTCGATCTCATCGCCGAGGGCTTTGAGTCGCTTGCCTTGTTCCGCACGATCGGCGGCAGACAAATCGGCTTGCGCCAGCGACTCGCCAAGCTGGGCTTGTTCACCGTGCGCCTGTGCCAGACGCTCGTCCACCTTCTTGAGTTCGGCTTTCAGCGGCTTGGTTTGCTCCGCCAGTCTCTGGCGTGCCGCAGCCAGTGCCTTGCGGTCTTCGCGCTGATTGGCCGCGGGAGGGGTAGGCTCTGTCGACAATGAGGCTGCGGGTCGATTGACCGCATTTTGTGTGTCACGGGCCGCCTTGGCCGCCTGCGCTACTTCACGCGCATGGTCTTGCAACCAGCGCTGGTAATCATCCAGGTCACCGTCGAAGGTGCTGAGTTCTCCCTTGGCGACCAGCCAAAACTCGTCGCACACCTCGCGTAGCAAAGCGCGGTCGTGGCTGACCAGCATCACCGTGCCTTCGAACTCGTTGAGCGCCATCGAGAGCGCCTCGCGGGTGGTGAGGTCGAGGTGGTTGGTCGGTTCGTCGAGCAGCAGCAGGTTGGGGCGTTGCCACACAACCAGGGCCAGCACCAGGCGGGCTTTTTCCCCGCCACTGAACTGGCCGACGGCCTGGTTGACCATGTCGCCGGTGAACTGGAAGCGGCCGAGGAAGTCGCGCAGCTCCTGCTCGCGGGCTTGCGGGCCGACATCACGCGCCAGCCGGATCATGTGCTGCAGCGGGCCTTCGTCGGGGCGCAGCACGTCCAGCTCTTGCTGGGCGAAGTAGCCGATGCTCAGGCCCTTGCCTTCGGTGATCTCGCCGCTGATGGGGCGGTTCATGTGGGCCAGGGTCTTGACGACCGTGGACTTGCCCTGGCCGTTGGCGCCCAGGATGCCAATGCGCTGCCCGGGCAAGACCGAGCGGTTGATGCCGGAGACGATGGTCAGGGTCTCAT
>Ga0114986_1000439_pt1 | contig 11668 bp, 14 predicted proteins | sample Shrwel1BS1Day17_FD_96988 | JGI IMG/M metagenome (GOLD analysis project Ga0114986, IMG submission 96988) | Subsurface microbial communities from deep shales in Ohio, USA - Utica-3 well 1 S-1-Day17 | ecosystem: Environmental > Aquatic > Deep subsurface > Shale gas/oil reservoir > Produced... | reverse complement strand
CGAGCGGGATGGTACCCCGCTCGAATACGCCCTGACCCGGTTTCGCGCCGACCGGATCCAACTGCGCATCAATCCATGACCGTCCTATCAATCAACCTTACGGGAGCAACTGCAATGTATTTGAAACCCACCCTTACGGCAAGCGCGCTGGCGCTGGCCTTGTCCCTGACCGCCGCGGCTGCCCAGGCACGCGATATCGTCATGGGCCTCATTCCGGCCGAGAACAACGAGGAGATGATCCAGAAATTCGAGCCGATGCGTGCCCAACTGGAAAAAAAGCTGGGCGCTAAAGTGAAAGTATTCACCGCCACCGATTACGCCGGCGTGATCGAGGCGATGAAGAAAAAGCGCGTCGATATCGCTTGGTTCGGACCGCTTTCCTATTACCTAGCCGAGCAGGAAGCCGGCGCCGAGGCCTTCGCCGTCGGCATTCGCGAGGGCAGCAGCTCGCATACCTACAAGAGCATCTTCATCGCGCCTTGCGATTCCGGCGTCAAGTCGATCAAGGACCTGAAGGGTAAGAGCGTGGCCTTCGTCGATCCGGCTTCGACCTCGGGTGGCCTGATGCCGACCTACATGGTCAAGAAAGAAACCGGAATGATGCCCGACCAGTTCTTCGGCAAATTCACCTACTCCGGTTCCCACGATGCCGCCGAACTGGCGGTCAAGAACAAGACCGTCGATGCCGCCGCAGACAACGACATCACATACGAGAAGATGCTGGCCAAGGGCCTCATCACGAAGCAGACCAACTGCGTTGTCAAGGAGTCCGATCCGCTGCCCGGCTCGCCGCTGGTCTATCGCGGCGATCTGCCGGCCGACATGAAGGCCAAGATCCAGGACACCATTCTCAATGCCCACAAGGAAATCAAGGTGACCGGTTACGGCAACCTGAGCCATTACGTCGCTGTCGGCCCGAAGGATTACCAGATGATCCGCGACATGGTGAAGGAACTGGGTCTGAAAAAAGAACAGATGATGAAGTAAGTCAAGTGTCGGCGGCAGTCAAGCGACTGCCGCTGGCGAAAAGGAGAGCAATCATGTCTTCCATTTCCGTACGCGGCGTCGTGAAGCGGTTCCCGAACGGCTTCGAGGCACTCAAGGGCATCGAAGCCGAAATACAACCAGGCAGTTTTACCGTGGTTCTCGGCCCCAGCGGCGCCGGCAAATCGACGCTGCTACGCCTGATGAATGGGCTGGAGTCGCCCACGCGAGGCGAAGTTCGCATTGGCGACGAGATCGTCGATACGCACAAGCTTCGCCAGATTCGTTCTAAAGTGGCAATGGTGTTCCAGCAGTTCAATCTGGTGGATCGCCTGTCCGTGGTGACCAACGTACTCACCGGTCGCCTCGCGCAGCGCTCATGGGTCGGCAGCGTGTTCTACCTGTTTCGCAAAGAGGACATGGGCATCGTCCAGGAGGCGCTAGCGCGCGTGGGACTTACTGACAAGGCCTGGAATCGTGCCGACAAACTGTCCGGCGGTCAGCAGCAGCGTGTCGGCATTGCTCGTGCGCTGGCACAGCAGCCCAAGGCAATCCTGGCTGACGAACCGGTCGCCAGCCTTGATCCGGTGTCGAGCGAGGAAATCATGGCTCTGTTGCGGGAAATCTGCGACCGGGACGGCATTACCGTCGTAGTCAATCTGCATCAGGTAGAGCTGGCTCGACGTTTCGCCGATCGCATCATCGGCATGAACAGCGGGAAGATCGTTTTCGACGGCAGGCCCGAGCAAATGACGCAGTCCGTGCTGCGCACCATCTATCAACGGGAAGGCATCGAGGATGACAACAGTCTCGACATGGCGCTGGCCTACGCCTAGCGGATGGCTGCCGCTTCCGCTGGTCGGCGGGGTGCTGGTGCTGATTTGCGCGCTTTGGTTGACCGCGCCGATGGTGGAAGTGGACTTCGTTCGCCTGATCGGCTCACTCGGCAAAATGACCGCGTTCGCAGGGCAAATGTTCGTCGCGCCGGATTGGAACTATGTGCCGCAGCTGCTGGCCAAGATGCTCGAAACCATCGAGATGACCATCCTCGGCACGGCCATCGCCATTGTGCTCAGCCTGCCGATGGGCATCCTGGCAGCCCGCAATGCCACGCCGCATATCGTGGTGTATCGAGTAACGCGCGATGCATTGAGTCTGATGCGCGCGTTGCCAGAACTGGTCTGGGCACTGGTATTCGTGTCGGCGGTCGGCCTGGGCCCCTTGCCCGGCGTGATGGCCCTGGCGTTTGTCACCGTGGGTTTCATGGGCAAGTTCTTCGCTGAATCGATCGAGGTCGTTGACCAGAAAGCAGTGGAAGGCGTCCGCGCCCATGGTGCCGGATGGCTGCAAGTCCGCCTGTTCGCCATGCTGCCGCAGGCCTTGCCCGATTTCGTGGGTACCGTGATGTACATCCTGGACCACAACCTGCGGGCGGCTGCCATCCTCGGCCTGGTCGGCGCTGGCGGCATCGGCTACGACCTGGTGATGTCCATGCGCCTGTTCCAGTACGACCGGCTGCTCTTAATTGCGCTGGCCATTTATCTAGTGGTCACCTTGCTCGACCGCGCATCCGACCGGTTGCGCAGCCGCATCATCCATGGGAGACAGGCATGAGCATCCATGACCTGCGACCGGTTCGTTCGCAAGATCTCCCGCCCAAGCCGCACAACCCGGTCCCGGTCTGGGTGATGGCGACCCTGGCTGCGCTTTGGCTGATCCTGTGGGATCTGGAGATTTCGTTCGAGGCCCTGGCCTATGGCGTCGAGGACATGGGGGAGTATTTCAGCCGCTACGGGCAGCCGGATTTCTCTAACTTGTCTAGATATCTGGAGCTGATGGGGATCACGCTGGCGACGGCGTTGTGGGGAACCGTATTTGCCCTGCTGGTGGCGTTCTTTTTGGCGCCCCTGGCGGCCCGAAATTTCACGCCCAATCCGCAGGCCTATCGCATTGCCCGGGAAATACTCAATTTCATGCGCGCCATGCCTGACTTGCTGCTGGCCCTGATCTTCGTCGCCGCGCTCGGGCTGGGACCGTTGCCAGGTGCACTCGCACTTGGTGTGCATACGGCCGGCTTTCTCGGCAAGTTCTTCGCTGAAAGCCTGGAGCGGGTGGACAAAGGCGTCTGCGAGGGCGTGGCATCCACCGGCGCCAATTTCCCGCAAATGATCATGTATGCCGGCTGGCCCTCCATTTTGCGCGAGGCGATGGGCTATGTCCTCTACATCCTCGACCGCAACGTGCGCATGGCCTCGGTGTTGGGTCTGGTCGGCGCTGGCGGCATTGGACTCGCGCTGCATGACACCTTGCGCCTGTTTGACTATGGCCAATCGGCGGCGCTGATCCTGGTCATTCTGGCCACCATTTTGATAATCGACTACGCCTCGGCGTGGTTGCGAGGGAGATTAGGGTGACGAACCTTGAAAGAAAAGACTGGATTCGGGCGCTGACCGCCCATCCGGCATCCGCGCTGAATGCGCTCGCCGATGAATTGACGCGCGATTGCGACGTGAAGCTCAAGAGCTTGCCGCAGACGGGTCTCGGGCTGCTGACACTGACCGATAGCGCGTTTCACGAACCTTACTACCTGGGCGAGTTTCCGCTGTCCTCGTGCAGCATCGAACTCTCTCTGCCCGATGGCCGACATGCCGCCGGTGGCGCCCAGGTGATGGCAGACGACGCCGATCTGGCCCGTTCGCTGGCCATCCTCGATGCCGTTCTCGCTGCGCGACTGCCCGGATGGGAGCGGGTTGCCGCACGGATCGATGCCGGTGCAATGACACGCACCGAAGAAGACCGCCGTCGTCACGCCATGCTCGCCGCCACGCGGGTGGATTTTGCGATGTTGAACAACGCCGACGAGGAGGATGGTGATGATCGAGAGTGAGGCCATCTGGCGCGCCGATGTGCAGCAGCGAATTTTCCGCAAACTGGTCGAGGCGTTCTCTCGGCCTGGCGACATCCGCGACCTGGGCGCATGGACCGCAGGCGCCGACGCCCAGCGCGCCGTACTGGCGACCCTGATGGACGGCGAGGCAACGCTTGCCGACCCGCACGGTCAGGTCGACGCGGGGGACTGGCCTTTGCTTCAGGCCAAGGCCGAGATCGGCGAGCGCGCACGTTATGTGACGGTCGACGGGCGCCGCGCCCCCGATTTCCAGCCGGCGCTCGGCACGCTTGAGAGCCCGGAGCAAGGCGCCACGGTGCTGGTGCGCGTGGAAAAAGTCGGCGCTGGCGAGACGGCACTTGCACTCGAAGGTCCAGGCATCGACGGACAGCGGCAACTGTGCCTAGGCGGCTTGCATCCCGATTGGCTGACGCGCCGTGCCGATTGGGTCGGCAGCTTCCCCCTCGGGGTGGATCTGCTGCTCGCGGATGCACATCGCATCGTTGCGCTGCCGCGCACTACGCAGATCCATATTTCCGGAGGGGCTCGCTGACATGAGTTATGTCGCCATCAAGGGTGGGGGCCGGGCCATTAGCGGAGCCGCCGCCGTCACCGAATTCCTGCGCACCGAAGAAGGACTGGGGGAGACCCCCGCCGAGCCGCTCGGTATCGATGCCATTCTTCACCAGTTGCGCCATCTGGTCGACCGCGTTGTTTCCGAGGGAGGGGTCTATCACCCAAAATTTGCCGCGCTCGCCGTGAAGCAGAGCCTGGGCGATACGCTGGAGGCCGCGTTTGCCTTGCGCGCCTGGCGCTCGACGCGACCGCGCCTGTCGGCGACGCCACCGCTCGATACCTCGCGGATGCGCCTGATCCGCCGCATCTCTTCGGCTTTCAAGGAAATCCCCGGCGGCCAGATGCTCGGGCCGACGCCCGACTACGCCTTGCGCCTGCTGCGCATGGAGTTGATGGACGAATCGCCGGATGCCTTCCGGGCCGTCGCCCGCGCCTGGCTGGATAGCTGTCCGGAAGCACAGTTGCCCGACAGTTTCCCCAAGGTGCTTGATTCCCTGCGTGCGGAAGGCTTGCTGCCGCCCGTCGCTGGCCGCACACAGGCGGCGTTCGATATCACTCGGGAACCCCTGGGCTTTCCCGTACCGCGCTCGGCGGCGCTGGCGACCATGGCGCGTGCGGAAACCGGCTCGCTACTCGCCATCGCCTATTCCAACATGCGCGGCTATGGCGACGTACACCCGACGGTGGCCGAACTGCGGGTGGGTTACTTGCCGGTCCTGCTGCCGCACCCGATCACCGGCGAACCCACCGAGGTCGGTGAAGCGCTGGTCACGGAGTGCGAAGTGGTGGCCATGTACGAGGCAGACGATGCCGGCGGCAAACCGATGTTCACCATCGGCTATGGCGCCTGCTTCGGGCACAACGAGGTCAAGGCGATTTCCATGGCGATTCTCGACCGGGCGCTGCAAAAAGGTATGAAGGACGGCCCTGGCAACCCCTCGGAAGACCCCGAGTTCGTGCTGCTCCACGTCGATGGCGTCGACTCCATGGGTTTCGCCTCGCATTACAAAATGCCGCACTACGTCACCTTCCAGTCCGACTTGGATCGCCTGCGCACCACGCAACAGAAACAGGAGGCGAACGCATGAACGCAATGACCCCAGCCAAGACCGGCAATGCCTACAACTTCGGTTTTCTCGATGAGTACGCCAAAAAAGAGGTGCGCCGCGCCGTTCTCAAGGCCATCGCCATCCCGGGTTATCAGGTGCCTTACGCCTCGCGTGAAATGCCCATGGGACGCGGCTTCGGCACCGGCGGTCTGCAACTGACGCTCTCCCTAATCGGTCCCGACGAAGTGGTCAAGGTGATCGATCAAGGTTCGGACGACTCGGTCAACGCCGTCAACCTGCGCCACTTCATCGAGATGACTTGCCCCGGCGTTTCGACAACAACGAAAACGGCGGAATGCACCCTGATCCAGTCGCGCCACCGCATCCCGGAACTCCCGCTGACGTCCACACAGATCATCGTGCTGCAGGTGCCGTACCCCGATCCGCTGGTCGTGGTGGAGCCCTCTGAGGACAAGCGCAAGACCATGCACGGCGAGGCGGACTATTCGCGCCTTCTGGTCAAGCTGTACGAGGATATCGTCAAGTTCGACGAGATCACGATCTCGCACCGCTACCCGACGCGCATCAATGGTCATTACGTCATCGATCCCTCGCCCATCCCGCGCTGGGACGTGCCGAAGCTCAATGCCTCGGCGTCCCTGATCTTGTTCGGCGCGGGCCGCGAAAAGAAGATTTACGCCGTGCCGCCCTACACGAAGGCGGAGCCGCTGGCCTTCAGCGACGTGCCGTTCCGTGTCGAGGACTTCCGTGACGAACAGGGACGCCGCCGTGCCTGCGCCCGCTGTGGCTGCGTCGACTCCTTCCTCGATGAATTCGTGGCCGATTCGGGCAGCAAGACCTGGCAATGCTCTGACAGCGACTGGTGCGATGGTCATGCCACGAAATCGATCCTTGCCCGTCAGACCCAAGGAGAACCGGCATGAACAAGATTCTCGAGGTGCGCAACCTCAGCAAGATTTATGGCCCAGGCTGTCCGCAGTGCCTCGAATCCACAGGCCCGGAGGCCGATACCAACCTGTGTCCGCATTGCGGCAGCGTGGTCGCCATCCATGATGTTTCCTTCGATCTGTTCGAAGGGGAGATTCTGGGCGTCATGGGCGAGTCGGGCAGCGGCAAGTCGACCGTGGTCAAAAACCTCTACTTCGACCAGGCGCCATCCGGTGGCGAGGCGATTTTCTACGACCGCGACAAACAGCACGACCTGTTTGCCCTGAACGCTGCGCAACAACGCTGGCTGCGCAATCACCGCTTCGGCATGGTCTATCAAAATCCTCATCTGGGGCTGAATTTCAACATCAGCGCAGGCGGCAACATCGCCGAACGCCTGCTGATGAGCGATCTGATGGACTACGGCGCGATTCGGGAACGCGCCAAGGCTTTGCTGGCCCGCACCGAGGTTCTGCTCTCCCGCGTCGACGACCTGCCGAGGAACTTTTCCGGCGGTATGCAACAGCGGGTACAGATCGCCAAGGCGCTGGCAACCCAGCCGCCGCTGCTGTTCCTCGACGAGGTGACCACAGGCCTCGACCTGTCGGTTCAAGCACGCATCCTCGATCTGATCCTCGAAATCCAGCAGGAACTCAAGACTGCCATGGTCGTCGTGACTCATGACCTGGGCGTCATCCGCCTGCTGACCGGTCGCGCCATCGTCATGAAGTACGGCCGCGTCATCGAGGCGGGGCTGACCGATCAAATCCTCGAAGACCCCCAGCACGCCTATACCCAGCGGCTGGTGGCGTCCGCCTTGTGAGAAAAATATGACCCTACCCATTCTTCAGGTCGAGGGCTACGGCAAGCACTTTCAGCTCCATGAGCAGCACAAGCTGATCCCGTCCTCGCACAATGTCAATTTCAGCGTCAGCGCCGGTTGTCTCACCGCGTTGGTCGGCCCTACCGGCGCGGGCAAGTCCTCGGTGCTGAAGGGTGTCTACCGCACCTACCTGCCCAGCGCCGGCCGCATTCTCTATCGCGATGCGATGGGCCATGAACTCGACCTGGTCCTTGCCAGCGAACACCAGATCCTGGAGTTGCGACGCCGCGAAATCGGTTTCGTCACCCAGTTCCTGCACTGCCTGCCGCGCCAGGCGACGCTCGATGTGGTCGCGCAACCCCTGCTGGCGCTCGGCGTGTCGCGTATTGATGCGCGACAGCGCGCAGCGGAGTTGCTGTCAGCCATGAACCTGCCGGAACGCTTGTGGAGCGTCTCGCCGGCCACCTTCTCCGGTGGCGAGCGTCAGCGGGTCAATCTTGCGCGGGGCTTCATCGCCAAACCCCGTCTGCTTTTGCTCGATGAACCCACTGCTAGCCTCGATCCAGCCACCACCGAGCAGGTAATCGGCCTCATCGAAGGGCTCAAGTCCGAGGGCATGGCCATGCTGGCCATTTTCCACCACCCCGAAACCACCAGCCGGCTGGCTGATCAGGTCGTTGAGCTGGCACCGCCGCCCGCCGTCGAGGAACTTCTCAAGGAAATCGCATGAGCAAACTTTATCTCACCGGTGCACGCGTGGTGCTGCCAAACGACGTGCTCGATGACGCCACCGTGCTGATCGAGGACGGTTTCATTGCGGCCATCAACCCCGAATCGGGCGCCGACGCGCAAGCCATCGACCTTCACGGCAAGACGCTGATCCCCGGCATGATCGACCTGCACTGCGACGCGCTGGAGAAGGAGGTCGAACCGCGCCCCAACGTGCACTTCCCGCTCGATTTCGCCTGTGCGCAGGCCGACAAGCGCAATGCCACCGCCGGTGTCACCACGGTGTTCCACGCGCTGTCCTTCGCCAACGAGGAACTCGGCGTGCGCAACAATGCCTTCGCGGCCTCCGTTGCTCGCGCGGTGCATGCCTGGAACCCGCACGGCCTGGTCGACAACCGCGTGCATTGCCGCTACGAGGTCACCGATCCGACGGCCCCCGAGATTCTGCTCGAACTGATAGCTGCCGACGAAATGCATCTGCTCTCGGTTATGGATCATTCGCCGGGCCAGGGGCAGTTCAAGGACATCGCCGCCTTCCGCGATTACTTGGCTCGCACGTATAAGAAGTCGGAAGCCGAACTGGACAGCCTAGTGGAGAACAAGCTTGCCCAGGCCGAAGGCGCCATGGCCCGTATCCGGCGGCTGATCGATGCCGCAAAGACAAAGGGCATCCGCATCTCCTCCCACGATGACGACACACCAGAGAAAGTCGAGACGCTGCACGGTCTCGGGGTCGGCATCTCGGAATTCCCCATCAACTTGGAGTCCGCCCGTGCCGCCCGCGAGCGGGGCATGAGCACCGTCTTCGGCGCACCCAACATCCTGCGCGGAAAGAGCCAGTCCGGCGCGGTCCGGGCGTTGGATGCGGTGCTCGCGGGCGCCGCCGACTGCCTGTGCGCCGACTATCACCCAGCGACGTTGATCGTGGCGGTTTTCCGCCTGCCGGAGTTGGCCGGTATCAGTCTTGCCGACGCCGTGCGTCTTGTTAGTGCTAATCCGGCACGAGCGGCAGGCCTCGCCGACCGAGGCGAGATTGTTGTCGGCAAGCGCGCCGATTTGGTCGCCGTCGCCCACATCAACGGACTGGCCCAGGCGAGCAGCGTCTTCTCGGCGGGCAAGCCGGTATTCGAGGCGCGGTTCGACCATGGCTGAGGGCAAGCTGTTCTACGTCATCGGTCCATCCGGCAGCGGCAAGGACAGCCTGATGCGGTACGGACGGGAACGTCTTGCGTCGGACCCGGGAGTGGTCTTTGCCCACCGTTACATCACGCGCCCCGTCGAGCTCAATGGAGAAAACCACGTTGCACTGACCGAGGCCGAATTCGATGCCCGCTTGGCGGCTGGCCTTTTCGTCATGCAATGGGGCAGCCACGGATTGCGCTACGGTATTGGCCGCGAGATCAATCTCTGGCTGGCCAAGGGCTGCAACGTGGTCATGAACGGATCCAGGGAATATCTACCGGAAGCCCGCCGACTCTATCCCGCATTGACGGCGATTTTGGTCACCGTATCCCCTGAGGTTCTGGCAGAAAGGTTGCGTGCCCGAGGCCGGGAAACGGAAGAGCAAATATCACAACGAATCTTGCGCGCCAGACAGTTCATGCGCCCCGAGGGGCGCCTTGAAATCATCCAGAATGACGCCGATCTGGAAGTTGCGGGCGAACGCCTAATCCAATTGCTGGGTCTCCACGCCATGCCATCGCGTGCGTTTGCCTGAAATGCGCATCACCTTTCTCGGTACGGGTGACGCAGGCGGCGTGCCGCTCTATGGTTGCGATTGCCCGGCCTGCACGCGGGCAAGGGCGGTGGCCGACTTCCGGCGCCGCCCATGCACGGCCTTGGTGGAAGCAGGCGATACGCGCATTCTGCTCGATGCGGGCTTGACCGATTTCACCGAACGGTTCCCGCCCGGCAGCCTGACGGCCATCGTGCTGACGCATTTCCATCCCGATCACGTGCAGGGGCTGTTTCATCTGAGATGGGGAATCGGTCCGTCAATTCCTGTTTTCGCCCCACCAGACACCGAAGGCTGCGCCGATCTTTACAAGAATCACGGTCTTCTGGAGTTCAGGAGGCTCGCCAAGTTTGAATCGATAGCTATCGGCGATTTGACACTTACCCCGTTACCGCTGATCCATTCCAAGCCAACCTTTGGCTACGTCATCGAAGATGGCCAGAGTCATCGATTCGCCTATCTGACGGATACCGTAGGCCTACCGCCACGAACGGAAGATTTTTTGATCGATCAGATGGTCGCCGACTTGGCGATCGACTGTACTTATCCACCAAGCGCCGAACCCGGCAACCACAACGACCTGACGCAGGCCTTGTCGGTCATCGAACGTATCAAGCCAGAACGCGCCTATCTGACGCATGTCGGGCACGGGATGGATGCCTGGCTGGAAAAAAACGAATCATGCCTACCGGCACAAGTATCAATCGCCCGGGACAATTGGATAGTACAAGGCGGGCATCGCCATGGCTCTGATCGGTAACTTTCGCGGCTGTGCATGACCATCGGAGTTCCCGCCATGCAACAACATGACCAACGGATAGGTTTCATCGGCCTCGGGCGCATGGGCTTCCCGATGGCGCACAATCTTCTCAAGGCCGGATATACAGTAGTGGCCTACAACCGCAGCCGGGCCGCCATCGATCGCCTGGCTGCCCTCGGAGCAATCGCGGCGGAGAGTCCGGCAGCAACGGCCCAGGCAACCGACGTGTTGGTGTCTTGCGTAATGACACCGGCCGATGTCGAGCAGATTTATCTGGGGCCCGCGGGGATTCTGGCGGGCGGGGAATCCGGTTTGACCTGTATCGACGCCAGTACCACGCATCCGACAGTCAGTCGAAAAATCGCGGCTGCCCTGGCAGCGAAAGGCATCGCCTTCCTCGATGCTCCAATCAGCGGCGGTCCGCGCGGTGCGGAAATGGGCACCCTGGCAGTCATGGTCGGCGGCGAGGCGGATGTATTGGAGCGGGCAAGACCCGTCTTGCAGGTCTTCGGGAACAATATCTTCCACATGGGGCCGGTTGGGGCAGGCAACGCAACCAAGCTGTGCAACCAAATCCTGACCGGTTCTGCCCATGTACTCGTAGCCGAAGCCATGGTGATGGGCACTCGACTTGGGCTCGATCCGCAGAAACTGTTCGAGGTCCTTCAAGTGAGTTCCGGACAATGCCGCGCGCTTGACCGTGCCGTTCCGGAAGCAATCCTGCCGCGCAACTTCGCAGCGGCATTTACCGTCGACGGCATTATCAAGGATCTCGATTGTGCCTTGCAGATGGCTGGAGAAAATGGCGTTCGTTTGCTGTTGCCAGCAGTTGCCCGACAGATTTATCAGGAGGCATCCAGTCTCGGTCACGGTGGCGAACATCTCGCCGCGGTCATCCGGGCCATGGAAACAATCGCCGGAGTCATAGTTGGCAGTGAAGGAACCACCGAGGTCGGTAGACTGCCACATTGCTGACATTTAACCAAAGACACTCTACGGTCTGCTAAGGCCGAAAAACGGCCTTACAGCTGTAGCCGATTGACCTTCCGCTTTGGGCTGCGGATTCAACCGGTGGATGCAACGGCCTGGTAAAACTGTTGTGCGGGTGTTTCGTAGTTTAGGGTTTTCCTGGGACGCTCGTTCAATCGTCGTGCAATTGCATTGAGCTTAGCCTGTG
>Ga0114986_1000438_pt1 | contig 11684 bp, 9 predicted proteins | sample Shrwel1BS1Day17_FD_96988 | JGI IMG/M metagenome (GOLD analysis project Ga0114986, IMG submission 96988) | Subsurface microbial communities from deep shales in Ohio, USA - Utica-3 well 1 S-1-Day17 | ecosystem: Environmental > Aquatic > Deep subsurface > Shale gas/oil reservoir > Produced... | reverse complement strand
GGTGATCGCCGCCGCGCAAGCATAGGAGCCCGCCTCGATCCGGTCGGGCATCACGCGATAGGTCGCGCCGTGCAGACGCTTCACACCGTGGATGGTGAGGTTCGACGTGCCGATCCCCTCGATCTCCGCCCCCATCGCCACCAGCATGTTGCACAGGTCGACGATTTCCGGCTCGCGCGCGGCGTTGAACAGTCGGCTGGTGCCGTTCGCCAGCACCGCGGCCATCAGCGCGTTCTCGGTCGCGCCGACTGACACCACGGGGAAGTCGAAGTCCCCGCCCGGCATCCCGCCATCGGGCTGATAGGCCTTCACGTAGCCCGCAGCGAGTTCGATCCTGGCGCCGAAGGCTTCCAGCGCCTTGAGGTGCAGATCGATCGGGCGGTTGCCGATCGCACAGCCGCCGGGCATCGACACCGTCGCCTCGCCCGCTCGGGCCAGCATCGGGCCAAGCACGAGGATCGAGGCGCGCATCTTGCGCACCAGATCATAGGGCGCGACGGTGGAGGTGATGCGGGTCGCCTCCATGCTCATCACCCGGCCGAAATCCTCGGGCCGCGTGCCCTGGATGACCGTCGTCACGCCGAACTGGTTCATCAGGTGCTGGAACCCGTCGATATCCGCAAGCCGCGGCAGGTTGCGCAGCGTCAGCGGTTCCTCGGTCAGCAGAGCGCAGGGAATGAGCGTCAACGCCGCATTCTTCGCGCCGGAAATGGGGATCGTGCCCTGGAGGCGGTTACCGCCCTTGATGATCAGCTTGTCCATTGCGCCAGCCTTAGCGAAAAGTGCATGCTGCGCAACGCTCCCGCATCACCGCACGCGCCCTATCCGAACAATCATTGACCTGCGTTATGGCACAAGGCACGGGGACGCGAGACGCGAGGCGACCGTAAAGCAAGCAACGAGGGAAGTGAATGTCTCCCAAGCCGATCCGTAAAGCCGTGTTCCCCGTTGCCGGGCTCGGCACGCGTTTCCTGCCGGCGACCAAGGTGGTCCCCAAGGAACTGCTGCCGGTGGTGGACCGCCCGCTGATCCAGTACGCCGTGGACGAGGCGCGCGAGGCGGGGATCGAGCAGATGATCTTCGTGACGGGCCGCGGCAAGACCGGCATCGTCGAACATTTCGACATCGCCTTCGAACTCGAACAGACCATGACCGAGCGGGGCAAGGACCTGTCGGTGCTCGATTGCGCGCGCGCGACGCCCGGCGATGTGATCGCGGTGCGCCAGCAGGTGCCGCTGGGCCTTGGCCATGCGATCTGGTGCGCCCGTGCGATCGTGGGGGACGAACCCTTCGCAATCTTCCTGCCCGATGAACTGATGGTCGCGAAGGAAGGCGGCACGGGCTGCATGAAGCAGATGGTGGAGGCCTATAACGACGTCGGCGGCAATCTGATCTCGGTGCTGGAAGTGCCGATGGAGCAGGTGTCCAGCTACGGCGTGATTGCGCCGGGCGAAAGCCGGGGCGCGCTGACCGAGGTGAAGGGGCTGGTCGAAAAGCCGAAGCAGGCAGACGCCCCGTCCAACAAGATCGTCTCGGGCCGCTACATCCTCCAGCCGGAGGTGATGCGGGTGCTGGAGAATCAGGGCAAGGGCGCTGGCGGCGAAATCCAGCTGACCGACGCGATGGCGAAGATGATCGGCCAACAACCGTTCCACGCCGTGACCTTCGACGGCAACCGCTACGACTGCGGCAGCAAGGTCGGCTTCGTGGAGGCGACGCTGGCGATTGCCCTGTCGCGCCCCGACATGGGCGCCGAAGTGCGCGCGATTGCGCTGGATCTGCTGAAGTAGAATTCAGGAAATCCGTTCGCCCCGAGCCTGTCGAAGGGCCGTTCTTCTCTTCGCAGGTGCAGAGAAAAAAGGCGGTGCTTCGACAAGCTCAGCACGAACGGGTTTGAGCCTTACTCCGCCGCTTCGCCCGCGGGCGTGCCGCCCGCGTCATTGTCGCGGGTGATCGCCTTGGGCTTGGCGGGGGCAGGTTTGGCGGGCGCGGGCTTTTCGGCCTCCGCATCCGCCGCGGCCTTGACCAGCCCGCCGAGCGAGGAGCCGTCCAGCCCCAGCTCCTTCATCAGCCCGTCGAGCACCGGTGCCTGCGCGCGGTAGGCAAGCGCGGCTGACACGGCATCGCTGGCAAGATTACCCGAACCCGCGCCGCCGCCGTTCCCGCCGCCACTGCCGTCATTGGCCGCGCGCCCGCCATTGGTGAGGCCATCGACCTGCACGATCTTGATCGAATCGATCGCCTCCATCGGCTTGGCGCTTTCACGGATGACTTCCGGCAGCACCTTCAGCAGCGCCATCTTGGTCTGGAGGCTGATCTGGTCGCTCGACAGGATATTCGCCGCCTCGTTGATCGCGCGCTGACCGGCGGCCTCGACTTCGAAGCGCACCGCCGCCGCTTCGGCGCGGAGCTTTTCGGCCTCGGCCTCGCCCTGGGCTTCGAGGCGCAGGGCCTCGGCGCGGTTGGTGGCGGCGTCCTTTTCCGCTTCGGCCTGCACCTTGACCCCGATGGCGTCACGTTCGGCCTGCTTGGCGGCTTCGATCAGTTCGATGGTCTTCTGACGTTCGGCGATTTCACGCTCGCGGGCGGTGGCGACGCGTTCCTCGGCCTCGACCGCCTTGGCGCGGGCTTCATCGGCCTCGGCCTTGGCCTGGCTTTCCTCGCGCGACTTGTTCTGGACCGCGATCTGCTGTTCCTGCCGGGCGATTTCGAGCGCGCGCTGCTGGATGATGCGCGCTTCTTCCACGAGACGGTCAGCCTCGATCTGCTGGGCATCGACCTGCTTCTTGGCCTCGATCCGCGCCGCTTCCGCCTCGCGGTTGCGCTCGGCCTGCTCGCGGGCGATTTCCGCCGCCTGCGCCGCGCGCCGCACCTCGACCTCGCGCTCCTGCTCAAGGCGCGCATATTCCTGATCGCGGCTGATTTCGAAGCTGCGCTTGTCGGCTTCGAGGTTCTTGGTCTCGATCTGGACGCGGGTGTCCTGCTCGATATCGTTGCGCAGCTTCTTGCGCGCCTCGATCTGCTCGGTCAGCTTGGTGAGACCTTCGGCGTCGAAGGCGTTGTTGGCGTTGAAGTGCTCGATGCTGGTCTGGTCGAGGCCGGTGAGCGAGACCGACTCCAGCTCCAGACCGTTCATGGCGAGGTCGTTGGAGGAGACCTGCTGCACTTTCTGCACGAAGTCGGCGCGCTGTTCGTGCAGCTCGTTCATCGTCATCCCCGCAGCCACCGAACGCAGCGCGTCGACGAACTTGCCCTCGACAAGGTCCTTGAGCAGTTCCGGCTGCATGGTGCGCTGGCCCAGTGTCTGCGCGGCCATGGCAATCGCGGTCGCATCGGGGCGGACGCGGACGTAGAATTCCGCCTTCACGTCGATGCGCAGCCGATCAAGCGTGATCAGCGCCTCGGCATCGCGGCGCACCACGCTGAGGACGAGGGTGTTCATGTTGACCGGCATCGCTTCGTGGAACACCGGAAAGACCAGCGCGCCGCCGTTCATCACCACCTTCTCGCCGCCGAAGCCGGTGCGAACGAAGGCGGTTTCCTTGGTCGCGCGGCGGTAGAGGCGGATCAGGAAGACGAAGAAGATGACGAAAAACAGCACGGCGCTCACGCCGACCACGCCGTAGGTGATGAGGCCTCCGGTGGAGGTGGCAAGATCACCGGTTGTGGTTACGTCCCCGGTGGTCGTGGTCAAAGACATCTGCGTTCCCCTTTAACTGTCCAGCCCGAGCAGCGGGCTTTCGTAGCGCACGCCGTAGAAGGTCTGTCCTTCGCGGCGCACCAGCAGGACGGTGTCACCCGTCCGCAATTCGGTTGTGGCGTCATGGGGTTCGACCATGACGAAATGGGCCTGCCCGTGCACGTCGATCACCTTGGCGCGGGCGGGCGAGCCCGCGCGGGCGGTGCCGATCTGGATTTCGGCATCGCGCCGCACCAGATCGTCGAGCGCGATGGCGGTGGTCTCGTCTTTGGGCATCACCGCGCCGAGCGGCCGCACGGCAAGACTGTTGAGCGGCACCGCGGCCACCCCCGCCAGCAGCGCGGCCCATCCGGCAGAAAGCGGCGCACCGAACATGTCGGCAATCAGGCTCTGCCCGATCAGCCCGATCGAGCCGAAAGCGAGCAGCAGGCTGGCCAGCCAGATCAGAAAGGGCACCCGCCCGAGCCCGAGCAGCGTCGTCAGCGCCTCGCCAAAACCGCCGGCTTCGAGCCCGTCAGGCGAATCGAAATCGCCCGCGTCCTCGATCACGTCGCCAAGACCGGTGACCTGCAAAAGCGCGATCACCGCCAGCGCCACCAGCGCAAGCAGGAACGGCAGGTTGGAGGACGCAAGCAAGCTCATGCGACCAGCGCCCGGTGGATAAGGCGATGACGAAATCCCATGCCCGGAAAGCTAGGGCAAACAGGGACAAATCCCTAGCGGAATCGGACAGGCGATGTCCGATTTTGCCCGCCTTTTCAGGCCGGCGTTACCTTCAGCGGCAAGGTCTTCAATCCGCCCACGAAAGTGCTGCTGGCCCGCGCTGCGGCGCCCGCCAGCTCCACGGCGGCCACGCGGTCGAGGATCGCTTCGAACAGAATCTTCATCTCCAGCCGCGCCAGATGCAGCCCGAGGCACTGGTGCGCCCCGGCCCCGAACGCGAGGTGCCGGTTGGGGCTTCGCGCCGCATCGAACCGACGGGGCTCTGCGAATTGCGCGGGATCGTGGTTGGCCGCGACATAGTTGATCATCAGCCAGTCGCCCGCCTTGATCTGCTGCCCGCCGATCTCGCAATCCTCGGCGGCGGTGCGCATGAAGTGCTGCACGGGAGAGGTCCAGCGGATCGCCTCCTCGACAATGCCGGGGAGCAGCGAGCGATCGGCACGCACGCGGGCATATTGCTCGGGGTCGTTCGCCAGCGCCTGCATCGCGCCTGCCGTGCTGGCGCTGGTGGTGTCGTGCCCGGCGGTGGCGACGATGATGTAATAGCCCGCCATGTCGCGCGGCGGGAGCGGCTGGCCATCCACCGTGGCATTGGCGATGACGCTCGCGACATCATCGGTCGGGTTGCGGCGGCGATCTTCGGCCAGCGCGGCGAAATAATCCTCGAAAGTCTTCACCGCCCCGGCAACGATCTGCACCACCTGTTCGGGCGTCATCTGGTCCATGCCGGTGCCTGAAAGGTCCTTGTCCTGCCCACCGAACAATTGCTGGGTGAGCATCTGCATCCGGAACTCGTCCTCGGGCGGCACGCCGAGAATCTGCATCACCACGCGCAAGGGATAGGGGCCGGAGACTTCCTTGACGAAATCGACCTCGCCCCCCTGTTCCAGCATCCTGTCGACCGTGCGGGCGGCGAGCGCGCGCAATTCATCCTCCAGCTTGCCGAGGTTGCGCGGCATGAACCATTCCTGGGTCAGCTTGCGATACTTCGGATGGATCGGCGCGTCGAAAACCACCAGCGAATCGACCAGCATGTTCGATCCCGTCGCCGCACGGCTGAATTCGATCGCCTGGTTGAAGCTGAACACCACAGGGCGCGGATTGTTGAGGAAGGCGGCGTTGTCCTTCGAAATCCGCATCACGTCGTCATAACGGGTGACGAGCCAGAAGGGCTCGAACAGCCCCGGCGTGTCGGGCTGGACCTTGGCCACCGGCGTTTCGGCGCGGATCGCGTCGAAGGTGTCGAGCAGCCCGTCCCACTGTGCATAGGCGTGCGGATCGATCACCCGGCGGGCAATATCGCCGGGCAGCACCGCCTCGCCGCTCATGCCGCAGCAGCCTTCGCCGCATATTCATCCCGCAGCTCGCGCTTGTAGAGCTTGCCGTTGGCCTCGCGCGGCAGATCGGGGCGGAAATCGAACAGCTTGGGCATTTTCACCTTGGAGAGGCTCGGCGCGAGGAATTCGCGCAGCTCTGCCTCCAGCGCCGCGCCCCCGTCCTTCAGGGCATCCGCCATGTCGCGCGGCTGCACCACGGCGACGACCTTCTCCCCCAGATCGGGGCAGGGCGCGCCAATTACCGCCGCGTCCATCACCTTGGGGTGGGTGACAAGCAGGTTCTCGATCTCCTGCGGGTAGATGTTCACGCCCCCGCTGATGATCATGTGGCTCTTGCGGTCGGTCAGGAACAGAAAGCCGTCCTTGTCGAGGTGCCCGATGTCGCCCAGCGTCATCCAGCCCTTGGGATGCATGGCCTCGCGGGTCTTGTCGGGATCGTTGTGATAGGAGGGGAGGTTGTCGTTCTCGAAGAAGATCAGGCCATCCTGATCCGGCCCCAGCTCCTCGCCTTCCGGCCCGCAGACATGGACCTTGCCATGCACCGCCACGCCGACCGTGCCGGGCTTCATCAGCCAGTGTTCCGATTTCACCAGCGTCATCCCGATCATCTCGGAACCGGCGTAGTATTCATTCACGATCGGCCCCCACCAGTCGATCATCTCGCGCTTTATCGGCACCGGACAGGGCGCGGCGGCGTGGATCGCGCGCTTGTGGCTGGACAGGTCGTATTTGGTGCGCACCGCGGGGTCGAGGCGCAGGAACCGCACGAAGTGGGTCGGCACCCACTGGCTGTCGGTGACCTTGTAGGTCTCGATCGCCTTCAAGGCCTCTTCGGGGTCGAACTTCTCCATCATCACCACCGTCCCGCCGAGCCGGTGGACGACCGAACACCAGCCGATCGGCGCGGCGTGATAAAGCGGCGCGGGGGAGAGATAGACCATGCTGCCATCGGCGGGCATGCCCATCCCCATCGTCGCGAGGCCGAGCAGCGGGACCGGCGCGGCGGGATCGGGATCTTCGGGCGGCGCGGGGCGGATGCCCTTGGGGCGGCCGGTGGTGCCCGATGAATAGAGCATCAGCATCCCGGCGCTTTGGTCCGGGATCGGCGTTGCGGGCTGGGCGGCGAGGGCGGCGGCGAAGTCCTCCGCATCGCCTGAATCCATCACCAGCACTTGCAGCCCCGGACACTCGGCACGGATGTCGCCGAGGATTCCGCTGAAATAGCCGCTGGTAATCAGCAGCTTCGCCTGTGCGTCGCGGATGATGTAGGCGGCCTCGGGCGCGGTCAGGCGCGAGGAGATCGGCACCAGCATCGTGCCCGCGCGCTGGGACCCCCAGATCAGGGTGAAATATTCGATGCGGTTTTCCAGCAGCACCGCGAAGGCATCGCCCGCGCCGATGCCGTGGGCGCGAAGCAGATGGGCGAAGCGGTTCGATTCCGCCTCCATTGCGCCATAGGTGATCTGCTTGCCGGATCCGGTCATGATCACGGCAGGATGATCCGGGCGGGCCGCGGCGTGCGCGATCGGGTGCATCGACATTTCCTCTCTCCCATCGGCAGCGCCTGAACGAGACGCGCCGGCGTTCTTCTCTCCGAAGAAAATCTAGCGGGAGCGGGAACGCCCGCAAGGGAAAAGAGTATCTGAAGTGCTACCGAAAATGCGCCTTCGGTCAGCGGACAAGAAAAAAGGCGGCGGGATAACCCGCCGCCCATGTTCGGACACCCTCTCCAATGTCCGGCCCGTTTACACGGGCAATCTCGTGAAGCTTACTCGCTGCCCGTTATTCGCCACCTTGGCCGGTCAGGCGAGCATCGCGGGCGTAGGCCAGCTGTGCTTCGCTCTCCACCATATACGGAATCGGATTGACTGCAAGCCCATCCACGCGGACTTCGTAATGAAGGTGCGGGCCGGTCGAACGGCCGGTCGAACCGACGTAGCCGATCAGGTCGCCCTTCTTCACGTTGTCACCCGCGGCAACCGCGAGGCGCGAGAGGTGGGCGTAGCGCGTTTCCATCGAAGCGCCGTGGTTGATGCTGATGTAGAGCCCGTAGCTCGAATACCAGTCCGCGCGGCCGACGATGCCATCGGCAGTGGCGTAGACCGGAGTGCCGGTCGGCGCGGCGAGATCGATCCCGGCGTGCTGGCGGCGGCCGCCGAGCACCGGGTGGGTGCGCATCCCGAAACCGCTGGTCAGCGACGCGCCTTCGAGCGGCATGCGCGAGGGCACCGAGATGCCGCGGGTGGGGACAGGCGAAGAATAGGCGGGGGCGGCTTCGACAGCGCCGACGCTCGGCGTGGTGCGCTCGATGGCGGTCCAGCTGGCGAACAGCGACTTGAAGCGGGTGTCGCCGTTTTCGACCACTGTGCCTTCCGCATCACGCAGCGGCTGGACAACGTCCGCGCTGGTGGTGGTCGTGGTGGCAGCGGAATTGGCGGTGTTGGCGAGGGCCGGCGCGGCGGCGGAAACCAGAATCGCGGAGCAGGCGGTTGCAGCCAGCTTCAGCAGTCGGCGGAAGGCAGAATTCATATTTAGACCCGGTCCCGATTGCGACCCGCCTTGTCTGGCGACCCGTAGGAATATTCCGGCACGTCTGATGCGCGCCTTTCGCTGGAGCTTGGTTATCCGGACGAGTCGTTAATGTGCAATCGTCGCGTAGAAACCACGCGACAAACCGGCTGCAAGACGCGCCGAGTCGTTGAACGGTGCCTTAACCTGCCCTCGGAAATGACATTTTACGAGGTCTTGCCAGTAGGATTCGGGCTCCCGCTGCGCCGTTTCGGCACACCGAAAAAAGTGCTTGGTGCCAGCGGCGACATGGCGGATTTCGTCGTCAAGTATCCTTGCAAGAATTCTTGCGCCGTTCGCGTCGCCTGCTGCCCGCACCCGCTCCAGGGTGGCCGGCGTTACGTCTAGCCCGCGCGCTTCCAGCACCATCGGCACCACCGCCAGCCGCGCGGCGACATCGTGACGGGTGGCGTGGGCGGCTTCCCACAATCCGGCATGGGCAGGCAGCGCGCCGTAATGGCTGCCGAGGCTCTGGAGCTTTCTCGCCAGCAGGGCGAAGTGCATCGCCTCGTCCGCGGCGACGGCGAGGAAATCGCTGACGAAATCCTCGCCCATCTCTCCGCCGAATCGCCCGGCCATGTCGAGCGCGAGGTCGATGGCGACGAATTCGATGTGGGCGAGCGAATGCCACAGCGCGATTCGCCCGCGCTCGCTGCCGCCTTTCCCGCGCTTGGGCATCTGATTCGGCGCGAGCAGTTCGGGCGAATCCGGCCAGGCGGGCTGGTCGGGCATCGCCACGTCAAATTCCCACGCCAGCGCCCCGCGCCGCCAGCTGCGCGCCACTTCGCGGGTGGCAAAGCACTTGGCACGCGGGTCTGCGGTAAGCAGAGCCGCGCGGATGGCGCGGGCGACGGTGGTCACGGGATTAAAGCGCCTTTGCCGCCGCCAGCACTTCCTCGGCGTGGCCGGCGACCTTCACCTTGTCCCAGATGCGCGCGATCTTGCCGTCGGTGCCGATCAGATAGGTGGCGCGCACCATGCCCATGTAGGTCTTGCCGTACATCTGCTTTTCCGCCCAGACGCCGAGCGCGTCGGACAGGCCGCCCTCTTCCGGGTCAGTCGCCAGCGGCGCGGTGAGGCCGTGCTTGGCGATGAACTTGGCGTGCTTCTTGGCCGGGTCCTTGGAGACGCCGAGCAGCTTGGTGCCCGCCGCCTCGAACTGGTCCTTCAGCGCGGAGAAATCCTTGTTCTCGGTGGTGCAGCCCGGGGTGTCGTCCTTGGGGTAGAAGAAGATCACCAGCTTGGAACCGGCGAAGTCGGACGGCTTCACGCTGCCGCCTTCGGGGGTTTCCATGGCGATATCGGGGATGGCGTCGCCGACGCCGGGGAAAGTGGTCATGCGGGGTTCTCCTGTTCGGTTTCGAGAATGTCTGTCCCGAAGATTTGTTTCCACACGCCGGCAACCCTGAGCCGCGCGGCGGCGAAGGCCTGCCCAAGCGCGTCGTAGGAATCGAAGCCGCAGGCCCGCGCCAATGCCCTTGCGCCACTCGGCGGGGGTTCGCGCCCGTCCGGAGCGAGCAAGCGTCCGGCCACCAACATACGGCTCATCAGGGCGTGGGGCCCGGCCAGGTCTTCAGGCACCAGTCCTGCCGCCGCCAGCCCTGCGAGTGCCTGTTCAAGATCAGGGGACAGCGCGTCCGGCGCGGCTTCGGCTAGCGGGCGGCCATCGGCGGTCTCGCCCCGCAGCTGGAGGTAGTGCACCAGAAACTCGATATCGACGAGGCCCCCGCGCGCCAGCTTGGCATCGACCGGACCGGCCTGTGGTTTGTGCTTCGCCATCTCCGCGCGCATCCCCAGCACCGCCTCGCGCAGCGCCGCCTTGTCGCGGCGGGCATGGAGCACCGCGGCGAGCACGGCTTCCAGTTCGGCGCGGGCTTCGGGCGATCCATGGAGCACCCGCGCGCGGGCCAGCGCCATATGCTCCCACGTCCACGCCGCCTCGCGCTGGTACTTGCCGAAAGCCTCGCACGATACCGCCAGCGGCCCCTGATTGCCCTGCGGCCTGAGGCGCGTGTCCACCTCGTAGAGCGCCCCCTGCGCGGTCGGCACCGACAGCGCGGCGCTGACCCGGCTGGCGAGGCGGTTGTAGTAGATCGTCCCGCCCAGTGGCCGCGCGCCATCCGATTGCGCGGCGAAATCGCCGGTGAACAGGTAGACGATATCGAGATCGCTGGCATGGGTCAGCGCCCCGCCGCCCAGCCGCCCGAGACCGAGGATCAGCAACTCGCTCCCCGCGATTCGCCCGTGCTTTGCGGCGAATTCCGCCACCGTCGCCTCGGTCGCCAGTGCGAGCGCGGCTTCCGCCGTGCGTGACAGGGCGCGGGCGATGGCGAGCGGATCGGCCAGCCCTTCGATCAGCTGAATGCCGAGCGCGAAGCGGATTTCGCCGGTGACGATGCGGATCGCATCGAGCAGCGCCTCGTAATCCTCGCGCGCCGCCGCCCCGCGCATCCGCGCCATGATCGCGGGGATATCGCCCGGCAGATCGAGCGCGTCCTTGTCGACCAGCGTGTCGAGCAGTTCGGGCTTGCGCGCCAGCTCGTCCGACAGCACCGGCGCGAGGGTGAGCGCGGCGACCAGCCGTTCGATCAGGTCGGGCCGCGCGTCGAGCAGGCGGAAGGTGGTGATCGCGCTGGGGACGCTCTCGATGATGCGTTCCCAGCGGGTGATCGCGCGCATCGGATCGTCGCTGCGGGCGATCGCTTCCAGCAGGGCCGGAGCGAGCCGGTCCCACGCCTCCACCGCCTGGGGGGAGCGGATCGCCGCGTGCCGCCCGTCGCGCCAGGTCTCGATCCGTTCGGCGAGGGTGTCGGGTTCGGGAAAGCCCCATTGCCCCAGCTGGTGCACCATCGCGCTGACCGGCATGGCGACAGGGGCGGGGGCCGGATCGGACTGGCCGATCAGTTCTTCATAGATGCGGCCCGTGCGCTCGGTCAGTTCGGTGAGTTCGGCGACCAGCGCCGCGCCATCCGCCAGCCCGTCAAGCCGGGCGACATTGTCGAGCGCCACGCCTTCGGGCAGTGCGTGGGTCTGGCGGTCGGCCACCATCTGCAGGCGGTGTTCGATCTGCCGCAGCCGGTCATAGGCCTCGCCAAGGACCAGCGCGTTGTCCGCCGTGATCCACCCCGCCGCCGCCAGCGCATCGAGCGCGTGCCGCGTGCCGCGCACCCTGAGCGATGCATCGCGCCCGCCGTGGATCAGCTGGTGGGTCTGGGCGTAGAATTCGATCTCGCGGATGCCGCCGCGCCCGCGTTTCACATCGAAGCCGGGCCCGGGGGCGGGCGAGCTCAACTATTCCTCCGACATCGACCCGATCCTGCTGTTCGACCGTGATCGCCTGCCGCGCCGCACATCGG
>Ga0114986_1000437_pt1 | contig 11709 bp, 14 predicted proteins | sample Shrwel1BS1Day17_FD_96988 | JGI IMG/M metagenome (GOLD analysis project Ga0114986, IMG submission 96988) | Subsurface microbial communities from deep shales in Ohio, USA - Utica-3 well 1 S-1-Day17 | ecosystem: Environmental > Aquatic > Deep subsurface > Shale gas/oil reservoir > Produced... | reverse complement strand
GGCCTTTATCAGTTCACGATCATTCGTGAGGCCCGGCATCCACTGGCGAAGATCCTCCAGGCGTAACCAGATTCGGCCACGCCTATCCTCAGCGAGCTTGATGGACTTGTGTGCGTGGCGCTCAGTCCAGGTTTTGACGATGGCGATCCGAGGCGCAGTGGGCATCGCGTCATTGTCGGGCACTGGCGGCCCGACCGCAGCGGGGTCATATCACCGCGGCTTCTTCCGGCATCGTGGATTTGACATCGACTGGAGCATGCGTGGACAGCAGGCCCATACATGGAGGCTTCCAGCCTTGGCCACAGGTCCATCTCGCTGATCAAGCAGGCAAACTGAAGTACATCATCGGCCGCGCAGGCTCTATGCATGCAAAAGGGGCCCTCGGCCCCTTTTTCCACAGCTTCAAGCCGCCGACCTGCATGCGCCTCGCGATCACTTCACACCATAGAGCCGCTTGGGGGCTTCAGCGCTGACATCCGGGCGTTTGTCCTTGGGGCCGTTGAGCCAGTCGTAGACAGGCGGCAGCGTGGGCTTGGCGACTGCCTGACGCACCAGAGCAGGACGGGGGGCTTTCTTTCCCTTCGCGGTCGGCGCCTCCACCGTCTTGGCGGCTTCCGGATTCACGTTGCTCACCAGGCCAAGGCTTTGCATCCGGATCTGGGTCATCGGCTCCTGCAGGGCCACCATGGCAGAAACGCGCTCGGTGTCTGTGGGGTGGGTGTCCAGGAAACCCTTCTGCGAGGGCGAGCCCAGCGCAGCCATCTTCTCCCACAGCGTGACGGCCGCCTTGGGGTCGTAACCGGCAGCAGCAGCCAGCTCGATGCCGAAGCGATCCGCTTCGCTCTCGGCCGTGCGGCTGTTGGGTGCAACGATGAAGCCCATGGCGCCCAGGGCAGCAGCATCCTGGCCGACGGGTACTCCACCCTGGCCCAGCAGCGCGCCGCCGATGGAGGCCAGCACGCCAGCACCGGTGCGCGTGGTCTTCTTCTCCAGGCCGTGCTTGGCCAGGGCGTGGCCGATCTCGTGGCCCATGATCTGCGCGATCTCATCATCGGTCAGCGGCACATTGATGATGCCGGTGAAGATGCCCATCTTGCCCCCGGGCATGGCAAAGGCGTTGATGTCCTTGCCGTTGATCACGATGACCTCCCAATCCCACGCTGCGGCATCGGGGCGGTACTTCACGGCCTGCTCGATGAGGCGGTTGGTGATGCCCTCCACGCGGGCCTTGACCGGGCCGGAGGTGATCAGCATTCGCTGGGCAGCGAACTGCGCCTTCATGTTGGCATAGCCCTGGGCGGTCTCGGCAATGAGGGTCTCCTCGCTGCCGATGGTGACCTGGGTGCGGCCGGTGATCTGGTTGGTGGCGCAGCCGGTGAGCAGCGTCATGGTGGCCAGGAGGAATCCGAGGAAGGCAGTCTTGATCATGCTGAAGCAGGTCCCTGATGTGGTCTTGAAGTAGGAGACATCGACATTTGTGCGGGTGTCTGGAGAAAACATAACGAATACGATGATCAACACCAAACCGGCACCCTAACCTAGCCTTGATTCGTCCCCTTCTTAGGGGATGGATGTCGAATTGAGGACAATGCGGGCCACCTCAACCAGCCACCGCTCCAAGGATTGCTCTTGTCCAGCCCACCACACTCGGGAGCCCCATGTTCAAGAAACCCTGGTACCGGATCGCTCTGAACGTCAGCCTCAACGAACTTGGGATCCCCACGATCAGGCTCAATCCTGCGTTTCGCGATGAGGTGATCGAACTGGCCGTAGTGCACACACTGACCCCTCATGAGGGTGCGCTGCTGGTTTACTCACGGGTCTCCGCCCAGATGAACAGCCTGGTTCGCCTCAGTGCTCTGGAGACCATCCGGCAGTGGCGCGTGGGCCCTGATGTGCGCGAGGAGGTCTATCAGCGGATCTTTGCAGAGGCACACCGCGGTCAAAACGCCTTCGTCACCACGAATCTGCCCCTTCGGGATTGATAGTTTTGCAAGGGAGCTTTGACGGATGTCAATATCTCTGACTTCATACCCGGACTAACATGAAGTCATGACCAATTTTGCAGACAGCTTCAAAAAAGAGATCGCCCGCATTGCCCGAAAGGAGCTCAAGGCTGAGCTCGACGGGCTTCGCAAGCTGGCCAGCGCTCAGCGCGCAGAGATCTCTGCGCTCAGGAAACAGGTCAAGGAGCTTCAGATCGGGGCTGGCCGCATGGCCAAGAGCATTGCCAGCGGACGCTCGATCGCCGGCGGCAAGGCGGATGTCAGCAGTGCTGCTGCACCCAAGCTTCGTCCTGGACCGAAGTCGGTTTTCACGGCCGAGCGCCTGCGTGAGCAGCGCCACCGCCTGGGCCTCACCCAGGAGCACGCAGCACAGCTCCTCAATGTCTCAGCGCTGTCACTGTGGAAGTGGGAGAGTGGCAAGGCAGCCCCCCGAGCCTCCAAGATGCCCAGCATCATGAAGTTCATGACCATGGGCAAGCGAGAGGCCAATGCTCAGCTGGCCGCTCTGGCGGGGGCTTGATGTTCGACCGGTAGCGCCGGCCAGTCCTCAGGGTCTGCGGCCCGGCCTGGCAGCCACAGCAGCAGACATCTTCTGCCCAGCCTGTTGGGCCTTGGAGTCTTCGTCACCCCCGTTGATGAGCTGACGCATCACCCTGGCAGCCATTTCCTCGCGGGCCCTCATTTCGTCTTCGGTGTAGATGTTGGGCATGCCACCCATGCCGGCCGCCTTCATCTGCTCCATGAAGCGGGCGAACATCGGGTCGCGCTTGGCGTTGGCTTCGCGCTCACCCTCGATCCAGCGATCGTAGAAGTTGGGCTCCATGCTGGTGGCCATGCCCCAGGCGCCACCAGCGCCCCACAAGCATTCACGCAGCACCTGGCCGAGCTTGGATCCGTTGTAGATCTCCGCCGGCACGCCGGTGTAGCGCAGGCCGGCATCACCTATCTCATACAGACCCATGGGCCCAGGCAGGGGGATGTGCTGCTTGCTGGCACCAGCCACGATCATCCACTTGTACCCCGGCGCCATGGGCAGCAGGTGGGTCTCCCGCATGAAGAGGTCCAGGGTGTCGTCCAGGGTGTAGCTCCTGTACTGGAGGTGCTCCAACACATGATCGATGGCACCCTCCCGGATGTGAGATGGATGGTGGAGCGAGTCCTTCGGGTCAACCAGGTTCTTCAGGTCCAGATAGACCTGGTTGTTGATCCTGGCCATGACCTGTACCTCGGGGATGACCCGCTTGGGCACCGAGACGACACCGACCACTGTCATCAGGTTGCCAGCAGCGATCCGGGTGAAGATGCGCCCCACCTCCACCTTGTGCAGGGGGTTGAACACGGGATATGAGGCTGGGTTTACGCCTGCAGCGAGCGCGCTGGCGCGGCCAGAGGCGTTTGCTTGCGTCGAGTGGGTGTTCATCTGTGACTCCAGAAGCCATTCCCGGGTGGAAAAGGCTGGTTGGCGGCACTCCGGTAACCGCGTTTTTGGTATCCTATACACACAGTCTACCGGACACCACACCACTCACCAACGAGCGCTCTTGCGCATGACCATGACCACTGAAACCCAAAAAACCCCCAATCAGATGAGCTTTGGCGAGCGCGCTGTCGATGCCATGTTCGTCTCCAACAATGCTGTGGCAGACATCAAGGCTCAGTTCGCCAGCCTGATCGATCACATGAAGACGGTGGAGAGCAGCTCCAGCAATCCCGAGGCGCGAAGCACCGCTGCCACGGCCATAGTGCAGATTCAGACCGCCCAGATGTGGGCGGTCAAGGCGATCACCTTCAACACCTGACGAAGCCCGGCTGCCGGGCTCTACTTGGCGATGTCGTTCATGAGGGCCTGCATCTGCCAACGGCGAAACGGCGCAGGCATTTCCAAGATGGCGCGGTAGACACTCTTACCCACATCGCAGGCCTCTGCCGGGCTCGCAGATACCGTGTCTTCCATGATCCTCAGGGCCTTCTCCAGGGGATACAGCGTTGCCATGCGGCGAACCAGCGCCTGGTCAAAGATCTTCTTGGCTGCGGCGTATTCATCCGGCTCGATATGCGGGGGCTTCGGATGGTCGTTGAGCACCGCGCTGGAGGCCCGCAGGTACATGTCCATCACCTTGGTGAACTCAGCATCCGGGCGGCTGGCCACATACTGACGTTCCAGGTAGGCCGACTCCTGGGAAGACAGCTCGCCGTTGATCAGCCGCTTGCACAGCTGAGGCGGGATGGACTGCATGAATGCATAGCTGTAGACCAGGAACGTCTCGATGTCCCTCTCTTCCAGGCGCGACATCCCCTCGATTTGAACGCGGGTGAAGGAGCTGCTCACGACGGCCATGACCCGCTCTTTGGGCACATTGGCCTGGACCATGGGCAGCGTGAGATTGACCAGGCGGGTGTAGAAGCCGTCGTTGAAGGTCATCGCCCGGATGTTCCTGCGCATGATCTCCATCTTGGGCTCACTCAGCCGCTGCCCAAAGATGTTGGTGATCATGGCGTCGAGCTGAGCGGGGTCGGTGACGCGGCGCTTCACGGTGGTCTCAAGACCCTTGCGGTATTCGGCCACGAAGCGAGGATCACTGGCATCACTCGGCCAGCCCCCCGATCCCCGCCGGGCGGGAGCCTCGATGCCCTCTTCTTGCAGGTGGCTTCGGCCCCCTTGAGCCTGAGCCGGCGTGGACCAGCTGATGGCAGCCGCTGCCAGCAGCGTGAGCATGCTCATTTGAGGGGTTCGGTTCGTGCGGATATGGGTCATGGCCTTCCAGAGATTCCTCGGGCGTTGATGTGCGCCGTCACCGATGTTGCCACCGGCGCACTCAGCCCGTGTTGCGGCGTGCAAACATACCGCTGTTCATGGCGAGTGCCTGAGCTGTCGGTCTTGCTGTCAACGCGATGAGCCGGGCAGCCAGCTCGACATGGGATTCATAGACCTGCAGGGAGGACTCGTCTGCAGCAGACTCCAGCAGTGCCTGTGCAGCATGGGCGCGGAAATCCTCCACCCCATACAGGCCGGCGCGCGCCATCGCCGATATCCACAGGCCTTCGGACTGCGTGAGCGAGGTACACATGTTCACGGCCAGGTCGATGGGCCGGGGCACCTCCAGATCAAACCCGCGGACAGCCCCGAATATCGGCAGGCATCGGTCGAAGGCTTCGGGGTGCCACAGACCCCTGGCGCTGGGGGACCAGTGGTCCAGGTAGACAAGCTGCGGCACACCTTTGGCATCGATCAGCTCGACCACAACGTCCCCTGGACAGGGGATGCCGGCACTGATCTGCGCCTCCACGACATAGCAGGGGTGAACTCCGGTGTAGAGGTGGGCAATCAGACCGCCGCTGATGAAAGCGGAGACGGGCTCGAGTTTTCCCTGCTCCTGAAGGCGAGCCAGGCCCAGCCGCTTCTCCAGGCAGCCGAAGAAGGCCAGCAACCCACGTCCGGCAGGCAGGTCCATGTCGATGGTGATGACGCCAGGCTCTCGCACGCCCCGTCGGCGCAGGTCCTGGGAACGGTCCTCCTCGCCCAGGATGGCCACCAGGTTGTTGCGTACCCACGGCAGATCAGTGATCTGGTAGCGCTGCATGATCCACAGCGCGGAGCGCTGCTCCGGCGGGGCCTCCTTCAACTCCCCGGCTGCATCGGCCAGGTTGCGCGCCGCCCTGGGGTGGGTGGGCGACAGCAAAACCGAGAAAAGGTGCGCCAGGTGCTGCTCCCGGGGCTGCAGGGGCGGGAGATCGCGGGCGCTGTCGCCAGAGGCCAGTGCGCGTGTGCACAGGCTCCAGAGGTCAGCCCCAGCCAGAGTGGTGCAATCGGATTCGGTTGAGGTCGATGGTGTGTGGTTCATATGACCGCCGTGAAGGAGATCCTCACCCCAGTGGTGTGGGGCGCATCAATGTGGGGACTATCCGGGCTGTCACAGCCGCCACCCGTTGCGGGAGGCTCGCCTCTTCCTCGGGGTTCTCGGGCGGCAACGCACCGTTCTTTGCAAGCATCTTGCGGACCTCAGCCTCCTCTTTGAGCTTGCCCTGCAGCTTCTCTGCAGCGATCTGCTCAGCGAACGCGGCAGCTGCCTTGATGGCCTTGAGGTCGGGTGCTGTATCCGTTTGCATACCGAACGGGCTCATGATGGGCTGAGCCTGGACGCGGTAGACACTGTTGTACTGGGCCTGGCGCTCCTCGTTGATGATGATCTGAGCGGCCACCGAATAGGGGTCCCAGCGAACGGGGTCTGCCTCGATGAGCTTGAGGATCAACCGCTTCTGATCCTCGTGCCGCTTGACGTCATCGGCCTTGAGTTGCTCGCCCGACTCGATGTCCGAGCGAATCTGCATGTAGTCGATGCTGGCTTCTTCGAAGAGCACCCCAACCATGGGCCGAGGATCCAATCGCACGCTATCAAGAACCGGTGACTGATCCAGGATCACTGAGAGACCCTGCATGTGTCCATTGCGCAGCGCAAGCTCAATGAGGGGCGCCCCATAGAGAGGCCGCGGGCCGTGCTGGTCATTCAGCTGGGTTGCCACCGGCGATCGAGCGCGAACCATGCCCCGCTGGAGATACATCTCCATCACCTCGCGGAGGGCGTCGGCGGATGAGTCGGGCCACTGGCGACCCAAGACTGACATGGAGAGCGCCTCCTTGGGGTCGCCCGAAGACGCAGAGAGTCGAGGCTGTACCCCCGCCTTGATGTTGCGCATGCAGACGTCTTTGGCCTCCTGGCGCTCCTGCGCGCCACCCTTTCCGCTGAGAAGCAACTCCAGTGCGCGCGCATGCTCCTCCTCGAGTCTGCGATACCAGTTCTGGGACGCAGCGTCCTCGGGCTTTGGGCGGTTTTGTTCCATTTGCATCCTCGTTCAATGTTCGCAGAGGATACTTCATACACCCAGCATATGCGAGTTCAGGGCGCCCCCCTCAGCACCAAGAGGTACGCGACCCAGTCCTTGCGCCGGTGCTTACTTGGGCATGCAGACCGCCACCTCGCGGCCGCGAGGTCCGGCCTTTGGCACATGGGCCAGCGCATGCTCGCGAGCCGCCTCGCAGTTCTCGCGGCTCGTGAACTCCTGGGTCCTGACATCGACGCCGGCCGAGGAGTAAAGGAAGATCATCAGGACAAAGCTCATGGCGTCACCTTGGTGGATGTTGTGGGTGCTTCAGAACAGTCGCTCGATCGACTTGGTGACTTCATCACTGACACGCATGTTCAGCGTCTCAGGCAGGTCCAGCGCTTGATACATGATGTTCATGCCATCGAAGAGTCGCAGCATGGTGCTGCGCAGCCGCTCGGGGTCTACCGTCACGCCGGTGGCCCTGCCCTTGCGGGCAGCGACCTTGGCGCCGCTCAGCGCCAAGGTAAGGATGCCCACCGACTCGCCCTGCTTCTCCAGGAAGTGGTACCAGAAAGGCCACTGATCGGTCATCTGCTTGAGGTACTTGACCACCGCCGGGATCTCGTAGATCTCCCGGGGATCACGATCGAAGCCGGAGAAGACGAACATGACGCGGCCGCAGAACTTCTCGGCGTTCTCTCGCGTATCCGACAGCAGCATCAGCCGCTCCACGGCGGTGCCCACCCTACCCTCGAGGACCTCCTTCTTGGAGAACTCAACGACGATGAGGTCGTAGTCACGAACTACAGCCTCGAAATCGTCAGCACTGACGCGAGATATGGGGACGGGGGCGCCCTTGGACTGCTGACCGGTTCCGGTGGGATTCATGCGGTGACTCGTGATATCTGTTGTTCGGTTCTATCAAGGATGTCCGATTTTGCGCCACTTCACCAGTGCCGCAGCAGTGGACCGGTATCGCCTGCTGTCGGTGTATGTGATATCCTTTGCGAAAGTGATTTGATCCCTCGCCACGGATACTGCTCCACCTGGCCCCATACGGACAAGCTGGGAAGATGGGGTGGTAGTGGGTAGCAAGGGGCAATGGGCATAGGGCGGACATCTCGCCACAGCCAAACGGACCATGCCATGGCCACCTCTTTTCCTCCAGGCAGTGTCGAGCGGGACGTCGCGCTCTCGTACACGGATCAGGCCTGGAAGCACCACGAGCTGTTCTACAAGCTCTTCAAGCCCGGCTACTACGGCGCCGCAGAGCTGCGGGCGATCTGCGTTCGCCTGCACGCGTTCATCGAACGTGGGGTGCCCATCTTCTACCCGAGCAGCATTCGGGACATCACCGAGGGCTCGCTCATGAAGCTCGTCAAAGACGAGTGGCACCCCGATCTGACGCAGGAGATGCGCGGCCTGGTCAAGGCGTATGTCCGCGCCGGGCTTCTCGACCTTCAGGACACGCACTTCGGCGGCGAGAAGGAACGACCCAAGTACAAGGATCACGGCCCCCTCGTTCCCAAGGGTGAGCGGGTGGGGACCATCCTTCAGCAGGCCATCATCGGCGGCAGCCCCGACCTGGTGGAGGTGCTGCTCGAGGCCGGAGCAGACCCGCGAAACATCCCCCTGCAGGAGCGGCGCAATCACTCGGCAGCCGCCAGGTTCGGGACCACCCCCAAAGTGATCGCTGCAGGTGATGTCATCGGGCTGGCTGAGGCTTTGCATGGTGAGGGGGCCCGCGTTCCCCTGGCCATCAAGGCCGCGCTCATGCGCATCCAGATCTCCGAGGTAAGCGGCGTGCCGGGCGAGCCATCCCCCGCAGACGCCCACGTTGCCACCATGCCGAGGCGCGAAGAGCGCTTTGCGCGTGCACGCCTTTGAGGCCCTTGAGGCCCGACACCATGCAAGCCCTCCACAACCCCGATACCCAGCGAAGCCACCTGCCGGCCGCGCAGACCTGCCAGCCGCAGACTGCGCTCCTGGCCCGCGAGCACGGGGCTGCCCTGCACGCATTCCTGGTGCTGACCGAGCTGCATCCCCGCCCCAGCGCTGAGGTGGTCGAAGATCGGCTCCTGGGTCTGCTGGCCTATGTGCGCGATGGCATCCCGGTAGACATCTCCAAGGTCACCTACAAGGCAGGGCGAGAGCCCAAGCAACCGCAGTACGAATCGCACCTAAAAACTGCCATTGGCCAGCTGATCAGCTGGGAGGGTGCACACGAGTACCCAACGGAGCTGCGTGAGGTGCTGCAGGCCTACATGGATGCAGGCTTCTTCGGGGTGAACACCTTCCAAGCCGAGATCCTGGGCATGGAGGATGCGAGCGTCTTCGAGCAGGCGCTGCGCTGCGACAACGCCGCTGCCGTCGCACTGTTCATGGAAGCCGGCGCCCGGATGGATCTGCTGCCCAGCCCGAGCCTGCTGGAGCACATCCCACGGCTGGGGGAGCATCCCCGGGGTGACATCAATGCCGTGCTGGATGTTTTCTCGCGCTTGGCGCCGGCGGCAGTGGGTGCTGCGCGAGAGAGCCTCATGCGAAACATCCTGCGTGAGGGACCTTCGCATGGCATCAGCGAGCCAAACACGTCGGCAGCCGCAAGCCGGCGGGCAGGCCTTCGATCGGGGATGTGACCATGGCCCAGATCACCCCCTCCCATGACGCTGCACTGTCCCTGCCGAACTGGAGGGACATCAAGGTTCCGGCCTACATTCAGCGCGAGTACCTGCAAGGCCTGGCCGACCCCCTGTCACAGGCCTTCGTTCACGGAACGGTCCTGGGCCGGCTGATGGGCACCGGCCTGGACGGCGTCCCCACGTTCATCACTCTTCGGGATGTTGATCTCGCACAGCTCCTGGAACAGCTGCTGTGGATGATCGAGCAACGATTCCCGCTGGTGACCATCACGAACCAGGCGTCTGAATTCAAGGGTGAACCCGATCAGATCAGGTGTTTCAACCGCTCCGTTGTGGCCTTCCTGGTGCGCAAATGCTGGACAAACGCCGAGGGTGTTCTCCCCCACCTGAAGGAAGTCGCCCTGGCCTATGGCCGCGCGGGCTACTTCGACCCTAAGGACACCTCGGTTCTGGGCGGCTCGAACACGATTTCGTGCAACACCCTGCAATCGGTCATCGACCAGAAGTGCGGACCGGTGGCGGGCGCCCTGATCGAGCTGGGTGCTGACACCTCACTCCTTCCGGTGCTCCTGGTCCGGCCGCACGGCCGCCCGCACATTCAGCCACGTGACTTCACCAGCTACCTCGCCTACCTGCAGGAGAAGGATCCGGCCACCTGGCGCCATCTGAACGAGGCGCTCATGCGCCGCACCGTGGATGCCAATACGCTGCCGATGCCGCCGGCTGATGCGCCGCCCGCCCTCAACCACCAGGCGCCGCGGCGCCGAGCCACCCTGTGAGGCGTCCGATGGACCTTGACACCCCCACCTTCCCCTCCTGTCTGCAGGACCTGGCCCACGTTACCCTGGACGAGGTCAATGCGCACAGCCGGGCACTTCGACTCCTCGCCGGCTCCGGGGACAGCGAGTTCTCATCGAAGGACTTCGACTTGCAGATGGGCGCGGCCCTCTCCTTCATTGAGCGCAGGATTCCCGTGAGCGACCAGGCGTACAGCGACAAGCTGCCTGGGCCCATGGTCATTCGGCGCGACACACTGAGCGCGATCGCCAACCTGGTCTGCGGCCGGTACCGGTTTGCCGCGCCCGAGGCCACCCGGGAGATGCTGGTGGCCTACGGGCAGGCCCGCTACTTCGACGTCGAAGACCCCCGCATGCCCATCGGCGCGGCCAGCCAGCAATCCACACCGGTGCACATGGCCGTCATGTACACGAGCCAGCCGGCCACCCTGGCCTTCATTGATCTGGGCGCGCGCCTCTTCGACCCCGAGAACGGCGACCGCTACAGCCTGGTCGATGACGTCGATGGCTTCCTGCGCTTTGCCGAGCAGTACATCAAGCCGCGTACCGCCCTGCACGCCCTGATGGAGACGGCCATCCACGCGCGGATCATGCGCAAGCGCATCGAGGAACGTACGGAATGGACGGCGGGGGGCCTGGAACTGGCCCAGGCCGGCCATGGTGAGCTGCCCCAACCGGTTCAAGCCGCCCCCGCCCGGGTGGCCACGAGCCGCTCACGTCGAGCGGGGGTCTGAGATGAGTGCACATCAGATCCGCCAGACCGTGAGCGAGCAGCTGCAGCGGGGTGTGGTTCCTTCTGGGCTGATCAATGCGGCCAAGGTCACTATCGACCCCGGCAACCTCATCTGGGCGATGTCGCAGGACAACCAGATGGCCCCCGATGTCGCTGCTCAGCAGCATGGCAAGGCCCTGCAGACCCTCTTCAGCTTCTCGGTGGTGCCTGAGCCCAGCCGCGCGCTGGCGGCCTGCCGGATCCTGAACTTCATCCAGCGTGGCGCTGGCGTGATGATCGTTGACGACAGCCGGCCGGGCCGCGAAACCCCGCCCCGGGCAGTGCCGCCCTACACCCCGTTCCTGACCCAGATGCTGGTCGGCCTGGAGAACATCTCCATCGAGATGCTCTTTGGCGCCTACATCCAGGCCGGCTACTTTGCCCTGGAGATGCCCGAGCTCGTCACCAGCTGGGACCCGGAGCACAACGTTCCCACGCCGGCGCGCGCACTCCTGGAGCTGGCCATCGAGCGGCGCCAGCTGCGGATGATCGATTGCCTGCTGGACCTGGGCGCCACCCTGGACAACATTCCTTTCAAGACCCGCGGCATCAAAGGCTGGGCGCTCAAGGAGGTCAAGGCAGGGGACGCCACTGACTTCATCGAGTCCCTCTTCCCCGCGTCAGTGACGGACAACGTCGGGATGGTCCGCACGCGCGCCCGGCTGCTGGGC
>Ga0114986_1000436_pt1 | contig 11713 bp, 9 predicted proteins | sample Shrwel1BS1Day17_FD_96988 | JGI IMG/M metagenome (GOLD analysis project Ga0114986, IMG submission 96988) | Subsurface microbial communities from deep shales in Ohio, USA - Utica-3 well 1 S-1-Day17 | ecosystem: Environmental > Aquatic > Deep subsurface > Shale gas/oil reservoir > Produced... | reverse complement strand
GATATTGATTTATCAAAATAGCGAATGAATATTTCACCCAAGCAGCTGCGCATGTTTCTGGCGCTGTCGGAGTCACTGAACTTCAGCAAGACCGCCGCGCAGTTGTTCATCACCCAGCCGTCGCTCACCAAGGTGATCAAGGAGCTTGAAGAGGAGCTGGGGTTGACGCTGTTCGAGCGCACGACCCGTAGCGTGCGACTCACCCCCGCCGGCAGTCGCATGGCGGCGGTAGCCCGCTCCGTGCTGGGAGAGTTCGAGGCGGGCCTGCAACGCTTCCAGTCCTCTGCCCAGCGAGAAGCCTCCCAGCTGTCCATCGCCGCGTGGCCTTCGCTCGCTTATGGGGTGCTCCCCACCGTGTGCGCCGCGCTTGAACGGCAAAGCAATCCCCCGCAGATCACCATCCACGACTGCACCAACAGCGCCTGCGTACAACGGCTGCTGAACCACCAGGCGGATTTCGCGCTCGCGTCCGTCGCCCCCTCCCACCCGGATCTGCTTTACAAGGAGCTGCTGCGGGACCGCTTCGTGCTGCTAGCCTGCGGCAAGTGGCGCAAGCAGGTACGTCCGCAGATGCGGCTTGATGAACTGCTGACGCTTCCCTTGATCACGTTGACCGATGCCAGCACCGCCATGCGGTACATGAGCGCGGCATACCTGCAGCGCGGCATCGAGTACCGCCCCAAGATGCAGGTGGACCAGGTGGCAACCGTGGCCGGCCTGGTGAAAAAAGAAGTGGGTGTGGCGGTGTTGCCCTATCTGGGCGTCTTGCCCATCCTGGGGATGACCGGGGTTCAGACGTCCGAGATCGTTGACGGCCCGTTGCGCTCCGTTGGCATCGTGACGCGTCGCCTGGGAAATCCCACCCCCGTAGCGGTCGCAGCCATGGAGATGGTGACCGACGTGATCGGCGAACTCATGGTCAAGAACCCCGGCTGGATACTGCCACCGTCATCGCGCAAACGTTGACAGCGGACGCCGCCAAGGCCTCGCGCCGCACCAGGTCAGCCGTCACTGCGCGGAATCAACGCCAGCAGATCCGTCACCCCCACATCCACCCCCGCCTGGAACAGCAGCGTGGACGCCTGGCCGCGGTGGTGCGTCTGGTGGTTGAAGAAATGCTGCAGCAAGGCACCGAAGTTGCGACTGGACTTCACGCCGGCCATGTTGCTGTAGCTGATGCTGCCGGCCAGATGGTCGGGGGTGAGCTCGGCCACCCAGCGTTCGATGAGTGCGTCCAGCGACTGGCGGTAGGCGCGCAGGCCTGCCAGATCGGGCGCGAGCGGCTGGGTCAGCGCGCTGGGTTGCGGGAAATCGGACAACGCAACGAGGGTGGTGAACGCCGCCTCGTGGCGAGCGAAGCGGTGCAGCCAGAGGGTGTCGGCCACGGCGATGTGGTTGAGCGTGCCCAGGATGGAGCCGAAGAAGGCGCCGCGCTCGGCGGCAAGGGCCGCGGCGTCGAGGCTGGCTGCGGCATCAAACATGCGCTCGTTCATCCAGCGGTTGTAGTGCGCCATCAGCGCGGCGGTCTGCGGGGTCATGGGCGGTGCTTGCGCGAGGGGTGACAGGTGCTGTTTTATAGCAGCCGGCGCACGGCCGCGCACTGAACTGCGCCCACAATTGGCGCATTTCTTGCTGCACATGCACCATGAGTGAAGCCTTGCGCATTGTCGTTGTTGCCCCCGACTTGGCCGTGGAAGACCCGGAGGACGAACACGCCTGCCAGTTGGCCGAGCGTTCGCGCAGCCTGCGCATCGGCCTGCTGGAGAGCGGCTGCAACCTGGTGGCCACGCTGCCGGCCGACGTGTTTCTGACCGAACGGCTGGCGCAGCTGCAGCCGGACATGGTGATCGTGGACGCCGAGAGCGATGCGCGCGACGCGCTGGAGCATGTGGTGGTGGCCACGCGCGAGGCGCCGCGCCCCATCGTGATGTTCACCAATGACAGCGACACCTCGCACGTGCGCGAGGCGGTGGCCGCGGGCGTGACGGCCTATGTAGTGGCCGGCCTGTCGCCCGAGCGCATCCGCCCCATCCTGGACGTGGCGTTGGTGCGCTTTCAGCACGAGCAGGCGCTGCACCAGGCGCTGGCGGACACGCGCAGCGAACTGGACGAACTGAGCGCCGAGCTGCGCGACCGCAAGACCATCGAGCGCGCCAAGGGCCTGCTGATGCAGCGCCAGGGCCTGGATGAACAGGCCGCCTATGCCAAGCTGCGCAAGACGGCGATGGACCGCGGCCTGAAGCTGGCCGAGGTGGCGCAGCGCATGCTGGACGTCGCAGACCTGCTCTAGCGCCGCCAACGCGTGCATCCGTTTTGGTGCACCGCACAAATTCGGTGCAGCCTCAGGAATGGGTGACCAAAAGGGCCATCCAGTATTGATGGGCAAGCACAAGCAGCTATCAAATCAATAGCAATCATAAGACCCGGAGACGCAAAAGGTTTCTGGCACGACCCTTGCATAAGAGTAGGCAAGACCACCAACGGTCTGCCGGCCACCCATCCAACGGCGGATGAAGCGGCCAGCCAGGACAAAGGCGTCCCCACCGGTAGGCACCGTCAGCACGACGGGCCCGCCGCGTGAGGACGCCTTTTTTGTTTTCTTCGTCGACTCTAGGAGCTAGTGATGCCTGATCTTCTGAACGCCAAACTCAGCCGCCGCGCCGTACTGCAGACCGCCGCCGTGGGGGCTGTCGGCATCGATCCCGCCCTGCGCGCCGCCGTCTATGCGGCCGGCTCCGATGCGCCGGAAAAGAAGGAAGTGAAGATCGGCTTCATTCCGCTGACCGACTGCGCCAGCGTGGTGATGGCCTCGGTGCTGGGCATCGACCAGAAGTACGGCGTGAAGATCATCCCGAGCAAGGAAGCCAGCTGGGCCGGCGTGCGCGACAAGCTGGTCAACGGCGAACTGGACTTTGCCCACGTGCTGTACGGCCTGGTGTACGGCGTGCACCTGGGTGTCAGCGGCCCGAAGAAGGACATGGCGGTGCTGATGACCCTGAACAACAACGGCCAAGCCATCACGCTGAGCAAGAAGTTGGCCGAGAAGGGGGCCGTCAACGGCGCCGGCCTGGCCAAACTGATGGCCAGCGAAAAGCGCGACTACACCTTTGCCCAGACCTTCCCCACCGGCACGCACGCCATGTGGCTGTACTACTGGCTGGCGGCCAACGGCATCAACCCGATGAAGGACGCCAAGGTGATCACCGTGCCGCCGCCGCAGATGGTGGCCAACATGCGCGTGGGCAACATGGACGGCTTCTGCGTCGGCGAGCCGTGGAACCACCGCGCCATCATCGACGGCATCGGCGTCACCGCCACCACCACGCAGGAGATCTGGAAGGACCACCCTGAGAAGGTGCTGGGCACCACGGGCGAGTTCGTCAAGAAGTACCCCAACACCGCGCGCGCGGTGACAGCCGCCATCATCGAAGCCGGCAAGTGGATCGACGCCAGCCTGTCCAACAAGAACAAGATGGCCGAGACGATTGCCGACAAGAGCTACGTCAACACTGGGGTGGACGCCATCAACCAGCGCATCCTGGGCCGCTACCAGGACGGCATGGGCAAGACCTGGGACGACCCCAACCACATGAAGTTCTACAACGACGGGGCCGTGACCTTCCCCTACCTGAGCGATGGCATGTGGTTCCTGACGCAGCACAAGCGCTGGGGCCTGCTGAAGGACCACCCGGACTACCTGGGCGTGGCCAAGCAGATCAACCAGATCGACCTCTACAAGGACGCCGCCACCGCCGCCAAGGCGCCGCTGCCGAAGGACGCCATGCGCACCAGCAAGCTCATGGACGGCGTGGTCTGGGATGGCAAGGACCCGAAAAAGTACGCCGACAGTTTCAAGATCAAGGTCTGAGGGAGAGCCATCATGGTCAGTGCCGTGTTTCATCCGCCGGTGGACGGGCTTGCGCCTGCTGCCCCGTCGGCCGCTACGGAAAAAGTAGCATCTCCCGCCCGTCCCGCAAGGGCTGGAGCCGCAAAACCTCTTGAAGCCGCGGCACCGCAGGCGCCTGGCTACGACTGGCGCGGCCTGGCCCTGCGCGTGCTGCCGCCGGTCTTCGGCCTGGCGCTGCTGGCGGGCATCTGGGCGCTGGTGGCGCTCACCAGCAAGGGCAGCATCCCCAGCCCGGCCGAGACCTGGACGCAGGCGGTCGACGTGTTCAGCGACCCGTTCTACCGCAAGGGTCCGAACGACCAGGGCGTGGGTTGGAACGTGCTGATGTCACTCGAGCGTGTCGCCCTGGGCTTCGGTCTGGCCGCGCTGGTGGGCATTCCGGCCGGCTTCCTGATCGGGCGCTTCGAATTCCTGAGCCGCATGTTCAACCCGCTCATCAGCCTGCTGCGCCCCGTGTCGCCCCTGGCTTGGTTGCCCATTGGCCTGCTGGTGTTCAAGGGCGCCAACCCGGCCGCCATCTGGACCATCTTCATCTGCTCGATCTGGCCCATGGTGATCAACACCGCGGTGGGCGTGCAGCGGGTGCCGAGCGACTACATGAACGTGGCGCGCGTGCTCAACCTGTCGGAATGGAAGATCCTGACCAAGATCCTGTTCCCGGCCGTGCTGCCCTACATGCTGACCGGCGTGCGGCTCGCTGTGGGCACGGCCTGGCTGGTGATCGTGGCGGCCGAGATGCTGACCGGCGGCGTAGGCATCGGTTTCTGGGTCTGGGACGAGTGGAACAACCTCAACGTCAAGAACATCATCGTTGCCATCTTCGTGATCGGCATCGTCGGGCTGGTGCTCGAATTCGCCTTGATCAAGCTGGCCAGCGCCTTTACTTTCGACGAGGTGAAATCATGAACAAGTTCATCGAAATCCAGGGCGTGGCGCAGACCTTCCGCACCAAGAAGGGCCTCTTCCCTGCCCTGCGCGACATCGACCTGACCATTGCCAAGGGCGAGTTCGTGGCACTGATCGGCCACTCGGGCTGCGGCAAGTCCACGCTGCTCAACCTGATTGCGGGTCTCACCACGCCCACCGCCGGCACCCTGCTGTGCGCCAACCGCGAGATTGCCGGCCCCGGCCCGGAGCGCGCGGTGGTGTTCCAGAACCATTCGCTGCTGCCCTGGCTGACCTGCTTCGAAAACGTCTACCTGGCGGTGGAGCGCGTCTTTGGCGCCAACGAGACCAAGGCCCAACTCAAGGCGCGCACCGAAGCGGCGCTGGAACTGGTGGGCCTGGGCCACGCTGCAGCCAAGCGCCCGGGCGAAATCTCCGGCGGCATGAAGCAGCGCGTGGGCATTGCCCGGGCGCTGTCCATGGAGCCGCAGGTGCTGCTGATGGACGAGCCCTTCGGCGCGCTGGATGCGCTGACACGCGCCAAGCTGCAGGACGAGCTGTTGGAGATCGTGGCGCGCACCCAGAGCACGGTGGTGATGGTGACGCACGACGTGGACGAGGCGGTGCTGCTGAGCGACAAGATCGTGATGATGACCAACGGCCCGGCCGCCACCATCGGCGAGGTGCTGGCGGTGGACCTGCCGCGACCGCGCAACCGGGTGCAACTGGCCGAAGACCCGCACTACATCAACTACCGCAAGGCGGTGATCGATTTCCTCTACACCCGGCAAGCCCACGTCGAGAAAGTGGCTTGAGGAGACCCATATGGACATGCGCACCAACCCGAAGGAACGAATGAAGCTGGTAATGATCGGCAACGGCATGGCCGGTGTGCGCGCGCTCGAAGAGCTGCTGAAGATCGCTCCCGACCTGTACGACATCACCGTCTTCGGCGCCGAGCCGCACCCGAACTACAACCGCATCCTGCTGTCGCCGGTGCTGGCCGGCGAGCAGACGCTGGAGCAGATCGTGCTGAACGACTGGGCCTGGTACCAGGATAACGGCATCACGCTGCATGCCGGCTGGACCGTGACCGAGGTGGACCGCATCAAGCGTCTGGTGCATGCGAAGAATGCCGCCGGCGAAACCCTGAGCGCGCCTTACGACCGCCTGATCATGGCCACCGGCTCCAACCCCTTCATCCTGCCGATTCCGGGCAAGGACCTGCAAGGCGTGCTGGCCTACCGCGACATTGCCGACACCCAGGCCATGATCGACGCCGCCGCCCAGTACAAGCACGCGGTGGTGATCGGCGGCGGCCTGCTGGGCCTGGAGGCCGCCAACGGCCTGATGAAGCGCGGCATGGACGTCACCGTGGTGCATGTCTCGCCCTGGCTGATGGAGCGCCAGCTGGACGACGTGGCCGGCAAGCTGCTGCAGAAGTCGCTGCAGGAGCGCGGCATGAAGTTCCTCATGGGCGCCAACACGCAGGAGCTGGTGGGCGGTGCCGACGGACGTGTGCAGCGCGTGAAGTTCAAGGACGGCAGCGAGGTGCCGGCCGAGCTGGTGGTGATGGCGGTGGGCATCCGTCCCAACACCGCGCTGGCCGAGTCCATGGGCCTGCACGTGAACCGCGGCATCGTGGTCAGCGACACATTGCAGACCACGACCGACGCGCGCATCTACGCCGTGGGCGAATGCGCGGCGCACCGTGGCATTGCCTACGGCCTGGTGGCCCCGCTGTTTGAGCAGGGCAAGGTGCTGGCCAACCACCTGGCCGAGTACGGCATCGGTCGTTACACCGGCTCGCTGACCTCCACCAAGCTCAAGGTCACCGGCATCGACCTGTTCTCGGCCGGCAACTTCATGGGCGGTGACGACACGGAAGAGATCGTGATGAGCGACCCCGGTGCCGGCGTCTACAAGAAGCTGGTGCTCAAGGACGACAAGCTCATCGGCGCCTGCCTGTACGGCGACACCGTGGATGGCAGCTGGTACTTCAAGCTGCTGCGCGACGGCCGCCCGGTGGCCGACATCCGCGACAAGCTGATGTTCGGTGAATCGAACATTGGTGACGCCGGCCACGAAGGTCACAGCAAGGCCGCCGCCATGGCCGACACCGATGAGGTGTGCGGCTGCAACGGCGTCACCAAAGGCTCGATCTGCAAGGCCATCAAGGAAAAAGGCCTGTTCACGCTGGACGAGGTGCGCAAGCACACCAAGGCCAGCGCTTCCTGCGGTTCCTGCACCGGGCTGGTGGAACAGATCCTGATGTTCACGGCCGGTGGCGACTACTCCGCCAGCCCCAAGACCAAGGCCATGTGCGGCTGCACCGAACACGGCCACCAGGCGGTGCGTGATGCGATCCGTGAGCACAAGCTGCTGACGATTGCCGACGTCTTCAAGTTCATGGACTGGAAGACACCCAACGGCTGCGCCAGCTGTCGCCCGGCCGTCAACTACTACCTGATCAGCAGCTGGCCCAAGGAGGCCAAGGACGATCCGCAGAGCCGCTACATCAACGAGCGCAGTCACGCCAACATCCAGAAGGACGGCACCTACAGCGTGATCCCGCGCATGTGGGGCGGCGAGACCACGGCCGACGAGCTGCGCCGCATTGCCGATGCGGTGGACAAGTACAAAATTCCTACCGTCAAGGTCACGGGTGGCCAGCGCATCGACCTGCTGGGCGTGAAGAAGGAAGACCTGCAGGCGGTGTGGCGCGACATCGGCATGCCCAGCGGCCACGCCTACGCCAAGGCGCTACGCACCGTGAAGACCTGCGTGGGCAGCGAGTGGTGCCGCATGGGCACGCAGGACAGCACGCAGATGGGCAAGGACCTGGAAAAGGCCATGTGGCGCATGTACGCGCCGCACAAGGTGAAGTTCGCCGTCTCAGGCTGCCCGCGCAATTGCGCCGAGGCCGGCATCAAGGACGTGGGCATCATCGGTGTCGACTCCGGCTGGGAGATGCACATCGCCGGCAACGGCGGCATCAAGACCGAGGTGGCGCACTTCTTCACCAAACTCAAGACGGCGGAGGAAGTGCTGGAGTACACCGGCGCCTTCATGCAGCTCTACCGCGAGGAAGGCTGGTACCTGGAGCGCACCGTGCACTACGTGAACCGCGTGGGCCTGGACTACGTGAAGAAAAAGATCCTGGACGACCACGCCGGCCGCAAGGCGCTGTGGGAACGGCTGCAGTTCGCGCTGGACGGCGAGCCCGATCCGTGGTTCGAGTTTGACAAGGCGCAGGTCGACACCCGCCAGTTCGAAAAAATATCGGCATGAAATTGGCGCTTCGCCCTTATCGGACGAGCGCCAACAGCTACCAAAAAGTGAGCACATCATGAGTGAATGGAAAACCATCTGCCGCGTGGAAGACATCCCGGTGCTGGGGTCCCGCCGCGTAGCGCGCCCGCAGGGCATGGACGTGGCGGTGTTCCGCAACGACCAGGATGAGGTCTTCGCCCTGCTCGACCGCTGCCCACACAAGGGCGGCCCGCTGAGCCAGGGCATCGTGTTCGGCACCCACGTGGCCTGCCCGCTGCACAACTGGAGCATCGCGCTGGACAGCGGCTGCGCTAGGGCGCCGGACGAAGGCAGCACGCCGCGCTTCGCCGTCAAGGTGGAGAACGGCCTGGTACACCTCGACGTGCAGGAACTCAACAGCCTGGCCCTGGACGTGCCGCCCCCGGTGGCCGGCCCCTGCCAGAGGAAGACCGCCTGCGCATGAACGAGGTAGTGGTCAGGGAGACAAAATCGACCTGCCCTTACTGTGGGGTGGGCTGTGGCGTCATCATCGAATCAAAAGGCGATCAGATCACCGGCGTGCGCGGTGACCCGGAGCACCCGGCCAATTTCGGCCGCCTGTGCTCCAAGGGCTCGACGCTGCACCTCACAGCTGCCCCCGAAGTGACGCGGCAGATGCGGCTGCTGCAGCCGCTGCAACGCCTGCAGCGCGGCGCAGCGCCGCAGCCGGTGGCCTGGGATGCGGCGCTGGACCTGGCCAGCCAGCGTTTTGCCGACATCATCCGCACCCACGGCCCGGATGCGGTGGGCTTCTACGTCAGCGGCCAGTTGCTGACCGAGGACTACTACGTCTTCAACAAGCTGGCCAAGGGCCTGATCGGCACCAACAACATCGACACCAACTCGCGCCTGTGCATGAGCAGCGCGGTGGCCGGCTACAAGCAGACGCTGGGTGCCGACGCGCCGCCGGCCTGCTATGAAGACATCGACCACGCCGGCTGCCTGTTCATCGCCGGCAGCAACACGGCCTGGGCGCATCCCATCCTGTTTCGCCGCATCGAGGCGGCAAAGAAGGCCAACCCCGCGCTCAAGCTCATCGTGGCCGACCCGCGGCGCACCGACACCGCGGGCAGCGCCGACCTGTTTCTTCAGATCCAGCCCGGCACCGACGTGGCGCTGTTCAACGGCCTGCTCTACATCATGCTGTGGGAGGGCTGGCTCGACCCGGCCTATATCGCGGCCCACACCAGCGGCTTCGACGCCCTCAAGGCCACGCTGCAGGAGTACACGCCCTACCTGGTGGCGCAGACCTGCGGCATCGACAAGCAGGCGCTGTACGAGGCGGCGCGCCTGTTCGCCACCGGCGGCAGCGGCGATGTGCTGCGCCGCGGCGCCACGCTCAGCCTGTACTGCCAGGGCCTGAACCAGAGCAGCAGCGGCACCGCCAAGAACGCGGCGCTGATCAACCTGCACCTGGCCACCGGCCAGATTGGCAAACCGGGCGCCGGCCCGTTCTCGCTCACCGGCCAGCCCAATGCCATGGGCGGGCGCGAGGTCGGCGGCCTGGCCAACCTGCTCAGCGCCCACCGCGATCTGGCCAATCCGCAACACCGCGCCGAGGTGGCCGCACTGTGGGGTGTGCCCGCGGTGCCTGACAAGCCGGGCAAGACCGCGGTGGAGATGTTCCAGGCCGCCGCTGACGGCGAGATCAAAGCCCTCTGGATCGCCTGCACCAACCCCGCCCATTCCATGCCCGACCAGGCCACCGTGCGCCGCGCGCTGGAACGTGCCGAATTCGTGGTGGTGCAGGACGCCTTTGCCCACACCGCCACCGGCAACTACGCCGACCTGCTGCTGCCCGCCACCACCTGGGGCGAAAAGGACGGCACCGTGACCAACAGCGAGCGTCGCATCTCGCGCGTGCGCCCGGCCGTGGCCGCACCCGGCGCGGCGCGCCACGACTGGCAGATTGCGGTGGACTTCGCCCGCCGACTGCAGGCGCTCGGCATCGGCCCGCGCCACGCGCTCTTTCCCTATGCGTCACCCGAGTCGGTGTGGAATGAACACCGCGAGTCCACGCGCGGGCGCGACCTCGACATCACCGGCCTGAGCTACGCGCTGCTCGAAGCAGCACCCCAGCAATGGCCGTGTCCTGCAGACACGGCCCAAGGCCGCAAGACGAACGGCAACGCGACCGCGTTGCCGGCCCTCGGGCTGCAACTTGGCAAGGCGCGCCTGTACGAAGACGGCGTCTTCCCCACGCCCGACGGCCGCGCCCGCTTTGCCAACACCGTCTACAGAGAAGTGGCCGAGCCGCGCGAATCGCGCTATCCGTTTGCCCTCACCACCGGCCGCCTGCGCGACCAGTGGCACGGCATGAGCCGTACCGGCACCCTGGGCCGCTTGTTCGGCCATGTGGCCGAACCCGCGGTGCAGCTGAATCCGCAGGACCTGGCACGCCGTGGCTTTACGCAAGGTGACCTGGTCCACGTCACCAGCAAGCGCGGCAGCATCGTGGTACCACTGCAGGCCAGCGATGAGGTGGCGCCCGGCCAGGCCTTCATGGCCATGCACTGGGGGCCGGAGTACCTGGGCGGCCTGAGCAGCGCCGGCGTGCCGCTGGCGGGCGTCAATGCACTCACCACCTCGGCCTATTGCCCGGACTCGAAGCAGCCCGAGCTCAAGCACGCGGCGGTGAAGATCCTCAAGGCCGAGCTGCCCTGGACGCTGCTGGCCCTGGCCTGGCTGCCGGCCGACCGCGCACTGGCCACGCGTGAAGCGCTGCGCGCCCTCATGACGCGCTTTCCCTTTGCCACGTGCGTGCCCTTCGGGCGGGAACGCACCGGCGTGCTGCTGCGCGCCGCCGCGCACGAGCCGCCACCGGACGAACTGCTGGCCGAGATCGAGGCGCTGCTGCAGCTGGACGACGCCAGCGTGCTGCGCTATGCCGACATCAAGCGCCATCAGCGCCGTGCCGTGCGACTGCAACGCGGCACGGAAAGCACCACGGTGGCGGGTTTCCTGCTGGCGGGCGACACGCACTCCGAAACCTGGCTCAAGCCGCTGCTGCAAGGCGAATTGCCAGCCCAGGCCTATGGCCGTGCCCTGCTGCAAGGCAGCGCCCAGGCGCCGGGGGCGATGGCCGCGCCCAGCCGCCAGGTCTGCACCTGCTTCAACGTGAGCGAGAACGCCATCCAGACGCAGCTGACGCGTTGCCGCGGCAACGAGAGTGAACGCCTGGCCCAGCTGCAGCAGGCCCTGCAGTGCGGCACCAACTGCGGCTCCTGCGTGCCCGAGTTGCAGCGCCTGGTGCGTGAGCAGCCCGCCCTCAAGCAGGCGGCATGAACCGGCCCGCCGCAGCGCGGTGCGGCCGTTTCCCCGTGAATCAGCTTATTACCAATTTTTATAACAACAGGAGCAGAATTCCCTCATGAGCATCAGTCAGTACATCCGTGAAATCGGCCGCGGCAAGGAAGGCGCGCGGTCGCTCACGCGTGTGCAGGCCGCCGACCTGTTCGGCCAAGTGCTCGACGGCGCGGTGAGCGACCTCGAGGTGGGCGCCTTCTGCATCGCCATGCGCGTCAAGGGCGAAACGCCGGAAGAAATGGCCGGCTTCCTCGACGCCACCCACGCGCGCCTGCAGCGGGTACCCGCTGCACAACCGGTGGT
>Ga0114986_1000435_pt1 | contig 11728 bp, 11 predicted proteins | sample Shrwel1BS1Day17_FD_96988 | JGI IMG/M metagenome (GOLD analysis project Ga0114986, IMG submission 96988) | Subsurface microbial communities from deep shales in Ohio, USA - Utica-3 well 1 S-1-Day17 | ecosystem: Environmental > Aquatic > Deep subsurface > Shale gas/oil reservoir > Produced... | reverse complement strand
TCCTGCGTGTCGGTCAACGACAGTTCGATGGCCGGCAGCGCCAGATCGGTGCTCGCCGTGTTCCTCAGCGTCAGGCTCAGCCGGTAGACCTCCGGCCGCACCTTGGCGAAAGAGGCACTGTCGATCTGTACGAATTCAATCTGCTTGAGCGGCGCCACGCTGCATTGCAGGAGCACGCAAGCCCCTTCCAGCAGTGGTTTGAGCCCGGGGGCGGAGGCGGCAAGACGGTCGCGCTCATGGACCAGCAGTTGCATCACCATCAGCAAGGCCAGCAGCGCCGCGACGACGGCGTAAGCCAGGCGCCTGCGCGGGCTCGGGCGCGCCACGGCGGGCGCCGGCATCTCGCGCATGAACGACGGCGTCTCGGCCATCTCATTCGACCGCGGTGTCTCAACCGCGTCGTGTTCATCCGGCATCGACACCACGGCATGGCCGGGCGACAGGGGATCCACCGCAACGCCATCGTCAACGGCCGGCTCGACCCACAACCCGCCATCCGGGACTTCGATCGACAGCGCAGGCTCCTGCGCCGGCTCATTTCGCCCAGTGCCAAAGGACTCCTCAGCGGACTCGGCGTCCGGCCCCACCACAGGAGGAGTCGATTCGACCAGGTCCGGTGTGGCTTCAGCGAACAGCGGCTGTGGCACCGCCTCCTGCAACTGGGCTGATGCGTCGAAAATTTCATCACACTGCCCGCACCGTACCCACCCGTCGGAGATGCGCAACTGGTCTGGCACGACCTTGAACATCGTGTGACAGGCCGGGCAGCGGGTGATCAGGCTCATGCGTCGAAATTGTAGGGCGCAGGCCGCGCCACTTCAGAGGCTGGCGGTCATCAGTATCCAGCCATCCTCACTGTCGCTGACCTCCAGCTGGCAATAGGGCGCATAGGCCTGCTGAAGCTCCTCGGCCTGCCGCTCCAGGATGCCCGCCAGAACCAGCCGCCCACCCGGTGCCACACGGGCGCACAGCAGCGGCGCCAGCACCTTCAGCGGCGTGGCCAGGATGTTGGCCAGCACTGTCTGGTAACGACCGTCGACCAGCTCCGGCAAACCGGCACGGAGCGTCACATCATTGGCCTGCGCATTCAGCTCGGTCGACGTCACGGCCGCCTCGTCGATGTCCACGGCATCCACCGCCTGCGCCCCGTACTTGGCGGCGCCGATGGCCAGAATGCCCGATCCACAGCCGTAGTCGAGCACGCGGCCCAACGCACCGTCGGCAGCATGGCGGGCGATCCAGCGCAGGCACATCCGGGTCGTGGGATGGGTGCCGGTGCCAAACGCCAGGCCGGGGTCCAGCCGAATGATGATGCGCGCCTGCGCTGGCGGTTCATGCCAGGTCGGCACGATCCAGAAGTCCGACGTGATCTCCACCGGCGCGAACTGCGACTGGGTCAGCCGCACCCAGTCCTGCTCCGGCACCGCGTTGATGCCCAGCAGCCGGCAGTCTGCAAAGAAGTCCTGCAGTTGCAGAAGACCTGCCGCCTCGCGTGCGGTGGCCTCGTCCGGATACAGCGCCAGCACACGGGAGCGTTGCCAACCCTCCTGGGGTGGTGGCATGCCGGGCTCACCAAACAGGGCCTGCTCGGCCTCGGTCTGGGCATCGGCATCTTCGACGCTGACACTCAACGCGTCCAGCGCGTCGAGGGCTTCGCTCAAGACCTCGACACGGTCCTGCGGGCACAACAGGCGTAGCTCGTACATGGGCTCAGCGCGTATGGCGCGCCATCCACTCTTCAAGGTAGTGGATGTTGGTGCCGCCGGCCATGAACTTGGCATCGGCCATCAGCTCGCGGTGCAGCGGGATGTTGGTGTTGATGCCCTCGACCAGCGTCTCGGCCAGTGCCGTGCTCATGCGTGCCATCGCCTGCTGGCGCGTATCGCCATGCACGATCAGCTTGCCGACCATGGAGTCGTAGTTCGGCGGCACGAAGTAGTTGGTGTAGACATGCGAGTCGACGCGCACACCGGGACCACCCGGCGCGTGCCACATGGTGATGCGGCCCGGCGAGGGCGTGAACTTGTAGGGGTCTTCCGCATTGATGCGGCACTCGATCGCATGGCCGCGGATCTGGATGTCGCGCTGGGTGAAGGGCAGGCGCTCACCTGCGGCCACCATGATCTGCGTCTTCACGATATCGACGCCGGTGATCATCTCGGTCACCGGATGCTCCACCTGCACGCGGGTGTTCATCTCGATGAAATAGAACTCGCCGTCTTCATACAGAAACTCAAAGGTGCCGGCACCGCGGTAACCGATCTTCTTGCAGGCGGCAACGCAACGCTCGCCAACCTTGTCGATCAGCTTGCGCGGGATACCCGGCGCCGGCGCTTCCTCGATGATCTTCTGGTGACGTCGCTGCATGGAGCAGTCACGCTCCCCCAGGTACACGGCGTTGCGGTGCTTGTCGGCCAGGATCTGGATCTCGATGTGCCGCGGGTTCTGCAGGAACTTCTCCATGTAGACCGCCGGGTTGTTGAAGGCAGCGCCGGCCTCGGCCTTGGTCATCTGCACTGCGTTGATCAGCGCCGCCTCGGTATGCACCACCCGCATGCCGCGACCGCCGCCGCCGCCGGCTGCCTTGATGATCACCGGATAACCGATGGACTTGGCGATGCGGCGGATCTGCACCGGATCATCCGGCAGTTCGCCGTCCGAGCCTGGCACGCAGGGCACGCCGGCCTTGATCATGGCCTGCTTGGCCGACACCTTGTCGCCCATGATGCGGATGGACTCGGGCGTCGGGCCGATGAACTGGAAGCCGCTTTGCTCCACGCGCTCGGCAAAGTCGGCGTTCTCGCTGAGGAAGCCATAGCCGGGATGGATGGCCTCGGCGTCAGTCACTTCCGCCGCCGAGATGATGGCAGGCATGTTGAGATAGCTGAGTCCCGAGGGCGCCGGGCCGATGCACACCGCCTCCTCGGCCAGCTTGACGTACTTGGCTTCGCGGTCGGCTTCCGAATAGACCATCACGGCCTTGATGCCCAGTTCGCGGCAGGCGCGCTGAATCCGCAGGGCAATCTCGCCCCTGTTTGCAACCAGAATCTTCTTGAACATGAGACGGGCAGCCTTATTCGATGACGAACAGGGGCTGGCCGTATTCCACTGCCTGACCGTTTTCACCCAGGATCTGGGTGACCGTACCCGCCTTGTCGGACTCGATCTCGTTCAGGATCTTCATGGCCTCGATGATGCACAGGGTCTCGCCCTCCTTGACCACCGAGCCCACCTCGACGAAAGGCTTGGCGCCCGGCGAGGCGGAACGGTAGAAGGTACCGACCATGGGTGACTTGACGGTATGACCGGCCGGCGCCGCCGGAGCAGCCGGCACCGCCGGAGCGGCAGCCGGAGCTGCAGCGACCGGAGCCGGTGCAACGGGCGCCGGCATCGGGGCAGCGGCAGGCATCGGGTAGCCCTGAACCACGGCTCCACCCCCCTTGACGATGCGCACCTTGCCTTCGGCTTCGGTGATTTCAAGCTCCGACACATTCGAATCGGACACAAGGTCAATCAGGGTCTTGAGTTTTCGCAAATCCATGGGATCTCCAACATCTTTCCAAAAGATTGCTTCAATTTACTTCGAACTGAAGCGATTTCCACCCAATTTTTGGGAATTCCAAAAAACAAAATGGCGGGCACGACGCCCGCCATCATAAGGTATGTGCTGCCAGCCCCTACTTTAACCCACGCCAGAGCGCCAAATCCTCGGACGAGACCTTGCCGATTTTGCGATTCTGGAGCTGCCCGTCAGCACCGAATACGACCGAGAAGGGCAACCCCCCGCTCAGGTTGCCCAGCGATTTGCTCAAGACCAACCCGTCCATACCGGCCAACGCCACAGGAAAAGTCAGCGGCTGTTTGCCGAGGAAGTCGCGAACTGCCGTCGCCTTGTCTACGGCCAGACCCAGAACCTGCCATCCGTTGGCGGCATTTTCGCGAAAGAAGGCATCCAATAGCGGCAATTCCTCCACGCAGGGCGGACACCAGGTGGCCCAGAAATTGATCAACAGGGGGCGCCCTCTCAAATCCTGCATGGCCAGCCGTGTCCCATCCGGCCGGTCGAACGACAGCGTCCAGAGATCGGCCAGTGCCTCGTTGTCGACTGGTGCAGGCCGATAGCGCCACCATGCCCAGCCTGCCCCCGTCAACCCCGCCGCAGCGGCCACGGCCGCATAGAGCCAGCGTCGCCGCGACACCGCCGGAGCTTCTTCCGTCATCACAAAATCACCTCAAAGCCAATTATCTTCATTCAAAATCTTTCGAACAGCGGCCAAGTCACCGCGCGGGGTTCGCCCCCGGGCATCACGAACCAAGGCGCCACGCAGGTCGTCGAGGTCATGCAACATCAGATGGACGCCTACGGTTTCACCAAGTTCCGGGCTGTGCGCATGCAGACTCAAGGCTTCGACCGGCACCTGATGCAAACCGGTGACGGTGCGCGCCTCGTAGGGCACGCCCCGATCGATCAGCGCAATCTCGACGGACTTCTCATCGTCGCAGAACAGTTGCAGGTAGATATCCGACAAGCGCGTGGCCGTCCCATGCCAGACCGCCCCGCTCAGGTGCGGACGAAAATCAGCCAGCCGCTCCATCCATTGCAGCGCCAGCCGGCGCAGGGCGTGCAACTCTGCCGGCTGCGTCTCGGCACAGAAGACCGCCAGGTGCTCACGCACCGCGTCCTCCACCTCATCGTTGCCGGGCAGAGGGGTGCGGGCGGGCAGACCGAGCTGGCGTACCGCCCGGCGCTTGGCCGGCCCGTACTCCAGCCCCTCGTCCACCACCAAGGACGCCGCCACCGCCGCGATCTCCTGCTTGCTCATGCCGGCATTGTGCCTCCTGCCGTGCGCCGGCCGCCGCCTATACCCACCCCTAGAATCGGGGCATGCACATCCACATCCTCGGCATCTGCGGCACCTTCATGGGAGGACTGGCCGCCCTCGCCCGCGAGGCGGGCCACAAGGTCACCGGCTGCGATACCGGCGTCTACCCCCCGATGAGCGACCAGTTGCGCTCACTCGGCATCGAACTGATCGAAGGGTTCGGCGCCGACCAGCTGGCCCTGCAGCCCGACATGTTCGTGATCGGCAACGTGGTCAGCCGGGCACGCCTGGCCGACGGCACGCCCAAGTTCCCGCTGATGGAAGCCATCATGGAGGCCGGCCTGCCCTACACCAGCGGACCGCAATGGCTGGCCGAGCACGTACTGCAAGGCCGCCATGTGCTGGCAGTCGCCGGCACCCACGGCAAGACCACCACCACCTCCATGCTGACCTGGATGCTGGAATCCGCCGGTCTGCAGCCCGGTTTTCTGGTCGGCGGCGTCCCGATGAACTTCGGCGTCTCAGCCCGCCTCGGTGGCCAGGCGCCGGACGGCCAGCGGCCTTTGTTCGTGATCGAGGCGGATGAGTATGACACCGCCTTCTTCGACAAGCGTAGCAAGTTCGTGCACTACCGGCCGCGCACCGCGGTGTTGAACAACCTGGAGTATGACCACGCCGACATCTTCGACGACCTGGCGGCGATCGAGCGCCAGTTCCACCACCTGGTGCGCACCGTGCCCGGCTCAGGCCGCGTCGTCGTCAACGGAGTGGAGGAGAGCCTGGCGCGCGTGCTGCATGCCGGCTGCTGGAGCGAGGTACGCAGTTTTGGCGCCGCGGTCAGCGATTACACCGCACGCGGCGAACCGCACAGCTTTGACGTGCTGAAGCAGGGCCAGCCGGTCGGCCACGTGGAATGGGCGCTGACCGGCGTGCACAACCAGCTCAACGCCCTGGCGGCCATCGCCGCGGCCGAGCATGTGGGCGTGAGCCCGGCGCAGGCTGCCCACGCGCTGGGCTCCTTCCAGAACGTTCGGCGCCGCATGGAAGTGCGCGGCAACGTGCGCGGCATCACGGTGTACGACGACTTCGCGCACCATCCGACCGCGATCCGCACCACGCTGGACGGCCTGCGCCGCAAGGTAGGGGCGCAGGCGCGCATCCTGGCCGTGTTCGAGCCGCGCTCCAACACCATGAAACTCGGCACCATGAAGGCACAACTGCCCTGGAGCCTGGAGGATGCCGACCTGGCGTTCTGCCATGCGGGCGGACTGGGCTGGGATGCACGTGAAGCCCTGACACCCATGGGCACCCGCGCCCAGGTGGCCGACAGTATCGAAGAGCTGGTGGGGCAGGTCGTGGCCAGCGCCCGGCCGGGGGACCACATCCTGTGCATGAGCAATGGCGGCTTTGGCGGCATCCACCCGAAACTGCTGCAGGCGCTCGCCTGATGGACTAAGATGGTCTGCCAGACCCCAGGAAACCGGTCATGACCCGCGAGCCCCAACCCAAGACCAGCACGAGTCAGATCGGCAATCTGCCGTTCACGCCACACGGCAAGGTGGACATCTGGCTGGAAGGTGATCTGCACCTTTACGAGGCCACCGGTCCCTTCAACAAGGAGCTGGTGGATGGCCTGGCCCTTGCCCAGGCCGATTTCCTGCGCGACGTCCGTCCCGCCGGTCCCTGGGCCAGCATCTGCATCGTGCGCAGCAGCGCCCTGGCCACACCAGACGGGGTGCAACGCTATGGCGAGCTGATCCGGCAGGCCCCGCCCGAGTTCACGGCCGTGGCGACCGCCTATGTCATCGACGACACGGTGGAAGGAGGGCAACTGATGGCCCCCCTCTTCGCCCGCGTCTTCACCCAGGCCGGACGCCCGTTCAAGGTCTTTGCGACACTGGACGAAGCCCGGCGCTGGGCCCAGGACCTGGTTGACCAGGCCCGCGGTGCCTAACGCGCCCCTTAACGCTCCCGGCGCGCCTTGACCGCGCCAGACAACTCCTCCAGCACTTCCAGCGAGTCGTCCCAGCCCAGGCAGGCATCGGTGATGCTCTTGCCGTACTCCAGCTTGGCGACATCGTCCTTGCCTGGCGTGAACTTCTGTGCCCCTGCGTGCAAGTGGCTCTCCACCATCACGCCGAAGATGTGGGTTGATCCCCCCGCCAGCTGGGCGGCAATTTCACGCGCCACGTCGAGCTGCTTCTCATGCTGCTTGCTGCTGTTGGCATGGCTGCAGTCCACCATCAGCGTCGCCGGCAGCTTGGCGGCAGTCAGCTCCTTGCAGGCGGCCTCGACACTGGCAGCGTCGTAGTTTGGCGCCTTGCCGCCGCGCAGGATGACGTGGCAATCCTTGTTGCCGTTGGTCTGCACGATGGCGACCTTGCCGTTCTTGTGCACCGACAGGAAGTGGTGCCCGCGGGCCGCGGCCTGGATGGCATCCGTGGCGATCCTGATGTTGCCGTCGGTGCCGTTCTTGAAGCCGATCGGCGCCGACAGGCCGGAAGCCAGTTCACGGTGCACCTGGCTCTCGGTGGTGCGCGCGCCGATGGCACCCCAGGCGATCAGGTCGCCGATGTACTGCGGCGAGATCACGTCAAGGAACTCGCTGCCGGCCGGCAGGCCGAGGCGGTTGATCTCGATCAGCAGCTGGCGCGCGATGCGCAGGCCCTCGTCAATGCGGTAGCTCTCGTCGAGGTAGGGGTCATTGATCAAGCCCTTCCAGCCCACCGTCGTGCGCGGCTTTTCGAAGTACACGCGCATCACGATCTCCAGCGTGTCCTTGTACTTGTCGCGCTGCAGCTTGAGGCGACGGGCATATTCGAGCGCCGCAGCCGGGTCATGGATGGAACAGGGACCAATGATGACCAGCAGACGGTCGTCCTTGCCGGCCATGATGTTGTGGATGGTGTGGCGGGTGTGGGAGATCAGGCTCTCCACGGGCGTTCCCTGGATCGGGAAGAAGCGGATCAGATGCTCGGGCGGAGGCAACACGGTGATGTCCTTGATACGTTCGTCGTCGGTACGGCTGGTCTTGTCGCCAGGGTGCGCGTACCAGGCATCGGTGCTGGTTGCTTGTGCTTTGGCAGTCATCGTGTCGCTCCTTGTTGTCGGGTAGGGTGTGTGAGCTGGTCAAAAAAAAACCGCCGGCGGGGCCGGCGGTTTGTTGGAATTCGGTACGTTTCTTGCGGGTACGTTCAGAACTCTCTTCCGCCGGCGGCGCATGAGAACCAAAAGTAGCCAAAAAAGAAGGAACGGGTCGAAACCATGGGATCAATATAGCACAGAAAACCAGTACGCCGATCCCGAGCCCGTCAGGCCGTGCCGCCCACGGTGAGGCCATCGATGCGCAAGGTCGGCTGCCCGACACCGACCGGCACACTCTGCCCTTCCTTGCCGCAGGTGCCGACGCCACTGTCAAGCCGCATGTCGTTGCCGATCATGGTCACGCGCGTCAACGCATCAGGGCCGTTGCCGACGATGGTCGCACCCTTGACCGGGTACAGGATCTTGCCGTTCTCGACCCAGTAGGCCTCGCTGGCGGAAAAGACGAACTTGCCGGACGTGATGTCGACCTGGCCACCACCGAAATTGGTGGCATACAGCCCCTTCTTGATGCTGGCGACGATTTCCTCCGGCGTCTTGTCGCCGCCGAGCATGTAGGTGTTGGTCATGCGCGGCATCGGAATGTGGGCATAGCTCTCACGCCGGCCATTGCCGGTGGGTCGCACCTTCATCAGGCGCGCGTTCATGGCATCCTGCATGTAGCCCTTGAGGATGCCGTCCTCGATCAGCACATTGCGCTGGCTGGCGTTGCCCTCGTCATCGACATTGAGCGAACCGCGCCGGTCGGCGATCGTGCCATCGTCCAGCACCGTCACGCCCTTGGCCGCGACGCGCTGGCCGATGCGGCCGGAGAAGGCACTCGACCCCTTGCGGTTGAAATCGCCCTCCAGGCCGTGGCCGATGGCCTCGTGCAGCAGCACGCCGGGCCAGCCCGGGCCCAGCACCACGGTCATCTCGCCGGCCGGCGCCGGGCGCGATTCGAGGTTGGTCAGTGCGGCATCCACCGCTTCGTCCACGTACTGGCGGATCACGGCTTCGTCGAAGTACGCCAACCCGAAGCGGCCACCGCCACCGGACGAACCCATCTCGCGCCGGCCGCCCTGCTCGGCGATCACCGTCACGCTCAGGCGCACCAGCGGCCGCACATCGGCCGCCAGCGTGCCATCGGCACGAGCCACCAGCACCACGTCGTACTCACCCGCCAACCCGGCCATGACCTGCACCACGCGCGGGTCCTTGGCACGCGCCAGGCGCTCCACGGTTTCCAGCAGCTTGACCTTGGCGGTGCTGTCGAGCGTGGCGATCGGGTCCATGCCGGGATAGAGCGAGCGGGCCGACGCGATCTTGGCTGCAGCCGCCTTCACACGCGTCGACTTCGCGGCCGCAGAAATGGTGCGCACGGTATGGGCGGCATCGAGCAGCGAGGCCTCGGAGATGTCGTCCGAGTAGGCGAAGGCCGTCTTCTCGCCGCTGACGGCACGCACGCCCACGCCCTGATCGATGGAGAACGAGCCGGTCTTGACAATGCCTTCCTCCAGGCTCCAGCCCTCGCTGCGCGTGTACTGGAAGTACAGGTCCGCCTCGTCGACCTGATGCGCCCGGATGTCGGCCAAGGCGCGCATCAGATGGGATTCATCGAGTCCGAAGGGCGTGAGCAGCAGGTCCCTGGCGATGGCCAGGCGTTCCAGGGTGGGTTCGCGGGAAATCATGGTTTCATTGTAGGACGCGGCCATCCCCCGCGCCATGTGGGGTTGAGGCGGCCGTCACCGTCAGCGACGCTCAGGTCTGCACCAGGCGCTTGGACTTGGCAATCGACATCAGGATGCCCAGCCCCAGGCCGAGCGTCACCATGGCGGTGCCACCGTAGCTGATGAAGGGCAAGGGCACCCCCACCACCGGCAGGATGCCGCTGACCATGCCCATGTTGACGAAGGCGTAGGTGAAGAAGATCATCGTCACGCTGCCGGCCAGCAGGCGCGCAAACAGCGTGGGCGCCTCCAGGGCGATCGCCAGCCCGCGCAGGACCAGGAAGATGAAGCCACCGATCAACAGCAGGTTGCCGAACAGGCCGAACTCCTCGGAAAAGGCGGCGAAGATGAAATCGGTGGTGCGCTCGGGAATGAACTCCAAATGCGTCTGCGTGCCCTGCATGAAGCCCTTGCCGAACACACCGCCAGAGCCGATGGCGATCATGCCCTGGATGATGTGGAACCCCTTGCCCAGCGGATCGCGTGTCGGGTCCAGCAGGGTACAGATGCGCTGCTGCTGGTAGTCGTGCAGCACCGGCCAGCGCACGCCCTCGGCGCACAGTTGCGGCTCGAAGAGCACGAGCAACACCAGGCCGACAGCCCCCAGCACCACCGGCGGGATGATGAGTTTCCAGCTCAGGCCGGCGAAGAAGATGACCGACAGGCCGGCGGCCAGCACCAGCAGCGAGGTGCCAAGGTCGGGCTGCTTCATGATCAGGCCGACCGGCACCGCCAGCAGGGCGCCCGCCACCAGGAAGTCGAGCGGGCGCAACTGGCCCTCGCGCTTCTGGAACCACCAGGCCAGCATCAGCGGCATGGCAATCTTCAGGATCTCGCTCGGCTGGATGACGATACCGACATTGATCCAGCGCTTGGCCCCCTTTTTGGTAATGCCGAAGATCGCCACCGCGATCAGCAGCGACACGCCCACCACATAGAGCGGCACCGCCAGCGTCATAAGCCGCTGCGGCGGAATCTGCGCCACCACGAACATGATGAAGCCGGCAATCAGCATGTTGCGGCCGTGGTCGATGAAGCGCGTGCCGTGGTCGTAACCGGAGGAGAACATGGTCAGCAGCCCGGCACAGGCCAGCAGGAAGACGGCAAAGGCCAGCGGACCGTCGAAGCCACGGAACAGGGGCGCCACCCGCTGCGGCAGCGAAGGTCTTTCAAATACAACGGCCATGACGCCATTATCCCGCGACTGTCAGCCCGGCGCACCGCCCGACCGGTGGCCCGCCTTGCCTTAGGATGGCCCACCATGACCACCACCCACCTGCTCTACCTGCACGGCTTCCGCTCCTCGCCCCGCTCGGCCAAGGCCCGGCTGGTGCAGCAACGCATGGCAGCGCAGCACCCGGACGTCACGCTGTGGACGCCCCAGCTGCCACCGTCGCCGCGCGAGGCCATGACCCTGGTCATGCAGGGCATTGCCGACTGGCCGCGCGACCGCATGGCGGTCATCGGCTCGTCCCTGGGCGGCTTCTACGCCACCTGGGTGGCCGAACAGACCGGCTGCCGCGTCGCCTTGCTCAATCCGGCCGTGGAACCGGCGCGCGACCTGGCCAAGTACATCGGCGAGCAGACCGGCTGGCACGACCCCGAGGATCGCTTCTTCTTCCGCCCCGAATTCATTGGCGAGCTGCAGACCCTGTACTGCCCCACCCTGACACGCCCGGAGCGCTACTACGCACTGATTGCCAAGGGCGACGAGGTGCTGGACTGGCGCGAGATGACAGGCCGCTACCCGGGTAGCCACCTGCGACTACTCGAAGGCAGCGACCACGCCCTGAGCGAATTCGCCGAGTACCTTGACGAGGTACTGGCATTTCTCTGCCTGCCCGGTTGAACCCGTCCGCAACCGGTCGCCCCCCAGTCTCGACAAGCCGGCATGGGACAATCCAGCCCATGTTTGCATTGTTTGATGAAGCCGGGAAGTTCCTGACCGGACGGGTCCTGTCGGAGGCCGAAGCCTCGCTGCAGGTGGAGCTGGACAGCGGCAAGCGCGTCAAGGTGAAAGCCGCCAACGTGCTGCTCAAGTTCGACAAGCCGGCCCCGGCCGAGCTGCTGGCCGCGGCCCAGCCCCTGAGCCAG
>Ga0114986_1000433_pt1 | contig 11785 bp, 11 predicted proteins | sample Shrwel1BS1Day17_FD_96988 | JGI IMG/M metagenome (GOLD analysis project Ga0114986, IMG submission 96988) | Subsurface microbial communities from deep shales in Ohio, USA - Utica-3 well 1 S-1-Day17 | ecosystem: Environmental > Aquatic > Deep subsurface > Shale gas/oil reservoir > Produced... | reverse complement strand
GCGTCGAAATTGGCGCCGTACCACGTGGGGAAATGCAGGGCGGCCCCGAGTTGCTTCAAGGCCTGATCCTTGTTCGCGCGAGCAGCGATTTCCACCATGAGGACGAGCAGGCCTTTCTTTTTGGCCGCATCCGCGGCACTGCCCTGGTGAGCGGGCGGCAGGTAGTAGACGCCGGATTCTTCGGTGTTTTCGAACAGCTGATCGTTCATCGCGCTCTCGCTATTCCATGATGCGGCGGAAGGACCGATAGTGGTCTTCGGTGTAGAAATACTCGCCCTGTTTTCCGGCAACGATGCGGCGCGGGCCGCGGTCCCGACGCCAGGGTGTCTTGACGGTGTATTCCCGGTAATAGCCGCGTACCTGGATGGGCAGGCGCTTTTCGAAATTGCCGAAGACGATGCCGTCCCGGTCGTAGGGGAAGGGGCCGCCTTCCTTGATCAGGGCGAGCGTCTGCCGTGCTTCCCGGGGCAGCTCGCCGACGGTGATGGTGTCGACAACCCCTTGGTCGCGGCTGAAAGCAAATGCGCTTCCAACCGCCAGCCAGAGGACGAGAAGGAAGCGCAGCCAGATCGGCATCGGTATGACTTAGCCCTGAGCGACTTCGACCTGGGTTTCGACCTTCTGGCGCAGGCGGACGTGCAGTTCGCGCAGTTGCTTTTCGTCGACTGCGGACGGTGCATCGGTCAGCAGACACTGGGCGCGCTGGGTCTTCGGGAAGGCGATCACGTCGCGGATCGACTCGGCACCGGTCATCATGGTGACGATGCGGTCGAGGCCAAAGGCCAAGCCACCATGCGGCGGAGCACCGTACTTCAGGGCATCAAGCAGGAAGCCGAACTTGATTTGCTGTTCTTCCGGGCCGATATTCAGCGCGGCGAAGACCTTTTCCTGGACATCGGCGCGATGGATACGCACCGAACCGCCACCCAGTTCCCAGCCGTTCAGTGCAAGGTCGTAGGCCTTTGCCAGGCACTTGCCCGGATCGGTTACCAGCAGGTCGAGATGCTCGTCCTTGGGGCTGGTGAACGGGTGATGGCAGGCGGTCCAGCGCTTGGATTCATCGTCGTATTCGAACATCGGGAAGTCGATGACCCACAGCGGTGCCCACTTGGCGCCGGTGACGAAGCCCTTCTCGTGGCCGATCTTGATGCGCAGTGCACCCAGGGCGTCATTGACGATCTTGGCCTTGTCGGCGCCGAAGAAGATCAGGTCGCCGGACTGGGCGCCGGTGCGCTCGATGACCGTGCGCAACGAGGCTTCTGACAGATTCTTGACGATCGGCGACTGCAGGCCGGTTTCGTTGATCTGGCTGACGTCATTGACTTTGATGTAGGCCAGGCCCTTGGCGCCGTAGATGCCGACGAGCTGGGTGTAGGCGTCGATTTCGCCGCGGGTGAGCGTGGCGCCGCCCGGGATGCGCATGGCGGCGATGCGGCCGCCTTCGCTGTTGGCCACGCCGGCGAAGACCTTGAAGGCGACGTCCTTGAAGGCGTCGGTGACTTCGGTCAGTTCCAGCGTCACGCGCAGGTCCGGCTTGTCGGAACCGAAGCGGTGCATGGCTTCGGCATAGGTCATGCGCGGGAATTCCGGCAGTTCGACGTCGATCGCTTCCTTGAACACGGTGCGGATCAGTTTTTCCATCAGCGCGGTGATCTCGGCCTCGCTCATGAACGAGGTCTCGATATCGACCTGGGTGAACTCCGGCTGGCGGTCGGCGCGCAGGTCTTCGTCGCGGAAGCACTTGGTGATCTGGTAGTAACGATCGTAGCCGGCAACCATCAGCAATTGCTTGAACAGTTGCGGCGACTGCGGCAGTGCGAAGAACTGGCCCGGATGGACGCGCGACGGCACCAGATAGTCGCGAGCGCCTTCCGGTGTCGACTTGGTCAGCATCGGCGTTTCAATATCGATGAAGCCGTTGTCGTCGAGGAAGCGGCGGAAGGCGCGTGCGGTCTTGTAGCGCAGCATCAGGTTGTTCTGCATCTGAGGGCGGCGCAGGTCGATGACGCGGTGGGTCAGGCGGACGTTCTCGGAGAGGTTTTCCTCATCGAGCTGGAACGGCGGGGTGACCGACGGATTGAGGACTTCGATCTCGTGGCAGAGAATCTCGATCTCGCCGGAGGCCAGGTTGGCATTGGTCGTGCCGGCCGGGCGCGGGCGAACCTTGCCGGTGATCTTCAGGCAGAACTCGTTACGAACGGATTCGGCGATCTTGAACGCATCGACACGATCAGGGTCACAGACCACCTGGGCCAGGCCTTCGCGGTCGCGCAGGTCGATGAAGATGACGCCGCCGTGGTCGCGACGACGGTGAGCCCAGCCGCACAGGGTGACGATCTGGCCGTCGAGGGAAGCGTTGAGTTGTCCGCAGTAATGGGTACGCATGAAGAGTCCGTGGGGTTGCTTAAGTGTTGGTAACAGCGCGCGGGTGGGGCGGTGGTGCCACGACACCCATCGAGATGATGTATTTGAGTGCTTCGTCGACCGTCATGTCGAGTTCGACCACATCCTTGGCCGACATCATCAGGAAGAAACCGGAGGTCGGGTTGGGGGTGGTCGGTACATAGACGCTGACATGCTCGCCTTGCAGATGATTGACGATGTCGCCACCCGGGGCGCCGGTCAGGAAGGCCACCGTCCAGCTGCCTTCGCGTGGATATTGAACCAGCAGAGCCTTGCGGAAGGCGTTTCCGTTAGGCGAAAAAAGCGTGTCGGAAACCTGCTTGACGCTGTTGTAGACCGAGTTGACGACCGGAATGCGGGCGAGCAACTTTTCCCACCAGACGACCAGTTTCTGGCCGATGAAGTTGGCGGCAAGCAGTCCGGTGAGCAGGATCATCACCAGGGTGAGCACCGCGCCCGCGCCGGGAACGGCGAAGCCGAGCAGCGTTTGTGGGTGGATGGAGGTCGGCAGCAGGCGCAGCGACTGGTCCAGGGTGCTGACGATGAGCGAGAGCACCCAGCCGGTAATGACCAGCGGGACCCAGATCAGCAGTCCGGTGATGAAGTAGCGCTTGATCAGCTGGCCACGCACGACGAGCAGCTTCCTTCCCCGGTCTGGCAGGGGGGCGGGGTCTCAGCCTTCTTGCTGCCGCCCTTGAAATCGGTTGCATACCAGCCATTGCCCTTGAGCTGGAAACCGGCAGCGGAAAGCAGCTTGCTATAGCTTTCCTGGCCGCATTCGGGGCAGGTGGTGAGCTGCGGATCACTCATCTTTTGCAGATGTTCTTTCTGGAAACCGCAGGAGTCGCAGCGATATTCGTAAATCGGCATGGGAGTCCTCCAAAACCTTGAATTATAACCGAGAGAGTGAAGCGGTTATATCAGGTCTGCGGCGCCAATTTCAAGCGATCAGACCTAAATAGCCTTGGGTGATCCGTTGCCCCCAGAACAGCGCGATGACCCCGGCTGCGGCCAGGTAGGGGCCGAAAGGGATCGGTACGTTACGGCCATGGCGAGCCGCGACGATCAGCGCAATACCGACGACCGCCCCGACTACCGAAGAGAGAAGAATGATCGCCGGCAGCATCTGCCAGCCCAGCCAGGCGCCGAGCGCGGCGAGCAGTTTGAAATCGCCATAGCCCATGCCCTCCTTGCCGGTCGCCAGCTTGAACAGCCAGAACACGCTCCACAACGAGAGGTAGCCAGCCATTGCGCCGATGACGGCGGTTGGCAAGTCGGCAAAAGTAGTCCATAGGTTGAAGGCCAAACCGAGCCAGAGCAGGGGCAGGGTGATCGAATCCGGCAGCAACTGGGTATCGAGGTCGATGGCCGAGAGCGCGATCAAGGCCCAGAGCAAGGCCAGGGCCCCGACGGTCTGAATGGTCGGGCCGAAGTGCCAGGCGGCAAAAGCGGAAAGCAGCCCGGTCAATAGTTCGGTGATCGGGTAGCGAGGCGAAATGCGCGTGCCACAGCCAGAACATTTTCCCTTCAGAATCAGCAAATAACTGACCAGAGGAATGTTTTCCAGGGCCGTTATCTGATGGCCGCAGTTCGGGCAGCGCGAACGGGGCTTGGCCAGAGACAGGGCTTCGCCCTGGTCGGGGGGGGGCTCACCGCGCAGTTCGGCACATTGAGCTTGCCAGTCCTGCTCCATCATTTTCGGCAGGCGGTGTATCACCACATTTAGAAAGCTGCCGACGCACAAACCGAGCAGCCCGGCGGCGACGGCCAGGCCGCCCAGTGTTTCGGGGAGCATCAAACCACCGATCCGAGCTTGAAGATGGGCAGGTACATGGCAACGACCATGCCGCCGATCAGGGTGCCCAGGACAACCATGATCATCGGTTCCATCAGGCTGGACATGGCTTCCACTGCATCGTCGACTTCCTGTTCGAAGAAATCAGCCACCTTGCCGAGCATCGAGTCGAGCGCGCCGGATTCCTCGCCGATGGCCACCATTTGTGTAACCATGTTGGGGAACAGGTTGGTATTCTGCATGGAGGTGGTCAGGCTGGTGCCGGTGGATACCTCGCTTTGAATCTGTTTGGTGGCGACCTTATATACGTGGTTTCCTGAGGCGCCACCTACGGAGTCCAGCGATTCGACTAGCGGCACGCCGGCCGCGAACATGGTCGATAGCGTGCGTGTCCAGCGGGCAATGACCGACTTGCGTACGATATTTCCGAACACCGGTGCCCGCAGCAGCAGGCGATCCATGGCCATCTGCACCTTCTCCGAGCGTTTCCAGGATTCCAGGAATGCGTACAGGCCGCCACCGATGATGCCAAAGATCGCCCACCAGTAAGCGACAAAGAAGTCGGATATGGCGATTACCAGCAGGGTGGGCGCCGGAAGGTCGGCGCCGAAGCTCTTGAATACGTCCTTGAAGGCCGGGATGACGAAAATCATGATCACCGCCGTGATGATGAAGGCAACGACGATCACCGCGATTGGGTAGAACAGTGCGGATTTGATCTTGCTCTTGATGGCAAGGATCTTTTCCTTGTAGGTGGCCAGACGGTCAAGCAGCGTATCCAGAATGCCGGCCTGTTCGCCGGCGGCGACCAGGTTGCAGAACAGGGCATCGAAATACAGCGGGAATTTGCGGAAGGCCTGCGATAACGAACTGCCAGTCTCCACGTCGGCCTTGATATCGAGCAGCAATTTGCCAACTGCCGGGTTGGCGTGACCGCGACCGACGATATCGAAGGACTGCAGGAGCGGCACGCCTGATTTCATCATGGTCGCCAACTGGCGGGTGAACAGCGTGATGTCCTTGTCGGTGATCTTGCCGCCGGTCTTGAAGCGCAGCTTCTTGACCTTGGTGTTGGTAATGCCCTGCCGGCGCAACGTGGTCTGGACAACTGATTCGGTAGCGGCACGCATTTCTCCGCGGACAGTCTTGCCATCCTTGTTCCTGCCTTCCCACTGGAAGGTGCTTTCCTTGACTGCCGAGGCCCTCGGTCGTGCGGTAGCCATACAAGTTCCCTTTGTTATGCGTTAGTGGTGCTGAGAACCTCGTCAAGCGAGGTAACACCTTGTTTAACCTTCAACAGCCCGGATTCGCGCAGGTTCTTAACGCCTTCCTGTTGCGCCTGCGCCGCCAGGTCGAGCGAGGAGGCGCCGCTCATGATCATGCGTTGCATGGCCTCGGAAATCGGCATGACCTGATAGATGCCGACCCGCCCCTTGTAACCTGTTCCCTTGCAACGTTCGCAGCCGCCGGGCCCGTACAGTGTCCACGAGCCGTCGAGATCGCTCTCGGTATAGCCGGCATCAAGCAGGGCCTGGCGGGGGACTTCCATCGGTTTTTTGCAGTTGCACAGGCGGCGTGCCAGGCGCTGTGCGGTAATCAACAGCACGCTGGAGGCGATGTTGAAGGTCGGGACGCCCATGTTCATCAGGCGGGTCAGCGTCTGCGGTGCATCGTTGGTGTGCAGGGTGGATAGCACCAAGTGGCCGGTCTGGGCAGCCTTGATGGAAATTTCAGCGGTTTCCAGGTCACGAATTTCACCGACCATGATGATGTCCGGATCCTGACGCAAAAAAGCCTTCAGTGCGACCGGGAAGGTCAGGCCGGCACGGTCGTCGACGTTGACCTGGTTGATGCCCGCCAGGTTGATTTCAGCCGGGTCTTCTGCCGTGGAAATGTTGATGCCATCCTTGTTGAGGATGTTCAGGCAGGTGTAGAGCGATACCGTCTTGCCGGAGCCGGTCGGGCCGGTGACCAGCACCATGCCGTAGGGACGGCTGATGGCGTCGAGCAGCGTGGCTTTCTGCTCGGGCTCATAGCCCAGCGCTTCGATACCCAGAGTTGCCGATGTCGGGTCGAGAATACGCATGACGATTTTTTCGCCCTGTAGCGTAGGCAGTGTGCTGACCCGGAAATCGATGGCGCGCGTTTTCGACAGCACCAGCTTCATCCGGCCGTCCTGGGGGACGCGTTTCTCGGCAATATTCAGGCGCGAAATAACCTTGATGCGGGAGGCGATTTTTTCCTTGATGGCGAGCGGCGGCGTCGCGACTTCGCGCAGGATGCCGTCGACACGGAAACGGATACGATAGTACTTCTCGTAAGGCTCGAAATGGATGTCCGAGGCCCCGTCATTGATGGCGTCGAGCAGCATTTTCTGTATGAACTTGACCACCGGGGCGTCATCGATATCCTGCCCTGCGGCCTCATCGGCCTTGGCCGCAGTGTCCTCGTCGAGAAAGTCGAGGTTGATGTCGTCGTTGGTGAGATTCTTCAGGGCATCGGATGCGGACTCTGCGTATTTATTGACCAGGGGCGCCAGTTTGGGCTGTTCGACGACGATCGGGTCAACGGCCAGGCCGGTCTGGAAGCGGATCTCGTCCAGGGCCCGCAAATTGGTTGGGTCGGCAATCGCCACCGACAGCCGGTTGCCGCGCTTGTTGAGCGGAATGACCTTGTGCGTGGCGATCAGCTTGCGATCAATGGCATCGGAAGGAATGTGGGCTTCGTCGAATGCGTTGAGGTCGAGCAACGGGTAGCCGAACGTGTCGGCGACGAAACGGGCGATATCCAGCGCGCTGGCCTTCTGGCTGGTGATGATCTGTTCGATCAGCGAGGTCTTGCTATTGTGAGCCTGGGCAAGCAATTGCTCCGCCTCGACCTCCTTGAGTTGCCCTGCTTGGACAAGCGCACGTGCCAGGCCGCTGAGAGGAGGATTTTGAGGGGTTGCTGCCATTGAATGCGCTTAAATGCTGTTTAGATCGCTTGATAATGCTACGCAGGCGCTTGTTTGTAAAGGATGTTGGCCCGTCGCTACAGGGGTTCCGGTCGGAATATGCGTACGGTAACGACGCTACGGTCCTGGGTCTTGAGAATTTCAACGGCGACGTCGGCCAGTTTGATGCTGATGCCGGACTCAGGAATGTCCTGAAAGTGCTCAAGAATCAGACCGTTGAGGGTTTTGGGGCCGTCCAGCGGAAAGTCGAGGCCGAGCATGCGGTTGATGTCACGCAGCGGGCGTGATCCTTCGACGATGGCTTCACCCTCGTCGGACCAGTGGAGTTCCTGGCCGAGACCGGGCAGGGATGTGGTGAAGTCGCCGACAAATTCCTCGATGATGTCCTCCATGGTCAATAGCCCGAGGATGTCTCCATATTCGTCGACCACAAAACCGATCCGCTGGCGGTTTTCCTGAAAGAAGGCCAGTTGCGAGAAAACCGGCGTCCTGGCCGGAATGTAGTAGGGAGGCTGCAGTTGTTCGAGCAAACTGGCCAGATCAAAACCGGGGTCTCCCAGGCTGGCCAGCAGGCGGCGCACAGGCAGGATGCCGACCAGTTGGTCCAGCGATTCCCGGCAGGTGGGCAGGCGACTGTGATGGCTGGTCGCCAGTTGATTCTTGACGTCTTCCCAGGGCTGTTCGAGGTCGAGAATTTCGATGTTGCCGCGCGGGGTCATGACATCTTCGACGGTGATGGTATTCAGTTCGAACAGACTGGACAGAATGGCGTGATGTTTCTGCGGGATCAGATGGGAGGATTCGAGCACCAGGCTGCGCAACTCTTCGGGGGACAGCTTGCTGGCTTCTACCCCCGGTTTCGGGGATAGGTGCAGTACTTTGAGGAAAACGCTGGCAAACAGGTTGATGAACCAGACAGCCGGATAAAAGAAGCGCAGCAGGGGGGTGAGGATGTAGCCAAGGACCACGGCAAGCCGGTCCGCATAGGTGGCGCCGATAATTTTCGGGGTGATCTCGGAAAAGACCAGGATGGCGAAGGTGACAGCCAGGGTGCCGACACCGAGAACCCATTTGTCCTCCCCGAACAGCGCGATGGCGATGACACTGACCAGCGTGGCGGCAGCCGAGTTGACGAGATTGTTGCCGAGCAGGATGACGCCCAGCATCTTGTCGGTACGCGCCAGCAGCGCCAGGGCTTTTTGGGCGCCATGGTGGCCGGATTGTGCCAGGTGGCGCAGGCGAAAGCGATTGGAGGCCATCATCGCCGTCTCGCTGAGCGAGAAAAAGGCGGACATGGCTAACAGAACTACCAGCGTCAGCAAAAGTGCCGACAGGGGGATGTCATCCACGGCTCAAACGCGACCGAGAATGACTTCAGCGACGAAGCGGCTACCGACGTAGGCCAGGATGAGCAGAGCAAAGCCGGCCAGCGTCCAGCGCAAAGCCCGTTTCCCGCGCCAGCCCCAGGCGTGCCGGCCAATGAGCAGCGTGGCAAAGATACCCCATGAGGCGAAGGCAAACAGGGTCTTGTGGTCAATGGACATTGGCTTGCCAAACAGTTCCTCGGAGAAGAACAGGCCACTGCCAACAGCCAGCGTGAGCAGCACAAAACCGATCAGCAACATCTTGAACAGCAGCGATTCCATGGTCAGCAGTGGTGGCAGGCTGGCCAGGCTGCGTTTCATCGAGCGATTGTGCAGAGCCCGTTCGGTGAAGCCCATGAATATGGCGTGCAGGGCCGACAGGGTAAGCAGGCTGTAGGCGAGCATGGCTGCCAGAAAGTGCAGCTTGAAACCCGTGGCCTGGGCGTGGGCAACCAGGTGCACGTTCGGGAAAATAACCGGCAGGATCGTGCAGGCGGCAGCCAGGGGTAAAACCATGGGTTGCATGCCTTCCATGCGGGCCATGAAGCTCTCCAGCCAGTAAATCAGGGCTGCCAGCCACATCATCAGCGACAGGGCGAAGCTGAACGAGAAGCGCATGCCAGCCTCGGCGAACAAGGCATCATGCAGGCCCCAGGCATGAATGGACAACGCAGCGGCAATGGCCCCGCGTTCCCAAGTTTGCATCGGGCAGGCAATGCACTGGTTCTCGTTTTCGCGCCAGCGGGTGTTCCAGAAATGGAAGCCCAGTGCGCCATAAATCAGGGCGGCGAGAATGTGCGGCAGAAGCTGAATTACAATGTCGGCCATTCGCGAATTCTACTAGAAGCCCATCTGACATGCTCGACAACCTGACCACACGCCTTGCGCGCGTCATGAAGACGCTGAAGGGCGAAGCTCGCCTGACCGAATCCAATATCGCCGATGCCCTGCGCGAAGTGCGTATGGCACTGCTCGAAGCTGACGTTGCGCTGCCGGTGGTCAAGGACTTTGTCGCCGCCGTCAAGGAAAAGGCGGTGGGCCAGGAGGTGATTGGTTCGCTCAATCCCGGGCAGGCACTGATTGGCGTCGTGCATGCCGAACTGACCAAGATCATGGGTGATGCCCACGAAGGCATCAACTTCAATACCCAGCCTCCGGCCATTGTGTTGATGGCGGGTTTACAGGGGGCCGGCAAAACGACAACGGTTGGCAAGCTGGCCAAATTCCTCAAGGAAAATCACAAGAAGAAGGTGCTGGTCGTTTCCTGTGACGTTTATCGTCCAGCCGCTATCGAGCAGTTGAAATCAGTCGCCGGTCAGGCCGGGGTGGATTTCTTCCCGTCGGCGGTCGGCGAGAAGCCTGAAACCATTGCTGTCAACGCGATTGATTGGGCCAAGCGCCATTATCACGATGTGCTGCTCGTCGATACGGCGGGGCGTCTGGCGATCGATGAGGCAATGATGGCCGAGATCAAGCGCTTGCACGCGGCGATCAATCCCATCGAGACCCTGTTCGTGGTCGACGCCATGCTCGGCCAGGATGCGGTCAATACAGCCAAGGCCTTCAACGAAGCCTTGCCGCTAACCGGTGTCGTGCTGACCAAACTGGACGGCGATGCGCGGGGCGGTGCGGCCTTGTCAGTACGCCATATCACGGGCAAGCCGATCAAGTTCGCCGGTGTCGGTGAAAAGCTGACAGGCCTTGAGGCCTTCCATCCTGAACGGATGGCCTCGCGCATTCTGGGCATGGGCGACGTGTTGTCGCTGATCGAAGAGGCGCGCAAGGGCCTTGACGAGGAAAAGGCCGTTGCCTTCGCCAAGAAACTGAAATCCGGCAAGGGCTTCGACCTGAACGATTTCAAGGAGCAGATTGCCCAGATGCGCAACATGGGGGGGCTGACTTCGCTGATGGACAAGATGCCGGCGCAGATCGCCCAGATGGCCGGATCCTTGCCGGCGGGTGCCGAGGGCAAGATCATTGGTCGTGTGGAGGGCATCATCAATTCGATGACTCCGCAGGAGCGTGCCAAGCCGGAATTGATCAAAGCCAGCCGCAAGCGCCGTATTGCCACGGGGGCTGGCGTGCAGGTTCAGGAGGTCAATCGTTTGCTCAATCAGTTCGAGCAGACGCAGAAGATGATGAAGCAGTTCTCCAAGGGCGGCATCGGCAAGTTGATGCGCGGCATGAAGGGCATGTTGCCCGGCATGGGCGGTATGGGTCGCTGATTAGTTGCCGGCCTGCGCCAGGCGGGCCGGCTTGTCGTAACCCCACTGGTTCTGCCATGCGGCACGAACCATATTCGGGTATTCCGGCTTGCCCAGGCTGCCGTTGTAGCGGCCCAGGGCACGGTAGAGGTCACCCTTCTCGATATCCAGGTAGTGGCGCAGGATGGTGCAGCCGTAGCGCAGATTGGTGCGCAGATCGAATAGCGAGTCGTCAGGGCGGCCAATCAGCTTTACCCAGAACGGCATGACTTGCATGTAGCCGCGGGCGCCAGCCGAAGATACGGCATATTTCCGGAAGCCCGATTCGACCTGCATCAGGCCGAGCACCAACTGCGGGTCGAGACCGGCCCGGGTCGCTTCGTAATGGACGCTGCGCAACAGATCGATCCGGTATTCGCGGTTGGGAATGCGTTTTTCCAGCCGGGGTGACATGGCGGCCAGCCAGTCGACCGCTTCCATCGGCGTCTTGAAGGAGGTGACGCTTGGGCGGGAGTCCGAAACAGCCTTGTGCAGTGCGGCTTGCGCGCTGGCCGACAGAACTTCGTACTTCTGCGCGCCGGCAAAAACGGCCGACGCGCCAGACAACAGCAGTGCGACGATCAGGCGGCGCACAGCTTCCCTTGCAGCATGGCAACAATCTCGCCCGCGGCAACCATGGTCGCGTCCGTATCGGTGCGGCTCTTGTACTCCAGTTGGCCATCTTTCAGTCCGCGCTCGCCAACAACCACGCGATGCGGGATGCCGATCAGTTCCATGTCGGCGAACATCACGCCGGGGCGCTCGTTGCGGTCGTCGAGTACAACGTCGATGCCAGCCTTCTTCAGATCGGCATACAGTTGATCGCTTGCAGCTTTGACGGCCTCGCTCTTGTGGTAGCCCATCGGTACGATGCAGACTGCGAACGGGGCGATGCTCGGTGGCAGGATAATGCCCTTGTCGTCGTTGCCCTGCTCGATGGCTGCGCCGACGATGCGTGACACGCCGATGCCATAGCAGCCCATCTCCATGACCTGGCTCTTGCCCTGCTCGTCGAGGAAGGCGCAGT
>Ga0114986_1000432_pt1 | contig 11789 bp, 11 predicted proteins | sample Shrwel1BS1Day17_FD_96988 | JGI IMG/M metagenome (GOLD analysis project Ga0114986, IMG submission 96988) | Subsurface microbial communities from deep shales in Ohio, USA - Utica-3 well 1 S-1-Day17 | ecosystem: Environmental > Aquatic > Deep subsurface > Shale gas/oil reservoir > Produced... | reverse complement strand
GGACTGGGATGGGCTCGAACAGGCGGTGGCCGCTTGCCAAGCCTGCGGCCTGTGCCAGAGCCGCAAGAACACGGTGTTCGGCGTCGGCGATCGGCGTGCGCGCTGGCTGGTGGTGGGCGAAGCCCCGGGCGAGAACGAAGACCTGCAGGGCGAGCCCTTTGTTGGCCAGGCCGGCCAGTTGCTCGACAACATGCTCAAGGCCATCGGTCTGGACCGCGGCGCCCGCGGTGACCAGGGCGTCTTTATCGCCAACGTGCTCAAGTGCCGCCCACCGGCCAACCGCAATCCGCAGCCGCAGGAGGTGCTGAAATGCGAGCCCTACCTGCGGCGCCAGGTCGAACTGCTGCAGCCGCGGATCATCCTGGCGCTGGGCCGTTTCGCCGCCCAGTCGCTGCTGCAGGCGACGGTGCCGGATGTGGCCAGCGTGCCACTGGGCAAGCTGCGCGGCCAGGCGCACCAGTACCAGGGCGTGCCGGTGATCGTGAGCTACCACCCGGCCTATCTGCTGCGCACGCCACAGGACAAGGCCAAGGCCTGGGCCGACCTGTGCCTGGCGCTCGATGTCGCGCAACGTCTGCCGGCGCGATAAACGTTCTGCGCGAGAAGACTTCAACATGCCGAAATTTCTGCGTTACTTGCTCACCGGTCTGATCATCCTGCTCGGTCTGGCGGCTGCCTGGACCTGGCTGAGCCTGAGCTGGAGTTATGCCGAGGGCGAGCGCGCCGGTTATGTGCAGAAGCTGTCCAGGAAGGGCTGGCTGTGCAAGACCTGGGAGGGCGAGATTGCCATGGTGACCATGCCGGGTGCCATCCCGGAGAAATTCGAGTTCAGCGTGCGTGACGACGTGGTGGCGCAGAAGATCAATGCCCTGGCCGGCAAGCGCGTGGTGCTGCATTACCGCCAGCACAAGTTCGTGCCGACTTCGTGTTTTGCCGAAACCGAGTATTTCATCCACGACGTACGCGAGGTACTGGAGACCCAGACGCCATCGCCCCTGGCACCCAGTGCCGCGCAGGGTGAACTCCAGCCGCCGCGCTGAGCCACGCGAGCGCCGTTACGGCCGGTCCTTTCGGGTAAGTGATCCATGCGTCCGACCACCGCTGTCTTCATCGCCACCAGCCTGGACGGCTACATTGCCCGGCCGGATGGCGGCATCGACTGGCTGCTGCAGGCGAATGCTGCGGTGCCGGCCGGCGAGGACTGCGGCTACCAGGCCTTCATGGCCACGGTGGACGCGCTCGTGATGGGGCGCAAGACTTTCGAACAGGCCTTGCAGTTCGATCCCTGGCCTTATGCCGGCAAACCGGTGGTGGTGCTGTCGCGGTATGGGGTGAACGTCCCGGCGGCGCTGCGCGACGAGGTCAGCGTGAGCGCCGACGCGCTGCCCGAGCTGCTGGCGCGGCTGTTGACAACCGGTGCGCGCAAGCTCTACATCGATGGTGGTGAGGTGATCCAGAGTTTTCTGCGCGCCGGCCTGATCGATGAGCTCACCATCACGGTCATCCCGGTGTTGCTGGGCGCGGGCCGGCCGCTGTTCGGTCCGCTGGACGCCGATGTGGCGCTCACGCATGTGGCGACGCACGCCTATCCGTTCGGCTTTGTGCAACACCACTATCGCGTGCAACGCAGCGCATGAGCAGCACGGCACCGACCGACAGCGCCCGCCTGTTCCTGGCCTTGTGCCCCGGGCCGACGGTGCAGGCGGCGCTGGCCGGCCACGCGGCCGCCTGGCACTGGAATGACGAGGCAGTGCGCTACGCGCCCCCGGACTGGCATGTGACGCTGCACTTCATTGGCGCGGTGCCGCGCGCGCGCATCGGCGCACTGCGTGCGGCGCTTGAGGTGCCCATGCAGCCGTTCGAGCTGCGCTTTGGCACGCCCGCCCTGTGGCCGCACGGGCTGGCGGTGCTGTTGCCGATGGCTACGCCGACGGCCTTGCAGCAGTTGCACGATGCACTGGGCCAGCGTCTGCGCCAGGCGGGCTTGCGCACCGACGAACGTCCCTACCGCCCGCACCTGACGCTGGCGCGACGGGCTGCGACGGCCCAATCGCCCGCGCAGTGGCCGGCCTGGGGCTGGCCCGTGTCGGGCTATGTGCTGATGGAGTCGACTGGCGATGTCGCGGCGCGCTACCGCGTGCTGCAGCGCTACGGCCTGCCCGGTACGGCAGAAGCCCTGCTCCCTTGAAGCAAAATCGGGGGAGAGGAAAGAACTGCCCACCATGAGCCCAGCCGCCGACAAAGAAAAAGAACCGTCGATGGAAATCTACGGCGAACCGGGTCACCTGATCCGGCGCGCGCAGCAGATTGCCGTGTCCAAGTTCCACGAGGTACATGGCCGCCATCTGACGCCGATCCAGTACGCCATCCTGCGCACCCTGCACCAGGCGCCCGGCATCGACCAGGTGACGCTGGCGCAGCTGATCGCGCTCGACACCTCGACCACGGCCGACATCGCGGCGCGGCTGGAGGCCAAAGGCTGGATCCTGCGTGAGGTGCTGCCGCGCCGCCAGCGCCGCTTGTCGCTTACCCCGGCGGGTGAGGAGGTGCTGCTGGAGCTCAAGCCCGGTGCCGACATCCTGTATGAAGGCATCATGAGCAGCCTGGAGCCGGCCGAGCAGAAGGAGTTCATGCGCTTGCTGCGCAAGTTCGTGCACCTGCACGACAGCCAGAGCAAGCCGGAAGGCCGCCCGGCCAAGGCTTCGGCACCGGGGCGCCGTTCCCGCACCTGAGCCGGCCCGTCGCCTGTCGGGAAATCCGGCACCCTAGGGTTACTACTTAGTCGGAGGGCTTTTGTCGCCAGCGTTCATTCAGTACAATGAATCACATTCAGTATACGGAATGACTGAATCCGACTAACCTGAACCTAGCGAGGTAGCCCATGTTTCCGAAAAACACCTGGTATGTAGCCGCCACGTCCAACGAGATCGACGAGAAGCCGCTGGGCCGCACGATCTGCAACGAGCGCATCGTGTTCTACCGCGGCGAAGAGAACAAGGTTGCCGCTGTGGAAGACTTCTGCCCACACCGTGGCGCGCCGCTGTCGCTCGGCTACGTCTGCGAAGGCAAGCTGGTCTGCGGCTACCACGGCCTGGAAATGGGCTGTGACGGCAAGACCGTGCACATGCCGGGCCAGCGCGTACGCGGCTTCCCCGCCATCAAGGCCTACCCGGTGGTCGAGCGCTACGGCTTCATCTGGGTCTGGCCGGGCGATGCGAGCAAGGCCGACGAGGCCAAGATCCCGGTGCTGGAGTGGTACGACCACCCCGAGTGGGCCTACGGCGGTGGCCTGTACCACATCAAGTGCGATTACCGCCTGATGATCGACAACCTGATGGACCTGACGCACGAGACCTATGTGCACAGCACCTCCATCGGCCAGAAGGAAATCGACGAGACGCCCTGCAAGACCACAGTCAATGGGGACGAGGTCGTGACAGCACGCTACATGAACGGCATCATGCCGCCGCCTTTCTGGAAAGCCGCACTGCGCAGCAACAACCTGCCGGATGACGTGGTGGTCGACCGCTGGCAGATCTGCCGCTTCACGCCGCCGAGCAACGTGATCATCGAGGTTGGTGTCGCGCTTGAAGGTCAAGGCGGCTATGACGCGCCGAACGACAAGAAGGTCTACAGCAAGGTGATCGACTTCATCACGCCAGAGACCGAGACCTCGATCCACTACTTCTGGGGCATGGCACGCAAGTTCAACCCCAAGGACAAGGCGCTGACCGCCACCATCCGTGAAGGTCAGGGCAAGATCTTCGCGGAGGACCTGGAGATGCTGGAGAAGCAGCAGCGCAACCTGCTCGACTATCCTGACCGTGCCCTGCTGATGCTCAACATCGACGCTGGTGGCGTGCAGTCGCGCAAGATCATCGACCGCCTGGTGGCGGAAGAACGCGCACAGGCCTGAGGCACACGATGAGTTCTGCCCAGACCCTGCAGGTGCGCGTGGCGCGCAAGGCCACCGAAGCGCTGGACATCGTGACACTGGAACTGGTGGCCACGGACGGTAGCGCGCTGCCCGCCTTCGGCGCCGGTGCCCATATCGATGTGCAGTTGCCTGGTGGTATCACGCGCCAGTACTCGCTGTGCAACGACCCGAAGGAAACCCATCGCTACCTGATCGGCGTGCTGCGCGACCCCGCCTCGCGCGGCGGCTCGCTGGCGGTGCACGACCGGGTGAAGGAAGGCGACGTGCTGCAGATCAGCACGCCGAAGAACCATTTCCCGCTGGCGCACGACGCGAAGAAGAGCCTGCTCTTGGGCGGCGGCATCGGCATCACGCCCATCCTGTGCATGGCCGAGCGGCTGGCCAACACCGGTGCGGCATTCGAGATGCACTACGCCACACGCTCGGCAGAGCGTACGGCCTTCCGTGAGCGCATCGCCAAGTCCAGCTTTGCCGACCAGGTGGCATTCCACTTCGATGACGGCGCCGCTGAGCAGAAGCTCGACCTGGCCCGCCTGTTGGTCAAGCCCGAAGCCGGCACGCATCTGTACGTCTGCGGCCCCAAGGGCTTCATGGATGCAGTGCTGAATACGGCGCGCGCCCAAGGCTGGCCTGAGGATCAGCTGCACTACGAGTTCTTTGGTGCCACGGTGGAGAAGTCCGACAGCGACGCCAGCTTCGAAGTGAAGCTGGCCAGCTCGGGCCGCATCGTCATGGTGCCGAAGGACAAGACGGTGACGCAGGCGCTGGCGGAAGCCGGTGTCGAGATCATGATGTCCTGCGAGCAGGGTGTGTGCGGCACCTGCCTGACGCGGGTGCTCGAAGGCGTGCCGGACCACAAGGACAGCTACCTCACGCCCGAGGAGCAGGCGGCCAACGACCAGTTCCTGCCCTGCTGCTCGCGCGCCAAGACGCCGCAGCTGGTGCTCGATCTCTGATCGTCGGGGACCCTCATCGAACCCGGCTGCGGCCGGGTTTTTTCATTCAGCGTTGGCGCGCCGGCAGCAGCACCGAGGCAATCGCCAGCATCATCAGTCCGACGGCGGCATAGTCCTGCCAGTGCAAGCGCTCGCCCAGCCAGAACGAACCGCTGAAGACGCCGATCACCGGGATCAGCATCACGCTTAGGGTCGAGGCCACAGGCGTCAGATGGCGTGCCAGAGACAGAAACAAGGTCTGCACCACGCCAAAGATCAGCACCGCATTGAAGACGATGGCGCCCCAGGTCGCTGGCGGCGGCGCCGACCACTGCGGCCGCTCGAGCAGCAGTGCCAGCACGCTGACTAGGAGGGCGGTCATGACGGTCATCCAGAACGAGATGGTGAGCGTCGGTACCGGCAGCGTGGTGCGCCGCATCAGCTGCACGCCCATGGCCCAGGCCAGGGCCGAGATCAGCGCGTACAGCACGCCCAGGGGCCGGCCGGCTAGGTTGGTGAACTCATGCCACAGCAACAGCAGCACGCCCGCGGCCGCCGCGGCCACGCCTCCCCAGCCGCGCCAGGACAGGCGCTGTCGGAACAGCAGGGCGCCCAGCAGGGCGGAGAAGATGGGCATGCTGTAGCCCAGGATGGCGGCGCGCCCGCTGCTGAGTGACTTGACCGCCACGATGATCAGCGGATGCCAGAGGAACATGTTGAACACGGCCAGCCAGAACAGCTCGCGCCAGTGCGCGCGCGGAATGTGAAACGGCGCCTGGGTCAACCACAGGCCGAGCGCCATCACCGGCAGGCCCAGCCACATGGAGATGACGCGAAAGGTCAGCGGCGGGTAGTCGGTGACGCCGATCTTCATCACCGGCCAGTTCAGGCCCCAGATCAGGGTGATGAAAACCAGGCCGATCAGTTGCTGTCGGTTCAGGGTGGACATGGGGCACGATTGTGGCTGCAAATCGGCAAGGGCCTGTGCCTGGGGTAGCGCCGGGGCGGCTTCTTACAATAGCGCCATGACTTTCCTCGACATGCTGCGCGCCGCCGAGCGCCAAAACGGCTCGATGTTGTGCGTGGGGCTGGACCCCGAGCCGGCCAGGTTCCCGGCCGCGCTCAAGGGCGACAGCCGCAAGATCTACGACTTCTGCGCATCCATCGTCGACGCCACCGCGGACCTGGTGATCGCCTTCAAGCCGCAGATCGCCTACTTCGCCGCCCATCGCGCTGAGGACCAGCTGGAAAAGCTGATCGGCCACATGCGCCGTGTGGCGCCGCAGGTGCCCATCATCCTGGACGCCAAGCGCGGCGACATCGGCAGCACGGCCGAGCAGTATGCGCGCGAAGCCTTCGAGCGCTATGGTGCCGATGCCGTGACGCTGTCGCCCTTCATGGGTTTCGACTCGGTCGCACCCTACCTGAAATACGAGGGCAAGGGTGCCTTCCTGCTGTGCCGCACCTCCAACCCCGGCGGCGATGATTTCCAGAACCAGCACCTGGCCGACGTGCCGGGCCAGCCGCGCCTGTACGAGCACATTGCCGCGCTGGCGCAAGGCCCGTGGAACCTGAACGGCCAGCTCGGACTGGTGGTCGGTGCCACCTACCCGACCGAGATCGAACGCGTGCGCGCCGTGGCGCCCACCGTGCCGCTGCTGATTCCGGGTGTCGGCGCCCAAGGCGGCGATGCCGTGGCCACGGTCAAGGCCGGCTGGCGTGCCGCCGGTGGCGAAACGACGGCGCCGATCGTGGTCAATTCCTCACGCGCCGTGCTCTATGCCTCGGCCGGTGACGACTACGCTGCTGCCGCCCGGCGCGAAGCGCAGAAGACACGCGATCTGCTGCAGGCCGCTCAAGGTTAAAGGCGCTTTACCGACGTAACAGTGTGCAAGACGGCGTGGCTACAGGCCGGGCCGCCGCTACAGTGCTCCCGGGCTGGCCCGATGCCGGCCAGGAGTTTGAAATGCACAAGAAATCCGATCGTTGGAACACCCTGGGCGTCACCCTCGCCCTGATGATGAGCATGGCCGGTACAGCGCTGGCCGAGAAGCCCGACTGGGCGGGCGGACCGGGCAAGTCCCGGCAGCGCGAGGAACGGCGCGAGGAGCACGGCGGCGAGCGCCGCTACGGCGCCGATCCGCGTGCCGCGGGGGGCGTCGAGATCCGCATTGGCGGCTATTTTGGCAGCACCCAGCGCAGCATCGCCCACGACTATTACCAGCAAGAGTTCCATGGCGGGCACTGCCCGCCCGGCCTGGCCCGCAAGCGTAACGGCTGCCTGCCGCCGGGGCAGGCCAAGAAGTGGGCGCTGGGTCGGCCACTGCCCAGCGGCGTGGTCTATTACCCGCTGGAGCCGGGCATCCAGGTCCGCCTCGGCACACCGCCGGCCGGCCACAAGTTCGTGCGCGTGGCTGCCGACATCCTGCTCATCGCGGTGGGCACCAGCATGGTGGTGGACGCGATCGAGGACCTGGGACGCTGAAAATTGCTATCGTATTGATAGCTATCAGCGTCTGTTCCAAAAGGGCTGGATGCTGATTTCTATCTGATCCGTGGTGTCAGCCCGCTGTCGGCAACAGCGGCTTCAGATACCGCCCGGTGTGGCTGGCCGGGTTGGCGGCCAAGGCTTCCGGCGTGCCGGTGCCCACCACCGTGCCGCCGCCGGCGCCGCCTTCCGGGCCCATGTCGATCAGCCAGTCGGCGGTCTTGATCACGTCCAGGTTGTGCTCGATCACCACGATGGTGTTGCCCGCGTCACGCAGCTGGTGCAGCACCTTCAGCAACAGGTCGATGTCAGCAAAGTGCAGACCGGTGGTCGGCTCGTCCAGGATGTAGAGCGTGCGCCCGGTGTCGCGCTTGGACAGCTCCAGCGCCAGCTTGACGCGCTGCGCCTCGCCACCCGAGAGCGTGGTGGCCGACTGACCGAGCTTCACATAGGACAGGCCCACGTCCAACAGCGTCTGCAGCTTGCGCGCTATCGTCGGCACGGCGTTGAAGAAGGCGTAGGCGGCCTCCACCGTGAGGTCCAGCACCTGGGCGATGTTCTTGCCCTTGTACATCACCTCCAAGGTCTCGCGGTTGTAGCGCGCGCCGTGGCAGACATCACAGGGTACGTAGACGTCGGGCAGGAAGTGCATCTCCACCTTCACCATGCCGTCGCCCTGGCAGGCCTCGCAACGGCCGCCGGCGACGTTGAAGGAAAAGCGTCCCGGGCCGTAGCCACGCTCGCGGGCCATCGGCACCTCGGCCATCAGCTCGCGAATCGCGGTGAAGAGGCCGGTGTAGGTGGCCGGGTTGGAGCGCGGCGTGCGTCCGATGGGTGACTGGTCGACGTTGATCACCTTGTCGAAGTGCTCGATGCCTTCGATCTCCTGCACCGGCGCCGGTTCGTCGTGCGCACGGTAGAGCTGGCGCGCCACGGCGGCGTAAAGTGTGTCGTTCACCAGCGTCGACTTGCCGGAGCCGGAGACGCCGGTGACGCAGGTGAACAGGCCTACCGGGATGTCGACGCTGACGTTCTTGAGGTTGTGGCCGCTGGCGCCGACGATGCGCAGCACTTCCTCGCGCGGCAGGGTGCGTGCGCGCGGCACCGCGATCTCGCGCGTGCGCGCCAGGTACTGGCCGGTGAGCGAATCTGGGTGAGCTTTCACCTCCTCGTAGCTGCCCTGCGCCACCACGCGCCCGCCATGCACGCCGGCACCGGGCCCCATGTCGATCAGGTGGTCGGCGGCACGCATCATGTCCTCGTCGTGCTCCACGACCAGCACGCTGTTGCCAATGTCGCGCAGGTGCAGCAGGGTGCCGATCAGGCGGTCGTTGTCGCGCTGGTGCAGGCCGATGCTGGGTTCGTCCAGCACGTACATCACGCCGGTGAGGCCGGAGCCGATCTGGCTGGCCAGGCGGATGCGCTGCGCTTCGCCGCCGGAGAGTGTCTCCGCGCTGCGGTCCAGGCTGAGGTAGTTCAGGCCGACGTCGTTGAGGAACTTCAGGCGCAGCCGGATCTCGCGCACCACCTTGTCGGCGATCTCGGCCTTGGCGCCGTGCAGTTGCAGGGTGTCGAAATACTCAAAGCACTCGCGCAGTGTCAGGTGGCTCACCTCATAGATGGCGCGTGCCTGTGCGTCTTCGCCGATCTTCACGTGGCGCGCCTCGGGCCGCAGGCGGGTGCCGGCACAGGCCGGGCACGGCTGGCTGCTGCGCAGCCGCGCCAGGTCCTCGCGCACCAGGGCCGAATCGGTCTCGCGGTAGCGTCGCACCAGATTCGGGATGATGCCTTCGAACGGGTGCTTCTTGCTCACCTTCTTGCCCTGCGAGGCGCCCGAGTCCATCACGTAGCTGAACTTGATCTCTTCCTCGCCCGACCCGTACAGCACCACCTGCTGCACCTGCGCGGTCAGCGACTCGAACGGATCCTCGACGTCGAACTTGTAGTGTTTGGCCAGGCTCTCCAGCATGGCAAAGTAATAGCCGTTGCGCCGGTCCCAGCCCTTGATCGCGCCGCCGGCCAGACTCAGCGAGGGGAAGGCCACCACGCGCGCCGGGTCGAACACCTCCTGCTGGCCAATGCCGTCGCAGCTCGGGCAGGCGCCCTGTGGTGAGTTGAAGGAGAACAGGCGTGGCTCCAGCTCGCTGATCGAGTAATGGCACAGCGGGCAGGCGAACTTGGCGTTGAACAGGTGTTCCGTTCCGTTGTCCATTTCCAGTGCAATGGCGCGGCCGCTGGCCAGGCGCAGTGCCGCTTCGAAGCTCTCGGCCAGTCGCTGGCGCAAGGCATCCGCCTCTTCACCGCCGCGCACCTTGAGGCGGTCGATCACCACGTCGATATCGTGCTTCTCGGTCTTCTTGAGTGTCGGCAGCTCGTCGAAGTTGCAGGCTACGCCATCGACGCGAAAGCGCACATAACCCTGCGCCTGCATGTCTTCGAACACCTCGGTGAACTCGCCCTTTTTCTCGCGCGCCAGCGGCGCCAGGATCATCAGCCGCGTGTCGGCCGGCAGTGCCAGCACCGCATCCACCATCTGGCTCACCGTCTGCGCCTGCAGTGGCAGGTCGTGCTCGGGGCAGTAGGGCGTGCCGGCGCGTGCGAACAGCAGGCGCAGGTAGTCGTGGATCTCGGTCACGGTGCCGACGGTGGAGCGCGGGTTGTGGCTGGTGGCCTTCTGCTCGATGCTGATCGCCGGGCTCAGGCCCTCGATCAGGTCCACATCCGGCTTGTCCATCAGCTGCAGGAACTGGCGCGCGTAGGTCGAGAGGCTCTCCACGTAGCGGCGCTGCCCCTCGGCGTACAGCGTGTCGAAGGCCAGACTGGACTTGCCCGAACCCGACAGGCCGGTGATCACCACCAGCTGGTTGCGCGGGATGTCGAGGTCGATGCCCTTGAGGTTGTGGGTGCGCGCGCCGCGGATGTGGATGGCCTGCTGCTGCAGGGCATGGGCGAGGTAGCGGCCTTCGTCGGCGGGCGCGCTCAAGGCGCCGTCTGGGATGGAGTTCAAGGTCTGTGCCGTCAACAAAACCCTCCATGATAGAGAAAGCCGGGCTTTCGCGCACCCGGGCGGCGACGCGGCGGCGGATCGGAGACAATCAGCGCTTTGCCCGTTGACCCGCCCGCCGACCTTGGCGGGCCAGCCTGAGCGGATCGTTCGCCTGTGTCGTCTACCCTGTCTTCCCATCCGTCTGCTGCCGATCCGAGTGCCATGACACCGGTGGAGCGGCGTGCCAGCCTGTCGCTGGCCGCCATCTTCGCCTTGCGCATGCTCGGCCTGTTTCTTGTGTTGCCGGTGTTCGCGCTGGAGGCGGCACGCTACCCAGGTGGCGATGACCCAGCCCTGGTTGGTTTGGCCATGGGCATCTATGGCCTGACCCAAGGTGTGCTGCAGCTGCCTTTCGGCATGGCGTCGGACCGGCTGGGACGCAAGCGTGTGATCGTGGCTGGCCTGCTGCTGTTTGCCATGGGCAGTTTCGTGGCGGCTTTCGCAGGCACCCTCACCGGTTTGATCATCGGCCGCTCGCTGCAGGGCGCCGGCGCCGTCTCGGCGGCCGTCACGGCCCTGCTGGCCGACCAGACGCGTGACGATGTACGCACCAAGGCCATGGCGCTGGTGGGCGCCAGCATCGGCCTGATGTTCGCGCTGTCGCTGCTGCTGGCGCCTTTGCTGGTCAACTTCATCGGCCTGGCCGGCCTGTTTGCGCTCACTGGCGCCTTGGCATTGGCCGGGGTGGCGGTGGTGCTTTGGTGGGTACCGCCGGAGCCGAAGCAGCACAAGGACACACCGCGCGGCAAGCTCTCGGAGGTGCTCACCCACGCTGGCCTGTTGCGGCTGGATGCGGGCGTTTTCATCCTGCACGCGGTGCAGTTGGCCATGTGGGTGGCCATTCCGGCCCTGCTGGTGCAGGCGGGGCTGGACAAGGACGACCACTGGTGGGTCTATCTGCCGGCGGTGCTGGCGTCATTCTTCGTCATGGGCGCGACCCTGTTTCCGCTGGAAAAGCGCGGCTACCTGCGCGCGGTCTTCCTGGCGGCCATCGGCCTGATCGGGCTGGTGCAGCTGGGTCTGCTGTGGAGTGCGCAGGCGCCGAGCATCGGCGTGCTGGCCTTCCTGCTGTTTGTCTTTTTCTGCGGCTTCAACGTGCTGGAGGCCAGCCAGCCCAGCCTGGCCTCGCGCATCGCGCCGCCGCACGCGCGCGGCGCGGCGCTGGGGGTCTACAACACGCTGCAGTCGCTCGGCTTCTTTGCCGGCGGCGTGCTGGGCGGCTGGCTGGTCAAAGAGACCGGCGTGCAAGGTCTGTTCCTGGCCTGCGCCGCCGGCATGGGCCTGTGGCTGCTGGTGGCCTGGCCGATGAAGGCGCCGGGGCGCAAGGCGCCATAATTGCCGGAATTATCTGGAGGAATTTCCCATGGCATCCGTCAACAAAGT
>Ga0114986_1000431_pt1 | contig 11796 bp, 14 predicted proteins | sample Shrwel1BS1Day17_FD_96988 | JGI IMG/M metagenome (GOLD analysis project Ga0114986, IMG submission 96988) | Subsurface microbial communities from deep shales in Ohio, USA - Utica-3 well 1 S-1-Day17 | ecosystem: Environmental > Aquatic > Deep subsurface > Shale gas/oil reservoir > Produced... | reverse complement strand
CGTCTCGGCGCATGGCGGCGCCATTCCCGCCAGCGCCATGGGCTCGCGGCTGGACGCGGCCGAGCCGGGCCAGTTTGCGCATCCGCTGGTGGTGCGGGCGAAGCTCGAGATTGCGGCCGCCTGCCACGCCCACGGCAAAGTGCCTTCCCACTGTGTGGTCACTGAATTCAGTGATACTGAAGCCATGAAGGCGGCCGCGGTGAAGGCCGCGCGCGAGTTCGGCTACACGCGCATGTGGAGCATCCATCCGAGCCAGATCCGTCCTATTCTGGAGGCGCTGGCGCCAAGCGAGGCCGAGATCGAGCGTGCTGCAGCACTCATCGTGGCGGCCGCAGGCGCACAATGGGCGCCGGTGAGCTTCGAAGGCCAGTTGCATGACCGCGCCAGCTACCGCTATTTCTGGCAGGTGCTGGAACGTGCTCACCAGACCGGCCGGCATCTGCCCGATGCCATCCAGGCCTACTTCCAGTCAGACCGATAAACCCGAAGGAGACGCACGATGAAAGCACTGCTCACCCTGGTACTCGTGGCGGCCATGCCCCTGACCCTGCTGGCGCAGAATGCCCCGAGCCGCAAGACCCACTACGCCCAGGGCAAACAGGCGGCGCCGGTGAAGCTGGCCAAGACCGCGGTGGCCGCCGCGCCTGTGGCAGCGCCTGTGCCGCTGTCTGCGCAGGCGCTGGAGCTGGCCGAGCGGGTGCAGGTCGGCCACATGCCGTGCGAACTGGGGGCTTCCGTGACGGTGGAAGCCGATCCCAAGGCGCCCGGTTACTTCCATGTGCGTCTGGCCAAGGAGAGTTTCCACATGGCCCCGGTGGTGTCCGCCACCGGCGCGATGCGGCTGGAAGACCAGCACGCTGGTGCCGTCTGGCTGCAGCTGGCCAACAAGTCCATGCTGGTCAGTACCAAGCACGGCAAGCGCCTGGTGGACGCCTGCATGAGCCCGGCCCAGGTGGCCGTGGCGGCTGTGATGGAGAAGAACCCGCCGCCGTCACTGCTTGACCCGGTGACGCCGCCGGCGGCCATGCGCAATGCGCTGGCCTTGCAGGATGCTGCGGAGTAGATAGCAGCCCGCGCCCAAGCGACAAGGGCTGGAACCATTTTTGATTGTTGAAGAAGGAGCTTTTCATGTTGCAAGCCTACCGCGCCCATGTCGCAGAACGCGCCGCGCTCGGCATTCCCCCGCTGCCGCTGTCTGCGAAGCAGACCGCTGAACTGATCGAACTGCTGAAGAACCCGCCCAAGGGCGAGGAATCGGTGCTGGTCGATCTCATCACCCACCGCGTCCCGGCCGGTGTGGACGATGCTGCCAAGGTCAAGGCCAGCTACCTGGCCGCCGTGGCCCATGGCACCGAGAAGTGCGCTTTGATCTCGCGTGAGAAGGCCACCGAGCTGCTGGGCACCATGCTGGGTGGCTACAACCTGACGCCGCTGATTGACCTGCTGGATGACGCCCAGGTGGGCGCTGTGGCTGCCGAGGGTCTGAAGAAGACCCTGCTGATGTTCGACCAGTTCCACGACGTCAAGGAAAAGGCCGACAAGGGCAATGCCCACGCCAAGGCCGTGCTGCAGAGCTGGGCCGATGCCGAGTGGTTCACCAGCCGCCCTGAAGTGCCCAAGAGCATCACCCTGACCGTGTTCAAGGTCACCGGCGAGACCAACACCGACGACCTGTCGCCCGCGCCCGATGCCTGGAGCCGCCCCGACATCCCGCTGCATGCCCTGGCCATGCTCAAGAACAAGCGCGACGGCATCACGCCGGAAGAAGACGGCAAGCGCGGCCCGGTGAAGTTCATCGAGGACCTGCGTGCCAAGGGCAATCTGGTGGCCTATGTCGGCGACGTGGTTGGCACCGGTTCCTCGCGCAAGTCCGCCACCAACTCGGTGCTGTGGTTCACCGGCGAGGACATCCCCTTCGTGCCGAACAAGCGCTTTGGCGGCGTCTGCCTGGGTGGCAAGATCGCCCCGATCTTCTACAACACCATGGAAGATGCCGGTGCGCTGCCGATCGAGCTGGACGTGAGCCAGATGAACATGGGTGACACCGTCGAGCTGCGTCCCTACGAGGGCAAGGCGCTGAAGGACGGCAAGGTGATTGCCGAGTTCCAGGTCAAGAGCGACGTGCTGTTTGACGAAGTGCGCGCCGGTGGCCGCATTCCGCTGATCATCGGTCGCGGCCTGACCGGCAAGGCGCGCGAGGCGCTGGGTCTGCCCCCGAGCACGCTGTTCCGCCTGCCGAAGAACCCGACCGCCAAGGTCAAGGGTTACACGCTGGCGCAGAAGATGGTGGGCCGTGCCTGCGGTCTGCCCGAAGGCCAGGGTGTGCTGCCCGGCACCTACTGCGAGCCGAAGATGACCTCGGTCGGTTCGCAGGACACCACCGGCCCCATGACCCGCGACGAACTGAAGGACCTGGCCTGCCTGGGCTTCAGCGCCGACCTGGTGATGCAGTCCTTCTGCCACACCGCCGCCTACCCGAAGCCGGTGGACGTGAAGATGCACCATGAGCTGCCTGACTTCATCAGCACCCGCGGCGGCATTTCGCTGCGCCCGGGCGACGGCATCATTCACAGCTGGCTCAACCGCATGCTGCTGCCCGACACCGTGGGCACCGGCGGCGACAGCCACACCCGCTTCCCGATCGGCATCTCCTTCCCGGCCGGCTCCGGCCTGGTGGCCTTTGCGGCGGCCACCGGCGTCATGCCGCTGGACATGCCCGAGTCGGTGCTGGTGCGCTTCAAGGGCAAGATGCAGCCCGGCGTCACGCTGCGTGACCTGGTGCACGCCATCCCGCTGTACGCCATCAAGCAGGGCCTGCTGACGGTGGAGAAGAAGGGCAAGAAGAACATCTTCTCCGGCCGCATCCTGGAAATCGAAGGTCTGCCAGACCTGAAGGTGGAACAGGCCTTCGAGCTGTCCGACGCCTCGGCCGAGCGTTCCGCCGCCGGCTGCACGGTGCAGCTCAACAAGGAGCCGATCATCGAGTACATCAACAGCAACATCGTGCTGCTGAAGAACATGATCGCCAACGGCTACCACGACGAGCGCACCATCGCGCGCCGCATCAAGGCCATGGAAGCCTGGCTGGCCAAGCCGGAACTGCTCACGGCCGACAAGGACGCCGAGTACGCCGCCGTGATCGAGATCGACCTGGCCGAGATCACCGAGCCCATCGTCTGCTGCCCGAACGACCCGGACGACGCGAAGACCCTGTCGGATGTGGCTGGCGCCACCATCGACGAGGTCTTCATCGGCTCCTGCATGACCAACATCGGTCACTTCCGTGCCGCTTCCAAGCTGCTCGAAGGCAAGAAGGACATCCCGGTCAAGCTCTGGCTGGCCCCGCCGACCAAGATGGACCAGCACCAGCTGACCGAGGAAGGCCACTACGGCGTGTTCGGTGCGGCCGGCGCCCGCATGGAAATGCCGGGCTGCTCGCTGTGCATGGGCAACCAGGCCCAGGTGAAGGAAGGCGCGACCGTGATGTCCACCAGCACGCGCAACTTCCCCAACCGTCTGGGCAAGAACACCAATGTGTACCTGGGTTCCGCCGAACTGGCGGCGATCTGCTCCAAGCTCGGCCGTATCCCCAGCAAGCAGGAGTACCTGGCCGACATTGGCGTCATCAATGCCAACGGCGACAAGATCTACAAGTACATGAACTTCGACCAGATCGAGGAGTACAAGGACGTGGCGGCCAAGGTGGCAGCCTGACCTGCCAGCTCCCCTGACCGGGCCGCCGATGGCCCGGTTTTCCAAAGCCCCCGGCATACGCTGCGGGGCTTTTTCTTTGCCGTCCGATAATTCGCGCCATGAATGCCATCACTTCTTTGCCCTGGTCGGTGCAAACCGTGTTGTTGCTCATCGGCAGCAACGTTTTCATGACGTTTGCCTGGTATGGCCACCTGAAGAATCTCGCCACCGCGCCGTGGTACACCGCGGCGCTGGTCAGCTGGGGCATTGCGCTGTTCGAGTACCTGCTGCAGGTGCCGGCCAACCGCATCGGCTTTCAGCAGGCCGGCCTGACCGTGGGGCAGCTCAAGATCATGCAGGAGGTGATCACGCTCAGCGTGTTCCTGCCTTTTGCCATGCTGTACATGAAGGAGCCGTTCAAGCTCGACTACGTGTGGGCGGCACTGTGCATGGTGGGCGCGGTCTACTTCATCTTTCGCAGCGCCTAGGGGCAGTACCGTCAGGTGCGGCGGTTACACTTCACCCCGTTTTGTGTCATTTGCATGACGGTTCAAGCTTCAGGAGAAATACATGCTGTTTGGGAAACTGATGCCGCGCGACGGCAACTTCTTCGAGATGTTCAATCAGCATGCGGACCGCATCGTGGAAGCCGCTCGTGCCTTTTCCCTGCTGGTCGAGCACTACAGCGATCCCGATCTGCGCGAGCAGCACAACCGTGACGTCGACGCCGCCGAGCAGGCCGCCGACCGCATCACGCACGAGGTCAACAAGGCGTTGCACAAGACCTTCATCACGCCGATCGACCGCGAGCAGATCCACGGCCTGATCAACACCATGGACGACGTGGCCGACCTGATCCAGGACGCCGCCGAGACCATGGCGCTGTACGACGTGCGTCACATGACGCAGGAGATCATCCGCCTGACCGAGCTCAGCGTGAAGTGCTGCGAGCGCGTCAAGGACGCGGTCTACCTGCTGGACAACATCGGCGACAGCAAGACCGCCGAGGCGGCGCTCAAGACCTGCGAGGAGATCGACCGCCTGGAGTCGGACGCCGACCGCGTCATGCGCACCGCCATGAGCAAGCTGTTCCGCGAGGAGCCCGATGTGCGCGAGGTGATCAAGCTCAAGGCCATCTACGAGCTGCTGGAGACCGTGACCGACAAGTGCGAGGACGTGGCCAACCAGATCGAGGGCATCGTCCTCGAGAACGCCTGAGCGAGCACGGTCTGCCATGGAGAACATTCCGCAAACCGCCCTCTGGGTGATCATCCTGCTGGTGGCGCTGGCGCTGGCGTTCGACTTCATGAACGGTTTTCATGACGCCGCCAACTCGATTGCCACCGTGGTGTCCACCGGCGTGCTGCGTCCGGGCCAGGCGGTTCTGTTTGCCGCTTTCTTCAACTTTGTCGCCATCTTCATCTTCCACCTCAGCGTGGCGGCGACGGTGGGCAAGGGCATCGTACAGCCGGGAGTGGTCGACACCAACGTGGTGTTCGGCGCGCTGGTTGGCGCCATCACCTGGAACCTGATCACCTGGTACTCGGCATCCCCAGCAGCTCTTCGCACGCCCTCATCGGCGGCATCGTCGGTGCCGTGATCGGCAAGGCCGGCACCGATGCGCTGCTGTCGGCCGGCATCCTGAAGACCGTGGTGTTCATCTTCGTTTCGCCTTTCCTCGGCTTCCTGCTTGGCTCTCTCATGATGCTGGCCGTGGCTTGGCTGTTCCGCCGCACGACGCCGTCGCGCGTGGACGGCTGGTTCCGCCGGCTGCAACTGGTGTCTGCCGGCGCCTACAGCCTGGGGCATGGCGGCAACGATGCCCAGAAGACCATCGGCATCATCTGGATGCTGCTAGTGGCCACGGGCTACATGACGTCGGTGGACAAGGCGCCGCCGAGCTGGGTGGTGGTGAGCTGCTACCTGGCCATCGGCATGGGCACCATGTTCGGCGGCTGGCGCATCGTCAAGACCATGGGGCAGAAGATCACCAAGCTCAAGCCGGTGGGCGGCTTCTGCGCCGAGACCGGTGGCGCGCTCACCCTGTTCCTGGCCACCACGCTGGGCATCCCGGTCTCCACCACCCACACCATCACCGGCGCCATCGTCGGCGTCGGTTCGGCGCAGCGGGCCAGTTCGGTGCGCTGGGGCGTGGCGGGCAACATCGTCTGGGCCTGGATCTTTACCATCCCGGCCAGCGCCTTCGTGGCCATCGTGGCCTACTGGCTCAGCCTGAAGCTGTTCTGACCATCAGTCGGGCTTGTGCCGGCGCAGACCGAAAACGCCGTGGAACCGGCTTCGCCGGGCCACTGGCGTTGTTCCCTTGAGGGGAAGCGGCGTCGGCCGCTCAGGGGTGCAGCCTTCACTGGCTAATCTTGCGTGCTTCCTCGACCTGGTATTCGAAGTAGCGCTGAAAGCTGAAGGCGATGCTCGACATCAGCACCGTGGTACCCACCAGCAGCGAGCAGGCGATGGCGCCGATGGTCAACCAACTGGTGCGGCCAGCCGGTGCATCGGGCGCCGCGCCCGGGTTGAAGCGGGTGTTCCATTTCTCCGGCGTCATCAGGCCATAGATGATGGCATTGAGCGCACAGCCGGCAAGGGTGAAGCCCACCAACGGGATCAGTATCCAGCTCCAGTGGTCGTCCACACCGTAGCTTTGCACGCGCTCGATGCCGTACAGCCCGAGTGCGGTGGGAATCGGCAGCAACCACCCCAACAGGTCGCCAAAGCCAAACAGGTAGAAGCGGTGCAGGCCCAGAGGGCCGACGAGAAAGGTGAGCCAGGCGGCCAGCGTCTTGTGTTTCATGGCGCTATTGTCGGGCAAGCGGTTCAGGGTCAGGGCGGGGTCGGGGCACTGCGGTCACCGTCGCCGAGGGCTTTTTCCATCAGCACGATGTCCAGCCAGCGCCCGAACTTCCAGCCGCAGGAATGGATCACGCCCACCTGCTCAAAGCCCACCCGGCGGTGTACGCCGATCGAGCCGGCATTGCCGGAGTCGCCGATCACGGCGATCAGTTTGCGCACCCCGGCCTGTTCGGCCTGGTGGGCCAGTTCCGCCAGCAGCTGTTGGCCCAGGCCGCGCCCGCGGGCGCCGTCGGCCAGGTAGATCGAGTCCTCGGCCGAAAATCGGTAGGCGGGCCGAGGCTTGAACCAGTTGCAGTAGGCATAGCCCAGCACCTCGCCCTGTTCCTCCAGCACCAGCCAGGGCAGGCCGCGCGCCAGCACCTCGGCGCGCCGCGCCGCCATGTCGGCCGGGGAGGGTGGTTCCAGCTCGAAGGTGCCGGTGCCGTGCAGCACGTGGTGGGCGTAAATGGCGGTGACGGCGGGCAGGTCAGCGTCGCGGCTGGGGCGGATGGTAGGCATAAGCGGAAGAAACGTTATAATCACAGGCTTTTCAGTGTGTCGCTGGCCGGGTGGCCATGTCGCGTGTCTCAAACACTGAAGGAATTCGTACTGGAAGCCGGTCCCTCGTCAGGGCGACGTTTCCACCACCCAAAGGATAAATCATGGTCGTCATTCGACTCTCCCGCGGCGGTGCCAAGGCACGTCCGTTCTTCAACATCGTCGTGACCGACAAGCGTAACCGTCGTGACGGTGGCTTCATCGAGCGCATCGGTTTCTACAACCCGATTGCCACCGAGAAGGAAGAAGGCCTGCGCATTGCCCAAGACCGTCTGACCTACTGGGTCGGCGTCGGCGCCCAGACCTCCCCGACCGTCGAGCGTCTGATCAAGCAGGCCGCCAAGAAGGCTGCCTGATCTCATACGCCGGCTACCCTGCAGCGCTCCCGTTCCCGGGGGCGCTTCGCATTTGGGGCCGGCGTTGACCGATTTCTTTCTCATGGTGCCCCGTCTCGAAACCGCTGAATTGCCGGCGGACGCCGTCGAGGTCGGGCGCATTCTGGATGCCTGGGGCATCAAGGGCTGGTTCAAGGTCCTGCCCTACAGCGCCGATCCCGAGGCGCTGTTTTCTTCCAAGCTCTGGTACCTGCTGCCGCCCGAAAAAGGGGGCAAGGCCTTCTCCGGCCCGGTGCTGCTGCCTGTGCGCGAGGCCAAGGAACATTCCGACGCCGTCGTCGCCAGTTCCCCCGACGTGCCGGACCGCAATGCCGCCGAAGCGCTGCGCGGTGCCCGCATCTTCGTCGGGCGTTCCAGCTTTCCTGCGCCGCAGCAGGACGAGTACTACTGGGTCGACCTGATCGGCCTGGCGGTGGTCAACCGTGAGGGCGTGCAGCTGGGCGAGGTGCAGGAGCTGCTGTCCACCGGGCCGCAGACCGTGCTGGTGGTCGGCTACGAGCTCGACGGCAAGCCGGCCGAGCGCATGATCCCCTTCGTCTCGGCCTATGTGGACGAGGTGGACCAGGCCGCGCGCTGCATCCGCGTCGACTGGCAGCCCGACTATTGACGGGAGGCGCTGGCACGATGCGCTTTGACGTCCTCACCCTGTTCCCTGAGCTGTTTGCGCCGCTGTTGACCAGCGGCATCACCCGCCGTGCCTACGAATCGGGCCAGGTGGACGTGCATCTGCACAACCCGCGCGACTTTGCCGAGGGCAACTACCGCCGCGTTGACGACCGTCCCTTTGGTGGCGGCCCGGGCATGGTCATGCTGGCCGAGCCGCTGGCGCGCTGTCTGCAGCAGGCGCAGGCCCAGCGCAGTGCCCGTGCGCCGGTGATGCTGTTCTCGCCGCTGGGCCGGCCACTGGATCACGCGGCCGTGGAGCGCTGGGCCGCCAGCGAGGGCGCCGTGCTGGTCTGTGGCCGCTACGAGGGCATCGACCAGCGTTTCATCGACGCCCATGTGGACGAGCAGATCAGCCTGGGCGACTTCGTGCTCTCCGGCGGCGAAATTGCCGCCATGGCCTTGCTTGACGCGGTGGCGCGGCTGCAGCCGGGGGTGTTGGGTGATGCCGACAGCCATGCCCAGGACAGCTTCAACCCGGCGCTCGATGGCCTGCTGGACTGCCCGCACTACACGCGCCCCGAGAACTGGGAGGGGCGGGCCGTGCCCGAGGCCCTGTTGTCCGGCCACCATGCCCAGATCGAGCGCTGGCGCCGTGAGCAGCGGCTGGCGCTGACTGCCAGTCTGCGTCCGGAACTGATCGCGCAGGCCCGCGCCGCCGGCCGTCTGAGTCGGCAGGACGAGGCGTTCCTGGCCTCTCTGGCCTGAGATTCTCCGCTTCCTGCTATAATTCTCGGCTTTCCAGATCCTCTGGCCGGCCGCTGGCCCTGTGTGGCGAGCATTCGTGTGACTTCTGATCCACGAACTATCCTTGGCGCGGACAAGATCATTTGAGGTAACCATGAACCTGATCCAGACCCTCGAGCAAGAAGAAATTGCTCGCCTCGGCAAGAACATTCCCGAGTTCGCCCCCGGTGATACCGTCATCGTGAACGTCAACGTGGTTGAAGGCACCCGCAAGCGCGTGCAGGCCTACGAAGGTGTGGTGATCGCCAAGCGCAACCGTGGTCTCAACAGCGGCTTCACCGTGCGCAAGATCTCCAGCGGCGAAGGCGTGGAGCGTACCTTCCAGACCTACAGCCCGTTGATCGCCAGCATCGAAGTCAAGCGCCGTGGTGACGTGCGCCGTGCCAAGCTGTACTACCTGCGTGACCGCAGCGGCAAGTCGGCCCGCATCAAGGAAAAGCTGCCGGCCAAGAAGACCGCCGAATAAGCTGGTCTCCTGCCAAGAAAGCCGCCCAAGCGTATGCTTGAGGCGGCTTTTAATTTTGTGCCTCCTGTCGCTGTGTCTGCCTCCGATTCCATCACCCCGCTGTCCAAGTTGCCCAACTTCGACCCCCACACCGTGCCGGTGACGGGCGTCGATGCCCACCTGCCCGCCGTGCCTGCGGCGCAACTGCAGCCCGAGGCGCTGCGTCAGCGCTTCCATGCACCGCCCGACTGGCAACCCGAGGTGCGCATGGAGCCGCGCTTCACCCAGCGCCAGCCAGCCGAGGCGGCGGTGCTGGTGCCGGTGGTGGCGCATGCCCGGCCCACGTTGCTGCTGACCCAGCGCACCACCCATCTGGCCAACCATTCGGGCCAGATCGCCTTTCCTGGCGGCAAGGTGGACGACACCGACGTCGATGCCGTCGATGCCGCGCTGCGTGAGGCCGAAGAGGAGGTGGGGCTGGCGCGCGACTTCGTGCAGGTGCTGGGCACGCTGCCGATCTACACCACCGGCAGCGCCTTCATCATCACGCCGGTGGTGGCGCTGGTGCGGCCGGGTTTCACCCTCACGCCCAACGCAGGCGAGGTGGCCGATGTGTTCGAGGTGCCGCTCGATTTCCTCATGAACCCTGCGCACCACCGGCGCCACAGCCTGCTGGCCGAAGGCCTGCAGCGCGAGTGGTTCTCCATGCCCTACCAGGACGGCGACATCGAGCGCTTCATCTGGGGCGCCACCGCCGGCATGCTGCGCAACTTCTACCGCTTCCTGGCCGCCTGAGTGCACCGCGCTGCGCTGACGCGACATGCCGGGCCGCTATGATCGCGGCATGAGCTTCTTTGCCCTTCTCGTTGCTCTGGTGCTGGAGCAAGCCCGTCCTCTGTCCAGCGGCAACGCAGTGCACGCCGGCATGCGTGGCTGGCTGCGCTGGGTGGTCCGCAACCTCGATGCCGGTCGCGAGCCGCATGGCTGGCTGGCCTGGGGCGTCGCGGTGGGGCTGCCGACCGCAGTCGCGCTGGGCGTGCACTGGCTGCTGCTGGCGCATCTCGGCTGGTTTGCTGCCATGGTGTGGAGCGTGGTGGTGCTGTATGTCTCGCTCGGCTTTCGCCAGTTCAGCCACCACTTCACCGACATCCGCGATGCGCTGGAGGCCGGCGACGAGGACGAAGCCCGCCGGCTGCTGGCGCAATGGCGGCAGATCGATGCCAGCGAGCTGCCGCGGCGCGAGATCATCCGCCACGTCATCGAGTACTCCGTGCTGGCAGCGCACCGCCACGTCTTCGGTGTGCTGGCCTGGTTCTCCATCCTGGCCGCCTTCGGTTTCGGTCCCGCTGGTGCCGTGTTCTACCGGCTGGCTGAGTTCGTGGCGCGTTACTGGCAGCATGTGTCGCAGCGCCAGGGTCAGCCGGTCAGCGATGCTGCGCGTGCCGCCGCCGCCCAGGCCTGGCATGGCGTGGACTGGTTGCCGGCGCGCATCACGGCACTGGGCTTTGCCATTGTCGGCAGCTTCGAGGACGCCATCGACAGTTGGCGCAGCCATGAGGCGCAGCTCGATACCAGCAACGACGGCGTCATCCTGGCCGCCACGGTCGGGGCCGTGAATGTGCGCCTGGGCGCCGCGGCCCCCATCGCGGGGCTGGAAGAGGAGATGGCTGCGGCGCCGGCGCGGCCGGAGCCCGAGCTGGCTCACCTGCGCAGCATCGTCGGCCTGGTGTGGCGTTCGGTGGTGATGTGGATGCTGCTGCTGGCCTTGCTCACGCTGGCGCGGCTGCTCGGCTGAGCGCGGGTGTCAGTACCGTTTCTGCGACAGCTCGGCGAACAGTTCGCTATAGATCCTGTAGCGCGTGGCGCTGATCCCGTCTTGGTTGGCGTCTGATTTCAATGCGGCCATGACGCCGCACCCCGGCTCGTGCAGGTGCGTGCAGTTGTAGAACTTGCACGCGGCCACCTGCGCCCGCAGGTCCGGCATCAGGCTGGCCAGGTGCATCGGGTCGATGTGCTGCAGGCCAAACTCCTGGAACCCCGGTGAGTCGATCAAGGCCGTGTGGCGGGCCTCATCGACCCAGTACCAGCTGGTGTGGGTGGTGGTGTGCTTGCCCGAGTTCAGGGCGGTCGAGATCTCGCCCGTCAGCGCCCGGGCACCGGGCACCAAGTGGTTGATCAACGTGCTCTTGCCGGCGCCCGAAGGGCCCAGCACCAGCGTGGTCTTGCCCTGCAGCTGTGCTTGCAGCACCTCGGCACCGGACGCGTCGCCGCCCGTGGACTTCAGGCTCAGCGGCAGCACCTGGTAGCCCATGCGCCGGTAGGGCTCCAGCCGGGCCCAGGCACGCGCAAATGGCTCGGCCAGGTCGTGCTTGTTGAGCACGATCAGCGGCGTGATGCGCTCGGCCTCGGCGGCGATCAGCGCGCGCGCCAACTGGCTCTCGGAAAACT
>Ga0114986_1000430_pt1 | contig 11820 bp, 10 predicted proteins | sample Shrwel1BS1Day17_FD_96988 | JGI IMG/M metagenome (GOLD analysis project Ga0114986, IMG submission 96988) | Subsurface microbial communities from deep shales in Ohio, USA - Utica-3 well 1 S-1-Day17 | ecosystem: Environmental > Aquatic > Deep subsurface > Shale gas/oil reservoir > Produced... | reverse complement strand
GGGCCGGGGTGGCGGACCACTCGGCCGGGGTGAGCGTCTTCATCGACAGGGCGTGGATTTGCTCGCGCATTCTATCGCCCAGCGCACGGTAGACGCGCTGGTGCCGCGCCACGCGGGACAGCCCCTCGAATTCGGCCGACACGATGGTGGCGAAGAAATGGCGGCCGTCACCGTCCACCTCCAGGTGCTCGCAAGGGAGCCCCTGGGCGATGTAGGTGCGCACTTCCTGGGGGGTCGGATCAGCCATGATGGAAGGGATTATCCCAGACTCCTCAATGCCGGATCTTGTAGCCGGTCTTGAGCAGATGCAGGGCCACCGCCGCCACCACGGCAAAACTGGTGCCCACGATGGCCAGGCTGAGCCAGGGCGAGACATCGCTCTGACCGAAAAAGCCCCGGCGGAAGCCGTCGATCATGTAGAAGAAGGGGTTGAGGTGGCTCACCGCCTGCCAGAAGGCCGGCAGCGAGTGCACCGAATAGAACACGCCCGCCAGGAAGGTCATGGGCATGATCAGGAAGTTCTGGAAGGCAGCCATCTGGTCGAACTTCTCGGCCCACAGCCCGGCGATCAGGCCCAGCGAGCCCAGCATGCCGGCCCCCAGCGCCGCAAACACCAGGATCCACCATGGCTCGGCAAAGGGAGGCACGGCAAACCACAGGGTCACCAGGAAGACCCCCAGTCCCACCAGCAGTCCGCGGATCACCGAGGCGCCCACATAGGCCCCGAACCAGGCCCGGTGCGACAGCGGCGTCACCAGCAGGAAGACGAGGTTGCCGGTGATCTTGCTCTGGATCAAGGACGACGAGCTGTTGGCAAACGCGTTCTGCAGCACGCTCATCATCATCAGGCCCGGCACCAGGAAGGCCGTGTAGCTCACGCCGTCATACACCTGCACATGTTCCTCGAGCACATGCCCGAAGATCAGCAGGTAGAGCACGGCCGTGAGCACGGGCGCGGCCACGGTCTGGAAGCTCACCTTCCAGAAGCGCAGCACCTCCTTGTAGAGCAGCGTGCGCACGCCCGTGGCCGGCGAGATGGTGGCCGGGTCCAGCGGCGTCATGACGGCACCTCCTCGAGCGGGCTCGGGTGGTCGAGGAAGACGGGCGCGGTGTCGTCCTGCATGATCTCCAGGAAGACGTCTTCGAGGTCGGCCCGGCCGATTTCCAGGTCCTCCACTGCCACGCCATGCAGGCGCAGCGTGGACAGCACTTCCTCCACTTCCTGCGCGTCATGGGCCTTGATCTGGGCGATGCGACCGGTCACGCGCGCCATGTCGGCCAGCGAAGGTGGCAGGGGATCGTCGGTCTTGAAACGCAGCATGGTGCTGGCGCGGCCCGACAGCAGGGCCGAAGTGCGGTCCAGCGCCACCACCTGCCCCGCCTTGAGCATGGCGATGCGGTGGCACAGGGCCTCGGCCTCCTCCAGGTAGTGCGTGGTCAGCAGCACCGTGTGACCTTCGCGGTTCAGGCGCGCGATGAACTGCCACAGCGTCTGGCGCAGTTCCACGTCCACCCCGGCGGTCGGTTCATCGAGCACGATCACCGGCGGGCGGTGCACCAGGGCCTGGGCCACCAGCACCCGGCGCTTCATGCCGCCCGAGAGCTGGCGCATGTTGGCGTTCGCCTTGTCGGCCAGGCCCAGGTTGGCCAGCAGTTCGTCGATCCAGTCGTCGTTGTGGCGCACGCCGAAGTAGCCCGACTGGATGCGCAGGGCCTCGCGCACGCTGAAGAAGGGGTCGAAGACCAGTTCCTGCGGCACGATGCCCAGTTGGCGGCGCGCGGCGGCGTAGTCCGCCACCACGTCATGACCATGCACCGCCACCCGCCCGCTGGTGGCGCGGCTCAGCCCGGCAAGGATGCTGATCAGGGTGGTCTTGCCCGCCCCGTTGGGCCCCAGCAGCCCGAAGAATTCACCGGGTTCGATGTTGAAACTCACCTCGCGCAACGCCTGCAAGGGGCCCCGGGTGGTGTGGTAGGTCTTGCTGACCTGCTGGAAACTGACGGCGGACATAAGGTCCCTCATTGTAGGCAGGGCGGGCCTTGCGTGCAGGCGGTGCGGACAGACCCCGCTTGCGGCCCTGACCGGATTTGCTAGATTGGCGTCGGGCATGCAGGCGCGGGGGCGTCCGTGCCCCGGAGCCACCATGCAAGCCAAAAAGCCGCGCCGCACGGCCGAGCGCATCCTGGAAGTCACGCTCGATCTCTTCAACCGCTTCGGCGAGCCCAATGTCTCGACCACGCTGATCTCGGCCGAATTGAATATCAGCCCGGGCAACCTCTATTACCACTATCCGGCCAAGGACGAGCTGATCAATGCCCTGTTCGACCGCTACGAGCGCGCCCTCAACGAACTGCTGCATGCGGCCGACAACGTGCGCAACGTGGAAGACGCCTGGCTCTTCTTCCACATGCTCTTCGAGCTGATCTGGCAGTACCGCTTCCTCTACCGCGACCTCAACGACCTCCTGAGCAAGAACCGCCGGCTCGAGACCCACTTCCAGTTCGTGCTGAAGAACAAGTCGCGCGCCGTGCAGACGGTGCTCGACGCCTTGTCGCGCCACCAGTCCCTGCGCATGGACGGCCGCGAGGCCGAGTCGGTGTCCACCGCCATGGTGGTGGTGCTCACCTACTGGCTGAGCTATGAATACGTGCGCGACCCGCGCCACGCGCTGGAGCCCGAAAGCGCCGGCGCCGCCCTGCTGCGGGGCGCCTTCCACGTGCTGAGCCTCCTGCTCCCCTACCTCGAGCCCGACCAGAAGGCCCACCTGCTGGGCCTGGTGGGTCGCTACAACACCCCCTGACCGGAGACACCCCATGGCCAAATGGACCGCCTTCCCCTACGACAACGCCGAGTACAGCTACGACCTGACGGCCCTGAAGAAGCACTGGGCACGGCTGCACGCCGGTGATGCCGAACCCTGGCCCAAGGACAAGGCCGTGCAGGAGGCCTGGGCCCTGTACCACGCCGGCGAGTTCCAGAAGGCCCGTGAGGCCGGACTGAAGGCGGGTGGCGCCGGCATCACGGTCGCCAACAAGGCTGAATCCATCTACGCGAACTACCTGGAGAAGAACGAGAAGACCCGCCTGGCGATGTTCATGGCCGTGGCCGAGCGTGCCGAGGCCCAACAGGCCGCCGAGCCCGACAACCCGGCCGGCTGGTACTGGCAGGCCTATGCCCTGGGCCGCTATGGCCAGGGCATCAGCGTGGCCAAGGCGCTCGCACAGGGCCTGGGGGTGAAGGTCAAGACCGCGCTGGAAACCACCATCCGGCTGCAGCCCAAGCATGCCGACGCCCACATCGCCCTGGGCGCCTTCCATGCCGAGGTCATCGACAAGGTGGGCAGCCTGCTGGGGCGCACGCAGGGTGCCAGCAAGGACACGGGGCTGAAGATGTACAAGGAAGGCTTGAAGCTCAACCCCCACTCGGCCATTGCGCGGGTGGAGTACGCCAACGGCCTGGTCATGCTTGAAGGCGACAAGAAGATGAAGGAAGCCGAGAAGCTCTATGCCGAGGCCGCCGCCTGCGAGCCCATGGACGCGATGGAACGGCTGGATGTGGAGATGGCAAAGGCTGAACTCGAAGAGTGAGCTTTCGGCTGCCCCGTTAAGATGCGCAGCCTTCCTCTGAACTCCCATCCATGACGTCTGCGCCCAAGCAAATCATCTGTGTGAAGTGGGGCACCCTGTACGGGCCGGAATACGTCAACCGGCTCTACGGCATGGTGTCGCGCCACATCACCGGCCCCTTTCGCGTGGTGTGCTTCACCGATGACAAGCGCGGCATCCGCCCCGAGGTTCACACCTTCGACCTGCCCGAGCTGGGCTGCCCGCATCCCCAGCGCACGATGGGCAAGTGGCGCAAGGTGGTGCTGTGGGGCGAGACCCTGGGCGACCTGAGCGGCCCGGCGCTCTTTGTGGACCTCGATTCCGTCATCGTGGGCTCGCTGGACGACTACTTCAGCTACGGCGACCCCGACGACGTGATCCTGGCGCGCAACTGGGCCAAGCCCCTGCAGCGCCTGGGCCAGACCTCGGTGTTCCGCTTCCCGGTGGGCCGCTACCCGCACATCCTCGCCAACTTCCGTGCCGACCCACAAGGCGTGGCCGACCGCCACCGCTTCGAACAGCACTACATCACCAGTTCCGTGCCCGGCGGCATCAAGCTGTGGCCCGAAGGCTGGACGCGGCATTTCCGCCTGCACTGCCTGCCGCCCTTCCCGCTGCGCTATTTCATGCCCGCACGGCTGCCCAGGAGTGCCCGCATCGTCACCTTCCCCGGCGGCCCCAACCCGGCCGACGTGGCCGTGGGCCGCTGGACGCCGGACGCGCCCGAGCACCCCTCGGCGATGGACCACCTGCGCGGCGCCCTGCGCCCCGGCCTGAGCCTGAAGCAGCGCTGGCGCCACGTGACGCGCTACGTGAAGCCCGTGCCCTGGATCGCCGAGCACTGGCGCGAGTGACGCCGCGCCAGGGGACTCAGGCGTCCTGCGACTCGTACTCGATGCCGCCCACCCAGCCGGCCGCGAGGTTGTAGATCCAGCAGCCGATGGCCGTGCCGATATAGCCGAACACCAGGTAGAGCAGCGGCAGGAACACCACCATCAGCAACGGCGGCCCTTCGCCGTGGGGCATGAAGCCCCAGAAGATCAGCATGAAGGGCACCAGGATGACCAAGGACACCAGGGCCATCATGACCCCGGCGACCTTGCCGTTCTGGTGGGGGGACAAGCGTTGGATGCGTTGTTTCATGGGAGCCTCCTCGTTCGTTTCAATGCAGTGTTGCCGTGTCTCGCTGGAAGATCAAGCAACCGGGTTCTGCATCACCAAGTGGAGCCCGCCACGGATCGCTGACTTCATTCCTGCCCATCCCACTGCCAGATCGTTGCACCATAGTCGCTCTTGAAATCCGGCATCACCTCGCCCGCCTTGAAGTGACGGCGGCTGTTGGCCTTGGCCGGTGTGAACCACCAGCCCTCCCTCGGGCAGGGTTGGCCGGCTTCGCAGCGCAGCCGCAGGGCTGACGTGCCTGCTTCAGGCAGCCAGTTGCTGCCGCCCTCGTCGGCCACACGCTCGACCAGCGTCCACACGGTGGGCTCACGGCGGCTTTGCGGCATGGTGTCGTCCGGGTCCCTCAGCATGTCCTCGGCATTCGTGCACACCTTGGCCTCGATGGCTTTCTGCCCCTCGATGAGCAAGGCCGCGGCGGCCGGATCAGCGGCCGGCAGATAGATGCCCGTCTTCGGCACCTTATCCCCGGTGCGCACCCGAATAGCCTCGTTGAGTCGGTAGACCGGCCAACTGGCCGGTGGGTTCAGCGGGCCGCGGGACGGTTCGTGGTATGCGAAGCTCAGCTCCCCCATCGTCCAGTTCCCTTGCTCGGTATGGAAAATGTTGGAAGACGTTTCCCAAGCAGCAGATACAGCCTTTGTGTACCGCTCTTGAAACGGCTGGGCCATCCAGTCGATGGGGTAGTCACGGTTGATGGACGCAAATGTGGTTTCCACATTGCCCGCACAACCCAGACCCCACAGGTCACCATGCGACATGTTGATGTAGGCCCCGTTGAGCGTCTTGAGCGCCCACTGCATGTTGGGAATCACCCGCTCGCCCCACACCGCATCGGGCTGCTGGTGCGGCGGCCTGCTGCGGTAGTCCGGCGGGATGTGCCGCATGAACTCGGCCAGCGCGTCTTCGGCGGCCTTGACACACTCGGCGAAGTGGTCACGCATCTGGCCGAAGTAGTCAAGCGAGCTGTAGCGCTCCAGCAGGTAGATTTCTTGCGGAATCAGCGGGATGGTCATCACCGAGCCTCATACCAGTTGTGTTGCAGGACGGGGACACCGATCAGGCTGACCTGGATGTCGCCCTCGTCATAACCCCAGCCGGTGAACTGGCGGGGCCCCAGGTGCTCCCGCTTCAGATCGGCCGGGTTGACCGCGATCTGCTCGGCGCCACCGTCGAGCCAGTACAGATCGCCTTGTTGATTGGCCAGCACCGGGCGGCCTTGCTGGTCGTTCAGATGTTGGGATGCCGTGGTCCCCCGCCACACCCGCAAGCCCTCGCCGGGCGGCACGGTGTAGGTCACAAACTCACCATTGTGGTTCCAGTGGCGCCACACGGCGAACCTCTGGCGCCAATCGGGCTTGCTTCGCAGTTGATCAAACTCGGCCTTGGTCATCCAGCACAGGCTGTTGTCGTTGCTCTTGGGGTCCAGCACCCGGTACAGCACCGTGCCCGGCGGCAGCACGTCAGGGCGCACGGTGTGGAAGGTTTTGAACGCATTCTGTAGGGGTGGAGCGCCCCTGTGGCTTATGTCGAAATGCCCGTGGGGAACAAGAGGCGGCCTCCTGAGTGCCTCGTACTTCGCCCCCTTCCCCACCGCCACCCAATCAGGCCGGCTCTTGCGCAGCTCCTCGATCTCGGCATCCAGGCTGGATCGGTTGAAGTTGTGGGGCGTGAGGCTGTTGGTCTGCGCCCGGTAGTTCAGGCGTTGCTCAACATCCAACCTTTGCGCCAGACGGTTGAGCCAGTTCTGTACCGGCTGGACCGCCTGGGCCAGGGCGCGGTCCGCCTGGCGACGCACGCCATCGAGCATCTGCAGGGTCTGCTGGGCGCGGCGAGCCAGATCTGTGCCACCCCAGCGGTTGACCATCCCCAGCAATTGGCGCGCGGGGCCCAGCGCGCTATCCATGGCGGACGTCAGTCGGCTCACCTGCAGTTGGGCTGCGACGTTGCGCGTTTGCTCGGCCAGGTAGCGGTAAGGCTGATCGATGCGCAGGGCAGAGAGTGCCCGGCGCACCTCAGGGCGGGCGAGGTGGTCGTTGAGCTTGGCGATGCCATGTTCGACGTAGGGCCGCGTGGCTTGCCACATGTCGCTGTCAAGCGCCTGGCGGCCGGCGTTGAAGACCGCCTTGCGCCCATACGCAAACAGGATCTTCAGGCATCCCTTGGCCAGGCTGCCCAGGGTCGGGAACAGGCCAATCAGGGTGAGCACCAAGGCCACCCAGGCCCATTTGTTGGTGCTGTCCTCGTTGATCTTCTTGCAGTTGGCGATGAGGTCACGCACGTCGCAGACCTGATCCACCAGAGGGATCATCGATATCACTGTCCCAGTGACCACCTGGGCCGTGGTCTGGTCCTCGGCAAAATCGCCTTGCAGCACCACCCAGATCCATTCGGCGGCGGCCCCGAGGTCTTGCTTGGCGCTTTGCAGCCACCGTCCCGGCGCGGACCTGAACCATCCCAGCGCGGTTTCCAGCTCTTCCCAGGTGGTGGTGCTCATGGCTGGCCTCCGAGCTTGGCCTGCGCCGCCGCCACCACGTCGCTCAGCGCAGGCCATGGTTTCTCGGATTGCGGCTGGCGAGGCTCGTACTCCACGTGCAGCGCCTGGACAGGCACGTTCTCGTGCCGTGCATGCCCTCGTGCGTCGAGCTGGCCGCTGACGACGACATGGCCCTCGAAGAAGATCTTGTAGCCCTGCCCCGCCATGGGTTCACCGTCCGGCCCCATGTGGAGAATGGCGATCCAGTTGGGCGGCCGATCGAGCGCACCCGCGGGCAGGTGAGGAAGCGCCGCCGCCGCGCTGCTCCCCCCACCCCACTCATGCGTGGCCGCCTGGACGGTAAACGTGCCCGGGCAGGCAAAAGTGATGTTGGCGCCGTCAAGCACGATGCGGCTCGACCCGGAGGTGAGCTCGATGCGCGTTTGGGCCTGGACGTGGATCTCGTCGTTCGTGCTGGTGATCGTGGCTTCGCGGTCGGCGTGGATGGACAAGGTGTCGGTGTGGGCGCGCAAGGACAGCGGCCCGGCGGCGGCCTTGAACTGCAGGCCTTGGGCCTGCGCGTAGAAGCTCACCGTGCCGCCGGCCACCAGGCTGGCGGTGTGGGCCGCGGTGTGCTGCATGTCGTCCTGCGCCACCCAGCTCTGGTCTTGCCCGGCGAAGGCCACTGCACTGGCTTCGGTGCTGAAGAGGGCGCTGGCGGCCGCATCGAAGACCATCAGCGGCTCGGCGAAGCACGGCACCGGATCGCCCAGGGTGCGGCTGCCGGGCTGGGCCTGGAGCGGGTCCTGGCCGCCGACCGCTTCCGTGTAGCGCCCGTCCTGGTTCGGGTCGATGCGGCGCAGGAACTCGTCCCAGGCGGCACCGGCATCGTGGCTATGCAGCGGCTGGGCTGCTTGAGGCCGGGCGGCCTCGGCCAGCCGGGTGCCCAGGTCGTGCGCGGCCTGGGCCTGCGCCAGGGCTTCGGCGGTGTCCATCTGGGCACCGTGCACGCTCTCGCCCTGGGCCGCTCGTGCGGTGCTGGACAGCAGCAGGCCGGCTCCGGCGCGCACGGTGGTCCAGCCCGCGCTGGCCAGCTCGAAGCCCGAGCCCCGCCAGGGCCCGCGCTGTGCGCCGGTGAGGGTCTGCTGGATGAGGTGGCCCAGGCCCAGTTCGCTCATGGCCTGGGTGCACAGGAAACGCATGCGCAGCTGGCCGGTGGCGTCGTCGATCGCCCAGGCGTTGTGGCCCTCGCCGCTCAGGCCATGGCTGAGCCAGCCCGAGACGGTGCCGGGGTGGTTGACGCCCGAGTCCTCGCCGGCAGCATAGGGCGGCGGGTCGGCCTCGTTGTAGAGCTGGCCCACGATCAGGGGGCGGTCGATGTCGCCATCGATGAAGTCGACCAGCACCTCGGTGCCGATGCGGGGCAGGAAAACGCCGCCCCAGTTGGGGCCGGCCACGCCTTGCGCCACGCGCACCCAGGGGCTGGCACGTTCGTCGCCGGGGGCGTGGCCCTGGGCATCAACGGGGCTCTCGTGGCCCAGGCCGCCGGGCAGCGGACGTTCCCCGCGCTGCCAGGGAAACTGGATCTTCACGCGCGCGTCGCGATCGGTGAACACCGGTGCACCGTTCAGGCCGGTGACGATGGCAGTCTGCACGCCCGGAGCGGTGGGCTTGGGGTGCCAGGGCGGCACCCAGGGCAACTCGGCGGGTTGGGCGAGGAAGTGGTTGCGGTAGCTGCCGGTGGCGGTGTGGTCATCACCTGGAGGCTGCAGGTCGTGCAGCCTCGGGATCTGTGCCCCCAGGTTGTTGGTGATGTGGTGGGTGACCTCGGTGAGACGCCAGCGCTGACCGTCGAGCACGCTGTGCTCGCGAATGCCGAAGACCGCGCCGGCGGCCAGCGGACGCACGCTGGAGCGGCCTTCGAAGGCTTGGTGGCCCAGTTGCAGGGCCTGGCTGCGGTGACGGGCTTGTTGACGCGCGTGGGCGCTGTCGGCGTAGCGCTGCTGCCCGGTGCCGTCGTAGACGCTCAGCCGGGGCCAGTGGGGTCGGTCGCGCGTGGCCTCCTGGGCGGTGGTGCCTTCAAGGGTGACCGGGTTCCAGCTGCCCAGCACCGTCTCCGTGGAGCCGCCCTGGTGATGGACCGCCAGCGCCGTGAGGGCCTCGCGGGCCTGATCTCCCAGCCGCAGGTCGCCACGGCCGAAGGGCAGTGTGCCCAGATCTGCCGGAGTGGCCTGGGGGTCGGTGATGACCATGACGTGATGGGCCGGGTCATCGCCTTGCGCAGCATGGTGTTCGAAGTGATAGGACAGGCCCTCTTCGGCGAGCAGCCGTTCGATGAACTCGAGGTCGCTCTCGCGGTACTGGCAGCACAGCTCGCGCACGGGCAGGGCCTGGCTCACCTCGACACGGAATCGGGCCTGCGGGTGGTCGCGCAGCACGTCGGCGATGATGTCCAGGGCATGGCGGCCCTGGTAGACAAAGCTGTCGCGGCGCGCGTCGAGCAGGCTCAGCCAGGGGCCCACGCGCAGGTGGTAGCGCGCAAGCCCCCCGTCGGCACCGCGGAATTCGGCGGCCAGCACGTGGCCGTGCCAGGGCCGAAGCGACCCGTCGGCGCACTGCAGTTGCAGCAGCACCGCGTGGCCCAGCCAGTCGGCTACGGGCAGCGCGGCCGAAGGGCTGAGGGCATCGATCTCCAGGGTGAAGGGCTCGCTCAGCGCTTCGCGGATCTGGACCCGCTCAGGCACCAGGCCTGCCTGAGAGGCTGCCTCCAGCGCATCACATTGCAGTCGCAGCAGGCGGTGCGCCTGACTGAAGAGCACGCCGAACACCTGACGCAAGGACACCTGCGCCGCGTCGATCACCGCTGACATGGACCCACTCCCTGGGATTGGCTTCTTGTGGCGCGCGAGTATGGGCAAGAAGCCGGCGGCAGACGAGAGCCTGACAGGGGGGATTTACTCGGCTTTGCTGAAGTTGCGCCGAGTTACGAATCGGGCGGTCACGCCCCCCTCATTTCCGGGGGCCTCCGCCTTGACAGGGGCTCAGGCCGCGCTTGCCAGGAGGTCGCTGGCGGCGAAGAAGCGCTCCACCAGTTCCCACTGGTCAGGGACATTGAGGGCCGGTGCGTGGCCGCACCCGGCAATGGTCACCACGACCGCGCGCGGGCCGCGGGCGCGCATTTCCTCGGCCGTGTCGGCGAGCAGCAGGTCGGAGCTTTCGCCTCGCAGGCACAGCACAGGAATGTCCAGACTGTCATAGGCGTCCCAGAGGTCGTAATCGTGCGGGTGGTGCACGAACTGCTGGGCCATGGCCGGGTCGTAGTGGGTGGTGACCTTGCCGTCCGGCAGACGGCGCACCGAGGTTTCCGCCATGCGCCGCCATTGCGCATCGGACAGCCATCCGTAGGGCTGGTAGACCAACCTCAGGAAGGCTTCGAGGTCGGTGACGCGCTCGAAGGCCGGGGGCTGGCCGGCGTAGGCGCGGATGCGCTCGATGGCGGGCTCGGCGAGCTTGGGCCCGTTGTCGTTGAGGATGAGCCGCCGGATGCGCCCGCGCAACGAAGTGGCCGCCGCGAGCGTGCCGATCGCCCCGCCCATCGAGGTCCCCAGCCAGTGGAAGCGCTCCAGGCCGAGCTGGTCGACCAGCGCCGTGGCGATCTCCACATAGAACGAGAGCTTGTACTCGTTGACCGGGTCCGGGCTCCACTGCGAGAGCCCGCGGCCCAGGGTGTCGGGGCAGATGACGCGGTAGCGCGAGGACAGGTGCTCGGCCACCTCGTCCATGTCGCGTCCGGTGCGCGCCAGGCCGTGCCAGGCGATCACGCTCTCGCGATGCTGAGAGCCCCACTCGGTGTAGTGGATCTCTCGGCCGGCGCAGCTCAGGTAGTGGGATGTGAACGACATGGAAATCTCGCTTGCATCACGTGGTCAGGCGCGTCCGACGGCCAGCAGGGCCCTCTGCCTCAGCTTGCCCACGATGCCGGTGGGGAAGTGATAGACGCACAGCACGAAGAGCACGCCCAGCCAGAGGAGCCAGCGGTCCGGCGACACCAGTTCGGAGACCACCGGGATACCGCCCACCGCTCCCTCGCCCAGGCGCATGAGGTCCTGCAGGTAGTTCTGGGCCAGCACGAAGAGCACCGCGCCGATCACCGCGCCATAGATCGTGCCCATGCCGCCGATCACGACGATGAGCAGGATGTCGAGCATGATCTCGAAGCTCAGCGAGGTGTCGGGGCCGTTGTAGCGCAGCCAGATGGCCAGCATGGCACCCGCCAGCGTGGCGAACAGCGCCGACAGGACATTCGACAGCGTGCGGTAGACGACCGTGCGGTACCCGATGGCCTCGGCACGGAAGTCGTTCTCGCGGATGGCCTGCAGCACGCGGCCAAAGGGTGAGTTGACGATGCGCAGCATCACGCCCAGCAGCACCAGGGTCACGAGGAAGAGCCCGTAGTAGCTGATGATGCGGCCATCGATGAGAACACCGAAGAACTCATTCTCGAAGGGCTCGAAGCTCGGGCTCAGCCATTCGGGCATGCGGAAGGTCAGTCCGTCCTC
>Ga0114986_1000429_pt1 | contig 11826 bp, 8 predicted proteins | sample Shrwel1BS1Day17_FD_96988 | JGI IMG/M metagenome (GOLD analysis project Ga0114986, IMG submission 96988) | Subsurface microbial communities from deep shales in Ohio, USA - Utica-3 well 1 S-1-Day17 | ecosystem: Environmental > Aquatic > Deep subsurface > Shale gas/oil reservoir > Produced... | reverse complement strand
TCCGAATGAGCCGCATGGCCTGGGGCTGCTGATGGCCGAGGCGCTGCTGGCGCTGGACGGGTGCGACTGCCTCTCGCTGGGCGTGCAGACGCCCCTGGGCGACATCGTCCAGGCAGCCCAGGCTCACGACTCGGACGTGGTGGCTCTGAGCTTTGCCTCGGCGCCGGGCCGCCGGCTGGTGCACGAGGGGCTGGCCGAGTTGCGTGCGGCGCTGCCCGAGCGTGTCCAGATCTGGGTGGGCGGCTTGCACCGCTGGCTCAGCCGGCATCCGCTGCCCGGCGTGGTGTCGTTGGCCAGCCTGTCGGACCTGACGCCAGCCGTGGCGGCCTGGCGCGCACCTCAGGAATGAGCCAGGCCATGCCGGGCTACAAGGGCAACAAGCAGGCCCTGCCCCACAAGCCCTGCGCGCAGTGCGGCCGACCGATGAGCTGGCGCAAGCGCTGGGCCAAGGTCTGGGAGGAGGTGCGCTATTGCAGCGATCGCTGCCGTCGCGACGCGAAGCGCAGCGCGGCGTGATGGGCGGACGCATCCTGCTGGTCCTGGGTGACCAGCTCGCCACCGATCATCCGGCCCTGACGGCGCTCGACGCCGCGCGCGATCGTGTGCTGATGATCGAGACGGCGGGTGAGGCCACAGCCGTGTGGAGCCACCAGGCTCGCATCGCGCTCTTCCTGTCGGCCATGCGCCACCACCGCGATGCCTTGCGAGCCCAGGGCTGGACGGTGGACTACCTCGACCTGGACAGCGAGCCCCCTGACGCGCCGGCCGGACTGGACCACCGCCTCGCCGAGGCTTTGCAACGCCTTCGGCCCTCCGAGCTGTGGGTCATGGAGCCGGGCGAGTGGCGCATCGAGCAGCTCCTCGAGGCCACGGCGGCCCGGGCCGGCGTGCCGCTGCGCTGGTGGGCCGACCCGCACTTCCTGTGCACCCGCGAGCGTTTCGCTCGCTGGGCCCAGGGCCGCAAGCAGCTGCGCATGGAGCACTTCTACCGCGAGATGCGCCGCGAGCACCGGGTGCTGCTCGACGCCCAGGGCCAGCCCGAGGGTGGGGAATGGAATTTCGATGCCGACAACCGCCAGCCCTACCCGAAGGGCGGCCCGGGGGCGATCCCGCCGCCCGCCTGGTTCCCGCCCGATGCGATCACCCAGGAGGTGCTGGCGCTGGTGTCCAGGCGCTTTGCCGACCACCCCGGCTCGCTCGCTCATTTCGCCTGGCCGGTCACGCCCGACCAGGCGCGTGCGGCGCTGCGGCGCTTCATCGAGCACCGTCTGGTGGGCTTCGGCCCCTACCAGGACGCCATGTGGACCGATACGCCCTGGGGCTGGCATTCGCTGCTGTCGTCCAGCCTGAACCTGCACCTGCTGGACCCGCGCGAGGTGATCGCCGCGGCCGAGGCCGCCTACCGCGAGGGGCGTGCCCCGCTGTCCGGCGTGGAGGGCTTCATCCGCCAGATCCTGGGCTGGCGCGAATTCATCCGCGGTGTGTACTGGCTGGACATGCCGGGCCTGCGCCAGGCCAACCACTACGACCACCACCGGGCGCTGCCGGCCTGGTACTGGACGGGTGAGACCCGCATGGCCTGCCTGCGCGACGCCCTGACCCAGACCCTGGCCCACGGCTACGCCCACCACATCCAGCGCCTGATGGTGACCGGCCTGTTCGGGACACTGGCCGAGATCGAGCCCAGCCAGGTCAGCGACTGGTACCGGGCGGTCTATGTGGATGCCGTGGAGTGGGTGGAAAGCCCCAACACCCTGGGCATGGCCTTGCACGCGAACGGCGGGCGCTTCACCAGCAAGCCCTATGTGGCTTCCGGGGCCTACATCGATCGCCAGAGCAATCTATGCAAAGTGTGCGAATATCGCCCCAAAGAGAAAACCGGGCCCCGCGCCTGCCCTTTCACCACTTTGTATTGGTACTTCCTGGACAATCACCGCCTGGCGCTGCGCGCCAACCCCCGCACCCGGCCCATGACGATGCACCTGGACCGCTGGAGCGAGGACGAGCGGCAGGCGCTGCGCCAGGCTGCCGAGGCCCGGCTGCAAGACCTCGACAGTCTTTAGGATTCGCATCCGACGACCGCTGAGGTGCGTAACGGATGGCGCAAGCTTCCAAGGAATGGACACCAGCCTGACAGGAACCGACATGCTGTACCCCGAGCTTTTCAAGCAACTCGAAGCCGTGCGCTGGAACATGGACCGCGACATCCCCTGGGACCAGTTCGACGCGTCCAGGCTCAGCGAAGAGCAGGCCCAGACGATCAAGATGAACGCCATCACCGAGTGGGCGGCCCTGCCGGCCACCGAGATGTTCCTGCGCGACAACCGCGACGACAGCGATTTCTCGGCCTTCATGAGCGTGTGGTTCTTCGAGGAGCAGAAGCACTCGCTGGTGCTGATGGAGTACCTGCGCCGCTTCCGCCCCGACCTCGTGCCCACGGAAGAAGAGCTGCACGAGGTGCGCTTCGAGTTCGACCCGGCGCCTGCGCTGGAAACCCTGATGCTGCATTTCTGCGGCGAGATCCGGCTGAACCACTGGTACCGTCGCGCCGCCGAATGGCACACCGAGCCGGTCATCAAGGCCATCTACGAAACGCTGGCGCGCGACGAGGCTCGCCACGGCGGCGCCTACCTGCGCTACATGAAGCGCGCCATCGGCCGCTTCGGCGACGAAGCCAAGGCCGCGTTTGCCAAGGTGGGGGTGCTGATGGCCAGCGCCCGCCGCACGGCCCAGGCCCTGCACCCGACCAACCTGCATGTCAACGCGGCGCTCTTCCCGCGCGACACCATCCAGAGCCGCCTGCCCAACCCCGAGTGGCTGGAGCGCTGGCTCGACCAGCAGATCAAGTTCGACGCGGTGTGGGAAACCAAGGTGGTCGAGCGCATCCTGCACAACATGAGCCTGCTGATGGAGCGCAGCTTCCAGAGCGTGCAGGAGCTCAACCGCTTCCGCAAGGAACTGACCACCCAGTTGGCCGCCGCGGGCCGCACCGAGGGCGGCGCGCCCCAGCCCGCCTGATCGGTTCTCCGCACGCCTGACGACCCTCGGTCGTCTGGGTGGTTGCGACGCAACAGCCGGCCCGAGGGCCGGCTTTTTCCTACCATGGCGGCCTTTCCACAGGGAACGTCACCATGTCCTGGACCTTGCTCTTCATTGCCGGCCTCTTCGAGGTCGCCTGGGCCATCGGCCTGAAGTACACCGAAGGCTTCAGCCGCTTCTGGCCGTCGGCCGGCACCGTGACCGCGATGGTGATCAGCATCGTGCTGCTCGGCCTGGCGATGCGCGAGCTGCCGGTGGGGACGGCCTATGCGGTGTGGACCGGCATCGGCGCGGTGGGCACCGTGATCCTGGGCATCGTGCTCTTCGGGGACAGCGCCTCGGCCCTGCGGCTGGTGTGCGTGGGCCTGATCATTGCCGGCATCCTGGGGCTCAAGCTGGTGAGCTGAGCCCTCAGGAGGTCTTCGCCGCCAGGCGTCGCTCCTGGTCGGCCTTGCGATCGGCCGCGACCTTGCGGGCGCTCTCTCGTTCGCCGACGAGCTTCACGTAGGCCTTCCAGTCGATGCCGTGGGCGGCCACGAGGTCTTCGCCCAGCACGGACTTGGTGGCCAGCGCCACCAGCGGCAGGTGCACGTAGGCGGCGCAATCGGCCTGGGTGAAGTGGTCTCCAGCGACATAGGGCGCGAACTGTGCGAGTTGCTTGAAGCCGGCCAGGTGCTTGTCGAGCAGGGTGCGCACGCGCTCGCGGTTCTTCTCGCTCGTGGTGCCGCCGAAGAAGGCCTGGCCATAGAGCTCGCGCGCCACCAGTTCCAGGTGCAGGTCGAGGAAGATCGTCAGCTCCCGCACCTTGGCGCGCTGCCAGGGGTCGGCCGGCAGCAGCGGCGGGTGGGGCCAGCGCGTCTCGATGTAGTCCATCAGCGCTTCGCTCTCGCAGATCACGCCGTGCTCGGTGCGCGCAAAGGGCACCTTGCCCAGCACGGAGCCGGCTGCTTTCGCAGGCTCGCCCGTGCCGACGCCTTCCTCGGTGAACGGGATGCCTTTTTCCAGCAGGGCCAGCTTGACCTTGTTGTAGTAGTTGGACAGGGGGAAGCCGCACAGCACGAACATGAAAGTCTCCGTCAGGGGTGGGGGTCAGGACGCAGTGCAAACCGGATGGGCGCGGCGCGCTATCGCCTTGGCGACACGGCGGCTGCCCATCGTGCGTTGATCGCGAGCAGCAGCGCCGCGCTCAGGGCGCCGGCCACCGCACCCGCCGCGTGGGCGCCGACGGCCACGGGGAAGTCCCAATCGGCTGAGGCGTGGACAGCCCCGCGCCAAGGCGCTTCCAGCACCAGCTTGACCAGCAGGCCGACCGCCAGCGCGGCGCCCAGGCTGCGCCAGCCTGGGCCCGGACGCACGATCAGCGTCACCGCGGCCACCGCCACGCCGGCGTGCAGCACGCCCGACAGGCCCAGATAGCGATCGGGCTGGATGGCCAGCCACAGCAGCGCCTGAGTGAAGGGCCAGGCCAGGGCCCAGGCCCCCGCCGCCGCAACAGGCAGCCGGGCCTGCCAGCCCAGCGCTCCCAGCAGCACGGCGCCGGCGAGGTTGGCCCCCAGGTGCAGGGCCGTGACATGAACGAAGGCCGCGCTCCAGCAGCGCCAGACCTGGGCCGGTGCATCACGATGCCAGGCGAGCGCCTCCCGGGCAGGCACGCCGGCCGCCTCGGCCATAGCCACCAGGAGCGACACGGCGACAGCCAGGGCCGACAGGGCGGCCCAGGCGACGCCGGGCGGGGTCAGGCGCCGAAGACCTCGCGCCACAGGGCCAGCACGGCATCACGTTCGGACGCCAGCGTCTCGGGAGAAAACTGGGTGGCGCGTTCGTCCAGGCGCGCGCGGTGCTGGGCGCGGCGCAGCTCGCGGTAGGCATCGGCCGCCGCCTGGCCCACACCGGGCGACAGCAGCCCGGCGGCTTCGGCACGCTGCAGCAGGGCAATGTTGCCCACGTCGTCGTGCAGTTCGCGATGGGTCGCGCCGTGAGCCAGCACCAGGCATTGCACGGCGAACTCGGCATCCATCATGCCGCCTTCGCTGTGCTTCACGTCGAAGAGACCGGCCTTCACCGGGTGGGCTTCGCGCACCTTGGTGCGCATCGTGCGGATCTCCTCGCGCACGGCGGCTGCATCACGCGGCGCGGCGATGACGTCGCGCCGCACCTGCTCGAAACGCGCGCCGATGTCGGGCGCCCCGGCACAGAAGCGCGCCCGCGTGATGGCCTGGTGTTCCCAGGTCCAGGCGGTGTTGCTGCCGCGGCGCTGCTGGTAGGCCTCGAAGGAGGCCAGCGAGGTCACGAGCAGGCCCGAGTTGCCGTTGGGGCGCAGGGCGGTGTCGATCTCGAAGAGCTCGCCGGCACTGGTGCGCAGCGTCAGCCAGGTGATGAGCTTGCGCGCGAAGGCGGCATAGGCCTCGGGCGCGCGCTCGTCCTCGTCGTCGAAGAGGAAGACGAGGTCGAGGTCGCTGCCGTAGCCCAGTTCCTTGCCGCCGAGCTTGCCGTAGGCGATGACGGCAAACCGCGGCTGATCGGCATGGCGCTGGCGCAGGTGGGGCCAGGCCCAGCGCAGGGTGCATTCCACGGTGGCGTCGGCCAGGGCCGAGAGGTCGTCGGCCACCTGCTCGACGGTGATGTGGCCCTCGACGTCGCGCACCAGGGTGCGGAAGACCTCGGCATGGTGGGCGCGGCGCAGGGTGTCGAGCAGGGCCTCTTCGTCGGCCTGGCCCGAGCGCGTCCAGGCTTCGTGGCGCTGCTCCAGGTCGTGCACGAAGCCGGCAGCGTCGAAACGGGTGTAGATCAGGCGCGGGTCGGCCAGCTCGTCGATCACGCCGGGGTAGCGCATCAGGTATCGCATGGGCCAGCGGGCCAGGCCGAGCAGGCGCAGCAGGCGCTGCTGCACCTCCGGGCGCTCGACCAGCATGGCGATGTAGCTCTCGCGGCGCAGCAGCGGGTCGAGCCAGTCGACGAAACGGATGGCGGCCTCGGCCGGGCATTCGCCCTGCGTCACCCGTTGGGCAGCCCGAAGCACCAGCTTGGCCAGGCGCTGCTTGCTTTCGTCGCGCAAGGCGGCGATGCGCGGATGCTGCACCCACGGACGCACGCGCTCGGCGAGCGCCTCGGGCAAGCGCGCGGCAAACGCCTCGCTGTCCAGCGCCGGGGGCGGCTCGCCGCAACCCTTGCAGCCATTGGCCTTGGGGGGCTGGCCGTCGTGGAGCAGGGCGTCGAACTCCAGCGCCACGAATTCGCGCACTTCGAGCAGACGGTCCATCAGCTCGCAGGCATCGGTGGTGCAGGCCAGACCCAGGCTGCCGGCGATCCAGCGCAGGTCCTCGTCGCCGGTGGGCAGCTGGTGGGTCTGCTGGTCGTCCAGGTATTGGATGCGATGCTCGACCTGGCGCAGGAAGACGTAGGCATCCGCCAGCCGGGTGGCTGTCTCGGGCTTCATCACACCCACCTGGGTGAGGCGTTCGAGCGCGCGCAGCGTGGAGCGCGTGCGGATCTCGGGGAACTGGCCGCCCCGCACCACCTGCAGCAACTGCACGATGAACTCGATCTCGCGGATGCCGCCGCGCGAGAGCTTGACGTCGTTGGCGCGCTCGGGCCGGCCGGCGGCGCGGCGCGCGGCTTCCTCGCGCACCTTGCGGTGCAGGCCCCGCAGGCCTTCGAAGACGCCGTAGTCGAGGTAGCGGCGGAACACGAAGGGAATGACCACGTCGCGCAGCTGCAGCGCCCGGCCCGAAGCCACCGAGGCGCGCGGCGCCACGACACGGCTCTTGAGCCAGGCGAAGCGCTCCCATTCGCGCCCCTGCACGAGGAAGTACTCCTCCAGCATCGCCAGGCTCACCACCGGCGGCCCGGAGTTGCCATTGGGCCGCAGGGCCAGGTCGACGCGGAAGACGAAGCCGTCCTCGGTGGTGTCGCCGATGAGCGTGTACAGGCTGCGCGCCACCTGCGAGAAGTACTCGTGCGCCGAGATGCGGCCGGCCCCCTGGGCGTTGCCGGCCGTGGTGCCGGCTTCCTCGTAGACATAGATCAGGTCGATGTCGGAGGACACGTTGAGCTCGCGTCCGCCGAGCTTGCCCATGCCCACGACCCAGAAGTCGATGCGTTCGCCGGCGTCGTTGAGCGGGGCGCCGTGGCGCTCGTCCTGCTCGACCAGGGCGGCCGCCAGGGCCACGTCCAGCGTGACCTCGGCCAGCGCCGTCATGGCCTGGCCGATGTCGGGCATGGACGCCGACTGCTCGACATCCATCACTGCCAGGCGTTCCAGGGTGAGCTGACGGGCCTGTCGCAAGGCAGCGGCCAGCGGCAGGCCCCGGGCCCGCAGGGCCTCGATCAGGGCGCCGATGCGCTGTGCATCGGGCAGCCCCGGGGCCAGCAGGCCCAGCTGCTCGCCGTAGCGTCTGCGCACCCGCTGCACGAAGCGGGAATGGTCGGCCCGCACCCGGGGCGTGGCGGCGGGGCTACCCTCCGTGACAACTTCGTTGAAACCCATGGCCAAAACGACGGTCTGAACCCTTGCCTGTGCTAGATTGAGCGAGCACCGTCAAACAGGGTGCCTGACGCCCGAGCGCCTGCGCGCGCGTACCGGCCCGGCAGGGGCTGTTTCCGTTGTTGTGTCCCGGCTGCCGCGATCGCGCCCATGAATTCCCCAGTGTTGCCTCCCCTGTCCCCATGGCCCCGACGAGCCGGGCGGGTGGCCCTGCGGACGTTGATGGCGGTGGCGATCGGGGCCGTGGGCCTCATGCTCATGGCGTGGATGGTGATGCTGTGGGCGATTCTGCCCCGAATCGACACCTGGCGTGCGCCCATCGAGCGTGCAGCCACCCAGGCATTGGGGCTGCCGGTGCAAATTGGCCACATCCGTGCGCAATCTCACGCCGGCACGCCGTGGTTCGAGTTCACCGATGTGCGCCTGCTCGACGCCGACGGCCGCGAAGCCCTGCGGCTGCCCCAGGTGCGCAGCACCCTGTCCTGGTCCACGCTGTGGCATGCCCGCCTGAGACTGGGCCGGCTGGAGCTGCAATCCCCCGAACTCGAGGTGCGCCGTGACCCGGCGGGTCGTCTGCATGTGGCCGGCCTGGGGTTGACCTCGGGCGGCACCTCCGCCTCTCCCGAGGCGCTCGACTGGTTCATCTCGCTGCCCGAGTTCCTGGTGCACGACGGCCGGGTGCGCTGGGTCGACGAGCAGCGCGGCTTGCCCCCGCTGGCGCTGGACGACGTGGACGGCGTGATGCGCAACAGCGGTGCGGGGGCTCGCCGCCATGAGTTCCGGCTCGACGCGACGCCTGTGGCCGGATGGGGTGAGCGGTTCTCGCTGCGGGCCCGCTTCACCCAGCCGCTGCTGACGCGGGCATCGGACCGTTCCCAGTGGAGCGGCCAGGCCTACGCCGAACTGCCTCGCGTGCAGCTGCGGGCCCTGCAGGATCACCTGGGCTGGCCCACCCGCCTGGACGGCGGCGAGGGCAGCGTGCGGGCCTGGGCCGATCTGCACGAGGGGCGCTGGCAGGGCCTCACGGCCGATCTTGACCTGGCCGGGGTCGCGGGTCGCCTCGACGGGGCCCCCGAGGCTCTGGACCTCGCGGCCCTGCGGTTGCGGGTCGTCTATCAGCACGAAGGCGAGCAGCATCGCCTGGCCGTCCAGGAGTTGTCGGTCCTGCCCCGCGCCGACGCAGACCCGTCGCAGGCCCTGCTGTCGGCGGGGCTGCCTCGGGTGCTCCACGTCGGATGGCGCTGGGAAACCCTCGCCGACGGGACCTCATCGCTGACCTCGGGCGAGGTGCAGGTGCCCCAGGGCGACCTGGCGGCCGTCGCCTGGCTGGCGCGACGCCTGCCGCTGAGCGAGGCGGCGCAGCACGGCATGGCTCAGCTCCAGCCCACCGGTGAGGTGGAGGGCCTGCGTTTGCAGTGGCACGGGCCCTGGCAGGCGCCCGACCGCTACACGGCCCGCGGCCGGCTCAAGGGGCTGAGCCTGGCGGCACAGGACCATGTCGGCACCGGCGTGGGCCGTCCCGGCCTGCGCGGCGCCGCGCTCGACTTCACCGCCCACGAGCGCGGGGGCGAGGCGATGCTGCGCATCGAGGAGGGGGCCGTGGTCTTTCCCGGCGTGTTCGACGAGGCCGAGGTGGCGCTCGACCAGCTGCAGGCGCGCCTGGACTGGACCCTCACGCCGGACCCCTCGGGCCCCTCGGTCACGCTGAAGGTCAGCGAGGCGCGGTTTTCCAACGCGGATGCCCAGGGGGTCTTCGAAGGGAGCTGGCATACCGGCGCGGACACGGGCGTCGGCCGCGGCGCACGCCTGCCCGGCGTGCTCGACCTGCAGGGACGACTCGACCGTGCCGATGCCACCCGGGTCTGGCGCTACCTGCCGCGCCAGCTGCCGGCCGACGTGCGCGAGTACATCCGCCATGCGGTGATGGCGGGGCGAGCGCAGGAGGTGGACTTCCGAGTGCGCGGCGACCTCTGGGACTTCCCCTATGCGCCGGGGCAGCCCGGCGAGTTCCGCATCGCCGCCCAGGTGCAGGACGCCAGCTTTGCCTACGTGCCCACGCGCGGAGGCTGGACGTCTCCATGGCCGGCCTTCACGCATGTGCAGGGCGAACTCGTCTTCGATCGACAGTCCATGCTCATCCGCAATGCCCGTGCCCGGCTGTTCGGTTTCGAGCTGACGGGGGTGGAAGGTGGCATCGCCGACCTCGCCCATGCCCCGGTGCTGCAACTCTCCGGCGGTGGCACCGGCCCGTTGGCGGATGCCCTGCGGTTCATCAACGACACCCCCGTGGGCGGCTGGACCCACCATGCCCTGGCCGATGCCACGGGCAGCGGCCCAGCCCAGTTGCGCCTGTCGCTGCAACTGCCGCTGGACGACATGGAGCGCGCTCGCGTGCAGGGCCGGGTCACGCTGGCCGGGAACGACCTTCGGCTGCGCAAGGACACGCCGCTGCTGGCACGCACGCGCGGCGAGGTGAGCTTTTCCGACCAGGGGTTCGCCGTGCAGGGCGCCACGGCGCGTGTGCTGGGCGGTGAGCTCCAGTTCGAAGGGGGCACTGCGCCGGACGGCAGCGTGCGCTTCGAAGGCCGTGGGACGGCCACGGCCGAGGGCCTGCGCGAGGTGCGGGAACTGGGCCCTCTGCCCTACCTGGCGGAACACCTGTCCGGCCAGACGGCCTACCACATGAGCTTCGGGGTGGTGCACGGCTGGCCCGAACTCACGCTGACCAGCGATCTCAGCGGCCTCGCGTCGGCGCTGCCCGAGCCCCTGGGCAAGCCGGCCGCGCGGGCCTGGCCACTGCGGGTGGTGATGGCGCTGGACCCCGACAGCCTCGCGCCGGGCCGCGCGCCGCGCGACTCGGTGCGGGTGCAACTGGGCCAGGAGCTGTGGCTGCACTACCGCCGCGCGCTGGACGAGGGCAGCGCACCCCGCGTGCTGGCCGGTGCCATTGGCGTGGGCGAGATCCTGGCCCTGCCGGCGTCGGGCGTGCGAGCGCGCGTGGTGCTGCCCCGGCTGGATCTGGACCGCTGGCGTGCCGTGGCGGCGAGCTTCGAGGCCGGGCTCGGTGCCGGCGATGCCACGCCTGGCGGCTACGCCCCCGACCGTGTGGAGCTTCGCAGCCCGCAGGTGCAGGCGGCCGGGCGCGCTTTCCAGGGGGTGCGCCTGCAGGGCGAGCGCCTGGGTGACGGCTGGCGCGGCACCCTGAGAGCCGATCAGCTCGAAGGGCGTGTCGAATGGCAGCCGGGGGCCAACGGGGGCAAGCTGCTGGCGCGGCTCAGCCGTCTGAGCCTGCCCGGCGGCGCACCGGAAGCCACCGAGGCGCTGTGGCAGAGCGAGCCGCGGCGACCCGCCCCGGCCCTCGACATCGAGGTCGAGGACCTGCGCTGGGGCGATCGGCGCCTGGGCCGTGTCGAAGTGCAGGCCACCAGCCGCCTGACGGGCGAGTTCCATGAATGGCGTCTGCAGCACCTCCGGGTGAGCGGCCCGCAGGCCCGGCTGGACGCGAGCGGGTCGTGGATGGCCGTTCGCGGCGGGGTGGCCGGGGCGGCTCCGCGCACGGAGCTGGACTTCGAGCTCGATGTGGCGGACAGCGGCGAGTTGCTGGGCCACTGGGGGCAGCGCGGCGTGGTTGCCGGCGGCAAGGGCCGCGTCACCGGCCGGATCGGCTGGCAGGGCTCGCCGCTGTCGCCCGAACTGGCCAGCCTGTCCGGCCAGATGCGCGTGGATGTGGAACGCGGCCGCTTCCTCAAGGCCGATCCCGGCGCCGCCCGCCTGGCCAGCGTGCTGAGCCTGCAGGCCCTGCCGCGCCGGCTCATGCTCGACTTCAGCGACGTCTTCCGCGAGGGCTTCGTCTTCGACGACTTCGGCGGCGACGTGCGCATCACCAACGGCGTGGCGCGCACCGAGAACCTGCGCATGCGCGGAGTGGCGGCGGCCGTGCTGATGGAAGGCCAGGCCGATCTGCAGCATGAGACCCAGGACCTGCGGGTGGTCGTCGTGCCCGAGATCAACGCCGGCGGCGCCTCGCTCGTCTATGCGGCCATCAACCCGGCCGTGGGCCTGGGCACCTTCCTCGCCCAGCTCTTCCTGCGCAAGCCCATGATCGAGGCCAACACCCGAGAATTCCACGTCACCGGTTCCTGGGCCGATCCACAGGTCGATCCCGTGCCCCGACAGAGTGCCGCCCCACCCCGGCCCGCCGGCGGCTGACCCCTCTCGCACCCGGAGGAAACATGCGCATCGCCGCCGTCCAGATGGTCTCGTCCACCGACCCGGCCCACAACCTGGCTCGCGCCCTGGACCTG
>Ga0114986_1000428_pt1 | contig 11842 bp, 9 predicted proteins | sample Shrwel1BS1Day17_FD_96988 | JGI IMG/M metagenome (GOLD analysis project Ga0114986, IMG submission 96988) | Subsurface microbial communities from deep shales in Ohio, USA - Utica-3 well 1 S-1-Day17 | ecosystem: Environmental > Aquatic > Deep subsurface > Shale gas/oil reservoir > Produced... | reverse complement strand
ATTGCGTCCGCAGTAGCAAAAACAAGGGAAAATCGTGCGTCTTACGACAAAAATCAGCGAAATTCGGCCTTTCAGGCCCCATTTTATCGACCTGGCCGGTTCAAGACCGACAGGCTGCTAGGAAATGGGACAGTTATGAACATGGCACCCGGGTTCCCAAGCGCAGTCATGACCTGCGCGATGCAGTTGAGCTAGCCGAACGGCACTTCCCAGGAACGGCGAGTTGGTTTGACAATCCCCTATGGGAGATTTTGAAAGGAACCAAGCCGGATCGTTGGGAATTGCAGCGCCTGCTGCAGTCACTTTCCCCCGCCGTCATCGACGTATTGATCACAACAAAAGGGTCTATCAACGGACAAGCAGAGCTCGTCCAATTGACTCATGAGCACTTCGATTGCCTTGTGGCGCTCGGGACTTTTGACGCACTGGCAGCGGTTGCTATCCTGACCAAGCTGTCAGAGGAAACTGCGTCTCACGAGCTACGCGATATGGCGCTCGACTGCTACGCTCGGCTGCAGCCCATCCTGGCGGACGCACCAGAAACTTGTGTGCACTACCCCGAGCTTTTCACCTACGTCGATAATGTGTGTCAGTATTGGCTGATGGTTTCGCCAGGAAAGCGTATGAACGTGCACGTGTTCTGGCATGGTCAGGAGTGGGCAGAGGATCGAATCTCCCACTTTGGCCCGAAATTAGCCCTTCTATATCGTTCTCACGCATGGGGAAAAGCTTGGGAAGAGTGGGAGAACACAACTTAACGCCGGCAACGGTTGAGCTTTTTTGCATCGCGCAAATTCATGAGCTCAGATTTCTTTCGACGATGCGCAAACCGGCCGTTCAGTTACTGACTGACATCGAACGGCAGCTTTTCCATCCAGCGAATACGACCTCCCGACTCAAAGCCATCGCATCACAATTCAAAGCTGTGTGACCGTTTTGAAATCAATTAGCACTCAGAGCCAGCCATTTTTCATTTGGACTCCACCATCCGGTTAGCTCGAGAAGTTCCCCGTGTGACCAAATTTGGCCAACTTCTAGCCCATCCGTCAGGATCTCGGCCAATCCGGCCATTGGCCTGAGGCGTTCCATCGGGCAGCAATCCGCCACCTACCTGCCGTTCAGCTTTGAATGGTCACGAACGGCGGCTTTTCTTTCTGTCGAATGCGTACTCCGTACACTCAATAGACATATAACGAGGGTGTGCCCAATGGTGGGTTCCGGAAGTGGGCCGGCCCTTCGTCGCCGGGGTGGATATTTATGCTGCTATGCAGCGGTACTGTTAGCGTGATCGTCTCTTTCCGCTTTACTGGAGACGTTCCTCGACAATGAATCGAAGTTGTGCGTGCAACATGGCTCGGCAAGATGCGGTTCATGGAATTCGCACTTGAATTTGCGTACCATGGCAGAACTAGTTGTCAGGAATGGTTCGCATAGATTGAGGGTTGGGAGAACGCAAAATGGCCTTGGTTAAAGGGATTCGAGAGGCGTTGGTTGCTTTGGATCGAGCGATCAGAACCACCTCCTTCTTGACCCGATACGCATTGGCGATTGGACTAGCCGTGTTGATTACGGCAGTCGACATGGTTACCCCCGCTTACGTGCTGATGACCGGCTACTATTTTATTTCAATCGCGTTCTCTGCTTGGTACTGCAGTCTTTGGATGACGGTATTGGTAACGAGCAGTGCGGCTGTTGTCAATCTGTACATGTTTTCGGATATGCTCCCCCCATCGGCTAGCATTGGGGAGCGTCTATTTGTCTATTCGTCCTTCGCCATCGTACTAATCGGTTTCAGCACGTTAGCGATTGAGTTGCGGAAGCTCGTAACTAGACTAAATGAGGAAAGTCAGACTGATCCCCTGACTGGCTTGAAGAACCGGCGCTCCTTTTTGGCCGATGCCCATTTTGAGCTAACTCGCGCTGTACGGTCGAAGGAAAGCCTCTCCGTTGCCCTTCTCGACCTAGACAACTTTAAGCAAGTGAATGACTCACAGGGGCATAAGGTCGGTGATGCGCTGTTGGTAGCAGTTAGCCGTAACCTGTCTGCAGCGGTTCGAGAAGTGGATTTGGTTGGACGCCTTGGCGGTGACGAATTTGCAATTCTCCTTCCAGCGACAACTGTGGATGAGTCTCGACAAATATTGAGGCGGGTTCTTGTAGGGCTAAGACCGCTCCTTTCGTCATTTTCTGAGCAGGTAACTGCGAGTATAGGTGCCGTACTGATCAGAAGTCAGGATGCGATAGGAATCGACGGTGCGCTAGAGAAAGCAGATGCTGTGATGTATTCGGTCAAGAAGCGAGGAAAGGACGAGCTGGAAATCTCGGGGGGTGACTGAATCCACAATAGTCACCACATCGCTACCATACCAAGCGACCACATCGGGATTAATTGGTCCATGGCTGTGGCTCCCGGCCCAGTTCGGCCGTATCCGCCAGGCTACGGCATTCCTAGCCGCTACACTTGTTACGGCTGTCATGAGCGCTCGCAGCCAACATCCGCCGGCAGTACATTGAGGAAGGAATCCGCAAGTTCGATAATTGTGTCGAGTGCCATCGCGGCGAAGGTGGTGAGGGCGGCGAAGGCCGGGGCAAAAATGAACACAACGATTGATCCATCATGACCACAGAACTTCCTTCAGGGCTAACGCATGATGAGGCCAGGACCAGGCTAGCGGCTGAAGGCCCCAATGAACTGGGCGCCAACCAGCGACGCACACTATTCGCCATCGCCGGAGAGGTCGCGCGGGAACCGATGTTCCTATTGTTGCTGGGTGCTGGGGCAATCTATTTCGCCATGGGTGATCCCCAGGAAGCACTGATCTTGTTGGGTTTCGTGATCATCATCATGGTGATTACCATTTTGCAGGAACGTCGCACCGAGAATGCGCTGGATGCCCTGCGCGATCTCTCCAGCCCGCGGGCGCTGGCCATTCGGGACGGCGTTCCAACGAGGATTCCCGGCTGCGAAGTGGTTCGCGATGACCTTTTGATCCTCTCCGAAGGGGATCGAATTCCGGCCGACGGTACCGTCCTGCAAGCGCATGAACTGGCAACCGATGAATCGATGCTGACCGGCGAGTCCGAAGCAGTGGTCAAGTTTGCCGACGGTGGACTCGTTTTTGCGGGAACGCTGGTCGTGCGTGGACAGGGCATGATCCGGGTTAGCGCCATTGGTGGGGCCACTGAACTCGGCCGCATCGGAAAATCCCTGCAAGACATCAGCGTTGAATCCTCGCCGCTGCGTGAGGAAATGGGGCTCCTGACGCGCCGCCTGGCGGTGATTGGCATCGGCCTGTGCCTAGCTTTGGCGCTTCTCTACTGGGCATTCCGGGGAAGCTGGCTCGACGCCCTGCTGGCCGGCATTACGCTGGCGATGGGCATCCTGCCCCAGGAGTTTCCCGTTATCATGATCATTTTCCTGGCCATGGGCGCGCGCCGCATTGCCAGCCAGAAGGTGCTGACGCGACGCCTCAACGCGATTGAAACCCTGGGTGAAACGACGGTTCTTTGCGTCGACAAGACAGGCACGCTGACCCAGAACCGCATGGCCGTTGCCGCGCTGTCGGTGGATGGAAACACGCTGGAAATCAAGGATCTCGCTGGAGGAAGTCTCCCCGAACCGTATCACGAGCTACTCGAATACGCCGTTCTGGCCAGCGAAACCGACCCGCACGACCCGATGGAGCAAGCCTTCCACCGTTTTGCTGGCGACTTGCTGGCCGACACCGAGCACTTGCATCCGAATTGGTCTCTGGCGAAGGAGTACGAGCTCTCTCCCGAACTCCTTGCCATGTCCCATTTATGGCAAGCCGACAGTGGCAATCACCATATTGTGGCGACCAAGGGGGCACCGGAAGCCATTGCCGATCTTTGCCACCTGCCGGACGCCGACCGGAAAAGTTTGGCTGAGCAGGCAGAAAGCATGGCCGACCGGGGCTTGCGCGTTCTGGGCGTGGCCAAGGCCCGACACGGCGTTCAGGATGGTTTCCCGGAAATTCAGCATGATTTCGATTTCGAGTTCGTCGGGCTGATCGGGCTGGCTGATCCGCTCCGCCCGGAAGTGCCCGGCGCGGTCGCCGAGTGCCTGAGAGCCGGCATTCGCGTCGTCATGATTACCGGCGATCATCCCCGCACCGCGCGCGCCATCGCGGCCAGTGCCGGGATTGACAGTCGCCAGGTGATTACCGGCGCCGAACTTGAATCGATGGGTGTGAAGGCGCTTTCGGCACGTATCGCCAGCGTGAGCATTTTTGCTCGTGTCACACCGCAGCAGAAACTCGCCATTGTCGACGCGCTGAAAGCCAATGGCGAAGTCGTGGCCATGACCGGTGATGGCGTCAATGACGCACCGGCCCTGAAGGCCGCGCATATCGGCATTGCCATGGGCAAGCGCGGCACGGATGTCGCTCGCGAGGCAGCCTCGCTGGTCCTGCTGGAAGACGACTTTGGCGCCATTGTCGCGGCCATCCGCTTGGGGCGACGCATTTTTGCCAATCTCCGGCAAGCGATGGTCTATACCCTGGCCGTCCACATCCCGATTATCGGCTTGTCTGTTCTGCCGGTGATGTTCGGCATGCCGCTGATTCTGGCGCCGATTCACATTGCCTTCCTTGAACTGGTCATCGACCCGGCATGCTCAATCGTCTTTGAAGCCGAACCCGGCGCCCCTGGACTGATGGAACAGCCGCCCCGCTCAGTCAGCGAACATCTGGTTTCAACGCGGCAACTTGTTCTTAGCCTGGTGCAAGGCGGCATGGTCACGCTGGCGGCCGCCTCAGTTTATTTCTGGTCCCTGTCAAACGGACTTGCAACGGAAGGCGCCCGTGCGTTGGCATTCATCGTTCTGGTGATTGCGAATGCTGCGTTGATTTTTCCGAGTCGATCTCCGGAGTCAGACTGGCGCCAGATGTTTACCGGGTTGACGCCCGTAGTGCCATGGGTGCTGGGCAGCACTCTGTTGGGGCTCTTGCTCGTGATTTGCGTCCCCACCATTGCCGGTGCCTTTGCCTTTCAGGCACCAACACTCTTCCAAGGGATGGCGGCTCTGGGTATCGGTGTCGGAATGCTGTTGCTTTTTGAGATTGCCAAGAAAGCGTTCAGTAATTCGTTGCCAAGGCAAGAAGTTGAATAGTAGCTGCTAGAGATATCTAGTTTGCTTTGACGCTTACCCATTGCCTTCTATTTCTCTCGAAATGAACAGGAGAGAAATACCAGATTACGTGCTCAATGAGCGCCGAGCCAAGTAGCCAAGGAAGTTGCAGCAGTCTCAGCCGCTTGCTCGCCGAAACAAATACTCGGCCTTGCGTTGGCTACAGATATTTGGTGATTTCCTTGAATTCGCGAATGGCGTCGTCTGCAGAAAGAGTGCCTTCTTTCACTGTGCCTTCAAGACAGTGGTCGATATGTTCGTGCACCAGGATCTTCTTGGCATTGGTGATTGCCTTCTCGACCGCCTGTAACTGCTGGGCGATTTCCAGGCAACCACGCTCATCCTCCAGCATGGTAATAATGCTCTTGAGGTGGCCGTGGGCTCTTTTTAGACGTTTCAGTACGTCAGAGTGTGCTGTATGTTTTTCCATAGTGCGCACATCCTATCCCCCCGGGCAGGATGTTGCCAAGTAATTTTCACTGTGCTAAAGTCCGTTCATCCCATTTCCGGAGTCAACCATGGACTGTTGTAGTAGTCGACCAACTTACTGATTCGACGAGCACGTCCAGGTTATTCCCTGCCGCTGTCTCGTCAAGAACGAGGCAGCGCGCTTCCCCCTAAAGCAGCATCACCGTCGTTTCCGGCCTTTTTCGCCGGGATCGTTGCGCGCCGCCACCTAAAGGTGATTTGGCGCCTTTTGTCATCGGCTAATTGGCTGCTGACACCGGCGCCAGAATTACCGCAACAAGCAATCTGTCATTGCCTTGTGGAGGTGCATCATGATTTTCGCAAACTGGAACAAAAACGCTGAAGGCCGTCTCGTCGCAATCTGGAACAATCCGGCCAAGCTTGAACAACGCTCAGAAACCCCGTCCGGCGAGTTGTCGTCCGAGAACTTGATTGTGGAAGGCGACGAGAAGCCTGGCGCCAGCCTGACGCTGGTATGGTGCAATCCGCGTCATGTCGCAGACATGGTGCCTGCGCTCTTCTATACCCGGCGCAGCAACGAAATTGCACTACTGACCAACTACGGCCAGAAGTACGTCCGCGTAGTCAGGCTCCGGCACGGCGCCTTGCGCTGTGAAACCTTTCCCCGTCAGGCATTCGAAGCTGATTGGCAAGCCTCATCCCTTCCTGTATCCGTCGCAATTGGCCGGTTTGTCGATCACATTGCCGAACAGGGGGCTTACAACGAAGCGCTGAAGGCAGTGGTCGCAACCCAAGCCAGCCTGGCTCAGACGGTACTTGCACGGCTTGCCTGAACCTCGCCCCGGCAGGGGCTTTTCTGACAATTAACAACACTGTCACGAAATTTTCGCAAACTCGACAGTTGCGTTAAAACTGGCAAATAGCTGACCAGAAGCAGCCGGAACAAATCAGGGGATCGGTCCATGAATTTCTTTTCCAAACTTTATTACCGCCTGCGCAAATCGTGGAAGGCAGTGCAGCTCTATTTGGTCATCGCCGGCCCCGGCCTAGTGGTAATGATTGCCGACAACGATGCCGGCGGTATCACCACCTATGCAGCCACCGGCGCCAAGTACGGCTACAACCTGATCTGGTTCCTGCTCATCCTGATTCCCGTGGCCTACTACGTTCAGGAGATGACGGTCCGTCTCGGTGCCGTCACCAAACGGGGGCATGCCGAGGCTATTTTCGACGGCTTCGGCGCCTTCTGGGGCTGGTTCTCGCTGATCGATCTGATGATCGTCGACTGGCTGACGCTGGTTACCGAGTTTATCGGCATGACCTCGGCCCTCCAGATTTTCGGCGTACCACCCTGGTTGACCGTGGTTGGCGTTATCTCGCTGATGGCGATGATCGTGATCAATGGTCGCTATTGGACCTGGGAAAAGATCGCGATGCTGTTCTGTGCCCTGAACCTGATCTACATCCCCGGCGCATTCATGGTGCATCCCTCGGTCTCCCAGATCATCGGCGATGGACTGATCCCGAATTTCCCCGGTGGTTTCAACGGGCAGCTTTTCTTCTTCCTGATGGCCAACATCGGTACGACCATTGCACCGTGGATGCTTTTCTTCCAGCAAAGCTCGGTGGTCGATAAAGGTCTTCAGGAGAAGGATATTCCGTGGGGGAAATTCGACACCCTGCTCGGCTCCACGCTTACCGTCATCGTTGCCATCTTCATCGTCATTGTCACCGGGACGGTACTCAAGGGCGTCGAAATCGACAGCGCATCGCAAGCGGCCGAACACCTGATGCAGACCAACCACTATGTTGGCACTTTCATGGCCATCGGCTTGTTCGATGCCGGCCTGCTTGGCGCGATCTGCATCTCGTTGGCCAGTTCATGGGCTTTCGGCGAAATCTTCGGCTGGGCACACTCGCTCAACCAGAAGATCAAGGAAGCGCCCTGGTTCTATGCCAGTTACTTCTTCACGCTGATTACCGCCGGCCTCATCGTTCTCATCCCGAATGCGCCGCTGGTATTGATTACGCTGTTTGTTCAGGTGATCGCCGTGACGCTGCTGCCGGCCGCACTGGTCTTCCTGATCCTCTTGCTCAACGACAAGAAACACATGGGGATCTACTGCAATACCCTTTCGCAAAATCTGATCGGCGGATTCATCGTCGTCGCAATCGTGATTCTGTCCACGCTCTACGGTGTCAGCGTCATGTTCCCGACGCTGTTCGCGTAACCGGAGGATCAAGCCATGGCCAACACATTCAAGAACCTCGCGCTGAAGATCAAGGCAATCAACCAGCGTTACAGCGAACCTCATATCGAGATGTCGAAAGGCGTAAAAATTGCGCTGGTAGCGCTGCGCATCTACCTGCTATTCCTGGTAAGCCTGATGGTTTACAAGTTCATTCTGCTGCTGCAATAAGGGGAGACAGCCATGGTCGCCGTCCTTGAAAACGAATTCTTCCTGAGCGAAATCATTGGCCGCAAGGTCTATCTGAAGTCGGAGCGCGTTGGTCGCTTGCAGGATTTTGTCATAGTCGAAACCGGCAAGTTGCCGGAAATCACCCATCTGGTGGTTAGCCGCTCTTTTGGCTATCCATCGCTACTTTTGCCCTGGAGCAAGATTTCGCTGATTTCCAACACCGAAATTGTTGCCGACATCGAACAGATTACTGACTTCGAAAAGCCGGTTCCGGAGCAGGCTATCCTGCTTAAAGGGCACATTCTCGACAAGAAAATCCTCGACATGGATGAACATGAAGTCGAGGTGGTCTATGACGTGAAACTGGCGCTACAGCACGGCAAGCTCTACGCCAGCGAAGTGGATTTCAGTCGCAACCGGCTGCTACGCCGCATGGGGCTGAAGAAAATTGCCAAGTTCTTCGCCCAGCACAACGAGGAAAATGCCACGGTTTCCTGGATGTACGTGCAGCCGCTGCCCGAGAAGATCGGCATGTTCTCGGGGCATGTGAAGCTCAACGTTCTCAAGGAAAACGTCCGCGACATTCATCCGGTCGACCTGGCGGATATCCTCGAAGAACTCGATGGCGATCAGCGTCTGGCCGTTTTCAATCAACTGGAACCGGAGCAGGCGTCGGATACGCTGGAAGAGGTCGAACCGCGCGTCCAGCGAGAATTGATCAGCGCGATTCAGCGTGAACGTGCCGCCCTGTTGATCAATGAAATGAGTCCGGCCCAAGCTGCAGACATTCTTGCTGTCTTGCCCAAGGCGGAGGCGGATGAACTGTTAAAGCTGATTGATCAAAACGACGCGCCGAAGGTCAGGCGAATCATTGATCAGCATGACGAAAATATCCTGTTGTACGCGTCGCACGACATTATCCGGCAGCCCCCAATTGCCTTGGCGAAAGATGTCATCGAGAACTTCAGACATTTGGCGCAAGAAAAAAAAGTTGTCATGTATGTCTATGTCGTCAACGAGAAGGATGTGCTTCTCGGGATTGTCGACATTCGCGAACTGATCATGGCCAGCGATGATCAGACATTGGCTGAAATCATGACGGACAACATCATCAGTCTGGAACCCGGTGAAACACTGAGAGATGCCATCGAGATGTTCGAGCGCTATACCTTCCGTGCGATTCCTGTGGTCGGTGAGGATGACCATCTGCTTGGTGTTGTTTCCTTCGGCAGCATCAAGGGCCTCAAACCGCGCCTGGCTTGATGTCACTGCTCTCGCTTATTTAATGCCTAGCCGAGGAAAACCATGAAACTGGGAAAAGCCTACAAATTGGCTGCGCAGGCCGCAGCCCACAAAGCCCGCGCCATCGAACTTCTCGAAAACGGAGATCACGATAGCGCCAAGAAAGAAGAAATTGCATACCTGAATCGGATTGAGGATATTCCAAGCACTTTTCGCCAAGAGGTCAGCCTTTTTTTAGATGCTTGCTTACAGCGTAAGCATTGTGGTTATCAATAATACAAGTGCTGCACGCTGATACAAATGACTGCATATCCTATCCCCCTGGAGTGGATGTTGTCAGGCAGTTTCGACGATGTTAAAATGCCCTTATCTCATTACAAAGGGGTCCATTCGTGGATAGTCCCAGTAGTCGATCTTTGATTAGAACCACTCTGGCAAGGTAACAAAAAGGGCATTTCCCCTTCTACTACCTTGCCAAATTGGCGGGTAGTGGCATTTCGACAACCGGTTCCGGTTGCTCTGTCTGCTTCCCATACGAAAAACAAAGTTGAGCTCGCTTGCTCAGCATTGGCTGTCGGCTAAATTGACCGACGCCAAGGGGAAGGTATGCGTTTCAAATTCATTTCAAAGCGTGCGCTTGCGCTTTTCAGTCTGCCCGGTGTTCTGTTGGGCTCGTGGGCGCAGGCCATCCATGCGACCGAGGACACTGGCATGGAAGAGACTCAGGTTAAATTTCAGTTCACCAACATTTCGCAATATCACCGGGCATTCGGAGAAAAGCGTCCGGCTGGTTTTGATGAAAGCAAATATTCGGGAAACTTCCCTGTATACAGCCTGACCAATGCCCCGGATCGCTCATATACGCGAACCCTGACCGGTTTTTTTGGCTTTCGGCCCTGGGTCGGCGGTGAGGTCTATCTAAACCCGGAAATTACCCAAGGCGTGCCATTTACCAGCAATTTGATCGGGATGGGCGGGTTTTACAACGGTGAAATTACCCGTGCTGCGGGCACCAGACCCAAGCTATACCGGCAGCGTTTTTTCCTGCGCCAGACCTGGAATATGGGCGGCGAAGAACAAAAAATCGAAAGCGATCTAAACTGGATGGCCGGGACCGTGGACAAGAACCGCGTGGTGCTCACGCTGGGGAATTTCTCGACCTTGGACGTCTTTGACAAGAACGCCTATTCGAATGATCCGCGTCGCCAGTTCATGAACTGGGGGCACATGAACAACGTGGCCTTCGACTATGCCGCCGATGCCCGGGGTTATGGCTGGGGATTTGCCGCTGAATGGTACCAGGATAACTGGGTAATGCGATTTGGACGGATGACCGGACCGAAACGGCCCAATGAATTACCCATCGACGACCAGATATTGCGCCACTACGGCGACCAGCTTGAGGTCGAGCACGACCACGAAATAAACGGCCAACCCGGCGCAGTCCGGGTCATTGCCTATCGCAACCGGGCAAAACTCGCATCTTTCCGTGATGCCATCAACTATGGCAATTCCGTTGGCTGGGTTCCGGATGCAACTAACGGCATGGAATACATCCTGAATGTTCGTGGTGCCGAGAAAATCAAATACGGTTTTGGCATCAATATGGATCAGGCCATATCGAGCAATCTCGGTGTCTTTTTCAAGGCCATGTGGTCTGACGGAAGAACTGAAACCTATGCCTTTGGCGAAGTTGACAGGTCGATTGCTACTGGAGTCTCGATCAAGGGTGGCAACTGGGATCGCGCCCAGGATACCTTGGGGATTTCATATCTTGCCCATTTCCTGTCAAGGGATCGCCGCGAGTATCTCGAAAAAGGCGGCATCTCGTACTTCATTGGCGATGGATGGTTGAACTACCGTCCCGAGCAGATTTTCGAGACCTACTACAACCTGAATATCACCAAGAAACTCTGGCTTACCGCCGACCTGCAGCGCGTTTGGAACCCGGCCTACAACGGGGATCGAGGGCCACTGAATATTTACGGCGCACGGATTCACGCCGAGTTCTGACGCACCCAGAACGGGCAATAAGCGCTTTCAGATTTTTTTAAGGTTGGAGTTGTACAAATCCGGGTTCAGGTTACGGGGGCACTAAATGGTTCAAGAGCAAAACAGGGCAAGATTCATCGGACTTGGGTTGTTGTCTACAGTTGCTTTCTTGGCAGCTTGTTCTCCCAATACCCCGACCAATGCAGAGACTGGCGCAAAGTTAGAGGGTGTCTCGATCCAGGAAGCCTCGCTCAAGTATCTTGAGATTGAAAGCGTGGGAAGTGGCAAAGCAGCCTTGGGTGGAGTCCTGCCCGGGCGGGTTGCGTTCCGACCGCAAGCCATGGCGGCAATCGGCACGCCAATGGCCGCACGCGTGCTTTCGGTTGATGTGCGCCCTGGAGAGGTAGTAAAGGCAGGATCCCCCCTGATCACCCTGCAGAGCGCCGATGTCGCGGCAGCGCGTTCTGCCCTGGCGCAAGCCGAGGCCCGTGCGGCAGCGGCGGAAGATTTGTTACGCCGGCAAAATGAAATGGTAAAGAAAGGCGTCGGTCTTGAAGTGGAGCGCTTTGGGGCTGAAACGGCCGCTCGTGAGGCTCGCGCTGAACTTGAT
>Ga0114986_1000427_pt1 | contig 11865 bp, 26 predicted proteins | sample Shrwel1BS1Day17_FD_96988 | JGI IMG/M metagenome (GOLD analysis project Ga0114986, IMG submission 96988) | Subsurface microbial communities from deep shales in Ohio, USA - Utica-3 well 1 S-1-Day17 | ecosystem: Environmental > Aquatic > Deep subsurface > Shale gas/oil reservoir > Produced... | reverse complement strand
GAACTTACCCGTCCAGCTATAGCGGCCCTCAATGGGTGACGGCACCTTGATGTTCAGCCCGCGTAGGGTGTGCGTCTCCTGCACGCCCCAGTTCACAACGACCTCGTGTTCGCTGATGGCCTTGCTCTTCGGGATGATCGTAGTGACTTGTTTTGGATTGCGTAGCTTGAGGAGCAACGCCTTATTGTCGATGATCTGCATGTCGTTCTCCGTAGATGTTAGGGTTTGCCCTAACCTTTTTTCTCGCCGGGCTTGTGACCGTTCCGGCTACGGTTCTTCGAGGGGCTCTCCAGCTTATAGCCGTCAGCGTTGCTGCCGCCCTTTGCCAACGCCTTCTTGTGGCTCACATCCTTGCCGGTGCGATCCACGCCTTTCTTGTCCAGCGCCCGCCGGGCACGCTGCCGCTCCATGCGGTGCTCGTGCTCACCACGTTCTTTTTGCTTCTGGTACTCGTGTTTCCAAGGCCTTGGTTTATTTACATACGGCATGTTGTGCTACCTTTCTGCACCACTCGACGAAGTCTTGCACCGGAGTGTCGATCCTAAACTTGTTTATGATAGCACAAACGAGTTGGATATTGTCAGCGGTGTATTCGCCTTTCGCGTTGATCCTATCTATACTGGCGTTGGTGGGACTCTTCACCCCTTTCTGCAGTTTACAGGTCATCTCGACTCCGGTGAGCGCACATGCGCCCTTCTGTCTATCGAGTAGCTCCAGTAGGATGTCCGCGGTTAGCGCGTCGCGTTGAAAACTGCGTGCACACAGTCGGTTGAAATACTTCCTCCAGTCGCCACTGATTAGTTCGTACTGGCGCTCAGTTGTCTCAGCTCCGCAGGTGCGCGCCCACTCCCGTTTGCACGCTATCGAGCACGATTTTTGAGTCCCTGATCTAGGGGTAAACTCTCCTCCGCAGGTCCTACAAACTTTGGGTTTTGGGTTTTTGTACGTCCCAGATGGCATGGCTAACCTGTGCGATTGGCGTTGTGGGTATTGTGAATAATACCACGCGCAAACTCTTCGCGCACCATCCGTCGTAGCTCTGTCATCTCCTCACGCACCACGTTTTTGACGAGGTAGTTCAGGTTGTTTTGGAACGCCGAGGAGTGCACGATCTGCAGAGCCAACTCTTCCCGGGCCTTGTGCGCCGCGAAAGCTAGGTTGTCGCCCTCGATAGCTGCGTCGAGCATCCGGTGCCCAGCTATAGAGTCCGAGAACAGGAAGTCATTTACAGCATGCGCCATCTTCTTCTGGATGTGCTGCTCCAGCAGTAGGGCGGTGTTAGCCGCCTCGTCTATGGTCGCTTCGTCGCTCATCTTCCGTTCCCATTGTGCGCGCATTCCGTAACCGGGCAATACTTTCGGCACAGCCCTGACGGTCTGGGGTTCCACACGTTTGTCTCATGGGCCTTTTCCAAGGCTGCGTACTTCATCACCCACGGCTTCCACAGAACACCCTCGTCAGTCACAGAGTAGTCCTGCTTCACGATGTCGTTGGCGATGGTGAAGAGCAACGCGCCCTTCACCTTCTTGACCTGCGGGAAGTGCTTGAACACCGACAGTGCCATCAACTGCAGCTGTCCTACGTCGGCATACTTCGCGCTCTTGCCAGTCTTGTAGTCCACGACCCGGGCCTTATCGCCGTCAATAATCAGCAGGTCCACGATGCCGCGGAACCACACGTTCTTATCGAAGAAGCCGCACGCCTCAAGATCAGCGGTGAGGCCCATCTTGAGTTCGCAGTGCTTGTCTCCCGGCATACCCGAGAGGCGCTCCATGGTCTCCTGCATGAACGAGAACTGCGGGGGCAGTGGCTTGCCGTCACGGATGAACTCCTCACACGCCTTGTGGAAGTCGGTGCCGTAACGGGTCGCCTCGGTCTCTTGGAACGGAAACTGCTTGAGGACGTTCACGTGGTAATACTGCTTCGGACACGTCTCAAACGCCTTCATCCGACTAAAGGACCATGCACCCGCTTCACTCACTCTGTCTCTCCATAATTCTTGCCGATCCCGGCTTCGCAGTCGACGGGAAGGCCCTCGGCCCATGTAGGGACCCAGCGCATACACTCTTCGACGTAGGACTTGCAGGCTTCGGCTTCTTGGTCAGGGACACAGCATACGATGCTGTCGTGCACAGTCAACACAACTCTGTATTTCTTACTAATTCGCAGCATTTGCTCGCCGATGATAAGCCTTGCGAGCGCCTGTGTGACGTTCTCGACGACCTTCCCACCATAGATACGGGTGCGACCCATGCGGGTTTTGTAAGAATACTCGGTGCCGCCCTTCTCGTTCTCGCCCTCTTGCAGATCGTCGTAGCGGATCAGCAGACCATTGGGCAGCCTGATGCCGGGGGCATAGGTATCCACGCCGAGAACCCCGTCCTTGCCGAACGGCATAGCGTCACCGCGCACCATGTAGCGCAGCATGGTGCCAGCCTGTTTCCACATGTTCGAGATCATGTCGTTGGTCTCGCGGTAGATACCGATGATCTTAGCCGCCTCGTTCTTGGTGATGTCCACCCCGGAGTTCTTGAGGGCCAGCTGGAACTTCTCGCCGCCCATACCATAGCCTGCGCCCAGCACCGTGGTCTTACCCACGAAGCGTTGGTCCTTGGTCACGTCAGCCTCGTCCACGCCGTAGATCGCCGCAGCCATCTTCTTGTAGACGTCACCCTTGGATGCGAAGGTCTGCACCACGTCGTCCTGCCCAGCCAGCCACGCAAGCATACGCGCTTCGATCTGTGACGAGTCGGACTCGACGATGCTGTAGCCCTCGGGTGCAACGATGCACTTCTTGAGCGCCTTGGCGTTAGGCCCCCGACTAGGCAGGTTCTGCAGGTTGATCTTGTCGTCACCACCCCAGCGGCCTGTGTGAGCCGCGTAGTAGCGCACCGGGACGGGCAGCAGGCCACGCCCAGCGATGTCGATGAACCGCTGTGTGCGGGTCTCCTCGAGCGTAGACTTCACCCCGAGCCGTGCGGCAGCCAGCGCCTGCACCTGCGGGTCGTCATGCTCCAGCAGGTCCTTCATACCCTGATCGCTCTTAGCCAATGCGAAGGTCAGGTTGCCTGTGGTGGGGCTGATCTTCATGGGGCAGGGGGCACCGAACTTACCGAGCAGTGCGGCAAACTTCGGGTTCGACATGAGGTCGGCCTTGTCGTCGACGCCAGCGGACTTGAGCAGGTCTTCCTTCATCATCTGCGTCTTCGTGAGGTGCTTCTCGAGCCGCTCCCGGTCCAGTGCTACCGTAGGCTCAGTGAACATACGCAGGGTCAGGTCGATCAGCTTGAGCTCAGACTTCGGGAACCCACGGGACATCATGATGTTGAAGATGTCGTAGGTCAGGTCTACGTCATTGACGCAGTAGCGCCCATAGGCCGACAGCTCCTCCGGTGTGAAGTCGTTGCGGCGTTTCCCCTTGGCGTCCAGCACCTCGGTGCCCTTCTCCCCTACCTCGTAGTTCTCGGCGAGGGCCTTGAGGCTGGCGCTTTTCTCGACGCCGTGGATCGCACGGGCCATGCACAGTGTGTCGAACAGCACCTTCGGGCGGATGCCGAACCGCCACGACATGATCGCACCGTCAAACATCATATTGTGTGCCAGCACCGCGGAGTTAGCCCAGTCGTACTGAGCCAAGAACTCCTTGATCTTGCCGTGCGTCCCGCTGAACCACTCGGTCTTGCCGTCGTTGACCTTCACCGCCACCCCAATGACTTGGAAGCGGGGGTCACGGACATACTCCTCCGTGGTGATCTTAGACAGCGAGTAGTCCTTGTCATAAAATGTTTCCGTGTCTATCGTAATTATGTCCATCAGACGTCTCCATATGTTTCCCGGCGTACCACTAGGCTTATAACCCGCTGGCTCACCCCGTATTGTTTTGCCAAGTCTACCTGCCGAACCCCTCCGGCGTCGTAGACCCTACGTATCTCCAGCACTTGTGCAGGAGTAAGTTTTGCGTTGACGTGCCCCGACTTGGGTTGCACCTTTCTTTTCTTCCGATAGGCGTCTAGCATGTTGGTCCGCATAGACCCAAGGAACAAGTGCGCGGGGTTACAGCATAGCCTATTATCGCATTTGTGGAGCACGAAGCGCTTATAGCGCCGTGCTTTCCCCTCGTGCCGGAAGCCCGTCTGTAGCGCGATCCCCCCATTGGCCAGATAGTAAGCCATTCGGTGCGCTTGAACGGACTGTCCGTGCCAAGTGAGGTTGCCGTAGCCTGCGCTAGTCTTAGCCCCCTGCCAGTTCCAGCAGTCGGTATTGGAGCCGCGTGCAATGCGACTCCAGAAGTTTTCGGGTGTGTTTTTCGGGCTCATACACCGAGCATAAACAGTCTACTTGCCCATAGTCAACCCCTTACTCCTCGTCAGCCAGAGGTGCATCGAGGTGGTCGTAGAACACGTCCACATCCTCAGCGTAGTAGACTGCGCTGGCGTTCTGCTGCTCGCCACGGGCGAAGACCCGAAGGCAGGCCACCTCGCCGTTCTTGTGCTGGGTGTGCAGGCGACCGCCTACTTTCTGGATCAGATCAGGCATAGCCGACAGCGGCAGGCTGACCTTAGCAATGGCATGGGTCAGCTCGTTGACCGACCACGGACGCCGCTCCTTCATCAGGATGTCCATCACCCCAACGAAATCGGTGACGTGCGGCTTAGCCGGGACCGGAACCGCCGTAGCGTTAGGCATCCCCCTAACAAAGTCGTCCACACGGGACGTAAGTTCAACGCGCACAGCACGCCAGCGGGAAGGGTAGTGGGCAGTAGTCGGTGAAGCATAGTTATCTGTGGCCCAGACGCGGACGGTGTCACCGACCCCAAGGGTAAGACGCTCTACGTCCCGCGCAGGGATAAAAACCTGCTCATTGTCGGGAGTGATGGCGAAGCCCAAGCCCGCGCGTGCGGTATAGTTATAGGTGGCGTCGAGCTGTTTCAGGTCTGCAGGTGTGAAGTAGTTCATGTTCATGTCTTTCTTGGATTAAGTGTTAGGGCGGTCGTCTTTGCCCGTGGTGCGGGCCTCATATGCAATCAGAAACATTACACAGCAGGCAGCGTGCCAGAGGTGGCTCATACCGGTCTCAGGGTCTACGCGTTCTCCCTTCCACCACGCCCACATGTGGCGCATCATGGCGGAAAAGGGTCGGCTCCAGTTCATCCCCTTCTCCCAGTTACGCTCCGCGTATTTCTCGGCACCGAACTTGAGAACCCACGCAGTAGCGTCCAAAAACTCCGGGGCCAGCAAATGATACGGTGCCTTGCCTCCGTCGTCCTTACGGCCCTCCTCGGGCCATACGGTCTCCCGCTGCTTTGCCTCCTGCTCGAACACCTCCCGCGGTGTGCCGATCCGGTCGATGCAGCTCTGGGCCAGTTCGATAGGGACCTCGCACTCGATGTGCAGGTCCTTGGCTGTAGCCAGTGGATTTTTCAGCAGGTGGGTCCATACCCGGTGTTCGCCGGGTGAAATATCAACCATTCTCGTCTCCATTCTATACACGCGTTAGCGTTACTTATCGCTGTTTGACGTTGTTTGCAAGCGCTTCTCACGCTGCAGCTTCTCAAGGGCACGCTGGACAGACTCGGGGCTGGCTGACCAAACGGCACTCAATTTCTTCTTGCTCGGTGCCGGGTTAGCGGGGGCCGACTTGACGTAGATCGTCCCGTTCCTGACGCTGAACGGCGAGTCCGCAGCGTGGGCGTAGCGTGGCAGTTCAATCTCGAACTGCTTGGCGTAAGCCACGATGGTGGTGTGGTGGCGTCCCAAGTAGCGGCCTGCCTGTGCCGGGGACATCTTCTTTGCGGCGCAGTATTCTATCTGTGCTCTGGTTAGCGGTGGTCGTTTCGCCATTGGGCTTCCTCTTTGATCTCGTCGATAGTAGCTTTGTTTTGTTGGGCCATATAGGCCACCAGTTCGTATTGCTCTTGAGTAACCCACCAACCCGGCAGCTTGACGTAGCCTGCTGCACGCAGTGCACGGGCACCGGGGCTGTCGCTCTCGCCCCGGGTCATCAGTCGTTGTCCCTCATGATCTCATGGGCCACGATATGCAGGACACCAATAGCTGCGGCGAGGGGCATCCGCCCTTTGTATTCATAGATCAACTCTTTGATCCGGTCAGCCATCTCCCCGGTCACGTTTTCGGCCCGCTTGCCATCGCCCTTGAAGATGCGGATGTCGGTCATGTCTTCTCTCCCATCAACGCTGTCACGTCAGTCAAGTCTGTGAACGTGATGTAGCAGTGGTTGCCCTTGCCGATCCCCAACAGAACCTCATGTGTGTGCATGGTGCGGCTTGTCGGTGCATACTGTAGCCCATTACGGCGGACCAACTCCCGTAGCAGGTCTTCATCGGTGTATTTTGCAGGTCACTCATGGCTCTCCCCTTTGATCTCTGCGAGGGTGGTGCGGGCCCGAAGGCTATCATCATCTTCCCACGGAAGGGCTTCCACCGCGTAATACTCTAACGCCTCCACCGCCTTCGCCAGCTTTGCTTCAAGGTCAGCCACGGTGTTGTCCATCACGGCCTGCGCCATGCGGCAGGTGTTCAGCTCCTTCTCCAACTCCTCCGCATAAGCCTCGGCCTCCTTGGCGTCAGCACGGGCGGCTTCGAGTTGCTCGGTCAGCTTTCGCACCAAGGGCAGGTGCTTCATGCAAACGTCTGTCGGGTTGTCGTAGCCGCAGCCGCATGGCAAATCCACGAGAAGGTCAGCAACGTGCTGTTCAAGGGCTTCGATGCGGTCGGCGGCTTCGTCCCAGTCAGCGGCCAGCTTGGCGTCGTGTCTCGCGCAGTTGTCGTGATCCATAGCCAGACGAACAGCGTAGGTATTGGAGGGACTGCGATGACCCTGATCGAACAGAAGGCGCTGGCCCATCAACGCAGTCGCCACAGCCTCGTTATTGGCTTGGATAAGTCTGTCCTGTTTCGCTCTATCACGCAGCCGCTTCACCAGATCGTCACTCATTTCGGCCTCCGCTGCTTGCTGTCTTTCCAATCACACGTCCCGATCTGCGCCACGATGCCGGGAAAGTCGTCGATGCGGATGCGGCGACCATTATAGCTATAGAAACGCTCAGCATCGTATGCCCAAACCTCGCCTGAATTATCCCTCGCCACCCACTCAACCCAATCAGGCAGCTTCTCCCATGCGATTAGGTCTTGGGTCTTGGGCAGGGGGACGATGCGGTAGACAACATGATCCTCCCAGACCGGGTGGCGAATGTCTGACCAGCCCAATAGCTCGTAAGATGGATCAATGAATTTGAGCGAACCACCCGCCTTCTCATGCTCATGCATCGCAGCCTTTTCCTCGTCGGTCAGCAGGCCATACGGCACTCGGTTGTTAGTCATGTCTACGGTCATTTGCGGGCCTCCAGCATGGCGTCGGCGATTTCATAAGCAATCACAGCGGAAGATTTGCCGATCTTCCACTCATGGATCATCCGCAGCCGTGCGATCAGCTCTTCGTCGTTAAACGTAGTTTCACTACTAGTCATTCCTTCACATCCTCATAAGTCTTTTCAAAGATGTCAGGCTTGCATGGGTAAAACTCCCCGTGGACACCCTTTATAATGAAGTCGCCAACAGAGGCGATATGTTCACCTTCAAGGGTCTTAATGACGACAGCAGCAGACCCACTTGCCATTTGCTCATACGTCGCGTCACCACAACAAAATGCCAGAACATCATTCAGGTTGTTTCCCGTCCACAACAGTGCCTCAATCACTACAGGCTTCTTGCGATACTTAGTCATTTCGTCCTCCGATTTGGGCAGTCGCGCCCTTGGTTGCAGTTGTTGTTGCAGGGTGGGCATACGTTGTTCACGGCAGCATCTCCTGTTCAATCGGCAGCACTTCACACGTCATGCTGTAGTCATAGTCCAGTGTGTCGCCCACAGCTGCCTTCGCCTCCCTGCAGGCTTCCTCGGTGATGTAGGGGATGCCGTAGCTGCTACCGTCGAGCGGCCCGCCCAGCATCGTGATCCAAAGGATTGTCATGTAGGTTGTCATTCCCCGCACTCCCCCTTCCATGCGAATATGCCATTTACCGGGCAGTAGAGGCCGTAACCTCGTTCAATTGCGTCGGTGCGATACCACTCCTTTGTAGCTGCGTGGCCGAGGGCGAAGCCGATCCAAAGGGCGACAACGCCTCCAAAAAATGCCTCTGCTCCACTAATCATGTTCTCACCTCATTGATGACGCGGCGCACCTGCGCTCGCATGTTGAGTAGGACCCGGCGGTCGGTCTCCCCCTTGATCGCCTTGCCCTTGGGCAGGATAGCGGCCAGCTTCCCGGCCACCCTTACCTTGTAGTGCTTGCCACCATCCTCGACGGTGTATTGCAGGCCCGCCTCAGTGGCCCCGTCAAGCACGGCCTGCACCGTGTTGGGGATGCGCCAAGTCATTTGCGTCCCCCTGTTTCCATTCCCGATACGACGAGGGCCATAACGACCAGTATGGTCACCGCTACCCCAAGGTTCCACATAGTAAACGCGCCGGGGGTTAAAACCCCAACCGCAATACTGATGCCAAAGGCCTCGAACCGAGAGAGCGTCTTTGTAAGCATGTAGTCTCGGATCATTTGCGGGCCCGCTCCCAAGCCAGCCGTCCGAGCTTGTTGGAGAGCTCCTCCAGATCGGACACGCTGACGTCCTTCTTGTCGGCCAGTGCTGCGTAGATAACGCTGCATACCGACTTGGATGTCATCGGCCTGACGGCGTCGATCAGCATAAGCGCCGAAGCGGAAGCCGAGCGAGCTGCAGTGCTAGGCAGCGGCCTAACGGGTTGATCGTTGTTCCAGAACGCCATGTGTATTCTCCAAGATTGTTTTGACTTCATTCATGTTGTGTTCGTCGATGACGAGGGCGATGCCGCCAGCGTCGTTGATCTTGTCGATGTTGAGCTGCTGCAGGGGCGTGGGCTTGTTGCCGTTAGCCTTGCACTCGAGCCCGAAGAACCGACCCTTGTAGCACACGATGATATCGGGCACGCCCGACGCACCGAACCCACCCGTCACCGGGTAGAAGTAGTAGGCACCCAGCGCTTTAAGCTGGGTGACCACCTTGTCTTTTACTGCGCGTTCAGGAGTCTTTGCCATCAGTGCCGCACCCCTTTACGATAGTCCTCGTCCTGCATGTCCGCGGTCTGGCGCAGGCCCTCTGAGATTGTCTCGTAGTCGAGCCCGATAGACAGACCCAAGGAGTAGATCGTGGAGATCAGGTTAGCGATGATGTCGCCCGGGTTGTCCATGTAGGCACGGTAGATGGTCAGCGTCAGTGCGCAAACTTCCGACTCCTCCATCTTGGGCGGCATCGTTGCCATGATCTCGTCGAGCTTCTCTTGCGTCATGTTTGGTGTGAGTTCTTTAGTCAAAATGGGCATTCCTTTCCTTGTTTATACCAATCGTTGTTAGTCGGCGTCCTAACGCTGTCGACCTTCTCGGGCGGGGCAGGTTGCTTGGGCCGAAGCCCAAGCTCTTCGAGATATCTCTCGAGGTCAGTCATTGCTGCTCCTCCACCAGCGACCCGTCCGGCTGCTCTAGGTAGACAGGCACGGGTTGCCAGCCCCACGGTCCAAGCTGCTCGATCCTATACTTCATGACGGGCTTCTGCGTCCCATCGACGTAGTTGACCACGCGGATCGCGCCGTCATACGTCTGCTCCACCGTTTTCCACTTAGCCATTGCTCTCCCCCTTAATCACCCAATACACGCTCTCATCGACGCGCATGCCGATGCCTTCGACCTTGGTCTGCGGTGGGTCCACCTTCATCATGGACAGCACAGCCACACGCTCCTGCATCCACGCAGGGAGATTGGACATATCAGCGTAGGTGCCTTCGGCTTCCTTGTCTACGCTGTCGATGCCCAGACACACGACCTCGATAGTCGGACCGAGGAGCACCCGGTAGACGTTCTCAAGATCGCCCGTCCACTTGGTGCGTAGCTCTGCGGACCGCTTGGAGTTGACAGCTACCTCTGACCCGCGTGGCATGGCCGCGCCCGCCGCTGCGCGGTAAAGGTCACCACGCATGAGGCCGTCCTTCGTCACGATCTCCGCCATCCGGTTCTTAAATTTACTCTGCATCCACCTTGTCCCCCATGATGTAATAAACCTTGTCGTCCAGCCGCAGGCCCACACCCTGCACGTAGTTCTCGGGCTCGAGCATCTGCAGCACAGCGATGCGCCCCTGCACCCACTCGGGAAGTTCCGAAGCAGGCAGGCGCGTAATCTCGCTGGTCTTGTGGTCGTGTCCCAGCGACCCGCAGTGCGCCACGTCAGCCACCAGCTGCCCGTAGTTGTCGGTCAGCGCCACGTAGTGGATGCCATGCTCAGCGATACCCTTAGCCTCACGCCACGCATCGGCACCCGCATTAAACTCCTTCACCAGCTTGTTCAGTTCTGGCGAGATGAAGTTGACGTAGCTCAGCTCCTTGAAGATCGGCTTGTCGAACTGATTGCCATAGCCAGAATCCCCAAACAGTTGGCGGTATGCGCTGCGCACCACATCATAGTGCACAGCCACGGCCTTCTCGACGATGCTCCGCGCCCTGCTTGCGGTCAGCCTGATAGCCTCCAACGGGGGCACGGGCTTGAAGTGCTCCTCCGCATGCTTGACCGCGTTCTTCATCGACTTGGTGGCGATGATGTTGTGCTGCCATATGGAGTCACGATACTTGTCGTTGGCGATAGTCCGTGCCCTAACATAGTAGGTAGGCGCAGACGCGCCCTTACCCTTGACCCGGGTATCCTTGAAGCCGATCTCGCCCAGCGCATGCGTGTCACCCGGGCGATAGATCGCGGCAGAGCCGTAGTCGAGGTTGCGGTGGACCGCCCCCAGTGCCTTGCACGTAGCCTCGATGAAGGCCCTGATCTCCTTGGCGCGGTAATCCGCGCGCTCGTAGTGCTCGTGCTGCTCTTGGGCTGCGTTGGCAGGGTCCCGGTAGATCGAGACGAGGTTCGGTTGGTATCTGTATGCCATTTTTATTTCTCCTCAAGGGTGGTCACAGCGAACCCAGCCAGCTTGCTGATCCATCTGTTGAAGTGAGAGCGGATTGCCTTGTCGCGTGCGTTGTCCCTCTCCTCTCCTTCGCTGTAGTCGTAGTTGCGGAGCCCCAACACTACCGTATTAATCTCGAACATGGCTGCGATGTTCAGGCCGTGCCGCATCGGGTGCTCCGGGTCTTTCAGGATGGCCTGAATAAGCTCGGGATCACAGTAATTAAAGATGTTGCCGTGAGACATGGCGAAGCCCTTGATATTGTGCGCCTTAGAAATCTCATCCAACGCCTTGCTGGTGTCGTTCCTGAGCGACCAGCTAAACTGATCCCGCATCATCGGGTAGAAGGTCGTCGCACTCTCGAGCAGTCCCGCGATGTCGGCCTTGAAGCTGGCCTTCAACTCCTTCTTCATACGGGTGCGCTTCACCATGACCTTGTGCGGTTCACCGACCAGCGTGAAGGTGCCGTTCGCCTCGCGCTTGAAGGTCACGCTGAGCCCATCATCGCCCGGTGTGTATTCCTTGGCATAACGCTTGACCCAATGCTGATTGGGCTGAGTTTTCAGCTGTGCCTTGTAGTATTCGATCACATGGCGCGGTGCGCTGGTGGTCTTGGGCAGGTGCACAGTCTGGCCTTGGCTGCGGTTGTAGATGAACTGCTTACCGATCCGGGTCTGGCGGAACCACAGCTCACGCGGCAGCGCCCGCGAGATGAACGAGTAGGTTTGGTTGTGCTGCCAAGTCCCTGCACCGTTGCGTATGGTGATGGTCTCGGTGCCGTCCTTGTGCTTGCGCCAGACGATAGGCGAGAGCCTAGCAGTTTCCGCCGCCGTGATAGGGTATTGGTCACGGGACGTCTTGTCGCCCGGCCCCCACATG
>Ga0114986_1000425_pt1 | contig 11890 bp, 8 predicted proteins | sample Shrwel1BS1Day17_FD_96988 | JGI IMG/M metagenome (GOLD analysis project Ga0114986, IMG submission 96988) | Subsurface microbial communities from deep shales in Ohio, USA - Utica-3 well 1 S-1-Day17 | ecosystem: Environmental > Aquatic > Deep subsurface > Shale gas/oil reservoir > Produced... | reverse complement strand
TGGCCATGGTCGGATCCCGCCTCCAGGCTGGAGCCTGGCGGGAACAAGCCGCCCCGGCCCACCTCCACATGCTGCATCGGGTTGCCCACGTCCACCTTGTGGATGCGGTACTGCGCGCCCTGGAAGACGTAGTGGTCCTGCGTACCGCAGTACAACTGTTCGTCGATGACCAGGCGATTGTCTTCCGGCACGAAGCGGCTGCGGTCGGCCAGGTTGTACGCCGTCATGCGGGCACCGCCGCCCCGCACCGAGGTGTAGAGGTTGCGGCCATCGAAGCAGGTGGCGTAGTACATCGGGTGCGACGACAAGGTATCCAGCACCTTGGGGTTCAGCGGGTCCGAGATGTCCAGGCTGGCAAAACCGTCGCTGTTGTCCATCGACGTGAGCACCATGTGGTTGCCCATCGTGAAGATGGGGCCTACGCGGAAACCGCCCAGCTCGCCGGTGGGCACCGGGTTGGGTTTGCCGGGCCCCCGGTTGGCCAGCGCTGCCGTGGCGGGGTTGGTAGCGTCGACGATGTAGACGCCGTGGTTGGCCGAGGCCACGTACAGGTAGGGCGCTTGCCACCAGAGCTGCCAGCTCACGTTCGCGTAGTCGCCCCCGTTCACGGTGGGGAAGGCCACCTTGCGCACCTGCTGTGCGTTGTGCACGTCCGTGAAGTCCCAGAACTCCACGCCGCGGGTCGTGGCCAGGGCAATGTAGTGCCGCCCGCCAATGGTTGCCGCGCCCAGGGCATGCGCCTCGCGGAACTCGGACGTGCGCCCTTCGGGTTCATAGATGCGCCGCACCAGCTGGATGGACCGTGGATTGGAGACGTTGTAGATGAGGAAGCCGCCCGGCCCCAGGCCGCTGTCCGGCGTGAACACCGTCAGGAAGTAGCCGTTGTGCATGATCCCCACGTTCAGGCCGAAGGCCTTGCGCCCGGGGTAGGTGGCCGGCGTGCCCTGGTCGTCGCGCCGGATCCAGGAGATGGGCGTGAAGAGTTCCTGCTGCGTGTAGCTGAGGTTGCCCAGCCCCGGCCCCTGCACCGGCAGCGATTGAGCCATTGCCCGCACCGCCGTGTCTGCGGGCGCGGGCGGCGCCTCGGTGGCGAGGCTCGTCGCCCCGCCCTCCCCTGCGCCACCACCGCAGGCCGCCACCACAAGGGCAGCCAACAAGGCCAGCACGCCTTGAATGGAGCGCTGGAAGTGCTGCCGCACCCGGGCAGCAAGATCGGTCACGAACATCTGCATGGCTTCACCTCAAGACTGTGGAAACGTTGAGGACGGCCCTCGGGGCCGTGGCGAGCGGAAGAAGGGGCGCGCTCTCAGGCGGCGGCGGATTCGTAGAGCTCCCAGGCCGCCTGGGCACTCGCGCCGCGGTGGATCATGGCCATCAGGGCCTGGACCACGGCGGACGGACTGCGATGCTGGTAGACGTTGCGGCCATAGACCATGCCGTCGGCGCCCTGGTCGAGCAGTACGCGCGAGCGTTCGAAGACCTGCTTCAGGTCTTCCTTGCCGCCGCCGCGCACAAGCACCGGACAGCGCGCCGCCTGCACCACACGGTGGAAGTCGGTCGGGTCGGCGGTGGGGTCGGCCTTGACGATGTCGGCCCCTATCTCGCGGGCCAGGCGCACCAGCGTGACGATCTTCTCGGCGTCGCCATCGACCATGTAGCCGCCGCGTGCGCTGTTGGGCGCCATCACCAGCGGCTCGATCATCAGCGGCATGGCATAGCGGTCGCAGTCGGCGCGCACGCGGGCGATGTTCTTCACGCACTGGCGGAACAGGTCGGGCTCGTCGGGCAGCATGAAGAGGTTCACCACCACGCAGGCGGCATCCATCTGCACTGCGGGCAGCACCGGGTCCTGCTCGTTCTGCAGCACCGCCCACATCACGCGGTGGGCCACGGCGTTGTAGGGGTTGCCCATGTCCAGCCGCATCACCAGCGCCGGCTTGTTGCGCCCCGGGCGGTGCTGCAGCAGGTCGGCCTGGCCGTAGTTCAACTGGATGGCATCGGGCCCGGCGGCCACGAGCTGCTCCATCACCCGCGGCATGTCTTCCAGGCCCGACAGGAAGCTGGGCTCGTTGCACACCCCATGGTCCACGGCGATGTCCAGGCAACGCCCGTTCTGCAGCAGCCGGTTCAGCCGGGCCTGTTTTCTTTCCAGCATGTGTCTCTCCTCGTTTCCTCTTGTTTCGATTCCTCAGGGACGGCCTCGCCCCTGCGCCGGCCCGGGTGGCCGGCGCATGAACAGGTCGTCGTGTGGGGGTGTGCGGGTGTCAGCCCATCAGCGCACCCAGGTGGCGGTCGGCTGCGGCATCGATGTGTCGCAGGTCCTCGGCGCCCAGCACCACGGCGCCGGCGCGTGCGTTTTCGATCGCCTGCTTCGGCGTGCGCGCCCCGCACAGCGCCACGGTCACCTTGCCGGCCGCCGTGGTCCAGGCGATCATCAGCTGCGCAAAGGAACACTGCAGCCGCGCACGCACCGGCTCGATGTCGGTAAAGAAGGCGTTCAGCTTTTCGCGGTTGGCCGCCGAGAAGCGCGGGTTGTCGCGGCGCTGGTCATCACCAGCGAACTGGCGCTTCGCGTCCATCGGCCCGGCCAGCAGGCCCAGGGCCAGCGAGGAATAGCCCAGCACCGCGATGCCATGCTGCTGGCACAGCGGCACCAGGGTCGATTCGATCTCGCGGTCGATCAGGCTGTAACGCTCCTGGATGGCATCGACCGGCCCGTGGCGCAGGTACTCCTGCAGCGTGGGCACGTCCACATTGCTCACCCCGATGGCACGGATCTTCCCCTGCTTCTTCAGGGCGAGCAGCGCGTCCATGGTCTCGGCCACCGGCGTGGTGGCATCCTGCCAATGCGTGATGTAGAGGTCGATGTAGTCGGTGCCCAGGCGTTGCAGGCTGTGCTCCACCTCGTAGGCGATGGACTCACGGCCCAGGTGGCGGTACACCGCCCGCCCTTCCTCGTCGAAGAAGTGCGTGCCCTGGTTCGTGTGCCACACCAGGCCGCACTTGGTGGCGATCACCGCCTCATGGCGCCGGCCGGCCAGGGCTTTCCCCACCAGTTCCTCGGAACGCCCCAGCCCGTAGGCCGGCGCGGTGTCGATCAGGCGCACGCCGGCGTCCAGCGAGGCGCGGATGGCCTCCACCGCAGCGGCATCGTCCCCGCCGCCCCACATCCAGCCGCCCATGGCCCAGGTGCCCAGGCCGATGGCCTCGCACTCGATGCCCGACGCGCCGAGCTTCACAGTCTTCATCGCTTCGCTTTCCTCACGTTCATGAAATGGTCCACCGTCACCGCGCCCAGCAGGATCAAGCCCTTGATCACGTCCTGCCAGTAGGGCGACACATCGAGCAGGATCAGCGAACTGGTCACCACCGACAGCAGCGCCAGGCCCAGCACGGCCCCGAGCACCGTGCCCGAGCCGCCCTTCAGGCTGGCTCCGCCAATCACCACGGCGGCGATCACGTTCAGCTCCATGCCCACGCCGAAGGTGGGTGTGGCGGCGCCGAAGCGCGCCGTGTAGATCACCCCGGCCAGGCCGGCCATGGCCGAGCACAGCACCGTGACCCAGAACTTCACATGCCCGGTGCGGATGCCCGAGTACAGCGCCGCCTTCTCGTTGCTGCCGGTGTAGAACACCTTGCGCAGCAAGGTGGCGCGGCGCAGCGCAAAGTCGCTGACGATCACGATGAAGGCGAAGATCAGGATCACCACCGGGATGCCGCCCAGCGTGCCCTGGCCGATGTACTTGAACTCCGGCGGCAGCGAGAACAGTGACTGCGGTGTGCCCTGCGTGAGGGCCAGGCACAGCCCGCGCACGATCACCATGAAGGCCAGCGAGGCAATGAAATGGCTCAGGCCGATGCCGGTGACGCAGCCGCCGATCATCGCGCCGATCAGGGCACAGCAGAAGATGGCGATGAGGCCGGCCGTCCAGGGGTCGAGCCCCATCAGGAATAGCTTGCCGGTGACCACCATCGCGAAGCACACCACCGAACCCACCGACAGGTCGATGCCGCCCACGATCAGCAGCACCGTCATGCCCACCACGACGATGCCCTCGATGGAGAACGACAACAGCATCGCGCGGATGTTGTCCCAGGTGAGGAAGTGCGGCGAGGCAAAGCTCATCACCACACACAGCGCGGCGATGATCAGCAGCAGGCCGGCCTCGCGCAGGCTGCCCAGGCGCGGTCGGGACCGGGCAGGCTGCGCTGGCGTGGCAGCAGCGGCTGCAGGCGCCGTCAGGGCCGCCGCGCTGGCGGATTCGGGCTTGGTCAACATCAATGCATCTCCTCAACGGTGAGGCCGGAGGCCAGCCGCAGCAGCCCCTCCTCGGTCATGTCTTCGGCCGCCACCTCGCCGGCCAGCCGCCCCTCGCGGATCACCAGCGCCCGGTCGCACAGGCCGATGATCTCGGGCAGTTCCGACGAGATCACGATCACACCCACGCCCTGGTCGGCCAGGTTGCGCAGGATGTGGTGGATCTCCGACTTCGCGCCCACGTCCACACCCCGGGTGGGCTCGTCCATCAGCAGCACGCGCGGGTGGGTGGCCAGGAGCTTGGCGATCGCCACCTTCTGCTGGTTGCCCCCCGACAGGCTGGCCGCCTCGCAGTCGACACCCGCCGACTTCAGGTTCAACCGCGCGCCCAGTTCCTGTGCCAGCTGGGTCTCGGCCGATTGCCGGACCAGACCCCATCGGGAACTGACGCGGCCTGGGGCCATCGACGCAATGTTCTGCGCCACCGACATCTCCAGGAACACGCCCGCCGCCTTGCGGTCTTCGCTCAGGTAGGCGATGCCATGCGCGAGGGCGTCCGCGTACTTGCGGATGTCCAGGCGTTCGCCATGGAGCCGCACCGAGCCGCCTCGCGCCCGCCGCAGCCCGCACATCGTCTCGGCCAGCTCGCTGCGTCCCGCACCCATCAAGCCGGCGATGCCCAGCACCTCGCCGCGGTGCAGCGCGAACGAAATGCCGTGCACGCGCTCGCCATCGGACAGGTCATCCACCTCCAGCAGCGGCTGCTCGGCATGCTGGGTGGCCAGTTCATCGCGCTTCGGGGGGTAGTAGTGCCCCAGGTCACGCCCCACCATCGCGCGCACCAGCGCATCGGGACTGAGTTCGGCGATCTCGCCGCAATGCACATCGCGGCCATCGCGCAGCACCGTGGCGCGGTCGCAATGCGCGAAGATCTCGGCCATGCGGTGGCTGATGTAGATGATGCCGATGCCCTGGGCCTTCAGGTCGTGCAGCACACGGAACAGCGCCACCGATTCCACCTCGGTGAGCGCCGCGGTGGGTTCGTCCAGGATCAGCACCTTGCAATCCAGCGTCAGCGCCTTGGCGATCTCCACCAGTTGCTGGCTGCAGATCGGCAGCTCGTCCACGCAACGGCTGGGGTCGATGTCCTGGCCCAGCCGCGCCAGGACGCGTGCAGCCCGCTCGTTCAGGCTGCCGTAGTCCATCCAGGCACGCCGGCTCGCGTTCACTTCCGACATGAAGATGTTCTCGGCCACCGTGGCATCGCCGCACAGCGCGATCTCCTGGTGCACCAGGCCGATGCCCAGGCGCATCGCATGCGCCGGGCCGTCGATCACCACCCGCTGGCCATCCAGGAAGATCTCGCCGGCATCGGGTTGGTAGATGCCGTCGATGATCTTCATGAGCGTCGACTTGCCGGCACCGTTTTCGCCACACAGGGCGTGGATCTCGCCCCGGCGCAGCGAAAACTGCACTCCGGCGAGCGCACGCGACGCGCCGAAGTGCTTTTCGATGCCGCTCAGTTCCAACAGCGGCCGATCCCCTGGACTCATTCGCTGATGCCCTTGGTGCCCCGGCGCGCGAGGTACTTGTCCCAGTAGAAGTCGTCGGCATTGGCCTTGTTCACCACCGACAGGCCGTTGTCGAGGAAGGGGACGGCCATGGGATTGGTGCCGTTGCGCTTGGCGTCGTTCATCGGATCGATGAGTTGCGAGTTCTTGGCCAGGAACAGCAGCATCATGCCCATGAAGCCCTGCACGCCCTGGTTGGGGTTGATGGCGCCGAACACGTCGCCCGACTTGATCATGTCCAGGATCTTGGCGTTCACGTCGCAGCACATCACGCGGATGTTCTTCTTCGTCTCCACCTTGGCCTGGGCGGCCCCCAGTGCCGAATTGGCCTCGGGCATGAACACCGCGCCCAGATTGGGGTTGGCCTGCGCGATGCTCAGCATCGCCTGGTAGGCCTTGTTCGGGTCTTGGTTGCTCGCGGCGCGGCCGGCCAGCTTCATGCCCGGGTGCTTGGTCTTCATGCGCTCGATGAAAGCCGCGATGCGCCGGTCGTGGTTGTCCTGGCCGGGGTTCTCGAGCACCGCGTACTCTCCCTTGCCGTTCATGGAGGCAGCGATCGCATCGGCCGCCTGACGCCCCTCGCGGTCGTTGTCCGAGGTGACGAAGGACACGCGCTTGGAGTTCGGCGAATCGGCCGCGAAGGTCACCACCGGAATCCCCATCGCCGCGGCGCGATTGATCGGCTCGATGAAGGGATCGGGGTTCATCGGGTGCAGCAGGATGCCCGCCGGGCGGCGCGCCAGTTCCTGCTCGAAGGAAGCGAGCTGCTTGTTCACGTCGTACTCGGGCGTGCCGCTGTAGCGGGTCCTCACGCCCAGCGTGCGGCCCAGGCTCTTCATCATCTCGTACACCGGGAACCAGTACTCCACGCCCGAGACCATCACGTTCATCACGTACACGTCGTTGGGGTTGCCACGCAGGCCCGCCCCCGCCGCTGCCTGCGCAAACGCGCTGCCCATGCCGCCCATCATGCCCGCGCCGGCCACGGCCGCGGTCTTCAAGAAATCACGCCTCATCGTTGTCTCCTGTCTCGTTGATCCCGTGAGCCGCAAGGCCCCCGACCCGTCGTCCGTCAGACCCACCAAACGCGTTTAGTTGTCATGACAGCGATGAAATATAATGGAGTCGTTTCCGAAGAAACCTAGGGGAAACACTGCTGCGCAACCCGAAACAACGCGCCACGATGTCATAACATGCAAACAGACATCTACATCGGTATCGACATGGGCTCCACCGGCCTGAAGGCCGTCGCCTTCGAGGCGGGGAGCGGGGCCACCCTGGGCTCGGCGGGCGACGCGCTGCCCCACCGGCGCCTGGACGGCGGCGGCTGCGAACTGGCCGCCCCGGCCATTCGCAGCGCGCTCTTCCAGGCGCTGCGCAGCGTGGCGCATCAACTGGGCCCGCGCGCGGCGCAGGTGCGGGCCCTCGCCTGCACCGGCCACGGCGCGGGCCTGTATGCACTCGATGCACGTGGCGAGTTGCTGCGCGGCGCCGCGGTGGCCTCCACCGACCAGCGCGCCAACGCCCGGGCCCGTGCACTGGCGCAGCGGCACGGGCCGGCGCTGTTCGACGACGTGGGCTGCCACCCCTGGGCCGGCCAGCCCACGATGGTGCTGGCCGAGTTGCTGGCGCGCGGCGAGCTGTCGCGCGGCGCCATCCGCCACCTGGTGTTCGCCAAGGACTACCTCAGCTACCTGCTCACCGGCGAACTGGCGTCCGACGCCAGCGACGCCAGCACCGCGGGCCTGCTGTCGCTTGCCACCGGCCGGTGGTCGTCGCTCGCCTTCGAGGCTGCTGGCCTGGGGGGCCTGGGCGAGGCCCTGCCTGCGCTGGTGTCCAGCGGCACGGTGATCGGCCGGCTGCTGCCCGATGCCGCGGTCGAATGCGGCCTGCCGGCAGGCCTGCCCGTGGCGGCCGGTGCCATCGATCTGCTCGCCTCGCTGGTGGCCGTGGGCGCGCCGCAGCGCGGTCAGGCCGTGGCGGTGCTGGGCACGTGGTGCGTCAACGCCGTGGTGGCGCCGGTGCGCGAGTCCAAGCCCCCAGTGGGCGCCATCGTGCACTTCGGTGTGCCCGGCGAGCGGCTCTACCTGGAGAACACGCCGTCGTCGATGGCCAACGTGGCCTGGCTCGCGCGCACGCTGCAGTTCCCCAGCGCCGCGGCGGTGGTCGAGTGCGCGATGACGGTGCCGCTGGGTGCTGCCGGCCTGCGCTTTGCGCCCTTCATCAATGGCGGCGGTGCGCCAGCGAATGCCAGCGCCGGCTTCATCGGCCTGGCCGGCCACCACGACCGCGCCCACATGGCGCGCGCCGTGGTCGATGCCGTGGTCTGGCTGCATGCGCAGCACCTGGGCCGGCTGGCCGGCTTCGGCCTGGGCACGCCCGGCCGTGTGGCCGCCCTGGGCGGCGGCGCGCGTGACGTGCGGCTGGTACAGCTCATCGCCTCCTTCCTGGGCCATGCGGTCGACCGCTGCGGCGACGACGAAACCGGCGCCCGGGGCGCGGCGCTGTACGCCGCGCTGTCGCAAGGCGCCGGGCTCGACGCCCTGCCCGCCGCCTGCACGCCGGTTGAGCCGGCCACCGGCGAGGCGGCACAGGCGCACGCGCGCTTCCGCACCGAATTCGCTGAACTCATCGAGCGGCTCGCCCCCGCCTTCGCCCACGTTGCAAGGGCTGCCGCATGACACCATCATCCCAACCCCATCCCTTCGTGCGTCCGGCCCAGGTGGCCGGACAGCACTTCTCCACGGTCATCGTGGGCGGCGGCATCAACGGCGTGGGCGTGTTCCGCGACCTGTGCCTGCAAGGTGTCGACTGCCTGCTCGTGGACAAGGCCGACTTCGCCGCGGGGGCCAGCAGTGCACCCTCGCGCATGATCCATGGCGGGCTGCGCTACCTGGAGCACGGGTCGTTCTCGCTGGTGGCCGAGGCCACGCGCGAGCGCAACCGGCTGCTGCACAACGCCCCCCATCTGGTGCGCCCGCTCAAGACCGTGGTGCCCTTGTCGAACGCCTTTGGCGGCCTGCTCAGCGGTGCGCTGCGTTTCCTGGGCCTGTCGCCTGCACCGCAGGCGCGGGGCCTGCTGGTGGTGGCGCTGGGCCTGCGCCTGTACGACCTGCTGGGTCACCGCCAGCGCGTGATGCCCAACCACCACATTGCACGCGTCCCGGCGCGCGACGGCAGCCTCTTCCGCGACGGCGTGCGCTGGACGGCCACCTTCTTCGATGCCTGGATCAGTCACCCCGAATGGCTGGTGCTGGAACTGCTGGCCGACGCCGGGCGCGATCAGCCGCGCTCCGCGGCGGCCAACCACTGCAAGGTGGTGGGCTGCACGGGCGACACCCTCACGCTGCACGACGAACTCACTGGCGAGACCGTGCAGGTCACGGCCGACTGCATCGTCAACGCCACCGGTGCCTGGCTCGACCGCAGTGCCAGTGCACTGCAGGGCGATGCCACACGCGTGATGGGCACCAAGGGGTCGCATCTGGTGCTCGACCACCCGGTGCTGCATCGCCTGCTCGATGGCCGCATGGCCTACTTCGAAGCCGCCGACGGACGCGTGTGCATCGTCTACCCTTTCCTGGGACGGGTGCTCGTGGGCTCCACCGATATCCCGGTGGACGACCCTGACCAGGCCGCCACCGAGCCTGCGGAAGTCGACTACCTGCTGGGTGTGCTGCGCGAAGTCTTCCCGCGCCTGGGCTTCGATCACCGCCACGTGCTCTACACCTATGTGGGGGTGCGCCCGCTGGCACGCTCCAGCGCCGACAAGCCCGGCCGCATCTCGCGCGACCACAGCGTGGTGATCGATCCGCCCCATGCCGGGCGCTCCATCCCCATGGTGTGCCTGGTGGGCGGCAAGTGGACCACCTTCCGCTCACTGGCCGAGCTCGCCGCCGACGAGGTGCTGCGCCTCCTCGCCCACCCGCGCCAGCGCAGCACTGCACAACTGCCCATCGGGGGCGGCGCCGGGATGCCGACCGACGCCCCGGCACGGGAGGCCCTGCTGGCCCGCATCGAGGCCGCCGGCCGCGTGGACCGGGCACGCGCCCTGGCCCTGCTCGACCGCTACGGCAGCCGCGCCCTGGACCTGGCCGAACGCTTTGCCGCCGAGGGCGACCACCCCCTGCAGCGTGCAAGCGACTACTCGGTGGCCGAGGTGACCTTCCTGTGCCGTGACACCGGCGTGGCCCATCTCGACGACCTGGTGATCCGCCGTACCGTGCTGGCCATCAGCGGCAAGCTCACCGTGGGCTTGCTGGCCGAGCTGGCCGACCTCGCTGCCGCCGCACTGGGATGGAGCCCGCAACGCCACGAGGCCGAACTCGAGGCCTGCACGCGGCTGCTGCGCGAACACCACGGCGTGCCGCTGGTCGCTGCCGAAGCCACTTCGCGCCGCCCTCTGCCGGCTTTCGATGCATCATTGCCCACCAACTCCTTGCCTGACGCCATCGCCACGTGAGCCCGACACCGCCCCTGACCCTCTCGCCGCTGCCGGCGCTCGACCGCAACGCCAGCGTCCCGCTGTGGATGCAGTTCCGCGACGCGCTGCGCAGCCGCATCCTCGGCGGCGAGTTCGAGACCGACGCCAAGCTCCCCACCGAAGCCGAGTTCGGCGAGCAGTTCGGCATCTCACGCATCGTGGTGCGCGAAGCCCTGGCCGACCTCGTGCGCAGCGGCCTCATCTACAAGATCCGCGGCCAGGGCGCGTTCGTCTCGGCACGTGAACGCGACGAAGACTTCGTCTCCACGGTGCTGGGCTTCTCCGACGAGATGGAACGCAAGGGCCTCACGGTGCGCACCCAGGTGCTGGCGCAGGAACTGCGCGCGCCCACCGCCCATGAAGCCCATGCGCTGGAACTCAAGGACGGCGACAACGTGGTGGCCCTGCGGCGCCTGCGCAGCGTCGACAACGAACTGCGCCTGCTGGTGGAAACCGCCGTGCCCGCCGACCTCGCGCCCGGCCTGCACCGCGCGCGGCTCGAAAACCGCTCGCTCTACGACTTCCTGAAGCGCCAGTACGGCCTGCGCGTCGTGAGAGCCGAGCGCTGGATCGATGCCGTCATCCCCGACGCCGACACCCAGGCCCTGCTGGGCATCACCGCCCAGGAACCCCTGCTGCGCATCGAGTCCATCGCCTACGGCGCGAACGGTCGCCCGGTGGAACACTACCGCGCGCTGCACCGCTGCCAGTCGAGCCGGCTGCATGTGAAGACCACCACCTGAGCCCTCCACCTCAGCCCTGCCGTGCCTGCGCGCCGAGGTGCGATCGAACCCTCCACGCCAGTCCCACCATCAACAGCCCCCCAGCCACCACCCAGGCCGCCGCAGCCGGCCAGCCGTGGCGGTCGACGGCACCGCCCACCAGCGCCGGCCCAAGGGCCTGGCCCAGGTTGCTGCCCTGCATGAGCAGGCCCACGGCCAGGGCCGCCTGCGCCGGCGTCGATGTCACCTTCGAAACCGACGACAGCAAGGTGGCTGGCACCAGACCGCCCACGGCCGAGAACGCCACGCACAGCACAAAGGCCGCCCAAGGGCCCAGCACCGGCAGGAAGATGCCCAGGGCGCACAGCGCCATCGTGGCTGCAGCCCCCGCCACCAGCACCTCGCGGGGCACCCGCCCCAGCAGCGCGCCGGCCGCCAGGTTGCCCACGATGTTGGCGGCCGCCGCCAGGGCCCCCAGCAGGCCCACCGCCCAGGACGCCACCTGCATGCGCTGCTGCAGCAGCACCGGCAGGAAGCTGAAGAGCGCGAAGAACATCAGGCTGTAGAGCAGGAAGGCCGCCGCCAGCGCTAGGGGCCCGGCCCGCCACACATCGGCCACCCGGACAAGCGTCGGCTCACGCGATGGCGCCTCGGCACGCCCTGGCGCGGCAGGCACCTTCCACACCACGAGCATCCCGATCACCACGGCGGCCACCGTGGCCGCGGCCCACAGGCTGCGCCAGTCGCCGAACCAGGGGCCGGTGAGCATGGCCAGCGCGATGCCGGCCGGCATGAAGCAACTCCACAAGGCCAGCGCGGCGTTCTGGTCGGCCGGGCGCACCAGGCGCCCCAGCAC
>Ga0114986_1000424_pt1 | contig 11891 bp, 10 predicted proteins | sample Shrwel1BS1Day17_FD_96988 | JGI IMG/M metagenome (GOLD analysis project Ga0114986, IMG submission 96988) | Subsurface microbial communities from deep shales in Ohio, USA - Utica-3 well 1 S-1-Day17 | ecosystem: Environmental > Aquatic > Deep subsurface > Shale gas/oil reservoir > Produced... | reverse complement strand
GGGAATCGCTGGAGCTGCAACGCGACCGCATCCGCCTGACCCTGGCTCTGATCGGCTCCGCACTCTTGATGATCATCATGGGCTACGGCATCAGTCTGGACGTGCAAGACCTGCGCTTTGCCGTGCTTGACCGCGACCAGACCGCCATCAGCCGCGACTACGTGCTCAACATTTCCGGCTCGCCCTACTTCCTCGAAGAGCCCCCGCTGCAAAGCGAAGCCGACCTCGACCGGCGCATGCGCAGCGGCGAGCTGAGTCTGGCCATTGAGATCCCGCCCAACTTCTCCGCCGACCTGCGGCGCGGCCGCCCGACCACCATCGGCGTGTGGGTGGATGGCGCCATGCCGCAACGGGCCGAAACGGTGTCCGGCTACATCCAGGGTCTGCACGCCACCTACCTGGCCGAGCAACTCACCCTGCACGGTATCCAGGTCGCCTCCCCCGCCTCGCTGGAAGTGCGCTACCGCTACAACCCCGATGTGAAAAGCCTGTACGCCATGGTGCCGGCCGTCATCCCCATCTTGCTGATGTTCATTCCGGCCATGCTCACGGCTCTGGGCGTCGTGCGTGAAAAAGAGCTGGGCTCCATCACCAACCTCTACGTGACCCCCGTCACCAAACTCGAATTCCTGCTGGGCAAGCAACTGCCCTACATCGGCACCGCGCTGTTGAGCTTCCTGTTGATGACGGCCATGGCCATCTGGGGCTTTGGCGTGCCACTGAAAGGCAGCTTTCTCACGCTGTGCATCGGCGCATTGCTTTACGTCACCGCCTCCACCGGTTTCGGTCTGCTGATGTCCACCTTCACCGGCAGCCAGATCGCGGCGATCTTCGGTACTGCGCTGGCCACCATGCTGCCCGCCATCCAGTTTTCCGGCCTCATCAACCCGGTGTCGTCACTCGAAGGCATGGGAGCCCTGCTCGGCAAGATCTACCCCACTGGCCCTTTCCTCATCATCAGCCGCGGCACCTACTCCAAGGCCCTGGGCCTGACCGACCTGTGGACCTACTTCGTCCCGCTGCTGCTCATCATCCCGGTGCTGACCCTGGCCAGCGTCCTCCTTCTGAAAAAGCAGGACACATGAACAGCGTGCTCACCTCCATCGGCCACATCTGGCAACTCGGGCTCAAGGAACTGCGCAGCCTGTGGCGCGACCGCCTGCTGCTGCTCTTCGTCATCTGGGCCTTCTCCGGCGCGCTCTACACCGCAGCCAAGGCCGCGCCCGACCGCCTGCACCGCGCTGCGATTGCCGTGGTGGACGAAGACCAGTCGCCCCTGTCACAGCGCATCGTCAACGCCTTCTATCCGCCCACCTTCATGAAGCCCACGGCCATCGGTCTGCAGGACATGGACGCGGGCATGGACGCAGGCCGCTTCACCTTCGTGATGGACATCCCGCCGGACTTCCAGAGCGATGTCCTCGCGGGCAAGCAGCCCACCATCCAGCTCAATGTGGACGCCACCCAGATGAGCCAGGCCTTTCTGGGTGCCAGCTACATCCAGAGCATCGCCCTGGGCGAGGTGGCCGAATACCTGTCCGGCGAGCGGACAGTGAGCACGCCCATCGTGGACCTGGCCTTGCGCAACCGCTTCAACCCGGCACTCGACAACACCTGGTTCATGGGCGTGATGGAGTTGATCAACAACGTCACGATGCTGTCCATCGTGCTGACCGGTGCGGCCCTGATCCGCGAACGCGAGCACGGCACCATCGAACACCTGCTGGTGCTGCCCCTGAAACCGTCAGAAATCATGCTGGCCAAGGTCTGGGCCATGGGCGCAGTCGTCTTGCTGGCCACAGCCCTGGCCCTGCAGTTCGTGCTGCGAGATGCGCTGGGCATGCCCGTCAGTGGCTCGATCGGACTGTTCCTGACCGGATGCGCCCTGCACTTGTTTGCCACGACCTCGATGGGCATCTACCTGGGCACCGTGGCGCGCTCCATGCCGCAAATGGGCCTGCTGATGATCCTGGTGCTGCTGCCCCTGCAAATCCTGTCCGGCGGCATGACCCCGCGCGAGAGCATGCCGGACCTGGTGCGCTACCTCATGATGGGCGCGCCCACCACGCACTTCGTCAGCTTTGCCCAAGCCATCCTCTACCGAGGTGCTGACCTGAGCATCGTGTGGCCCCAATTCGCGGCCATCGGGTTGATCGGAACCGCCTTCTTCGTAGCGGCCCTCAAACGCTTCCGCAGCACGGTCAGCAGCATGCAAAGCTGAGCGCCTGCGGATTGGGCAGAGACCTCGCCCTCGCGTTCAGCGAGGCGCCTTGACCTTGGGCGCCAGCATCACACGGGTTTTGCCACCGGTCGTCACCAGGATCACGGCATCACCCGGCTTGAACCTCTCATTGCCCTCCGCCTGAACGATGGCACGACGTTCACCGGTCGACAACTGCAGCAGGATTTCCACCGCATCCTCACGCGTGCCAAAACGCTCTACGGCATTGCCAACCACGGCACCGACCACGGCACCGGCCACACCGGCCATGGCCGAACCACGGGGGTTGCTTGTGCCGCCAGCACCCGCAATGCCACCAATGACGGCCCCCGTCCCCCCACCAATACCACTTTGGCTGCCCTCGACGACCACGGGGCGCACGTTGAGCACAACCCCATCGGCCACCTGAGACAGGCGCTGTGCATCACCCGGCTTGATCACATCCGGACTGGTGGTCGAACACGCCGCCAATGCACACAGCGACACCACAGACAAGGCCTTGGCGGCCACCGACATCATTTGCTTCATACCCACAACCTCGACTCATGATCACCAACGCGCCGCATGCATCCATGCGACACCATGCGCTCACTGTAGCCGAGGCAGACAGGCCGTGCGGCCTGCCTCTCACTCGTCCATGCCAAGTTCCTGGATCTTGCGGGTGATGGTATTTCGCCCGATGCCCAACTTCTGAGCCGCCTCAATGCGGCGACCTCGCGTCAACTCGAGCGCCGTGTGAATCATGCAAGCCTCGAATTGGCGAGTCAGTGCGTCCCACACATCCGGCTGCCCCACCTCCAGACGGTGGCGCGCATCCCGCTCCAGATCACGCAGCCAAGCGGGGGTGGCCGACACGCCCAGCACATCCGTCAGCGACCCGGGTGAAACAGGGTCTGACACACTCGGCAAGCCGTTATGGAAACCGCCAGAAGCCGTGCCCACTGGCATACCCCCGCCGGGGTTCGACAAGGTGTCCCCCAACGAGGCTGGCGCGGAAGTCGTCGGCGTTTCGGCCAGTGGCAGGCTCGACAAGGCCGATGGCATGCCATTCAACGGCGCCAATGGCGCCAAAGGATCGGCATGGCTGTCCAGCAACTCAGGCGGCAGATCCTTGCTCTCGATCACCTGTGCCGGGGCCATCACCGTCAGCCAGTGGCAAACGTTCTCCAACTGACGCACGTTGCCGGGAAAGTCAAATGCTGCCAAACGCGCCAGTGCCGCCTCGGAGATACGCTTGGCCTCCACACCCAAATCCTTGGCGCTCTTTTGCAGGAAAAACCGCGCCAGCGTTGGAATGTCCTCTCGGCGCTCGCGCAGCGGCGGCAAGCGCAAACGGATCACATTGAGACGATGGAACAAGTCCTCCCGGAATACGCCCTGCCTCACCCGATCCTCCAGATTCTGGTGAGTCGCCGCAATCACACGCACATTGCTCTTGATCGGGTGATGACCGCCCACGCGGTAGAACTGCCCATCGCTGAGCACCCGTAGCAAACGGGTCTGCAGGTCGAAAGGCATGTCGCCGATTTCATCAAGGAACAGAGTGCCCCCATCGGCCTGCTCGAAACGTCCACGACGCATCGTCTGCGCACCAGTGAAGGCACCACGCTCATGGCCGAACAGCTCCGACTCCAGCAAGTCCTTTGGAATCGCTGCGGTGTTGATCGCCACGAAGGGCCCGTTGCCACGTGGGCTGTGTTTGTGCAGCGCACGGGCCACCAACTCCTTGCCCGAGCCCGACTCACCGGTGATCAACACCGTCACATTGCTCTGACTCAGTCGCCCAATCGCGCGGAACACATCCTGCATGGCCGGCGCCTGCCCCAGCATCTCGGGCATCTGGGTGACACGCTCATCGATCACCTCCTCGCGCACACTCTCATCCACCGCGCGACGAATCAACTCAATCGCTTTGGGCAGGTCAAAGGGCTTGGGCAGGTACTCGAAGGCACCGCCCTGGAAAGCCGACACCGCGCTGTCCAGATCGGAGTAGGCCGTCATGATGATGACCGGCAGGCCCGGCAGACGTTCTTTGACCTTGCTCAGCAGGTCAATGCCCGAGCCCCCGGGCATGCGGATGTCCGACACCAGCACCTGCGGCTCGTCGTCATTCAGCGCAATCAGCACATCGCGGGGGTTGGTGAAGCTGCGCACGGGAAGTTCCTCGCGCGCCAGTGCCTTCTCGAGCACAAAGCGGATGGATTGGTCGTCGTCAACGATCCAGATGGGTTTCATGCTGTGGACTGGTTAGGGCATCCCGAACCGCATGGATCGCCAGACCGGACTTCAGGGCAGCGGTATCAGGATCTTGAATACCGTGCGTCCGGGCTCGCTTTCACATTCGATGGTGCCTTGATGCTGTTGAACGAAGGTTTGAGCCAAAGTGAGTCCCAGGCCAGAACCCCCGTCACGCCCCGACACCAGCGGGTAAAAAATGCGATCACGGATGGACTCCGGAATCCCCGGGCCGTTGTCTTCGATATGCAAGACCAATGCCAGGCGATGCAACTGACGGTTGATCGTCACCCGGCGCGCCACCCGTGTGCGCAGCGTCAACAAGGCATCCCCGGCCGCAATGCGATCCGTGAGGGCCTGCGCAGCGTTGTGGGCCACATTCAGCACGGTTTGAATCAGCTGCTCGCGGTCACCCCGAAACTCGGGCAAGGACGTGTCGTAATCACGCCAGACCCGCAAGCCCCTCGGAAACTCCGCCAAGATCAGCGAGCGCACCCTTTCGCAGACCTCATGGATGTTCACATCACCCACGACATGCGGACGACGGTGCGGGGCCAGCAAGCGGTCCACCAACAGTTGCAGGCGGTCAGCCTCATGGATGATGACCTGGGTGTACTCCGTCAGCGAGCGCGACTCCAACTCCATCTGCAGCAATTGGGCCGCCCCCCGGATGCCCCCCAACGGGTTCTTGATCTCGTGAGCCAGGTTGCGGATCAACTCCTTGTTCGCCCGGGCTTGGTCAAGCACACGCTCCTCACGCTCCTGACGCGTCTGCTGCTCGGCTTCAACCAGCTCCACCAGCACCAGATCCCCGTGCTCCAGTCGGGTGGCAATCACCTGCACCGACATCACCTCCCCCACCTGCAGATGCAGGTGACGACGCAACTCAGCGCTCAGGCGACTGGTCGCGTAATCGTTGCGCGCCACTGCGGCGACGACATCGCGCAGCACCGTGGCGTCCACCAACCAGTCGAAAATCGACATACCCAACATCGCGCGCCGAGACAGCCCCAAAGCCTCTTCAAACGCCGTGTTGGCAAACAGGCACAAGCCATCAGGTGTCACCACAGACACCATGGTGGCCAGATGATCCAGGGTTTCCAGGTTGGCTGGCAGGCTGTATGGCATCAGGCCCAGCTGCCCTTTGTCGTGTGTACTAGGGGATCGCTCCATCCCTGGATCCATGGATACGTTACTTTGCGCCGCCGAACTTGCTCAGCTCTCGCTGCAAAGAGGCCACGTCGGCCTCTTTGCGGGTCAAGGCAGCCTTCATTTCATTGACGCGGTCTTGGTACTTCTGATAGTTGCGCTCGTCTCCACGACGCTCCGGCTGCCCCTCGTTGTATTCCTTCTTCAAGGCGTCCAAAGCGGCCTGCTCCTTGCGCAACTCGGCCTCCAGAATGCGACGGGCGTCCGTGTCGCGCGCCTTCTGCTCATCGGAGGCCACCTTGTTGTCAGGCGAACTGCTGGAGCTGGAAGCCCCCGGGCCTCGGGTGCCTGCGCTTGACGAACGCGGCGTGCTCGACTGAATCACCGTGATGGGTGCGCCATCCAGGGTCTTGCAACCTTTGGCTGCCGCCTCCTTGGGCGAGAGCGCATCGGTATACAGGTTCCCTGGGCAGCGGTACACCTGCGCATACGCTCCCGCCACCGGGGCCAGCGCCAAAGCCAGCCAAGCGATCGGGCGCCATGCCCGTGAGAAAGCGTGCGAAGGTGACAAGGTGAAGTGCATCATGTCCGGTGAGTGTCGTTCTGAGCCTGAAGGGCGATCCCAGTATGCCCCAGCGGTTCCGCACGCGCAGGCGCCGGAGGCAAGAAAAAAGGGCGACTCACGCCGCCCTTTGTATCGGGATGTCACTCCCAGGCCCGGTCCCGAAGGATCACAGGCTGTAGTACATGTCGAACTCGACCGGGTGAGTGGCCATGCGGAAACGGGTCACTTCCTGCATCTTCAGTTCAATGTAAGCGTCGATGTACTCGTTGGTGAACACGCCACCCTTGGTCAGGAACGCGCGGTCCTTGTCCAGGTACTCCAGAGCCTGATCCAGGCTGTGGCAGACGGTCGGCACCAGTGCATCCTCTTCGGGCGGCAGGTGGTACAGATCCTTCGTGGCGGCTTCGCCCGGATGGATCTTGTTTTCTACGCCGTCCAGACCAGCCATCATCAGGGCCGAGAAGGCCAGGTACGGGTTGGCGGAAGGATCGGGGAAACGTGCTTCGATACGACGGCCCTTCGGGTTGGCGACGTAAGGAATACGGATCGAGGCCGAGCGGTTCTTGGCCGAGTAAGCCAGCTTCACCGGAGCTTCGAAGCCAGGCACCAGACGCTTGTACGAGTTCGTACCGGGGTTGGTGATGGCGTTCAGAGCACGGGCGTGCTTGATGATGCCGCCGATGTAGTACAGGGCGAATTCGCTCAGACCAGCATAGCCGTCGCCAGCGAACAGGTTCTTGCCATCCTTCCAGATGGACTGGTGAACGTGCATGCCGGAACCGTTGTCGCCAACGATGGGCTTGGGCATGAAGGTGGCGGTCTTGCCATAGGCATTGGCCACGTTCACGATCACGTACTTCTGCAGTTGCAGCCAGTCAGCGCGTTCGGTCAGGGTGCTGAAGCGGGTGCCGATTTCCATTTGGCCGGCGTTGGCCACTTCATGGTGGTGCACTTCAACGGGAATGCCCAGGCTTTCCAGGATCAGGCACATTTCCGAGCGCATGTCGTGACCGGAGTCCACGGGAGGCACGGGGAAGTAGCCGCCCTTGACGGTGGGACGGTAGCCATTGTTGCCGTGCTCGTAAGCGGTACCAGTGTTCCAGGCGCCTTCTTCCGATTCGATCTTGAAGAAGCTGCCGGACATTTCGTTGCCCCAGCGGATCGAGTCGAACACGAAGAACTCGGGTTCCGGACCGAAGTAGGCGGTGTCGCCCAGGCCCGAAGCCTTCAGGTAGGCTTCAGCGCGCTTGGCCAGAGAGCGGGGATCGCGCTCGTAAGGCTTGCCGTCATGCGGATCGATGACGTCGCAGGTCAGGATCAGCGTCGGCTCTTCAAAGAAAGGATCGATGTTGGCCGTGTTGGCGTCCGGCATCAGCAGCATGTCGGAGGCTTCGATGCCCTTCCAACCAGCGATCGACGAGCCGTCAAAGGCGTGACCCGATTCGAACTTGTCTTCGTCAAAGTGAGAAACGGGAACCGTGGTGTGCTGCTCTTTGCCGCGGGTGTCGGTAAAACGGAAGTCAACGAACTTGACTTCGTTGTCCTTCACCATCTTCATCACGTCGGCGACGGTCTTGTTGGCCATCAGATGCTCCTAGCCAGAGGCTGAATGTAAAAGCGAGAAATTTGAAGCTGTTTCAAGAGATCCGGAAACAGCGCCCAGTTTACTAGCAGAAAGTGTGCCGACTTACCTTGTTTGGCCCGCGCGCGCAGAAAACGCCCAGAGGTACATGCAGGCACAGGGCTGCACCGAAACAGTGGGAAATGTACCGAGTGGCGCAGCAACTGAACAGCCCCACCCCACGAACGCACCACATCGGTGCACACATGAACTCGAACTCATTAGCGCACCGAAATGGGGCCAGTTTGCGCACCAAACTGGGACAAGCCCTGCAGCAAGGCTTCGAATGCCTGCTCCACCTCCTGCGCCCGCCCCTTCACGCCCAGCTCGATGTGACGCCCGTGCTCCGGATGATCCACGCTCGGCAGGCTGAACACCTTGACAGGCGCAAAACGATCCTCGATCGACACCATCAAAGGTGTCAAAGTCGACTCGATCCCACCGTAGACAACGATGGACTTCTCACGCACCTGTACCTTGCCGTGCAAGTCCTGATGCAGGTGATCCAGCGCCCAGCCCATCATCGGCCAAGCCATCACCGGAAACCCCGGAAGGAAATGCACGCGCCCCGCCAGCGTGAAGCCTGGAATGCGGTTGTATGGGTTGGGAATGATGGTGGCCCCCTCCGGAAAGAACCCCATCTGCAAACGGCGCATCGTGTCTGGAGAAACCGGGTCAAATGCCTGGCCGGCCTCTTCAGCCATTTCACGACTGCGTTGCAAGATGAGCTCTTTCGCCTCCGGGTGCAGAACCAGAGAGCGCCCTGCCGCTTGACCCGCACACGCACGGGTATGGTCATCAGGCGTGGCACCAATTCCGCCAAAGGAAAACACGACATCGCCGCTGCTCAGGGCGTGCCGCAGATCCGCCGTGATCCGCTCCGGATCATCGCCGACATAACGAGCCCAGGACAACGCCATGCCACGCTCACCGAGCAATTCGATGGCTTTGCTCAGGTGCTTGTCCTGACGACGTCCACTGAGGATTTCATCGCCAATGATGATGAGTCCGATCATGATGATTCACCCGCCACCAACGGTGGCGTCACAGGTTCGAGAGAAGTGGGGGCCGCACGCATTGCATGCAGCGCCGGCAGCAGGTAGTGCGCAAACCACAAGGCGGCAAACGCAAATACCAAGGTGTAGATCCACACCGACAACAGCAAGATGAAAGGCGCCAACGCCAGGGCCAACACCCCCAAGGCCCACAGGGCCGCCGGTGCCGCGCCCAGATAGCCAACCAAAACCCCCATCGTCAGCAAAGGCGTGCGGTGCGCCTGCATCAACGTCTCGCGTTCTGCTGGCGTCGCGAAGTCCGCCAAGGTGTCGAACACCAACACCCGATAAGTCAGCCAGCCCCAAATCAAAGGTGGCAACACCACGGCCAAAGGAGGCAGCAACCACAGCGGCAAACTCACGGCAAGCATCAGCAGCGCTAGCACCGTCGCGCGGAACGACCACCACAGGCTGTGCCACACAGAAGCCTGATGACGCGACACCATCCCAGGAAAGCGACGGCGCACCACCAGCTTGACCAAGGCTGGCGTCATGAACGCCGCCACCAGCAGCAAGCACATCACCACCACCAGCGGAATGATCACCAGCACCAGGACCAGTGGGGCCACCGCCATTCGCAGTTGTGACAAGCCCCAGCCATCCAGCGCAGCGAGCACATGTTGACTGACGGCCCAGCCATCCAGAAGACCACGCACCCAGGCGACACCATCCGACCAGCCCCACCAGGCCAACCCCCCCAGCGCCACGGCGGCCAGCAACAGCGGCAGCAATGACAACCAGATGACCTGCGGCATCAGGCAATATGCTAGGGCACGCCACGCCGCGTCGAGCATGCGGCCCACCACCGGCACGTTCACAGTCACTCCTGGTCTCCGCCCAACAGACCACCCAGCAGCGAACCGCCGGCAACGCCCGTTAGCAGTGAGCCTTCATCACGACCGCGGCCTCCAGCCTGTGGCGCGGCAGCGAAGATGCGAGACGCCAAACGCGAGAACGGCAAGCTCTGCAACCACACGTGCCCAGGCCCGGTCACACGGGCCAGGAACAGCCCCTCACCGCCGAACAAGGCCGTCTTGATCTTGCCAACGTACTGAATGTCGAAATCGACGCCCTGGGTATAGGCCACCACACAGCCGGTGTCGATGTAGAGGGTTTCGCCCGCCTGCAACTCGCGGCGTACCACGGTGCCACCCGCATGCACGAAGGCCATGCCATCGCCTTCAAGCTTTTGCATGATGAAGCCCTCGCCACCGAAGAAGCCCGTGCCCAGTTTTCTCTGCAAGGCAATGCCCAGGGACACCCCCCGCGCTGCGCACAGGAAGGAGTCTTTCTGGCAAATCAGCGTACCCCCCAGTTGCCGCAGGTCCATGGGCAGGATCTTGCCGGGATATGGCGCACCAAACGCCACACGCTTCTTGCCGCTGGCCTGGTTGGTGTAAACCGTCGTGAAGAGGCTTTCTCCGGTGACCAAACGCTTGCCTGCCCCCAACAACTTGCCGAACAGGCCACCACTTTGCTGCGTTGAGCCGTCTCCGAAAACGGTGTCCATCTCGATGCCGGACTCCATGAACATCATGCTGCCGGCCTCGCCAATGGCCGCCTCGCCGGGGTCGAGTTCGACCTCCACGAACTGCATCTCGGCACCCTTGATCTCGTAATCCACCACATCCATGGCCATGACTGAACTCTCCACCCAGTTCCGCACCCCAGGAAGCGGGGTGACACACCCCTCCTGCGGGGCGCACAATGCCCTGCATCTCACTACAGCAGAGCGAAAACCTGCAATCATTGTGGCCGAGATCTGCCGCCTCTGATGCCGTTCGGCCGGAGCCCCCTGTCTCCTACCCTCTTCGATGTCGCTTCATCTCCCGACCCTGGCCTTGGTGGTGTGCGTGGTGCTCCTGACCACCACCGTCATCATGACGCTGGTGGGCCTGACCCAGCGCACTTACCGTGGTTTCTGGTGGTGGACAGCCGCTCAGGGACTGACTCTGTTGAGTGCCATCTGCCTGCTGTTGCGCGACACCCACCCCTGGCTGCCGGCCCTGTCGGTGTTGCTGTGGTTGCAATGGCCCATGACCATGCTGGTGGGCATGCGGCAGTTCTACGCCCGCACTGACTTCCGCACACCGCAGTGGATGGATGGCGCCCTGCTGGTACTGGGCTTCTGGGCCCTTCTGACCCTTGAGCAACACATGCCCGACGATCTGGGCGCGCGCGTCGCCAGTTTCAGTTTCGTCAGCATCGGCTTTTTCCTGTATGCCGCCTGGCAGATCCACGCCATCCGAGACTGGCGTCAAAGCGTCTATCTGAAGGCTCTGCTGCTCTACCTCGTCTCCGCCGCTCTGATACAGGTGCCTCGGCTTCTTTCCGGCCTCAGCAGTTGGGGAGCCCCTGTCATCGCGCCCGACCACATTCAACAACCTGCGGTGCTCGTGGCCTTGGTGGCTGGCGTGATCTTTTCGGTCTACATCTGTCTGCTGCTCACGTACGAACGCACTGAACACGACCTGCGTGAATCGCATCGGCAATTGCGCGTCATGGCCGACTTCGACATGCTCACGCAATTGCCCAACCGGCGTCATTTCACCGAAATGGGCGCACAGGCCCTGCGCCTGAGCGCGCCAGGCTCTGCCGCCTTGATGCTGTTTGACATCGACCACTTCAAGCAGATCAATGAACAACATGGTCACGCCGCGGGAGATGAAGCGCTCAAACTCGTGGCAGGCAGTGCCAGACGCCTGCTACGCACCCGTGACCTGATGGGCCGTCTTGGTGGCGACGAGTTCGTCGCGCTGCTGACCGACACCACGGTGAAGGACGCCCTGCACGTGGCGCAACGCATGGTGGCGCATGTAGAGCGCAACCGTCGCTCTTTGCAACAGCAGCCTTTGAGCATCAGTTTCGGTGTCGTGCAAGTGCAGCCTGACGAGAACCTGACCGATGCCATCCGGCGCGCCTCTCAAGCCTTGGACGAAGCACGCAGCCAGGGCGACTCGCGCTTCGTGTCGGCCGAGGACGATGACGGCCTGCCGGTGTTCTCTCCCAGCCAGACGTTGGGCCACAGCGGCTTCTGAACTGCAG
>Ga0114986_1000423_pt1 | contig 11896 bp, 13 predicted proteins | sample Shrwel1BS1Day17_FD_96988 | JGI IMG/M metagenome (GOLD analysis project Ga0114986, IMG submission 96988) | Subsurface microbial communities from deep shales in Ohio, USA - Utica-3 well 1 S-1-Day17 | ecosystem: Environmental > Aquatic > Deep subsurface > Shale gas/oil reservoir > Produced... | reverse complement strand
TGGCGGGCCGCCAAGCCCATCGAGGGGGCCATCTACGCCGAGACCATCCCCTTCAGCGAGACCCGGGATTACGTGAAAAAGGTGATGAGCAACTCGGTCTACTACGCCTCCCTCTTCAACAACGGCCGGCCCCAGTCCCTGAAAAGCCGGCTGGGGGTGGTGCTGCCCAAGGGCAGCGGTGGCGAGAACCAGCCAAAACCGGAAGATTTGCCGTAAAATCCGGGGTTTCCCGGCGGCGCCAGCGTTGCCGGGAGGTGAGGGGAGCATCGCGTCGGCAACGACGCGGCGCAAAGACTATAAAGCGACACTCCAGAGATAATCATGGCGATCAAAAACATTCTGTTGCTGGGCGGTAGCGGCTTTGTCGGCAGCCACATTGCCAACCTGCTGTCTGCCCGCGAAGGCATCCGCATCACCGTGCCCTCCCGCCGTCGGGAACGGGCCAAGCACCTGCTGCCCCTGCCCGGGGTCGATGTGGTGGAAGCCAACATCAACAAGGAAGAAGACCTGCTCGCCCTGATGCGCGGCCAGGACGCGGTGATCAATCTGGTGGGCATCCTCCACGGCGACAGCGAAATGCCCTACGGCCGCAAGTTCGCCCAGGCCCATGTGGAACTGCCGCGGAAAGTCGTCGCCGCCATGCAGCAGGCCGGCGTCAAGCGCCTGGTGCACATGAGCGCCCTCAAGGCCGACGCCAAGGGCCCCTCCGAATACCTGCGCTCCAAGGGCGACGGCGAAGCCATCGTGCTGGCCGCCCAGGGCCCGCTGGACGTGACCGTGTTCCGTCCCTCCGTCATCTTCGGCGCCGGCGATTCCTTCCTCAACACCTTCGCCAAGCTGCTCAAGCTGGCCCCGGTGTTCCCCATCGGCTTCCCCGACGCCCGCTTCCAGCCGGTGTGCATCGACGACGTGGGCCAGGCCTTCGTGGACAGCCTGGAAGACAGCGACACCTTCGGCCAGGCCTACGAACTGTGCGGTCCCGGCGTGTACAGCCTGCGCGAACTGATCCAGTACACCGGCAAGGTGATCGGCAAGGAACGGCCCCTGTTCAAGCTCTCCGAAGGCTGGGCCTACCTGCAGGCCGGCCTGCTGTGGCTGGCGCCCAAGCCCCTGATGTCCCCGGACAACCTGCGTTCCATGCAGGTGGACAATGTGGCCACCCCCGGCGCCAAGACTCCGGCCCGCTGGTGCCCCGCATCCCTGGAATCCGTGGCCCCCACCTACCTGGCCGCCGATCCCAACGCCAAGTTCAACACGTTCCGGGGCCAGGCCGGCCGCTGAACACCTGCCCCCCGCCCGGGAGGAGACTCCATGCTGCAACTGGTCATCGGCAACAAGAACTTCTCCTCCTGGTCCCTGCGGCCCTGGCTGCTGCTGAAGCAGGCCGGGCTGCCCTTCCGGGAAATCCCCGTGCGCCTGCGCCAGGCGGACACCAAGGCCCAGATCCTGGCCCACTCGCCCTCCGGCAAGGTGCCGGCATTGATCGACGGCGACCTGACGGTGTGGGATTCCCTCGCCATCTGCGAATACCTGGCCGAAAAAGCCTCCCTGAACCATGTGGACCTGTGGCCCGCCGACCCCAAGGCCCGGGCCGAGGCGCGCAGCGTCAGCGCCGAGATGCACTCCGGCTTTGCCGCCCTGCGCCAGCAGATGAGCATGGAAGTGGCCGCCAGCCGCCCCGGTGAAGGCCAGACGCCGGAGGTCCTGGCCGACATCGCCCGCATCGCCGCCCTCTGGACTTCCTGCCGGGAGCGCTTCGCCGCGGCCGGCCCCTTCCTCTTCGGCGACTTTTCCGTGGCCGATGCCATGTACGCTCCGGTGGCCTTCCGCTTCCACACCTACGGCGTCGAACTGCCGCCCCTGGCTGCCGCCTACCGGGACACCCTGCTGGCCCTGCCGGCCATGCAGGAATGGGCTGCCGGCGCCCGGGCCGAGGTGGGCGCCTGACCCCGCCCATGCAGATCTACGTCGTCGGCGGCGCCGTGCGCGACCGCCTGCTCGGCCTGCCGGTGCAGGACCGGGACTACGTGGTGGTGGGCGCCGATCCCCAGACCATGCTGGCCCAGGGCTTCAAGCCGGTGGGCAAGGATTTCCCCGTCTTCCTGCATCCCCAGACCCATGAGGAATACGCCCTGGCCCGCACCGAAAGGAAGACCGGCCGGGGCTACGCCGGCTTCGCCTTCCACGCGGCGCCGGACGTGACCCTGGAACAGGACCTGGCGCGGCGGGACCTGACCATCAATGCCATCGCCGAAGGCGAGGACGGCAGCCTCACCGACCCCTACGGCGGGGTCCGGGACATTGCCGCCCGGGTGCTGCGCCATGTGGGCCCGGCCTTTGTCGAAGACCCGGTGCGCATCCTGCGCCTGGCCCGCTTCTCCGCCCGCTTCATCGATTTTTCCGTGGCCCCGGAAACCCTGGCCCTGATGCGGGAAATGGTGGCCAACGGCGAGGTGGACGCCCTGGTGCCGGAACGGGTGTGGCAGGAACTGTCCAAGGGCCTGATGGAGGCCCGGCCCTCGCGCATGTTCGCCGTGCTCAAGGACTGCGGCGCCCTGGCCCGCCTCCTGCCCGAACTGGAGAAGCTCGACGGGGTGCCCCAGCGGGCCGACTACCATCCGGAAATCGACACCTTCGACCACGTCATGCGCGTCATCGACGTCGCCGCCAGCCGCGGCGAGCCGCTGCCGGTGCGCTTCGCCGCCCTGCTGCACGACCTGGGCAAGGGCACCACGCCGGCCGACATCCTGCCCCGGCACATCGGCCACGAGCACCGCAGCGTGGAGCTGGGTGAGGCGCTGTGCGCCCGCCTCAAGGTGCCGGTGGAATGCCGGGACCTGGCCCTGCTCACCGCCCGCTACCACGGCGACATCCACAAATGCCTGGAAATGCGGCCGGCGACCCTGGTCACCCTATTGGAAAAGACCGACGCCTTCCGCCGGCCCGAGCGTTTCGAGCAACTGCTCGCCGCCTGCGCCTGCGACTACAACGGCCGCAAGGACTGGGAGGAGCGCCCCTACGCCAGCCCGGCGCGCCTGCGCACCGCCCTGGCGGCGGCCCGCAGCGTCGATGCGGGGGCCGTGGCCAAGGCCGCCGGCGACCGTTCCCGCATCCCCGACGCCATCCACCAGGCCCGGGCCGGCGCCGTCGCGGCGGCCCTCAGAGAAAACGGCTGAGCAGGGCCAGCAGGGCGGAAAAGACCAGGGTGGAGCCGAAGGGAAAGAAATAGTCCCGGCCGCGCAGGCGCAGATTGACATCCCCGGGCAGGCCCCGCCGCCGCCCCGGCTGGCGGGGCAGGAACAGGCCCAGGAGTATCACCCCCAGGCTCAGGGTCAGAAGCCATTTCAACATTGTGCAGACCTAGACAGGAAAGGTTGGCGCCCACATCCGGCGGCCCCGATTTAACCACGGGAAGCCGGCCCCGCGACACAGAACCAAGGAAAGCCATGATCACCCTCTACACCTGGGGCACCCCCAACGGCCGCAAGGTCTCCATCATGCTCGAAGAGTGCGGCCTGCCCTACGCCGTGCAGCCGGTGGATATCACCCGGGAGCAGCAGTTTGCCCCGGACTTCCTGGCCATCAACCCCAACAACAAGATTCCCGCCATCGTGGACCGGGAGGGCCCCGGCGGCCAGCCCCTGAGCCTGTTCGAATCCGGCGCCATCCTCATCTACCTGGCGGAAAAGTGCGGCCGTTTCCTGCCCTCTGCCGGGCCGGAGCGCTATGCCGTGCTGCAATGGCTGATGTTCCAGATGGGCGGCATCGGCCCCATCTTCGGCCAGACCCACCACTTCCTGCGCTTCGCCCCGGCTCCGGTGCCCTACGCCATCGAGCGCTTCCGCACGGAAACGGCCCGCCTCTACGGCGTCCTCGAGAGCCAGCTGCAACGCCAGACCTACGTCGCCGGCGATTATTCCATCGCCGACATGGCCATCTACCCCTGGGTCAGCCGCCACGAATGGCAGGGCATCGACCTGGCGGACTATCCCCAGGTGGCCCGCTGGGCCGCCCTGGTGGGCGAGCGGCCCGCCGTGCGGCGCGGCATGGAGGTGCCCGCCTGATGGACACCCGCGCCCAGGACCAGGTCCTCGAAGTCATTTCCCGCCCGGCCCAAGGCAAGGCCAAGGCCCGGCCCACGCCCCTGCTCTTCGTCCATGGCGCCTTCGCCGGCGCCTGGTGCTGGGACGAGCACTTCCTGCCCTTCTTCTCCGCCGCCGGCTACGACGCCCATGCCGTTTCCCTGCGCGGCCACGGCGGCAGCTGGGGTCACAACAGCATCGACTGGTGGAGCATCCAGGATTACGTCGAGGACGTGCGCCGGGCGGTGGCGGAACTGGAACAGGCACCGGTGCTGATCGGCCACTCCATGGGCGGCTTCGTGGTGCAGAAGTACCTGGAGCAGGCCCAGGTGCCGGGCGCCGTGCTGATGTGCTCGGTGCCGCCCCAGGGCCTGGTGGGGGCTTCCCTGCAGATGGTCTTCTCCCGCCCGGACCTGCTGGGAGACCTCAACCACCTGCTGGGGGGCGGCCAGGTGGCCAGCCATGTGCTGGAGCAGGCCCTGTTCGCCCAGGACGTGGAGCCGGAGCGGCTGCTGCGCTACTACGGCCACATGCAGAAGGAGTCCCAGCGGGCCATCTGGGACATGTCCCTGTTCAACCTGCCCCAGCTGCTGCGCATGCGGCTGCCGCCCCTGCAGATCATCGGCGCCGAACTGGATGCCCTGGTGCCGGCGGCCCAGGTGAAGATGACCGGGGACACCTACGGCATCACCCCGGAAATCTTCCCCGGCATGGGCCACGGGCTGATGCTGGAACAGGATTGGGAAAAGGTGGCCAGGTCGCTCCTGGCCTGGCTGCAGCGCCAGGGTTTCTGAACCGCGGCACCCAAAAAAAAACGCCCCGGCAAGCCGGGGCGTTTCGGTATCTGCGACGGCAGGGCCGGGCAGTTCAGGCCGTGGTGTTCACGTTCTTGCCCAGATGGTCGGGCAGATTGACGGTGGACTGCGGCAGGGCCTGGATCAACTGGGCCGCACTGGAAGCCTGGGCATCCAGGGCCTTCTTCAGGACTGCGGTTTGAATCTGGTTGCTGGTCTGGGTTTCCGAAAAACTGGTGGCCAGACTGGCGATGCCATTGACGTCCATGGCGTTCTCCTCGTGGAATTACTGTTTCATTCTACGACCAAAATCCGGCTTTCTTGATACCGGAGCAAAAAAAACCCGGAACGGCTCAACCTTTCCCCACCGCGCTCCGTTACACCTCTTACAGGGGGCGACGGGCGCCCCTCACGGTGAAGGAGAGCAACATGCTGACCATCATGGACATGAGCACGGGCCGCTGCAGCGAGGACCTCACCGCCCATTACGACGAAGACGTGCTGAACGCCAACTGGACCGAGCCGCCCCGGCTGGAGCCCCAGCTGCAACTGGTGGCGGTGCCGGCGCAGCAACCGGGTATCGACCCCGCCCTCTATCTCAACGCCTTCTACGCCGCCCAGGAATAGGCACTGCCCGGATCACCTCAGTTGCGGCGGGCGCCCCCGGGCGCCACCGCCGCCACCTGGGTGCTGTTGTAGGCCTGGGCGTACTGGCGGCTGACCTCCTCCAGTACTTCGGCGATGCGCTCGCTGGTGGTGGCCACGTTGCGGGCCTGGCTCTGCCTGTCCGTACCGGCGCCGCTGCCGCCGCCGACCAGGGCCTGGTCGAAGAACAGCCATTGGGTACGGGCCAGTTCCAGGGCATTGCGCACGGCGGCGGTATTTTCCCGGGCCCCGGCCAACTCTCCCAGGGCGGTATTGAATTCACGGCGGGCCTGTTCCGCGTCCACCTGGCGCCCCTGGCTGCGGTCGCCGGCGTAGCCCATCAGATACAGCCGTGCCAGCCGCTGGGCCAGCATGTTCTGCCGCTGGGATAGATCCAGCAGGCGCCCCATATTGCCTTCGCTCTGCTCCTCGATCAGCAGGCTCAGCTTGCCGCTGGCCAGCATCAGGTCGTCGCTGACCGCCAGCACCCGCTGCAGGGCCAGCGTGGTGTAGGGGGATTTCAGGGCCTGCCGCAGCTCCACCCAGAGGGCCTGGGTGCGCTGCAGGGTTGGCGCCATGCGGCTCTGGCGGCTGTAGGGAGCCAGTTCGGCAAGGGCCGTCTCCAGTTGCTGGGTGGCTTTCTGCAACTGATTGCGGGCGCTGTCCGCCTGGATCTGCAGGCCGGCCTGCAGGTAGAGCTTGGCCACGCGCTGGGACTGCAGCCGCAGCTGGCCCACGGCCACCAGGTCGCTGGCCCCGGCAGCCTGGACGGCACCGGAAAGCAGCAGGGCAAAGAGAAACAGTAGCCCCAGGAAGAGGGCACGACTGGCAGCGACGGGGAGCAAGGTAAGGGGCATGACGGCATTCCCGAAAACATCTAGGGGCCGTCAGTAAACACCCTCCGCGTTGCAGGAATATGAAGGGCCGGAACGCTGCCGCTTAAAGGGTGTGGCTGCGGTCGCCGCGCTGGAAGCCGAGCAGGGGCTCGGCCAGGCCCTTGCCCAGGGCGATGACCTTGAACAGCTCGCCCATTTCATGGGGCTGCACCAGTTTCTGCACCATGGCCGCGGCCTTGAAGTACTCGCTGCTGCCGGGGGCCAGACTGGCCAGGCAGTCCAGCAGGCCCGCATTCATGAGGAACTGGCCCTGGGCGGTATAGCCCAGCACCTCCAGGCCCGCGGCGAAACCGGCTTCGGCCGCCGCCGTGAAATCCACGTGGGCGGTGATGTCGGTCAGGCCCGGCAGATGGAAGGGATCCGGGTGGGCATGGTGGCGGTAGTGGCACATCAGGGTGCCGCCGCCCCGTTGGGGATGGTAGAACTCCTGCCGGGGAAAACCGTAGTCCAGCAGCAGCAGGGCACCCCGCTCCAGGATCGGCCCCCAGGAGGCCACCCAGGCCGGCGCCGCGAGGCCGATCTCGCTCATGTAGCCGGCCGGCGGAATGGTGCATTCGGCCGCCAGGGACTGGCCCCTGGCCAGCAGTTCGCCGGTGGCGGGACGTTCGACCCAGGCAAAGCCTGCGGGGCCGATGCCGACGCCCCGCTCGAAAATGCCGCTCTCGCGCCAGGCCACCGCATGCACGGGCATGGCGTCGAGCACCTCGTTGCCCAGCACCAGGCCGGAGAAGCGCTGCGGCAGGCGATCCAGCCATTGCACCCGGGCCAGCAGATGGGGCGCCCGCTGCTCCAGGGTCGCCGCCTGGCGCTGGCGCAGGTCCGGCGACAGGTCCAGGATGGCATAGCTTTCCGGCAGGCTGCCCAGGGCCTCCAGGGCCAGCAGCAGGTCGGCCGCCAGACGGCCGGTGCCGGCCCCGGCCTCGATGATGCGGGGGCCGCTGGCCGCCATGATCTGGGCCGCCTGGGGCGCCAGGCTGCGGGCGAAGAGGGGCGACAGTTCGGGGGCGGTGACGAAGTCCCCGTCGGCGCCGAACTTGCGCGCCCCGGCCGTGTAATAGCCCAGCCCCGGCGCGTAGAGCGCCAGTTCCATGAACCGGGCGAAGTCGATCCAGCCGTCCCGGCCGGCGATTTCGGCGGCGAGGGCATCGGTCAGTCGCTGGCTGTGGGCCAGGGCATCGGCGTCGGGCAGGGGCAAGGCCATGAAAGAAGAAGAAAAAGGGGCGAAAAGAGGGCGGGATGATGGGCCAATCCGCTAAAATTCGCAAACTTCCAAATCCGTTCAGGGCAGTCCATGGACAGCAACGGCAACTTGCAGGGCAAGGCGATTCTGGTGACCGGCGGCGCCAAGCGGGTCGGTGCGGCCATCGCCCGGCGCCTGCATGCCGCCGGCGCCAGTCTGGTGCTGCATTACCGCTCGGCGGCGGCCGAGGCCCGCAGCCTGGCGGCCGAGCTGAACGCCCAGCGGGACGGTTCCGCCGTCTGCATCCAGGCCGACCTGCTGCAGACCTCGGCCCTGCCCGGGCTGGTGGAGCAGTCGGTGACGGCATTCGGCCGTCTGGACGGCCTGGTCAATAACGCTTCCAGCTTTTTCCGCACGCCCCTGGGCAGCATCGACGAGGCGGCCTGGGACGACCTGGTGGGCAGCAACTTCAAGGCCCCCCTGTTCCTCACCCAGGCGGCGGCGCCCCATCTCCGGGCCAGCGGCGGCGCCGTGGTGAACATCACCGACGTCCATGCCGAGCGCCCCCTGGTGGGCTATCCCCTGTATTGCGCCGCCAAGGGCGCCCTGCTCACCCTGACCCGGGCCCTGGCGGCGGAGCTGGCGCCGGTGGTGCGGGTCAATGCGGTGGCGCCGGGTCCCATCCTGTGGCCGGAGGGCAGCGACTTCGACAGCGCCGCCCGCCAGGCCATCGTCGCCGACACCCTGCTGGGCCGGGAAGGCAGCCCGGCCGACATCGCCCGGGCCGTGCACTTCCTGCTGGTGGACAGCCCTTACATCACCGGCCAGGTGATCAACGTAGACGGGGGCCGCACGGCCCATCTGTAATCAAGTAACCAGGAATCTCCCGTGGAACGCTCCAACACCCTGCAACGCATTGAAAAATGGCTCCTGCGCGAAACCGGCAAGGCCATCGCCGACTACAACATGATTGAGGAAGGCGACACGGTGCTGGTCTGCGTTTCCGGCGGCAAGGATTCCCATACCCTGCTGCACCTGCTGCGCATCCTCCAGGCCAAGGCGCCGATCAACTTCCGCCTCATCGCCATGAACCTGGACCAGAAGCAGCCCGGCTTCCCGGCCGAGGTGCTGCCGGCCTACTTCGAGAAGACCGGCGTCGATTTCCGCATCATCGAGGCCGACACCTACTCGGTGGTGAAGGAGAAGATTCCCGAGGGCAAGACCACCTGCTCCCTCTGTTCCCGCCTGCGCCGCGGCATCATCTACCGCACCGCCAAGGAGCTGGGCGCCAACAAGATCGCCCTCGGCCACCACCGGGACGACATGGTGCACACCCTGTTCCTCAACCTGATTTTCGGCGGCAAGCTGAAGGCCATGCCGCCCAAGCTGGTCACCGACGACGGCGCCCACGTGGTCATCCGTCCCCTGGCCTACTGCGCCGAGAGCGACATCGCCCGCTACTCCCGGGGCATGGAATTCCCCATCATCCCCTGCAACCTGTGCGGCTCCCAGGACAACCTGCAGCGGCAGAAGATCCGGGAGATGATGCAGGAGTGGGACCAGAAATTCCCCGGCCGCACCGAGGCCGTCTTCAGCGCCCTGCAGAACGTGGTGCCCTCCCACCTGGCGGACACCAAGCTGTTCGACTTCAAGGGTCTCAAGGCCGGCCTGACCCCGGCGGCCGAGGGTGACACCCTGTTCGATCCGCCGGAGCTGCCGCCCATGCTGGCGCCCCGGGGGCCCCTGGACGGGGACGATTTTCCGCTGCCCGTAGTGGCTGGGGCCTGAGCCCTTTGCTATGATGCCGGTTCAGGGAAAATCAACATAAATCAATAATATGACGAAGATAATACGTGCTGTTCAGGTAGTTGGAGTCATGCTGTCGCAGTCATTCAGGGGGGTAATGGCATGAGTAGTACCGAATCAGAACTGGCGGTACTGTTTGCCGACATTTCCGGCAGCACCCGGCTCTACGAGAAGCTGGGGGACACGGAAGCCCTGCACGCCGTCGATCGCTGCATCAAGCGCATGGAGCGGGCCGTCGAGGGTTACCAGGGGCGCATCATCAAGACCATCGGCGACGAACTGATGGTGGCCTTCCCCACCGCCGACGCCGCCTTCCAGGCGGCCATGGACATGCAGCAGCGGGTCCTGGACCTGCCGCCGGTCTCCGGGGTCAAGCTCAACATCCGGGTGGGTTTCCATTTCGGCCCCACCATCGAGGAGAACAACGACCTCTTCGGCGACACGGTGAACACCGCCGCCCGCATGGCCGGTCTGGCCAAGGCCGGCCAGATCATCACCAACGCCCAGAGCCTGGCCACCGTCTCGCCCCTGCTGCGGGCTTCGACCCGGGATGTGGACCGGCTGCCGGTGAAGGGCAAAGCCGAAGAAATGCAGATCGTCGAGGTGCTGTGGCAGGAGACCGAGGAGCTGACCATGAAGGCTCCCAGCATCGACCCCACCCAGCCCCTGCGCACCGTGACCCGCCTCTGCGTGCGGCACCACGGCAAGGCCTATCTGCTGGATGACAAGACCTCCACCCTGACCTTCGGCCGCGGCGGCGAGAACGACGTGGTCATCGAGGACCGCAAGGCCTCCCGCAGCCACGCCAAGATCGAACGCCGGCGCGACAAGTACGTGCTGATCGACCAGAGCACCAACGGCACCTTCGTCGCCTTCGAAGGCGAGGCCGAAGTGTTCCTGCGGCGCGAGGAGATCGTCCTGCGCAACAAGGGCCTGGTGGCCTTCGGCCACACCGCCGCCAGCGGCAGCACCGAAATGGAAGTGGCCCAGTTCGAATACCTGTAAGCGGGCCCCAACCAAAGCCAACGGCCGGAGGCGTCATGCCTGCCGGCCGTTTCTTTTGGGCCTGTCCCCAGGAGCGTCTTCAGATTTCCAGCTTCTTCAGCAGGGCCGGGTTTTTCACCACTTCGGCCCGGCGCCCGGGCGTGGCTTCGTAGAGGGCGGCCGGCGGCGCCTCGTTGAGGCGGGCCAGGCCGGCAGCGCTGCTGCAACGGCTGTCCAGGCCCACCGTCACCTCGCTGCCGGCGGTGGATACCACGCTGAAGCAGGGCTGGCCCAGCTTGCGGTTGAGGGGCGCAAGGACGGCGGCCTGGGCCAGCTCCGCCGTGGCCGGCAGGCTGCCGGACAGCTCCGCCTCCACCACCTCGCCGTCGAGACGGGTGCCCAGCACTGCCCGCAATCCGTTCATTTCCTGCTGCAACCTGGGCAGCAGGGCCTTGTCGGGCAGGGCGCCGAAACGGAAGCGGACCTTCTGGCCGGCGAAACGGAAGTGCTGCAGGAAGAAGCTCTTGGAGAACTCCTCGCCCACCAGCCGGCCCACATCCTTCAGGGCCGCCTCTTCCGTGGCCCAACTGCCGTTCTGGGGCAGGGTGGTGTTGAAGTAGATTTCCTCGCCGCTGGCCTGGTCGATGCACTTCACCGTCCACGAAGTGATGACGTACTTTTCGATGGTCAGGCCGGAAGCCTGCAGGGTGGCGGAAAGCTTCTTGAAGCGGGCCTCGCCGACGATGGCGAAATCGGCCCCCGGCTGCCCCTTGGCGGCATCGCCCCAGGTGCGGAAGCCGAAGGACTGGACCCGCTCCTTGAGGATGTTCTCGGCGATGGGGGAACGCACGGCGTCGCCGGCTTCGCCCCGGGTGTTGATGGTGACGGAGATTTTCGGGTCGCCGTTGTTGCGGATGAAATCCACCCGTTCCTCGGCGGACATCTGGTTGAGGGATTTCTGCACTTCCCGCACCCGCACCACGGCCCGGGTGCCCAGGGTGGCCAGACCGCCGGCCTCCTGCTGTGGCGCCTCTTCCTGCAGCACCGATTCGATGAAGTCGCCGCTGCGGGAAAGCAGGCGGGCAGACAGCAGATCGTAGTAGCGGGAGAGGGAGGCCGGCTGCACGTTGAGGGCCACCGCCTTTTCCACCAGCTGGCGGCGGGCATCCTCCCGCAGGGCAGCCTGCAGCAGGGCCGGATCGCCGGCCAGGCGGGAATCGCTGGGATCGGCCACGCCCACGGCGGAAATGACGATGGTGCCGTTGTCGGCCGCCGCTACCGAAGCCGCCGGCAACGCTGCCGGGGAACCCGATCCGTCGCCGCCGCGGCCCAGGTACAGGTAGCCGGCACCGGCCGCCACCAGGATCGCCGCCCCCGCCGCCAGGGCGTAGGGCAGACGGGATTTGGCAACGGCCTGGGAGGCAGGCGGGACGGACGTCCCGGCCATGCCATGGCTGGAAGGCGCGTCCTTGCTGGCTGCTGGCGATGGCACCACCCGGGTGGCCTCGC
>Ga0114986_1000422_pt1 | contig 11925 bp, 15 predicted proteins | sample Shrwel1BS1Day17_FD_96988 | JGI IMG/M metagenome (GOLD analysis project Ga0114986, IMG submission 96988) | Subsurface microbial communities from deep shales in Ohio, USA - Utica-3 well 1 S-1-Day17 | ecosystem: Environmental > Aquatic > Deep subsurface > Shale gas/oil reservoir > Produced... | reverse complement strand
ATGTAGCTGTTGTAATCCTTGACGCGCTCGGAAGGGATGCACACGGGCAGGATGATGTAGCCGTACTGCTTCCCGGGTGACTTGCGCATGACGCGGCCGACGGATTGCACGATGTCGACAATGGATTCGCGCGTGTCGAAGAAAACCACGGCATCAAGGGCCGGAACATCAATACCTTCAGAGAGACAGCGGGCATTCGAGAGAATGCGGCAGTGACCGGATTCGGTTTCGGCCTTCAGCCAATCCAGCGCGGTCTGGCGCTTTAGCGCGTTCATGGTGCCATCGACGTGATCCAGGGTACAGGACACCATGCCAGCGCTTTCTTCGCCGTCATGGGACTGCTGGTAAAGGTCGACAAGGTTCTTGAATACCTCGGTGGTCTGCCTGGAATCCTTGATCGATTTCGAGAAGGCAACGGCGCGGCGCATGGGGGCCGGATCCTCGGTTACCGCTTCCTCCTGACCGTCTTCACCAACGAGGACCAGCCCTTGCTTCGATAGACCTTTCCAGCTGCCGACGATCTTTGTGGCAAACCGAATGTCGATCGCCTTCTTGTCATCAACCTTGTAGGCGTTGTTGAAGTTGTTGGCGAGCTTCGCCATTTTGTCTTCTTCAACGGCGACGATCAGCACCTTGTACTCCGAAAGTAATAGCTTCTCAACCGCTTTCCCAAAGCCGAGACGGTAGAACTCACGCCCGAAGGTTTCTTCGTCATCCATCGAGAAAAGAACAGCACCAGCCTCATTGGCGCGGTTTTTTGAGGCATCGGCGAAGATTCGCGGTGTCGCCGTCATGTAGACGCGCTTCTTTCCTCGGACGATATGGTTATGGTGCACCTTGAGGAATTCGGACGGATCTTCACCTTGCAGGGTCAGGCCGGTAGTGCGGTGCGCTTCATCGCAGATGATGAGGTCGAATTCACCCAGACCCTGGGCCTGGGCATCAGCGACCACCTGGATGGATTGGTAGGTCGAGAAAACGACGGTGCGACGGTCGTGGCTGATCGCCTGGGCTGCTTTCGCCAGTTTTCTGGCATCAGTAGTCGCCGGATAGGCCAGATCATGGGTGCGGATATCCTCTTCGTCCTTACCGACTTTGGTGTCGGAGCAGACGACGAACGCATGGATCGGATCCGTTGCTTCGGCGGTCCATTCCCGTAGTGATTGCGCAACCAGTGAAATCGATGGCGCGAGAAAAAGGATGCGAGCGGTGGTCGGCGTGATGCGCTCCATGAGGCGAAGCGCAGTAAAAGTCTTGCCGGTACCGCAGGCCATAATAAGCTTGCCCCGATCGGCTTCCTTGAACCCGTTGATGACGCCGCTGATAGCCTCCTCTTGGTGTTCGCGGACCTCTTTTTTCGGCTTTAGGCGGATGTCTTTGACGTTGGCCAGACTGAACTGTGACCAGTCGATCGGGCTGTCAGCCAGATCTTTGAACCACAACCGCGAAACCGGGATGGACTGATCCGCCAGGGCATCTTCAGCGTGCTTGCTCCATTTGTCAGTCGTCGAAACGATGATGCGATGACTGAATCCGCGCTCACCATCCTTTGTCGGAAAGCGCTTGCCGGATGCCGTGAAAAAGGAATCGATGTCAGCCTTCTGGATCGAGTGAGCAGGGTCATAGAACTTGCACTGGATGGCCCAGTAGTCGCCTGTGCCGCGTTCTCGAGCCACCAGGTCAATCCCGACATCAGCCCCGCTGCGATCTGGCCACTCTGACCAGAGCCAGACATCCGCAAGACGATCCGCGTACTGTGGATCAATGAGCAGGTAATTGGCGATCAGGCGCTCGAACTTGTCGCCCAGATCACGGTTGGATTGCGCGGCCTCGCGGAATTGGGAAAGAATGTCGTGAATGGTGGTCATGTTTTTAATGGCTTTGTGTTTGGGCCGCAATCACGCCCATGTCAGTCAAGGAATCGCGCCAGAAGTCTGGCCAGAATGCCAACCCCGCGCTCCTCTGACCGATCCAGCTGCGTTGCAAAGAAATAGTTTTTGACAGCAAAGAAGGCACCGATCAACCCGAGTGCTATTCCCAGGTACTGTATCCAATGCACACGCCGTTCAAAGATCTGGCGCATCAGGTCTCCCGTGATCGTCCTCGCCTGATTTGCCTCCCATTGTGCGTGGATCCATGCCGGCACCCCCCAGTAAAAGGCAGAAAACAGGAGCGCCCCCATCAATGCGGCACCCCACCATGGCAGGCGATTACCTACCTCAACCGTGTCACGTACCAGCTCGGCAGCTGCGCTACGGCTTCTACGTCGGTAATATCGCCGTCCCATTATCTCCCTGGCCTGCTTTTAAGGTGTTTTTGCGTCAAAAGCGAGAATATAGATGCCAACGTCACCCCTGTCGAGACAACGCTGACTGCGCCGCAAGAGGGTTATCCGTAGCGTCTTATTTCGCGCCCGGTACCGGGGTAAAGCATGCGGTTATTCCAGCGCTCTTCGGCCAGTGCAGGTGATTTGTCGATGGGGCCGGTCGTTTGGCAATCCAGGCATTCAACCATCCATTTGCCAATATCGACCTCGATTGTTTCCGTGTGCATGCTTGCGCAAAACGGACATTGTGAAACCTCGGAGTTTTCTTTCATCATCGCCCTCACTTAACGGCCGGTATCGGCAGAACAAAACCTTGTTTGTATGCCGCTGCTTTTATCGCCTCATACTCGCAAATCAGCACGGGACGGTTGCGCATCGCTATCACCCTGGTGAACGCCAGCAATTCAGGGGATGAGCTCGCGTACTTGCGGAGCAGCCCGTACAAACCTGTCTTGATGGTTTCGTTGATGCCTTCGCCCTCGATGTCGGCACCCACAAAAGAGAGCAGCCGGGAGATTTCGCGGTACGGAGAGACCAGGACAAGCCCGTAGAGCCAGCCGAAGGCCAAGAGGATCAGCATGTCGAGAATAGCCACCCAGATGATTGCAGCTGGTGGGTCTGCCACCATGCTTGCCATATCTGCGATGAAGAGCATGAGGAACGCCAGGTGCAAGGCGATCCAATATGGAGGGTTTTTGCTTGCGGAGTGAAACTTCGACTTTCTGATGTGCCGGATCTTCCTTGGCGGATCTTCATACTGGCTTTTTATGGAATAACAGATGTCATGCGAAAGGGTTGCCAGAGGAAACGTTGATAGCAGGAAGATCCATCCAAGGGGCACATGGAGGCTATCGGGCCAAATCAGGGTGGCGAGGTATATCGCGATCGCTAGGAACCCAAGGAAACGCAATAGCCAATTGGCCGTGGCGCTGCGCCTGACAAAGACATCGTGCGCCTGTTGCCGCAGATCGCGGACGGTATCCATCAGCAACACGGTCACCGGGTCATTCAGATCGAATTGGATTGAGGGCCATTTGGGCCAAACCTTATTCGACGGCATTCTGCTTTCTCCATACCCACGGTTCAATTGGAGCTGGATCCGCCCACAGTCCGCGCCTTGCCGCCTTGGCCTCGGCCTCAGCAGTAAAGTAGATCTGGTCGCGAGCGTACTTTCGATAGGTCATCGCCATCCCGAGCCGCACCTGTTCAAGATTGGCATTCAGCGACCCGACCATGATGGTGCAGACCTTTCTGCCGTACCTGTCATCTGTCTCGCACTCGGCGCGAGCCTCGCGGCCGTAGGCAAGATCCGACAGCGATTGCCTCGAACGCTGCCCGTATGGCTGCCCGGGCTTTTTGCTCCCGTGGCCAATTTCAGGAGCATCGATGCTGGCCAGCCGGATGCGGTGCTGGTTGCGGCCGGCATCAAGAATGGTCAGTGTGTCGCCATCCTGAATACCGACAACCCGGCCATCAATAGCGGAAGGGCCGGCTATGCCCGCCTGGCACAGCAGCGCAAACAACAGAGCGCAGACGATGCGAAGGCCGCTCATTACGTTACCCCCCATGCTCGTGTAGCCAGTCAAGCGGCAATACTGTATGGTTCGCTGAGAAACGTTCAACATGGCGACTCATTATGCCATTGCCTTGCGTTTGTTCCATGGACAAATGAGAGATCGGTATGGCGTTCATGTGATCCTGAGTTCTCGACCGCCTTCTATGACATAGAGGTTCACGTCGGCGAGTCTGTATTGGCCGCCAGGACCACCTTGGACAACATAGCCCGCGGGATCTCCTGCTTCCACATAGACAGGAAATGGATAGCCTCCCCATCGATTCGGATCAGCCTGCGCCCATTCGTTCTGGTAGTAGTACTTACTGGATCGCTTGATTTTGGCGTAGAGCTGCTGACCACGATTGATCCTCTCGGCCTTATCTCGCTCGGATTGCTGATCATCGATGATCATATCGTTCCCCGTTGGATTCCTGTATCGCTGTTGCTTTTAGCCTTGCTATGCGAACTACCAGAAGCGAAGCAAGCCAACCTGTTGCTTCAAGGTAAGCTCCGACCGACACCATGTAGGTCAGAAGCAACGCCGCGATAATGAGCTGTAGCCATGGCGGCAATACTTCTCCCGATTCCGCCATACGCTCCAAGGTTGATCGCCTAAACGCCAGCGGGGTTGCGAGAAGATTCATTACGACGTAAAACTCGGCGGCATACCTTCCCACTTTGATGTTAAATGTCCACCCTGCCACCAACGCTGCAGCAAATGCAGCGAGCGGTAAAAGTGCCTTGGCTTTCATCTTCGTATTGGCTGTCATTCCGCACTCCTTTCGATAGTGGTTGCTTAAGTCGGGGGGGCTACTTTGCGCTTGGCCTTTTCAGTGCTGGACCACGCGAGAACCTTCGGTGAAAATGTTCATCTCGCAGATCAACCAGGGCAAATGACAACATGAAGAAAATCAGGCTGTATTGGTGGACTGGCATCGAGCAACACCCTGAAAAGGGACAAAGAGGCATTGGCGCGTGGCTCGATGACACACCGGAAAATCGGAAAGACCTTGAAATCCTGCGCGATTGCGGCAACGAGAGCTTTGGCGATGGCACCCACCATATCGAGGAGCGAGATGAAGCCATCCTGGAATAATTTGCAGAACGAGTGACATCAGTCGGATCCTTCCCAGAAGGCGCAGGACGCCCCACCATCGGTTTGCCCGACGAAGACACAACTTCCACATGCAAAGTCATAGTTGCCGCAGTGCTGGCATTTCGCGTTGCCCTTGATCTGTCCACTAGAGATTGCGGCCAGGGTGCTCTTCTCATCGCGCCACTGACATAGTTCGCGAACCGGGTTTCTTGGTTTCCTGCCGGTTTTTCGGCTGAGACGGTTCCAGATGCCAATCACCGTCATCCCTAATCCAGATCGGGTGGTAGTGACCGTATGAACAACATCACCCCCACCATGAGATTCCAGGGTGCCGCTCTTTCCTGTGGAGGTTTGGTGCGTGATACCGGTTCCCTTGCGCTTCATGCCTGTGCCCCCCGGTATGTAACCGGGACGTAGCGGATGGCACCTCTGCGCTTGTTGATTGCTATTCCGCCACGACGAAGAAGTTCGCGAAGGTCAGCTCGCAAGGCGTGAGCGTCGATATCGAACGATAGTCGCTTCATGATCGCGCTAGGCATGTCGGCACCGGCACGGATGGCCGCAAGGTATTCGCGGAAGCGTTGAGCCTCATCTGGAAGCCGTGTTTCATCATCGGCCAGCCGATGAACACGCCCAACCCCGGCAGGCGGGGTTGCTGGTTGACGGTTCAGTAGAAGCCCTGCCAGAGTGAGGCTGACAGGTAACCGTGAATTTCTTGGTTCCTTCATGCGCGAGTTACGCATCACTACGCTGCGGCAGGCCATTGTTTGACTTCTCCACCGTCAATGAGGCATCCGCCCTTGTTGATCCGCCCGCCCCACTGCTTGAAAAAGAGGGCCACGCCCATCGCTTCGCACTGACGCTTGATGCTTTCCACCCATGCTGCATCCATCGGCCGCGCACCGTGACCAGATTCACCGCCGACGATCACCCAATGAATGCCGGTCAGGTCAATTTCCCCGAGGTCTTCGATCAGCGGTTCGACGCTCAGGAACCGAACCTTCGCCGGCACGCGCCGCAAATACTCGATCCGTGGCAGACCGTGCTTACGGTTCTCCACCGTCACGCCGAGCCACACGTTTTCGTATCCAGCGCCCCAGTCGGTCGGCAGGCACCGCGCAATGTTCGGCGCACGCTTTGTGAGCAGTTGCCAGTCGAGCATTGGCGTCGAGCGAATCAGCGCCCATAGCCGGGCACGTTGGAACTCTGGTGCATTCTTGTCCGTCCAGTCGCACATTGAGCCGCAGAATACGCGGCGGCGAATTCCCGTGGCTTCGGCAATACGCTGCCACCGCGCCGGCTTGCGCCAGTTGTCAGCGCTCATCGTCCGTGGCGTCTTGGTCGCGCCCCAGTGGTCGCCGCCCGTGCGCCTGTCAAGCGCTTCCGCGTAGCAGTGGTCGCAGCCCGGCCCAACCTTCGAGCATCCCCACCAGGGATTGAACGTGCTGTCCGTCCAGGCTATTTCGGTTCGTTCTGCCATTCCTTTGTTCTTTCTTCGTGACCTGTGATCTTCATTCTTCACCGCCAGAGGTAGATCGAGCCTTGGCCGCATTCCTGATGGAACGAATCGCCTTGATGACGTGACTGGCTTCGCAGCGTATCGCAGCCAGTTTCCCCTCCGTTTCCTTGATGAGCGGCTTTTCCCATTCCTTCGCGTGAGCATAAAGCTTTGACAGGCTGTAGCTATTCATGCCAGCGGGTTTCGAGATCGTGATCCGCACCATCCTGCGGTTGTCCATCTTCTTCGAACCCAGCCACTTGATTCCGCACCAGTCGATTCTGAGTGAGTTGCCCCTTAATTCGCACCTCAACTGAAGGTTGCTGCTGTTTTCCCATCCAGGTGTTTTGCGCTCTTGGAGCTTCACTGCATCCCAGTGCCGCATCACAATTTCGTAGGCCTGGTCGTGAAGGGCTGCCATGTAGCCTTCCAGTGCTTCCATCACGTTTTTATTGCTGTCTCGCGTATCCATCTCTCCGCTCTGTTTACTGTGTAGCCAGACACCCTCAACTGGCTACTGAAATATTTTGGTGGCAATATTTTTTCAGGCATCTAATAGACGCCAGATGCCTATCAAGTGGCATCTAATAGACGCCATTGTTTTGGGGACTTATCGTCGCCCCACGCACACCCAAGAACAAAATCACCCTGGCATCTAATAGACGCCAGATGCCTGTCAAGTGGCATCTAATAGATGCCATGGTTTGGCGGGAGATTCCACAATCCCGCAGTACCGCTGCAGACCGATACAGACTGCGAACGGCCTTGCTGAAAGCGGTAACCATATGCCATCCAGCACCGCTCACAGTTGATGGCGGAGGGTTGCAAACCATAGGTCGATTCACTCCTATCGTGTTTTCTGAACTCTTGCTACCGGATTGAAGTAGCAAGCGACCAGCCTAGCAAACCGAGGTCGCGAATCTGATTCGAAAAGCATCAATTCTGGATGCTTTTCACCCCGGTTTTGGAGGATGCGACTGCTAAGTTATCTGGCAGTCCGCTGACGGTTACTTGTCATGGGCAACTTGCGTCGCAATGCCATCAATGTCATCTGGGAGTGCTCTGGAAGTGCATTTGGTGCTTTGTCTCGCAGAAACGATGAAACGCAGTTATCTCAAAGTTCTCAGGAGGTCATCTTGAACATTCTCGGTATCGATATCGGTTACTCCAATCTCAAGCTGGCCTTTGGCCAAAGCGGGGAGAAACCGAAAACTCTTCTTCGTCCTGCAGGTGCTGCGCCGGCAGACCGGTTCGGAACCCGCTTCGATGGCAGGGCGCAGAACGACTTCCTTCATGTACTCGTTGGGGACGAGGAATTTATTGCTGGCGTGTCGCCTGACCGGGCGGAGATGTGGACGCGCTCACTGCATGCCGACTACTCAGTCAGCCAGTCCTACAAGGCCTTATTTCACGCCGGATTGCTTCTGTCCGAGATGGACAGGATCGACACCCTTGTGACGGGGCTCCCGGTTTCTCAATATCTCGATGAGAGCCGCAAGCAAGTCCTCGTTGAGCAGATGCGCGGCACCCACCAAATCACACCCAAACGGTCGGTTACCGTCGAGAACGTTAAGGTGGTGCCGCAGCCGATCGGTGGATTGCTCGACTACATCGCCCAGGAGGATGCGGACATCGAAGATGCCCGCGTCCTCGTGATCGATCCAGGCTTCTTCTCGGTCGATTGGGTGGTCATCGCCCACAAGGATCTGCATCGCCAATCGTCCGGAACAAGTCTCAATGCATCTTCGGTCGTTCTCGAGGAGGCGTCTCGCGTGATCGCCAAGGATCATGGCTCTTCCGTGAATACCGAGACGCTCGAAAACGCCATCCGCTCCGGCAAGTCGTCAGTGCTGGTTCTTGGTCAGCGCGTGGAGCTTGCGCCGTACATCGAACAGGCTGCCAAGACTGTTGGCCCTGTGGTTTTGGAGGCCATCCAGAAATCGTTGCGCATCGAAAGCCGGATGCCTGATCTGGTTGTGCTTGTCGGCGGTGGGGCGACATTTTTCCGGGATGCCGTGCAGAGCGCCTTCGAAAAACTGAAGGTTGTCACGCCCAAGGATTCCGTGTATTCGAACGCTCGCGGATTCTGGCTAATGGGGGATGCCTTGTGAACGGCTTCCGGGTCATCATGACTGTCACCAATGAAGTCAGCCCTGAGCTCTACGCAGCACTGAAGGAAGTACCCCCCAGGTTGCGTGCGGAAAGGGTGCGAACACTGGCAGCCATCGGCCTAACCGCTGTTTCGGGAAGCGGCGTTCCTTCCAAGACGGCCGCCTCTGGCTGCGAGCCGGTGGTCATGGACAAGGCTTCGTCGACTGGCCCCGCTCGGGCAGTGAGCTTTGCCAAGTCCATCGTTGGTGGCGTCTAGCCAATGACAGCGGAGCATGCCATTGGTTGAGCGCAAGGTCGGTCGTCACCATCTGGCGTTTTATCGCGGATGGCTACAGGGACTCGATCTCAAGACTCTGGCAGATCGCTACTTGGAGACGGGTCTGGATCTTCGGTTGGCCAAGTCGACGCTGGCGTGGTTGCGCGACACGCTAAGCCAAGCTGCCCTGCGCCATGGACGGCGCGGTGAAGCCCGCCTGCTGCGCCTTCACTTGACAGCGGAGCGTCCTCAGAAGGCATCCTCAATTCCTTCTCTTGAGGATTTCCGCGTCGAACGCGATCCGTCCGGGTTTTATCGGGAGGATGAGCTGATCCAGATCTACCTGGAAGCATTTCCTCAAGCCGCAGACAAGCGGGTTGGTCAGCGCCGTCGTCTCCTGGATCGTCAGTTGGGCGCATTGGTATGGATTGAGCAACTGCTGGCCACCGAGCCCGTTCCACAAGACCTCGTGTCAGCATGGTTCGATAAGCCAATAGCCGACAGGCTGATTCTGGCTGGAATCCCCACCATCGGCGCAATGCACGAGCGCATCAGGGAGCGCGGATACCGCTGGTGGCTGACGGTGCCCAAGCTCGGTGAAAAAGGGGCGGCGAGAATCGTCGCCTGGCTGCGTGGCTATGAGCAATCGCTCGGGCCGCTTCCTGCTCACGCCCTGGTGCCAGTACGCACCCAATCGGCCCCGCTTCTCATCCAGAAGCGTGAAAGGGCAACCGCCATCGTACCGATTGAGGTGCTGGAGGTTCCTGCTTCACTGGCCGGCGAAACTGGGAGCAATCGCTTCCCAGGCCGGCCACGGATTGATGCGATGAACGACCATCAGGCCATTCAATGCTGGCTTACAACCAAGTCCGGGAGCCCGAATACCGAGCGGGCTTATCGGAAAGAAGCTGAGCGCCTCTTGCTGTGGGCTGTCATCGAGAGACAGAAATCGCTGGCAGACATGGAGGTGGACGACTGCACTGCTTACCGCAATTGGCTGTCACAGCTTGGTCGCACCGCGCCAGAGCATTGGCCGTACCAAATCCCCCAGGAAAGCTGGATAGGCAAGCGGAACACCCAGAGATTCAGCGAAAACTGGCGGCCATTCGATGGCGCGCTCTCGGCCGCAAGCGTTCGCCACACGCTGACAATCGTCTCGGGCTTGTTCGAATGGCTTGTCCGAGTTCAATACTTCGCCTTCAACCCGTGGGACGTGGTGGCGAAAAAGCCGGCCTCCCAGGTTGATGCGCCAGAGGATCTGGAATTGACCAGGGTGTTTTCGGAAGGGCAATGGGAGTATCTGAACGATCACCTTGCGGCACAACCCGAGGATCCTCATGTTCGACGGCTTCGCTTCGTTTTGCCGTTTGCCTACGCGACTGGTATGCGGCTCTCCGAGTTGGTTGATGCCACCACCGGCAGGCTCTACACGATGCCGGTCAGAAAATCCATTCAGGTGCGCTGGATGCTTAAGGTACGAGGTAAGGGAGGGAAATGGCGCGCGGTTCCCGTGCCAGACAGCGTGATATTCGCTCTTCGCCAATATCTCAGTCATCGCGGCTTGAATCCCGATCCCCTGGCCAATTCGCCAGAAACCCCCTTGATTGCCAATCTGAATGGATCGGATCCTGTTACGGCTAGCGCTCTGTACAAGGCTCTCAGGATTCTTTTTCAGTCAGTGGCAGACGCGCTGCGCAGCGATGGACATGCCCAGGAAGCAAAAGACTTCGATCGCGCTTCGGTGCATTGGTTGCGCCACTCGCGAGGAAGTCACCTTGGGGCTGCTGGCGTACCACCCAACCTTATCCAGAAGCTGCTTGGCCATGCCAGCCTTTCGACCACCAGCATCTATACCGAGTCCGACGATGAGCGCCTCTGGCAGGAACTCACCAACATGGAGAGCGATCATGCGGCTTGAATTGCGTACCGAGCGCAGAGGGTATCTGTTGACCCTGGAGCAGGATCTGTTTGGTGATTTCGTCTTGCTCAGGCACTGGTATGGGTTGCAGAACAAGCGCAGCGGGATCAAGAAGCAGATATTCCTCACCGAAGAATCGGCCCGGCGAGAATTTGAGAGAGTTCGGAAGCTACGGGCAAGACGCGGTTACCACCCATCCGGGCGGGAATAGTCGATCCTCCCAGGTCACCGCCACAGCACTTCAAGATCAACATCCCTCTGATAAAGTTCCCGGAACCAACGTCAGGTGACTTTGTGGTGCACTCCGGCCCCTTGGATCAGGCACTACCAAGTGACTTTCTGCAAACTTTCAGGGTATCGGGTGCTCGTCGCCGCGCATTATCGCGATGAAAGTAAACTTCCAAGTGACTTCCAGGTGGCTTACTGCCTGGCGTGACTACGGGGGAAGCTGACCACATTGCTTGCATCGGAGTTGCATTCATCGTGAGACTGCATCGCGGCATTTTTGAGCATCTCCGCAAAAGTGCCGACCTCCGGGGTCATACTCGCCAGCTGGCAGCGCAACGACTCATCCTCTTCCAGGGCCCTGGCCAGGGCAGTAGTCAAGTCGCCATCCGAGAACGTGGCCCCATATCCAGTCTTCATCGCTTGCTGATTGAGGTATTCGACGAGGCTGCTGGCGAGAACCCGCCGCTCACCGGGCATCACTTCGAGGAACTGAAGTTCACCGCTATAGATCAGGCTTTCTGCCTGTTCGCGAGACAGGCCACATAACCGCGCAATGTCATCAGCGCTCAGAAACTCAAGCATCATCCGCCTCCATCAGAGTCGACCACGGCCTACTGTAGCACTGAAGCAATCGCGCAACTCACTGATAAAGCGCGATTATTTCCGGCCCAGCAACATGATCGTGGATTTATCGTGAAAAAATGGCATTCTTGATAATGGGGATTATCATGAATGCGACATGCGGTCTATTGCCAGAATTGCCAATCGTAGAAACGGATCCAAGCATTGGGCCAGATTGAGGTTTGAATCGCCCCGGCTTCAGTAGACACTCCGAAGCCTGTTGAAATGCTCCTGTTCGAACTGTACCGGAGAAACGTTGTTGGCATGACTGTGCCGGCGTTTCGGGTTGTAGAACATCTCGATGTATTCAAAGAT